>Ga0228639_1000241_pt1 | contig 24880 bp, 15 predicted proteins | sample 50DmetaG_FD_190532 | JGI IMG/M metagenome (GOLD analysis project Ga0228639, IMG submission 190532) | Seawater microbial communities from Monterey Bay, California, United States - 50D | ecosystem: Environmental > Aquatic > Marine > Coastal | place: USA: California | collected 2016-10-18
AGGCGCTGAAAGAGACAGCGGCGCGTCTTAATCAATATGCAGTGGATGTGTCGTTTTTTGCTGCCGATCTCAGCGCTTCCTCTGAGATAGAGGATCTCTTTTCTTTTGCTGTTGATCGTCATTCCCAACTGGATGTTTTGGTGAATAACGCAGGCATGCACATTGCTAAGCCCTTTATCGATCATTCTTTGGAGGAGTTCGAGCACTTGATGAGGGTCAACGTTCGTTCGGTTTTTCAGCTCTCGCAATATGCGATCAGGCATATGCAGGCTCTGGGCCGAGGGAAGGTGATTAACGTTGCCTCGATTGCTGGTTTGCAAGGCAGTATGAATTCGGCTGCATACAATACATCCAAGCACGCAGTTGTGGGCCTCACAAGATGCATGGCGCTCGAAAATGCGAAGCTGGGAATTAATGTCAACGCGATTTGCCCCGGGATTGTCGAAACAGACCTAGTGCGGGGGGTCGAGGACCAAATGGTGGCAAGCGGCATGCCCAGAGAGGAGTTTCGAGAGCGCATCGTTGCGCAAATCCCTAGCGGAAGAGTTCTGCAGCCACAGGAAATTGCAAATCTCGCAGTTTACCTAGCGAGTGACGAATCTAATGGAATGAATGGACAAGCCGTCGCCATCTAGCCCTGGCCCCCTGAGAAGTTACACCGAGTTTTAGCTGATGAAAAAGAATGCCAGCCAAAATGCGCCCTTCGACGATCTGCTGGTTGTGGATATAGGGGGGACGATTGCCACTGGTTATGCGGCAAAGCTTTACGCCGATTATGGTGCCAGGGTCGTGAATGTTGAGCCTGAGAGTGGGTTTGCGACGAGGCAAGTTGGCCCCTTTCTCGCTAACGGAGACAGCGCTCTACACGGATATCTTCATGCGAACAAAGAGCATGTTGTTGAGGCCAATTCGTTGTTAGATCATCCCGCAATCGCTGCCGCCGATTTGGTATTGCTTGATCCTAATACGTTGCCATCTCCGTTGTCAGTAGAGGATTTTAATACCAACGTTTGCGCCATAAGCTGGTTTGGCTTGAACGGGCCATACGCCCAGTACCAGGCCACGGACCAAGCGATTTATGCCCTCATTGGACTCATGCAGGGCGTAGGGAAGCCGGGGGAGCCCCCGATCATTCAGACGGGTTATCACGCGCAAATTTTAGGTGGGGTGAGCGCTTTCAATGGATCCCTAGGATATCTCTTTGGGCAGCACGATAAGACGAGTGCATTTCTCCTAGATGCGTCCATTCTGGAGGCAAACTTGTGTCTTACTGAACTGGGAGCGATTGCCAGTTTTAATGACATGCCCTTGCCGCAAAGAATGGGCATCAACCGATTTGCCCCGACTTATCCGCTCGGTATCTGGCCATGCAAAGATGGTTGGCTTGGGGTTACGGTACTCAATCCTGGCCAGTGGCTGGCATTTTGTGAATTGCTTGACCTGCCTGATTTAGCCCTTAATCCTGAATACCAGAGCAGCATGGCTAGGCTAAACGCGGCGCATATCATCGAGCCAAGAATTTTAGAGGCCCTCTCGAATAAAAGTGCCGAAGATTTATTTTATCAAGGCCAGGATAAGCGTATTCCACTGGCGAGAGTGCCTACGATGGCTGAATTGTTTTCTGTCGATCAATATAAGGAACGCCAAGTTTTTAGCGAATTTACATCGGAAGGGATTCAATTTGAGGGGCCGAGCTGTCCGTTCAGATTAATGGAAACGCCGCCTAAGATGGGCGGAGAGGTGTCTAGGCTTGGGGCAGATAATGCACTCTGGGATCAAAGCACCTCGCAAGATCTTGGGCCGAATAAATCGGGTTTCTCTTCGAGCATTGATAAGGCATCACCACCATCTGCACCACTTAAAGGTGTGACCATTGTCGATTTATCGATGGGGTGGGCTGGCCCGCTCGCAACCCGAAATCTAGCGGATCTAGGTGCCAAGGTCATAAAGATTGAAAGTTGTACCAGATTCGATTGGTTCCGAAGCTGGGAGGCCAGTCAAGAATGGATTGATAATAACGGCGCTGAGAAAGCACATAATTTCATTTACGTAAATCGCCAGAAACTTGGCGTAACGATCGACTTTGAATCTAAGTCTGGGCGAGACCTTCTGCTAAAGCTGGTGGAGGGTGCCGATGCAGTAGTCGACAACTATCCCACCGGTGTCTTGGAAAAGCTTAATCTTGATTATCACGTTATGAAGAAAGTAAAACCGGACCTCGTCATGCTGTCGATGCCGGCCTTTGGGAGAACGGGGCCTTGGGCAAAATTTCGGGCTTATGGATCCACTGTTGAGCAGGCTGCAGGGCTACCTCATTTGCAAGGAGACGAAGCAGATCCGCCCACGATGCTGCATGTTGCTTTCGGTGATGCGATTTCTGGTCTTTATGGCACCGCGGCGCTGTTAACTGCCTTAAGACACAGGCAAAAAACAGGTATCGGCCAGTTTGTCGATCTGAGCCAAGCTGAATGCATGCTGCCACATGCGGTACACGGAATACTTTGCCAGTCGGTTAACGGTCATGCCCCGGCGCGTCAGGGCAACCATGCTTCGGATTATTTTGTTCACCAAGTATTCCCTTGTAAAGGCCGAGACCAGTGGATCCTTATCCAGATTAAATCGGAAGCGGAGTGGGAGTCGGTAATGGATATGATGCCGGCCCTTACGCCTTTTTCTTGTTTAGAGCCTATGGAGCGGCGCGCTAAATTTATGGAAATTGAGGCCGTTATTGGCGAGTGGACGAGTACTCGGAGCGCGAAGGACTTGATGGCAGCACTTCAGGCGGTTCGTGTCCCTGCAGCGATCCTGAATGACGTAGCCGATTTGATGGAGGATCCACATTTAGTGAGTCGCGGCTATATGCAATTCCTAAGCCGAGCGTTTGTAGGGGAGCAGCCCCATCCCAGCGCTCCATGGAGGTTAGGGGACGACCCAATCAGAATCAGTAGCTCAGCGCCCACTCTGGGTCAGCATAACCAAGATATATTAGGCGGCATGCTAGGTCTGTCGAATGGCCAAATGGCGTCGCTATCTAGCGACGGGATTATTGGAAATAAACCGAGGTTGGCATAGTGGGCAGAGTGATAGAGTCAGAAGCTAACGCCACTTTGGGAGGCATTTTAATTGCTAATCGAGGGGAAATAGCCGTTCGCATTGCCAGAGCGGCTGCGGATAGTGGTATTCGCTCGGTCAGTATCTATTCGTCCGATGACCGCACTAGTTTGCACACCAGCATAGCGGATGAGGCGATTTTAATACCGGGTGCTGGACCGCGAGCTTATCTGGACATTGACGAAATTATTCATGCGGCAAAGGAATCTGGTTGCAATGCGATTCATCCGGGCTACGGATTTTTATCGGAGCGTGCAGATTTTGCACTGCGGTGTAGAGAGGCCAATATTGTGTTCATTGGTCCAAAACCAGAGCATCTCGAGCTTTTTGGCGACAAAGTAGCGGCAAGAAAAGCCGCAATTGATGCAGGTGTGCCCGTGCTAGCGGGTAGTGATCGATCGGTGACGATCGATGAGGCAAGGGTCTTCTTTAACGCGACCAGTGGACCGATCATCTTAAAAGCGGTTATGGGAGGCGGGGGAAGAGGGACCCGCGTTGTTTACGATGAGTCTGAACTAGAGGATGCCTTTACTCGATGTCAATCTGAGGCTCAAGCCGCATTCGGTAATGACCAGGTATACGTGGAAGAGTTTTTAAGTCGGGCTAAGCATATAGAAATTCAGATTATTGGGGATCTGATGGGTGACATCAGTCACCTAGGCGATAGAGAGTGTTCTGTGCAGCGGCGCAACCAAAAAATTGTGGAAGTCGCGCCGGCACCAGGTTTATCAGCGAGTTTGAGGGAAAAGATTACTGACGCAGCACTGATATTTGCTCGGAAACATCACTATCTTAGTCTGGGTACCTTCGAGTTTCTCATTGATGTTAATTCGCCCGACGAGCGATTCGTGTTTATTGAGGCTAATGCTCGGCTGCAAGTGGAGCACACGGTCACAGAAGAGATCACTGGCTTCGACTTAGTGCGAGGACAGATACAGATCGCACTGGGTTCTAGCTTGGCCGACGTGGGTCTGGGGGAGTCTCATGCAACGTTGAACAACGGTTTCTCCATACAGGCGCGAGTGAACTTGGAGACGATCAATTCTGACGGCACCATTTTGCCCGGCTCTGGTGTTTTAACCGGATACGAGACGCCAAATGGTCCAGGCGTGCGGACAGACGGATATGGCTACGCGGGCTATGAGGTCAATACTGCCTTTGACTCCCTGATCGCAAAGGTCATTGTTCACGAGAAGTCAGCTCAATTTGCAGATGCGGCGAGAAAGTCGATCAGAGCTGTGTCGGAGTTTCGATTAGAGGGCATTAGGACCAACTTGTCCTTCATAAAAAATATTATCAGCCACCCTGACTTCGCCCAGGGAAAGATCCACACGCGCTGGATAGATGAAAACATAGAAGCGCTCACCTCAGAGTGGGAAGGGCCTGATCGCTTCGTATCAAACTTCACGCAGGCAAAAAATACCGGGGCTGGATTGCCGGCGGATTCAAACGGGAATGATCCTTTGGCGCTGTTCTCTCATCGGTCTTCGCCGACGCCAATGGAGGGTATGGAATCACTGGTTGATGTGGCAAGCCTGCAGGAAGGGCTCGTTGCTATCACGTCACCTATTCAAGGAACCATTATCGATCTTAATTGTGATGTCGGGCAGAAAGTCCGCTCTGGTGAGTTAGTTTTGGTGCTCGATGCGATGAAAATGGAGCATGAGGTAAGGGCAACCTGCGACGGGATTGTTCGCCAGATCGATCTCACGGTGGGCAGTATTGTCAGTGAAAATCAGTCCATTCTGTACCTTGAAGAGGCTCAGTTTGACAAGCTAGACAAAGCCCCAGAAGCGCAACTGGACGTAAACCACATAAGGCCAGATTTACAGGAGAGTTTCGACCGACACGCTTATACGCTCGATGAGAGTCGGCAAGAGGCGGTTGCTAAACGCAGATCACGCGGTGGGCGTATGCCACGCGAAAATATCCGTGAGTTGATGGATGAAGGTTCCTTTAAGGAATATTGGCCTCTAGTAGTGGCTCGCCAGCATCAACGTCATGATCCAGAATCGCTTCGCAAACGCAGCCCCGCCGACGGCGTGATCGGTGGTACCGGTACGATTAATGCGTCTCTGTTTGGTGAAAAAGCCTCTTCAGCCATGCTGGTTCATTATGACTACACGGTCCTTGCCGGCACGCAGGGTGGAAGAGGGCATTACAAGCAAGATCGATTATTTGAGCTGGCTCTCAGATTCCGGTTGCCCCTCGTGCTTTTCAGTGAAGGCGGTGGTGGGCGACCTGGGGATGATTCACTGGGGCCCGCAGTTTCTTTTGATGTTCAGACGTTTACTCAGTTTGCAAAACTTTCAGGCGCGGTCCCACTGATTGGTGTGAATCATGGACGATGCTTTGCTGGCAACACTGTCTTGCTGGCTTGTTGTGATGTGATTATCGCGACTGAGAATTCGACCATTGGTATGGGCGGCCCCGCAATGATTGAGGGTGGTGGTTTGGGGGTTTATTCACCGGAAGAAGTGGGACCTATGTCGACCCAAGTCCCAAATGGAGTGGTGGACATACTGGTGAAGGATGAGCAAGAAGCGGTCGCGGTGGCTAAAAAATACCTGTCTTACTTTCAGGGGGAGGTTGAGCACTGGGAGTGCGCAGACCAAATTGGTTTACGCCATGTGGTTCCAGAGAACCGGGTGAGACTCTATGACATGCGTGAAATCATAAAAACGATAGCTGACATCGACTCCGTGCTTGAAATAAGAAAATCATTTGGTGCTGGAATTATTACTGCATTCATTCGCATAGAGGGCAAGCCGATGGGCGTTATTGCCAATAACCCTCATCATCTGAGTGGTGCAATTGATTCTGCAGGCGCTGACAAAGGCGCTCGATTTATGAGGTTATGCGATGCTTTCGACATACCCATTCTGAGTTTGATGGACTGTCCTGGCTTAATGGTTGGGCCTCAAGTTGAGGCAACAGGTCTGGTAAGGCATTCGGCACGGATGTTCAATGTAGGTGCAAATATCACTACGCCACTGTTTGGAGTCGTTGTGCGTAAAGCGTATGGACTAGGCATTCAGGCCATGTGCGGCGGCAGTTCACTCATGGGGTTACTGACAATCGCATGGCCAACAGCAGAATTTGCGGCGATGAATATAGAGGGCAGCGTCAAGCTAGGCTTTAGAAAAGAGCTAGAGGCGATAGAGTCAGCGGAAGCAAGACAGCTGCTATTCAGAGAAAAAGTAGAGGAGCAGTACGAGTTGGCCAAGGCGGTAAATGCGGCGTCGGGCGGGGGTATTGATGATGTGATTGATCCCGCCGAGACGCGCTCTTGGATTGCCGAGGGGCTGAAGCGCCTGCCACCGCGCCCACTTCGCGTCGAAAAGAAGCATGCCTATATCGATACCTGGTAAGCGAATGTGGTGGGTTGTATTGTGAGCATTTGATTGACTTGAAGTGCCAAGCGCCTCTCATGGAGACGATATGAGAAAGAGTGAACAGCATGGTAGAAACGGCGCAGACACACGCAGGGACTTGCCTTCCGTTGACGCCGTATTGAAATCTTGCGGTGACCTCGAAGCGACCTGGGGGAGAACCGGTGTTGTTCGGGTTGTAAAATCTGAGCTTGCTCACTTGAGAACACGCTTAGGACAAGGATTACCGTGCGATATCAGCAAAAATGAAATCGTCGCGCGAGTGCTTACAGCGCTTACCGATGCGGATAGATCGACCTTTAAGCGGATTTTTAACCTGACCGGAACCATTTTGCATACTAATCTTGGTCGTGCGCTGCTGCCTCAACGAGCCATTGATGCGCTGAGCCAAGTAGCCTCTACGCCAACCAACTTGGAATATGATCTGCAGAGTGGGACTCGCGGTGAGCGAGACGACCACGCAGAGCAGCTCATTTGCGAGCTACTCGGAACGGAGGCGGCGACGGTGGTTAATAATAATGCCGCCGCATTATTGCTGGTATTAAATACCCTGGCGCAGGGGTTAGAGATCCCGGTTTCCAGAGGTGAGTTGGTGGAGATCGGTGGATCCTTTCGTATTCCCGATATTATGGAAAAGTCTGGCTGTAAACTCGTCGAAGTAGGCACCACGAACCGCACGCATTTAAAAGACTACTTACACGCTGTAAAAAATAGTACCGCTCTTATTTTAAAGGTCCACACGAGTAATTACTCCATAGAGGGTTTCACTTCAGCGGTCGGTGAGCCAGATCTTGCTGCGCTGGCACATCAGCACAATCTTCCACTCGTCGTAGACTTGGGCAGTGGCAATTTAATTGACTTCTCATGTTACGGGCTTCCTGAAGAACCGGTGATTACCAGTGCCATCCGCAACGGTGCTGACATAGTGACGTTTAGCGGTGACAAGCTATTGGGTGGGCCGCAGAGTGGGATTATTGCTGGACGGCGGGACCTGATTGATCGAATCAGAAGTAACCCGCTTCGACGGGCTTTACGATCAGATAAACTGACTCTAGCGGCTTTGTCCGAGGTGCTCAAAATTTATCGTAAGCCGGAGACACTCGCGCATGAATTGCCGACGTTGCGGTACTTGGTGAAGGAACAAAGTCTCATCCGTGAACAAGCAGTATTTTTGGCGCCTCAATTGGCAGGCTGCTTGCCAGACCGTTTTACCGTGGAGCCACAGCCATGCCTCAGTCAGATTGGCAGTGGCGCCATGCCCGTTCAAAATATTCCGAGCTATGCGTTAGCCATTACTGCGATTACCGATGCTGATATACGTCGGCTGTCTGAAGCGATGCGGCGACTACCGTGTCCTGTCCTTGGGCGTCTGCACGAAGGTAAACTATTGCTCGATTTACGATGCCTTGACGATGGCGAGAAATTTATCGAACAGGCACGTCATTTAGAGCACCTCTTACTTTGATCGTCGCGACCGCAGGACACGTCGACCATGGCAAGACCTCCCTGGTGAAACGGTTGTCTGGGGTTGATACCGATAGGCTTAAAGAGGAAAAACTACGTGGGTTATCGATAGAACTCGGATACGCTTTTTTGCAGGCAGAAGCGGGGTTCAATATCGGCTTTATTGACGTGCCCGGTCATCACCGTTTCATCAATACGATGATTTCCGGTGTGTGCAGCGTAGACCTTGCGTTAGTAGTGGTTGCGGCAAACGAGGGGCCGATGCCTCAAACCATTGAGCACTTAGAAGTGCTGCGTTTGTTGGGTGTGGATCAATATGTCATTGTGATAACGCATATCGACAAAATCGACGTTTCAGAGCGGTCAGAAATTGCCGAAGCACTGCTCGCTTCCATCCAAACACACATCCCGATGGCAAGCGCCCCGAGTTTTGTGGTGAGCAATGTGGATGGGGCGGGGATTACCGAGCTTAAACAATTTCTCGTTAAAACGGCAAAGAATTTGCAAGATAAACCGGAGAGGGGATATTTTCGGTTATCGATTGATCGGGTCTTTCACCTACAGGGCAGCGGATTAATCGTCACGGGCACCTCGATCTCAGGTGGCGTGTCGGTAGGGGATCATTTGACGCTGTTACCTGAAAATAAGAAGGTAAGAGTTCGCTCAATACACTCTCAGAACGCCAAGACGCAATACGGCAGAGCGGGACAGCGCTGCGCGCTTCAATTGACGGGTATCAAAAAGTCAGACCTTAAACGTGGCGACTGGCTTAACGGAGGCAGCGGTGTCTTGGCCTCTCATTGCTTCAACGCCAGACTGACGGTGTCTAAAAGCTTGCCGTTCACTGTGAAACATTTGTCAAAGGTTAAAATTTATATCGGCGCTAAGCGACAAGCTGCAAAGCTGTACCTCTTGGAGGAATCTGCTCGCACTACCGGCTTAGTGAGAGACGCAACAGTACTTGTACAGATGATTGTCGAAACTGACATAGATTGCTGCTGGGGCGATCGTTTTCTGCTTCGGGATAGCAGCGAGTCCACAACCATAGCGGGAGGCATCGTGCTGGAGCCCAGAGCCGAGCAGGCACGAGCCAAGAATAAAGAAGCGCTAGGGTATCTTCAGGCCATGGGGTTTCCCACCTTCGATCAGATGCTTACGGAGTTGCTCGTTAATCGGCGAGAGGCGTTAAACACAGCGCATTTCATGTCGATTTGTAATGCGCTGCCGCAGGATTTTGAGGCGGCATTGCACAGCGCTAAATTAGCCACGCGTATCCATCACTTCAGAATGAATGGGCAAGATTTTTGCGTGCTCGATGATGTCTGGGCTAGTAGTCAAAAAACGATAGTCGAGTTGGTGGAATGCTGTTATCGGGATAGTCAAAATGTGGATGGAGTGCCCACTGACCACCTGCGAGTTAAATGCCTCGCTCAACTCCGGGGGAGGGATAAAGAGTCGCTCATGGAGGCCGCCTTAGCGGATTTGGTAAATAGCTCGCTTTTAAAACGGGTTAGTGGTCGGGTCCTTTTGCCCGCCGTCGAGCCGGTAGTGACGGCCCAAGAAGCTAGGGACTGGGAGTTGATAAGCACAATACTGAGTCAGTATCAGGCCCAAATACCGACTCTTTCAGATTTACTCGAGTCGCTCCAGCTAAGTCGAGAGGCGCTTCAGTCTGCTCTGATGGGGGCCGTTAAAGATGGTCGAGTCTATAAGATCAGCACTACGCGCTTTCTGCTGTCCGATCGACTCAATCATTTCGTTCAAAGTTTGACCACGCTGTTTGAGACTCAAGGGATGTTCTCGGTAGCGGATGCAAGAGATCATCTAGCGTTGGGACGTAATTCATGCGTCGATTTACTTGAGTATTTTGACCAAGTTGGCGTCACCAGACGAGATGGCGATAAGCGCGTTGTCCTTACGGGGCGACTCCTAGATAGGACATGAATAATCATATAGTTTTTGGAAGAGTGACGCTCCCGGTGGGGTGCCTGGTCTTCAAAACCAGTGAGGCGCTTAAGCAGTGCCTGGTGGGTTCGACTCCTACCTCTTCCGCCAAATAAGTGTGCTTTTTGGCAAGTCACGGCAAAAGGCGATAAATATTGGGAGGAGGCTTTAAGTCACTATGAACTTCAGCCAGATAGATGAAGAGCTTTTGCTCGCGCTTGACTCATTCCCTGAACTGGACATTTGGACCGATCTGGAGAAGACGCGGAGCCTCGGGAAAAAAATGCGTCAGAAAATAATCGGTCAAACACTGCCGGTGGAAGGTGTTCAACATGCTGACTATGTCCTGCCGCAGGGCGATGCCCATGATTTGGTTTTCCGCGTCTATCGCCCAGATAGCCAGACAGATCCGCTGCCCGCATTACTCTGGATGCATGGGGGAGGCTATTGTCTGGGGGCGATGGAAAATGATGACAGCATCGTTCGCCAGTTTGTTAAAGAGACTGGCTGCATCATGGTTTCGGTAGACTATCGACTCGCACCCGAATTCCCTTATCCCATCGCTTTGAATGATTGCTACGCAGTACTTTCATGGATCGCTGACCAGAGTGAAGAGCTTGCAATAGATCGACATAGAATTGCTGTTGGTGGTGTGAGCGCCGGCGCAGGCCTAGCAGCGTCGCTGGCGCTTTATGTGAGAGATCATTCGGATATCGAGCTTGCTTTTCAGTTTTTGCTTTGCCCAATGATTGACGATCGCAGCGTTACATCATCACTGTATCAAGCTAACGATGCCAGACTCTGGAACCGAGATTCAAACCTGATGGGGTGGAAACATTATTTAGGTCAGGAGAAGAATGCAGACGGGAAAGCAGCAGAAAATACCGCGATCTATGCCGCCGCGAGTCGTGCAAAGGACCTTGGCAATCTCCCGCCCGCGTACATTTCAGTGGGGACTGCAGACGGCTTTATTGATGAAAATCGCGACTATGCTGATCGGCTAGCCTCGCATCACGTAGACGTTCAGCTAGAGATTTTTGTCGGTGGGTTTCATGGATTCGAATTCCTGGTTCCTGCGGCCACAATCGCTAGGGATGCAAGAAACAAACACTATGCTGCTATCCGTAAGGCGTTGCTTCCCGCGAGAGCCACATAGCACCGAGGTTTTCTTTTTATTGCAAAGGCGAACTGAGACATTCAAGGAGCCGAAAACTTGATCGACAAAGTAAGTGAGCCCTCGGCGAAGGATTACGGATTGTTATCATTCTTAACGCTTATCAATGTGTTATGCGTAGTTGATAGGCAACTGATAGCAAGTATGGCGAACTGGATAAAACCAGACCTGAATCTGACCAATACCCAGTTTGGCCTTTTGACGGGACTTATTTTTATCATTTTCTATGGTGTCGCCGGTGTGTTCATGGGGATTCTGGCGGATCGTATTAACCGAACCCGTTTTATCGCATTTGGTTTGGCTAGCTGGAGTGTGCTGACAGTTATTTCAGGTGCGGCGAGGGGGTTCGTTAGCCTCGCGATTCCGCGGTTGTTTATAGGCATTGGTGAATCGATCATGACGCCCGCGTCAATGTCGATACTCTCAGATCGTTTCCCGGCAAAGCGCTTGGGTTTTGCAACGTCCTTTTATTATATGGCGGCACCAATTGGTATTTCTGTGAGCTTATTGATTGCGGGATACCTTGAGCCTTTATTGGGCTGGCGAGGTTGTTTCTACGCGCTTGGTGGCATGGGTGTTTTGTTGAGCTTAGTGCTCTTGTTCCTCAGAGAGACGCCACGCCCCCCTGTAGATGACTCGGCGATCTGGTCGACCAGAAAGCCTGTTTTGCTGCCATTTAAAGGCACGATAGTAACCATCCGAGATAGTTTGCTTCGGTGTCCGGCACTGCTGTTAACTGTTTCTGGGGCGGTAATGTTTCATGTCTTTTTGGGTGCCGCTGTTTTCGAGCAAATTTGGTTTGTTGAGGAGCGCGGATTTGACCGAAATAGCATTGCTGAGCTCACTGGTTGGATGGCTTTAGTAGGGGGTATCAGCGGTAATTTATTTGGTGGGTTGGGCAGTGACTACTTTCTGAAGAAAACTGGCATTGGTCGTCCGATGTTTATGTTTTGGATCACCCTATTCATCATGCCCGTCATGCTCGCGTATCGATTTGCTGATCCCACTTCATTTTTCTTTATGGTCTGTATGTTCCTGGCATTTTTTCAACTGGGTTGCTTATACGGGCCAGTTTTTGGAACGATTCAGGAGTTAGTTCCGACGTATTTACGTGGGACGATTACCGCAGTTGCGTTGCTGATGATTAATGTAGTCGGTCTTGGTTTGGGAGTAACATCTAGCGGTCTGTTTTTGGACTGGCTAACGATAAATGAGATTGCAAATCCTTATACAGTCACCTTGGTGTCGTTTACATTGATTTCATTTTCAGCAATTCCATTCTTTTTCTTTGCTGGACGCCGCTTCAGTCAGGATAGGCAAGTTCTACTATAGAAGTCCCTTTAATCGTTGTTATGAGGCTGCGGAAATAACGGCCAGAGACTGCCTAGCTAGATTTGAGCAGAAATTCCCGACGCTTTCGACTTTTCAAATTTAGTGAGAATGGATAAACGATTCTGTGTCTTTATGAACGTGGAGCTTGGTTGTGTACCGAGAGTTTAAAAACACGTTATTTACTTGTGGATAGAGGTTATCGATGACCACTGGCAGTGTTGAGGTCCGCGGCTCGATCCCGTGGAGCTCCACCACATTCTGGCTAGTCTGGTTTTTGGGGACAGGCCGTTTTATAGCGTAACCGCATAACTATTATTGCTCATTCTTGCAGGATTGCGTTGAACGTTTCTAAGTCAGGGTGTGCGAGATAGGTGCCTTTGGGTGCACTAGACTGTCTGTGAGCGTTTTTGAACGCCTCGGATTTTGTCCAAGCATGAAATGCTTCCTCGGTCTCCCAGGTCGAATGAGAAACATAAAGTATATGGCTGTCATATTGGGGACCACGCAGTAGCGCGAATTTCAGAAATCCCGGAACCTCAGACAAGAATGTCTCTCTCTCGCGCCAAACTTGTTCAAAGTCTTCATCATGATTGAGGTTAATTTTGAAACGATTCATTGCTATGAACATATTGAGTCCTTAGAAGGTATTGATTTGGATTCTGTTTTCTCTCGTTTCGATTCTGACCGGGGTCTCGTAAACGTTCGAAAGCGTTGATTCTGTAAGCACTTCGTCTGCCTCCCCCTGAGCGAATACGCTCCCATTTTTCAGAAGATAAAACGAATCGCCGAAGTGAGCGGCAATATTCAGGTCATGTAGGACTAGCAGGACTCCGACACCCTCGGAGCTCCTCTCTTTCACTAGATTGAGAATGCGGAGTTCTCCAGCGATATCTTGGCTTGATGTGGGCTCGTCTAGGATCAAATATTGCGCTGAGTCTGGATATGAGCCTGTATTGCACCAAATCTGTATGAGACACCTACAAAAATGCACCCTTTGCTTCTCTCCACCCGACAACCTGAGTATCGATTGATGCAGCAAGTGTCGGATCCCGCAGCGATCAGCCAGATCCTCGATGACTTCTGTTTGTACGTTCGCATTGCAGGTGACGTGTGGTAACAGTCCCATGCGAATAACATCGCGAACTGAAAACTCGAAAACAAGGTTGTCCGATTGCATCATGACCGCTCTGAGCGCAGCCAATTGTTTTGGTGTGAAGTTGCCAATAGGGGTTTCGTCGATAGTGATTAGCCCTGAGTAATCGGGCAAGTGTCCTGCGAAACCCGACAAGAGCGTTGATTTACCGGCTCCATTTGGGCCGATGAGAACGGTAATGCGGCCAGGTTCTATTTTCGCAATAATTGAATTAAGAACTACTTTAGTACCGAATTTCACAGACAAGTTTTGAACGGCAAGTGTCACCTTGGAGCTACCTTCGTGATTAACCATAAGAAGAAAGGCGCTCCCAGAGCACTGGTTACTAGACCTACTGGTATCTCGGCAGGCAGTACGGCTGTTCTTGCAACCAGATCGGCGGAGACCATTAGCGTTGCACCCAAAAGCGCTGACCCCAAGATCAGAGGCCGATGTGAAACTCCTAGAGTGAATCTCACGATGTGAGGCACCACCAGACCGACGAAACCAATGATTCCTGCAACGGCGACGCCTGCACCGACGCAGACGGCCGAGAGAAGCACCACCTGGCGCTTGACGGATAAGACATCGATACCAAGGTGGAAGGCCTCAAACTCTCCAAGCTGAAGTTTATCGAGTGGCCCTGATCTCCCTATCAGAGCAAAAGTGGCGAGGGTCATCATGGCGATACAGGGCAACGCAGTGCCCCATTGTGCTCGCCCGAAGCTACCCATCATCCAAAAGATTAGCGTCCGCAATTGCGTGTCGTCGCTTAAGTATTGGAAGAGACCAATGCCGACACTGGACAACGCATTAATGGCAATGCCGACCAGTAGCACGGTCACAATCTTAAATTGCCCAAAGCGGCTTGCAAAAAGGTAGAGGATACCTGTAACTACTAGCGCCCCGAAAACGGCAGCGACTGGCATGGTGTAACCGGCTAGTTCAGGCGGGATATCGAGCCACGAACCGAAAACGATTACTGCCACTGCCCCGAGAGCCGCGCCACCCGAAACACCGATAAGACCGGGGTCTGCGAGGGGGTTTCTAAAAAGCCCTTGAAGGACGGCGCCTGCGCACGCTAGTGAAGCTCCCACAGCTGCGGCAAGAAGTACCCGAGGGGCTCTAATTTGAGTAAATATCGTACTTTCGAGCGAATCTGCTGAACCTGTGACAATATCCCAGATGGGAAGTGGAACAGCACCTACCGACAGTCCCAGTGTGAGTACAAGAAGGAACAGCGCTGCCAGTCCGACCGATGACCATTTGCTGTCTATGGCCGTAAGATTTAGGCTCAGTCGGGCGAGCTTGCCTTGCATCTTCAGTTACTCAATTGCATCTTTCAATTGCAGTGCGACGTCAAGCGTTTGCAGCCCAAATCCCAATAACCTCATTCCTTGAAAGACATGTACTTTCTCATTCTTTAAGGCGTTCGTGGACGAAAGAAGCGGATCTGCTTGCATGCTGCTAATGCCTCCGATCGACTCCAGAGCGCGCTGGGTAAGAACAATGTGATCGGGTTTAGAAATGCTAAGCAACTCGCGAGAAATCGGTTTCCAACCATCTATATCGCTGAAAATATTACGAGCGCCCGCCATCCGCAGGATCCCATCTCCTGAGGTATTGGCGCCTGCAACGATCGGCTGATTATCAACAAAATTGAGGATCAGCATTGCGTGATCTTGCGCAGGTCGGGTAGCTCGTGGTCCTTCAGTCAACTGCTGAATCGTTTCATCGAAGCGATCTGATAAGACCGCCTCAGCAGTTTCAAAACGATCTATGATTTTGGCGATACACAGAAATTTGTCGACTATGCCTTGGGCAGTGTGTGTCTCGCTCACGCGCCTTATTTCAACGTCAACCATTGATAGTTGATCAATGACAGCGCTCGGACCCATATCATGCTCACCAATAATCACCGTTGGCGCTAGTGTGAGAATACCTTCGGCAGATAGGTTTCTGACGTAACCTATCGAAGGTAGTGCTGCTGCCCTAGGCAAATAGCTTGCGGTGCTATCCACCGCTACGAGCAGATGCTCCGCCTCGAGGGCGAAGAGCATTTCGGCAATGGATCCCCCTGCGGCGACGACTCGAGACGTGTCGCCGGCTTTTGAACAGCTATCGTCCTCTCCGGCATGACCGATGGGGGCTAAAACGAGTAGCAACAGCCCTACTATCAGATTGGCCATTTTATAGCTCGTATTTGATGCCAACACTATAGTTCACCCCAGGCTGCGTAAACCGTTGCGCAGCGTCCCGTCCAATACCGGGCGAATCTGCCCAGCGGATATAGCTTTTATCGGTCAGGTTGAAGACGCCGAAGTTAATGCTGAGGGCCTGGTTAAAGCTGAACTCACCCATCAAATCCAAGATTCCATAGCCACTGGTTGCATATAAAGCACTACCCGAAATATCAGACGCATCTTTTGCCTGAACTCCTGTCCAGATGAGATCGCCACCCCACACATCATTGTTTGAGCGGTAAGACAATCCAATTACGCCAGTAAGCGGCTGTACAGTATTGATGGGCTCGTCGGTATCCTTGTCTTCACCCTTTGCATAGGCGATGGCGCCCCTGACTGAGAGAGTAGGGACCCCAATTGAGTCAAGTTTCATTGAGAATCTGAGCTCTGCGCCATCGATAGTGACTTGAGAAATGTTTTCCGACTGAAAGACCAAAAAGCCGTCCTCGGGGTCAATGCAACCAAACTGTTGATAGCTGGTTGGGCAATGACCACTGCCTGCGGATGCGATGAAATCATCATAATCATTTGTGAAGACTGCCAGTGACGCTTCGACGTTTGATCCACTGAATCTGAGCCCCAGCTCGAAACTCTCGCTGGTTTCAGAGGTGAGGTTTGGTGCTGAAATGGTTTTGTAACCGCCCAATACATTAGTGAAGCCTAGGTTGACATCATCAAATGGGGGCGCTCTGAATCCTTCGCTATAACGTCCAACGATTGATAGAACCGAGTTGAGCTGGTAGACGGCACCAAATTTCAGCGACACTTCGGATTCATCAAAATCAATAGGAATTGCGGCACCAGGGTTTCCACTAAAGTAGAGAGAATCAGGTGAGGTTGTGGCTTTATTCCTGTCGTAACGTGCACCGGGTGATAAAAGCAGCCTTCCATCAAGTAGTTCAATCTCGTCCTGTATGAAAAAGGCAATGTTTTCCACATCAGTTTTTGGAAAGTCCCTGGTAGGTAACGGGGTAAATTCGCGCACCGGGTTACCTGCCGCGTCGACCGTTCCGCCATCTCTGACAGATTCGTTTGAGGTCTCGTAATAGTCGAGTCCGTAAGTAATGGTGTGGGTGGTATTGGATGATGAAAAGACGCTTGAAAGCTGTGCGTTTGCACCCACCACGGTCTGCTCAAAGGATGAAATCCGATCTCGCGATTGATTAAACAGATAAGGAGGAGGGCTGCGTGACTCTATCAGCGACTGGTAACTCTCTGATTCCTGCCAATAGGCGGTGAGCGCTGCGCTCTCAAGCCATGGAAAAGCTTGGTTAATCTGATATCTGAGAGTGGCTCTGGAACGGTCCCTTTCGTCCGCGGCCTCTCTCGAATTGATCAGCGTGCCCCGGGAATAGATGCCGTAGTCTGAGAATATCTTCGTGTCCATTTCATTCTTGAAGCTCTCCAGAGTGACGATGAGCGACTGATTGTCCGCGATATTCCAGTCTAATTTGGCCGTTACGTTGCGAGCTTTTGTATCCTGCTGGTCAGGGCTGGTGCGTTCGGCTCCATACTCTGTGCCTCTGTTGGCATTATTTTCAGTTTCCTGTCCGTTTCTCAGTGTGAGTAACACCATGGATGAGACTGGCCCCGTGTCACCCGCTATTGTGACGGTGCCCACGCTTGAGCGGTCAGCGCTGGAGTAGCCGAGTTTATAGCCCGAGTAGAAACGTTTCTCACGGAGCAAATCTCTTGGCGACAGCGTGTTGAACGCGACAACACCGCCCAAGGCATCGCTGCCCCACAAAGACGATATCGGACCTCGAGCAATTTCAGCAGTGGCGAGACTATCAATGTCCACGAAGTCACGCCGCGCAGACAAAAACGGGCCAAAAGAGAATTCTTCAGCAACTCTCACCCCATCGACCAGCGTTAGTACCCTGTTTCCGCCGACTCCTCTGATATTGAAGCCTGAGAGTCCATATCGGCTCCCTGTGCCGGACACAGTGACACCTGGTTCGAAGCGGACCAGATCGGCAATATCTCGCGCGAGCTCTTTTTCTATCTGCCGTGCAGAGATGATATCGATGGTGGCGGCTATTTCCTTCAATGGTCTCTCGGTACGAGATCCAATCACGGTAATGGTCTCAAGATCAGCGGCCATCAACATGGGTGGCGTTGCCGCAAAAGCTGTTGCGGCTGCGGTGAGAAGCACGATTAATCGCATGGTTTGTTTCATCCTGTTAGCATCGCTTCCATAGATGATAATACGAATCATTCTCATTCGCAATATTTGCGGCGAAAGTTAATCTTGCGACCAGGCCCCAACATCCCACGACACGCAATTCAAAGATTTATATTCTTGCCTACATTCATTCGTGTACTCACCTCGCGCGAGGGTCTAGCGACGATCCACGGCACGTTTACGGGGCCGCCTGACATAAAATGACCCGCTCCCAGTGGGAGGTTAGTATCAGAAAGTAGTGCAGTCCGTCGGCGATCGGCAGCCGGGGGGGCAAGCTGACCGCAATCTGTTCCACTTCTTATACTATCGGCTCCATCTAAAAGACTTCACCGCGGGTCGTAAACTTCAGGCCACCATAAGGGGCCTTTAACACTGGTTAGCTCCGCGCAGGAGGGCTAGCCACTTACTGTGTGCCAAAGGCAATCCATCAATCGCCGTGTCGGAATCATTGGGTGGAACCCAATACCCTGAAAGCGTTGCGGGGCAAAACTCTGTGGAACACTGGCATTGGTGAGCTTGAAGTTTCGATCTCGTCTAGCTCGACCACAACCACAACAAAACTGCAAAAGTCATCTCAAGCTACTCGGCAGCATTCGGTGCGCTAAAGACACACAGGCGCCGCGTAGGGCACCTGTGTATTTGTCAGATCAGGCGAAACTTGAACGACTGTTACAGCCACTAAACCGACTGTCTTATCCTACGGCATTTGATTCGTTGGGAGGCTCAGAGGAGGCCGTTGCGGCTGACCATATAACAACCCCAAACGCTATTTTATTGACGAAGTCTGCAAGGTTGTAAACCAGGTTTAATGTCGCAGGACTGCCATCGACGGAGTATCCCCACAAGTAACCCAGTGGATAGATTGACCAGCCAAAGGTGACGATGATTCGCAGTGCATTAAACGCCTTTTGCGAAGCGACGGTTCCCTCGCTAGCGTTAATTTTACTGGCCTCACCCAGAAAGATTTCGTAAATAATATATAACCAAGCGACAGTCCCGATGACAAACCCACCCCACAGGATTGAGCTGTCTGAAGCATTTACTTCGCCCAAATAACCCGCGATTAGCATGGTGACTGACGCTATTAAGAGCCGCCAAAACAGGCTCGCACCAATCACTGCGATGGCCGCAAGGATCAAATAAAACTCAATGATTTGTAGCGGAACGGTTAACAACCAATCCACGTAGCGAAAGACGGTTGGGCTCTCGCCGGTGCTGACCCAAACCTCGCGCATATAAAAATAATGCAAGGCTGCAATGCCAGTCACCATGGCAGCTACGGTCAGTGAGGTCTTCCACTTACCAATAGCCCTGTCTCGCTCTACGTAGAAGAAATAGGTAGCAGCGAGCATGGCAGCTGAGATCACCCAAAAAGAAACTCCAACATAGTCAGTTGGGTTAAGTGCCATCATGTTATTCATTTTCATAACCTCTGTAGTTGACCCACATTTGGGCATCTCCTAGATAGTATATGTAAATGATAATCATTCGCAATAGAAAGATCAGTGATTATGCAGGGGACGAAATAAATTCAAGTTAAACTATATAAACCATTGTTTATATTGATTTTAATGAAAATATAGGCGGTTGGTTTTCTGGTCAAATCTACTCGTTCTCAGACCCGTGCTGAGCCACTAACGGCGTGTGTACGAGCATTGGACATCCCGTAAGAGGTGCCTCATCGGCTCTCCAACATGAACGGGGGGCTATCGCATTCAGCCTTGGCAGCGCCGCTAATCCTGATGATCACTTGCAGGAAATGACCTGGCTTTTAGGTATGCTTAGGCGTCATTAAGCAAACGAAACTGATCTGTCGAAAGGGTGTTTAAAACCGACAGCAATGTTGACCCTTGAACCTAAAAAGCACGCTCCTGAGCATTACTAGCAGCGAAGCGGAGCAGGAGAAAACGATGAACCCATTGCAGTCACGGTACGCTAACAAAGTGGCCGTTATTACCGGCGCCGGCGGTGGAATAGGTCGAGCAGCCTGTGTGCGACTGGCTAGCGAAGGTGCTTCGATAGTCGCGGTTGATCTAGATGAAACAGCCCTGGCCGAAACGGCTGAACTCGTCGAAGGGGCTGGAGCTGCTGTGCATAGTGTCATCGCAGACGTAGGCGACGCCTCTCAGGTGCAGCGGTATGTTGATGAGGCAGTGGCGAGCTTTGGCGGCATAGATCTTCTTTTTAATAACGCAGGCATCATGGGTCAAGTGGCGCCACTAGAGGAGTTAGATGAACACGTCTTTGATGATCTGTTTCGAATCAATATAAAGAGTGTTTGGTTAGGAATGCGGTGTGTTAAGTCTGCCATGGAGGCTCGCGGCGGCGGTGCTATCATCAATACGGCCTCGGCAGCAGGATTAACGGCTACGCCAACGTTATTTGGCTACGGAGCGAGCAAGCATGCAGTGGTCGGGATGACTAAAACAGCCGCTGTTGAAATGGCCCACCTAAATATACGCGTTAACTGCATTTGTCCTGGCATAGTCGAGACCTCGATGATCAGAAAAATTGAAGATCAATCTGTCTCGATCGGCGTCGTAGTGAGCGCTGATGAATTTAAAAATAGCTATAACCAGAGGGCACCTCTTGGTCGTTACGTCAGACCATCAGAAGTTGCCGCACTGTTAGCTTTTCTGGGCTCAGACGAGGCGTCAATGATCACGGGGGAGTCCTCGGTGATTGACGGCGGCTTTTTACATTCTTAACGTCTGGTACGAGTGCTGATATCGTCCTTCCCTCATCAGCACTAGCGGATGAGTTGTTACTAAAGCTCGGCAACGCCGTTAACGCCCAAGACTAAAGCCACTCACCCCCGGCACATCTCTTTGCTCTTTCGATGAAAGACTCGAACGGGTCGCATCAAGGTCGCCAGCCTAGCGAGCATGGACTAGGCCGCTGTGATCTACTGGGCCCCATGGGATATCAAAGGGCAGACTGCCACAGGCCTTAAAACGCGGTGTGCAGGCGGTGTTCCAAGCACGGCGTAAGATGCCGGCACTCACTCGAAGTTCACATAAAACGTCAGCCGCAGATGAACATCATCGTCGGGCTTTACGCCCAACTCGTTGACGCCGTAGTGGGTCCACACAATATTGGGGCTCACAGTAAAATGTGAATTGAAACGGTATTCCACGCCGGCAACGAGGTTGGTCGCTTTCGCGGTCGGGTCAAACGGGATGTAAGCAATATCATTGCCTTTCACGCTCGGTTTGAACAGGCGATGCAGTTGCGCCATGACACTCCATGGTCCACCTAATTTCATCACTCCCATTAGCGCAGCGAGCTCAAGATCTGGGTCCTCGCCTCTATCCTGATGGGTATATTCCAAACCCAGAGTATATTGCTCGGTCTTTTTACCCACCAGAAATTGCACGGTGGATCGATCGTAAGGCCCCGGTCGTGATTCCCAGTCCATATAGGCATCGACTAAGAGACCGGTCGATCCGCGCCAGGTGATACCGCCCATGGTTTTATTAAAAGAGTTTTTGTCTGCCTGCCAGGTTGCCTTAGAGCCGTGCATCACCCGATAGCTCAAGCCTCCCACAACTGGTAATGGGCCCGATAACTTCAACCCCACATCACGCGCTGCAATGCCCTGTATGTCTGGCGCAGTGCGCACCAAGTAGCGCTTGCCCCAAAAGGCTTCCATTACGTCATAGGTGATAGTCGGAATAAGCCCCCCCGACAGCCGGTGATCGCCCAGTTTTTTCGTTACCCCTAAGTCGAGAATCCGATGCGCCATTTCATAATTTTCAAACGCACCCTCGTGGTAGGCCTCGAGCCGGGCCCTGCCAGACCACTGGTCGCCAAACTTGCTATCCGCGGTAAGCAGCAGTCGGCGCAGGACCGCCCCCGACGCACTGTCACCCTCAAAAGTATGGTGGCTGGGAACGTGGTAAAGATCACCGAAGAAAAAGCCGCCAAAGTCTGCATCGAGGCTCTCATTGGCGCAGACAGTGGGCGCACTCATGAAGCTTAAGCAGGTCAGTACAAGTAGCCATTTGGTCAGCGCGTTGTCGCGGTGTTGAGTCTTTTTCACGCGCCTAGGTTCCCACAAGGTTCGAGCAGTGTCTCGTTTGACGGCTGCTCATCAACTTCGTCTGCAAGCTCAAAGCTTAGCTCGATCAATGCCGCCCCAAGATCGCCAGCCAGAGTGTTTGCTCAGGCCGGTCATATTGCTATTGCGGTGATTGTGAAGCAATAGCGCGATAGCTCAGTTGACCGAGTCGAGTAAGAGTAGAGGTGGGCGCTCAGAACAATTCGCTACGGGGATGCCAACACGATTCTCAGCTGCAATACCGTTAGCGAGCATTGCTTGGGTATTGTTGCGACGTCGAGGGTTTGAGCGTTGATTACACAGTCGATCGTACCTGTTGGGGTGACGAAGGTGCCGGCGTGGCGCGATACTGATGACGCTTACGATGGGCTGTTGTAACCTGCTCCTTATAGCGGAGCTTGTCATCGTAGCCGCTATAATGGCTGATGCGCCGGTGCCGCTTTGGCTAATGACGCCAACCACACTGAGGAAAAAAATCATGAGTTACGAATGTTTTGATCTCACTGTTGCCGAGGGCATCGCGCATATTCGTTTTAATCGCCCCGATAAGGCGAACTCCATGATCCCCTCTTTCTGGACAGAGTTGCCTGACGCGGTGAATGCGCTCTCCAGAGAGGCCGAAGCGCGGGTCATTGTGCTCTCGGCTGAGGGTCGGCACTTCTCCTCCGGCATGGATATTGCTGTTTTCACAGACGGAGGCTTAGAGGGCCCCGACAGTGACAGCCGTTTTGTTCGCGCAGAAGCGTTTCGTCATCACTGTATGGCACTCCAAGATGCTTTTACCTGCCTAGAAGAAGCACGGATGCCTGTGCTGGTGGCTATTCAAGGAGCAGCGGTGGGCGGCGCCATGGATCTGATTACTGCCTGTGACTGCCGTTACGCCACGAAAGATGCTTTTTTCTCGGTTCACGAGACCGCTATTGGTATGACGGCAGATGTAGGCACTTACCCGCGCTTGGTCAAGCTGATTCCTGAGGGGTGGGCGCGTCAAATGTCTTACACCGCTGAGCGCGTCAGTGCTGATAAGGCGCGAGATATTGGTCTTGTGAACGAAGTGTATGACACGGCAGAGGACATGCTCGAGGCGGTCATGAATATTGCCAGACAGATAGCCGCACATGCGCCCCTCGCCGTGTCGGGCGCTAAGCGCATGGTCAATTATGCTCGTGATCACACCACGGCAGACGGTCTCGATTACATTGCCACCTGGAATGCAGCCATGCTCGATGGTGAGGCTATTCGCACTTCTTATATGGCGCAGGCCCAGGGGGAAAAGCCTGAATACGATGCTTTGCTGCCCGTCAAAAAAACCGCAGGTGAATAAAAAATCGCAGCGAATAATGATAAGCGTGAGCCGACACCGCGAGTACGTTAACGAACTAATGAATGTTTTTTTATCAGTCGTTGTTGGCGTGCTTGAGCCAAATATTCGGCGCCGCTGACGGCGCGATCAGCGCGGCGTAGGCTCCTTAATCAACTAGCGGATGGGGGTCTGCCATGGTGCGTCAAGCTCGGCGATCGAGACAGGTAAGGATCAGGTCTCGATCGACTCTCGAGTAGCGCTGGAACGCTGTAACAACAGCACCGGGATGACGCCCACCAATACGATCACGATCGCGGGTAGCGAGGCATCGGCCAAGCGCTCATCGCTTGCCAATCGATAAACGCGCGTGGCGAGGGTGTCAAAGTTGAAGGGCCGTAAGATCAGTGTCGCGGGTAGCTCGCGCATGACATCAACGAACACGAGGAGGCTGGCAGCGAGGATGCTGGGTCGCAGCAGTGGTAAATGAATGCGCCACAGTACCTGACTCGGTGCGGCACCCAAGGTTCGAGCGGCGGCATCGATGTCAGGGGAAATGCTGGAGAAGCCAGCGTCCACCGACTGATAGGCAACTGTCAGAAAGCGACAAACATAAGCATACAACAGCAGCGCAATGCCGCCAGAGAGCATGAAGCGAGCGCTGGCGGGCCACCACTGAGCCAATGTGCCTGATGCGTCTAGTATGGCGAGTGCCAGCAAGATACCGGGCAGTGCGTAACCTAGGGTGGATAGGCGGATCAGACCATAATTAAGCGGGCTGGGGTTCAGGCGTTTTAGGTACGCTAATCCCCACGCAATCATCGTGGCCATGATGCCGGTCGCAATGGCCAGCGAGGTGCTGTTGAACACCAGGGTGCCAAAGTGCCTGTTCGATGACAGGTGCCAGTGCTCAACCGCGTATATCGCGAGTGTGCAAACGGGCACTACGAATCCCAACAAGACCGGGACGCTGCAGATCGTCACGGCGAGTAGGGCGCGTGCACCAGTGAGTGAGATGGGGGTGGCACGAGAGACATCGCTGCGGTCGACCGCGCTACGCCGGCTGCTCTCCTCGAGCCCGATGAGTGCGATCACAAATAACAGCATGAGCGACGCGAGCCTGAGCGCCGCACCACTGTCTCCAAAACCAAGCCACGTGCGATAAATTCCGGTCGAGAAGGTCGGCACTGAGAAATAACTGACCACCCCAAAATCCGCGAGCGTCTCCATTAAAACGAGCGCTAGACCACCGATGATTGCGGGGCGAGCAGCAGGGAGTGCGATGCGAAAAAACGCGCTATAGGGCCCGCGCCCAAGCACCCTAGCGGCATCAAATTGTGCGCCCGAGCGCCCCGCAAAGCTATTGCGGGCGAGCAAATAAATATAGGGGTAGAGGACTACAGACAGTAAGAGCGCAGCACCCGGCAAGGTGCGGATCGACGGCAGTTGCAGCTCGCTAATTCCCAGCGCAAGCCATGTCCGTAGCGCACTTTGCACGGGGCCGGACACTTCGAGCAGATCGGTATACACATAAGCCACAATG
>Ga0228639_1000242_pt1 | contig 24863 bp, 21 predicted proteins | sample 50DmetaG_FD_190532 | JGI IMG/M metagenome (GOLD analysis project Ga0228639, IMG submission 190532) | Seawater microbial communities from Monterey Bay, California, United States - 50D | ecosystem: Environmental > Aquatic > Marine > Coastal | place: USA: California | collected 2016-10-18
GAAGAGCTCGATTCATCTCTTTGACAAAAAAAACTAACGATGCTCCAAGGGCAGTGAGTCCCCAGGTAAATAGAGTCGCATAAAAAGCTCCAAGAACCGGGTCTGTCTTTCTGAAAAATTCAAGTATAGTCTCCAACTAAAATATTTTTTGCAAAAGTAAACAGTTTATATGAGTTTTTGAACATCTAAGCGACTTTTAGTTACTTTTACAGCTCGACTATGAAACAAAATTATTTCGATTTTATTATTTGTGGAGCAGGAGCTTCGGGCTTGTTATTATTAAAGGCAATAAGGGAAGATTCCTTTTTTAATGAGAAATCTATTTTAATAATAGAAAAAGAAATCAAAAATGTTAATGATCGCACATGGAGCTATTGGGAATCTCCAAATGGATCATTTGACTCTATATTATCAAAAAAATGGAGTAAAGCCAATTTTTGCTCTGAAGATTTTGATTCAGATTTTGATTTGAATCCATATCAATACAAAATGCTTCGTTCTGCTGCTTTTTACCAAAGTATCAGAAATAAATATAGCAAACTAAAAAACACTATTTTTTTACATGCGGAAGTGAAGAATATTGATTCGAAAAGCATAATGACAGAAGTTATTACTTCAGAGGGAAAATTTCAATCTAAAAAAGTATTCAATAGTCTTTTCGATCCAAAACCAATGATAACCCAAAAAAAATATCCTGTATTACAACAACATTTTGTTGGGTGGTTCATCAAAACCAAAAAACCCTCTTTTGATTCGAGTAAAGTTTTTTTTATGGATTTTAATATTCCACAAGTTCAAGAAACACGTTTTATTTATGTTTTACCTATTGATAAACACAATGCCTTGTTAGAATACACTCTTTTTTCTGAAAACCTTCTTCACTTCGATGATTATGAGACTGGAATAAAAGCTTATTTAGATTCAAAAGGAATTACAGAATTCGAAATAGAAGAAAAAGAACAGGGTAATATTCCAATGACCTGCTTTCCTTTTGAAAAATTAAATTATAGAAGTTTACTTCATATTGGAACTGCCGGGGGCTGGACAAAAGCAAGTACAGGTTATACATTTATGAATACCAGACGTAACATAGAGCGTTTGATCCCTTTTTTAAAAACGGATGCGGGTTTAAACACTTTTACAATAAAAAGTCGTTTTCGCTTTTACGATTTACTATTTTTAGATGTTCTGAATCGTTATAATGTTCATGGTAGTAGGCTGTTTACTAGAATGTTTAAGAAAAATCCACCAGTAAGAATCTTTAAGTTTTTAGATGAGAAAACTAATTTTATTGAAGAAGTCAAAATTATGGCTTCCTTTTCTTTTACTCAAAAAATATGGTTCTTAAAGGCACTTTTTAAGAGAATATTTTAAAATTTTCTTTCCATTAAATTGGTGCCAAAAGTTTTAAACATAATTTTATTATTGTCAGATATATCTAGTATGTCTAATTTTTCGAAAGCAGCCTGAGTATATTTAATGACTAATGCTTTGCTGGCATCTGAAGCACCTGTCTTGTCAAAAAGGGATTTTACAGCATTGATTTTTTTTGATACATCCTTTTCTTTTACTTCAGTCGAAAACCAATTCCTTAGGGTTGTTTTTTCTTTAGAAGATCCATTTTCCATAGCTTGATGATAAAGTATTGTTTTTTTATTTTCAATTATATCACCTGATAGTTGTTTTCCAAAAGATTCTGGATTTGCATATGCGTCTAGATAATCATCTTGAATCTGAAAGGCAATTCCCAACAGGACTCCAAAATCATATAAATTTTTTGAATCAGCTTGATTGGATCCTCCAATCAAAGCTCCCATTTCTAATGAACAACCAACAAGAACAGCTGTCTTTAATCGTATCATTTCCAAATAATCACCTTGATTGACCTCTAGTTGAGTCTCAAAATCTAAATCATATTGTTGACCCTTACAAACTTCAATTGCTGTTTTACTAAATAAACTATTTAATTTTCTGAAAAGAGGATCCTTATAGCTTTCTAATGCCTGGTAAGCTAGAATCATCATTGCGTCACCAGAAAGTATTGCTGTATTAGTGTTCCATTTATTATGCACTGTGTCTGATCCTCTTCTTAATGGTGCAGAATCCATAATATCATCATGCATTAAGGTGAAATTATGAAAAATCTCAACAGCTAAGGCAGCGTCAATAGCCTTTCGATGATTATTACCAAAAATATCTGCTGCCATAAGTGTAAGGACTGGACGAAGGCGTTTTCCTCCAAGATTTAGCAAATAATAAATAGGTTTATATAATGCCGCAGGAGGCGATGTTGAATAACTATTTTCTAAAGCGATTTCAAAAAATTGCTTATAATCTGTAAGCGAAGTCATACATTTTTTTACAAAAGTAGGATTTTATAAGTAAGAGTCATTAAAGAAACTTTAGAAACTTTTTCGGTATTTAAAGTTTCTTTTGTTATTTTTACAATCTTAAAAATACTTTTTTCTATGAATAGAAAAATAAAATTATTGTTAAAAATTTTCGTTGGTTTCTTAATCATAATTACTTGTTGTGTAATATTAGGCGGATGGTATCTAAACTCGAATCTCCTTTCTTTTGAAAGTCGCAATACAAACATTTTACATAAAGAGATCGAAACTAATGGGTATACATTTTTAGACAGAAATGGAAATGGAAAGTTAGATCCCTATGAAGATCAAAGAAATACAATCCAAGATCGTGCAGAAGATATTCTAAGTAAAATGACTTTAGATGAGAAAATTCATCTATTAAAAGGATCTGGAATGGGTTCTGCTATTGGAGCATATTCAGATGGAATTCCAGGAGCTGTCGGAACCATTGTATCTACACCAAGGTTGGGCTTACCTGAAATATATTTATCTGACGGCCCTGCTGGTCTTAGAATAATGTCAAAAAGAGATGATGAAGACAAAAGATATTATAGTACTGCATTTCCAATTGGAACATTATTAGCATCGACTTGGAATACTGAATTAGTTAAAAATGTTGGGGTCTCTATTGGAAGTGAAGCTAAAAGCTATGGTATTGATGTTGTATTAGGTCCCGGAGTCAATCTTCATAGGCATCCACTTTGTGGAAGAAATTTTGAATATTATTCCGAAGACCCTTTTTTAACTGGCCATATAGGTTCAGCTATGATTAATGGAATTGAATCAAATGGAATTGGCGCCTCCCCGAAACATTTTGCTGTAAACAACCAAGAAACTTCAAGAAATTGGAATGACGCTATTGTTTCTGAAAGGGCTCTCCGTGAACTTTATTTGAAAAGTTTTGAGATAATTGTAAAAGAATCACAGCCATGGGCAATAATGACTTCTTACAATAAAATAAATGGCACTTATGCAGCGGAAAACAAAAGACTTCTTACCAATGTTTTAAGAAAAGAATGGAGCTTTGAAGGACTAGTTATGACAGACTGGTATGGAGGCAGAAACAGCACTAATATAATAAAATCAGGTAATGATTTAATTGAGCCAGGCACAAAGAATGACTGGGATGATCTTAAAGAATCTGCTATAGACAGAAGCTTACCCATATTAGATATTGACACTTCGGTGAAACGGATTTTAAAGCTTGTCTTAAAATCTAAAAAGATGCAAAACTATAATTTTGATAATAATCCTAAGTTAAAAGAGCATGCTTTAGTGGCAAGAAAGGCTGGATCTGAAGGAATAATTTTGCTTAAAAATAAAAATACCCTTCCTATAAATAACATAAATAATATCGCCCTTATTGGATCGGCATCCTATGAATTTATTACCGGTGGTACTGGGTCTGGAGACGTTGATGAAGCTTATTCTGTGTCATTAGATGAAGCCCTGAAAAATAATGGCTATAAATTAAATAAAGTGGCATTTGAAGAATATCTTAAACAAAATTTAAAAACCACTCAAAATAAAGAAGAAGAAGAAGAAGAAGATCCTGGTCCAATTGATTTTTTAATGAGAATGGTAAACCCTCCTAAACCATTAGATATTAATTATTCCCCTGAATTAATAAATAAAACAAGTGAAACGGCAGATATTGCAATTATAACTATTGGAAGAAATAGTGGAGAAACAGCTGACAGAAAAGTTAAAGATGATTTTCTGCTTTCTAAAAGTGAAATAGAAATGATTGAAAATACATGTAAAATTTACCACTCGAAAGGAAAGAAAGTAATAGTTGTTTTAAATATCGGTGGCGTCATTGAAACTAAATCATGGAAAAATTTACCTGATGCTATCTTATTAGCATGGCAAGGCGGACAGGAAGCAGGGAATTCGGTGGTCGACATCATTACAGGAAAAATAAATCCAAGTGGAAAATTACCAATGACTTTCCCTAACGACATAAATGATCACAAATCTTCATTGAATTTCCCAATGGGAGGCGAGCAAATGAGTATAAATGACATTATTTACGGTATAAAGAAAAAAGAAAAGGCTGAAGATGAAAAAATTAAAAATAAGGACTATACCCTTTATGAAGAGGGAATCTATGTTGGTTACCGGCATTTTGACAAAGACACATTAGACGTGTCCTATCCTTTTGGATATGGATTATCATATACCAAATTTGAATTAAATGATTTGAAGGCAACAAGAGGAAAAAATATTATTAACATAGAGATAAAAGTTTCTAATATTGGAACTACTCCCGGTAAAGAGGTGATTCAGGTTTATTCTTCAAAGCCCGATTCTGATGTTGATCGGCCAATTAAAGAACTAAGGGCATTTATAAAAACATCCTTATTAAATCCTGGTGAATCAACCAGACTAAAAATGCAAATACCTCAATCAGAATTGAGTTATTGGTCAGAAGATGAGTCTCAATGGGTTTTAGAAAATGGTACCTACTCTTTTTATTTGGGTAACTCCTCAAGGACACTCCCATTGAATATTGATGTTGAAATAAAATAATTATCAAGAAATTATAATTAGAAAATTATTTGTGTTTTTTACAAATACATCGAATAATTATTAAAGCAAGAAAAATGAAACAGAATATAATAAATGAAGCAGTTCCTCTATTTATACAGTATGGTTTCAAAAGTGTAACCATAGACGATATTGCGTTAAAGATGGGGGTCTCTAAAAAAACAATTTATGCTCATTTCACAAAAAAAGAAACTCTTGTAGAGACGTGTGTATTTATGCATTTTGATAATGTTATCGATAAAATTCTTAATATTTCCAAACATTCTAAAGACCCTATAATAGGTCTTTATCAGATTAAAAAAGAGGCTTTAAATCATCTTTCAAACGAAAAAAACTCACCTGTTTATCAGCTTCAGAAATACTACAATAACATATACAATAAATTAAAAAAGATGGAGTTTGATGCCCTTAACGGAATGTTTTCTAGGAGTATTCGAAAAGGAATAGACATGGGCCTATTTCGTTCTGATATAGATATAGATTTTGTTACACGTATTTTTTTTAATGGAATTAGAGGAATAAAAGATATTGAATTATTCCCGATAGAAGAGTTTAAAATTGACTTATTACTTCTGAATTTCTCTGAATATCACTTACGTGCCATTTGCACTGATCAAGGAATCGGAAAATTAAATGAATACAAAAAAGAACTTAACATATGATTGCAAGAATTTATTTTTTCCTCTTTATACTTTTTGGTTACCAATTAAATCATGCCCAAACACTACCCGAAGCTGTTTCTCTAGAAGAAGCATTGACTTATGGCGAACAAAACAACAGAAATGTCCAAAAGGCAAGTATGGAAATCCAAAAAGCCTATAAAGATAAGTGGAGTACTATTGCCATTGGTCTTCCACAAATTAGTGCAAGCGCCAATTATCAAAATTTTATTGAATTACCCACTTCCTTAATCCCTGCTCAATTTTTTGGAGGAAATGAAGGTGAATTTGCCGAAGTACAATTTGGAACTCCACAAACAATGGCCGCAGGAATCACCGTTGAGCAGTTAATTTTTGATGGATCCTATATTGTTGGTTTGGAAGCCTCAAAGATTTTTTTACTGATCTCTGAAAATATATTTGAAAAAACCTTACTCGAAATAAGAAAGAATATCGTTAACACCTATTCTTCTGTTTTATTGGCTGGAGAGAACATTCAATTTTTAGAAAAAAACAAAGAAAACCTCAGTAAAAATCTAAAAGAATTGACTCAGTTATTTAGAAATGGATTTGAAGAGGAAGAGAGTGTAGAACAACTTCGACTGACGTTGTCAAGCGTAGAAATACAATTACGATATGTTAAAAACTTAGAGCAAATTACTTTAAAAATGCTTAAATTATTAATGGGTTTTCCAACTGATTCTCCATTGCTTTTATCGGATACTTTAGAGAAATTAACCAATGAAAGTCTATTTAAAATAGAAGTCTTAAAAGATCTGAATCTAAGTAATAATATCGATGTTAAAATTGCAAAAAATAACTTGTTAGCTGAAACATTATTGTACAGGTATGAACGCTCTAAGGGACTTCCAAGATTGTCTGCTTTTTTGAATGGTAATTACACAGGAAACAGTGAAACATTTTCATTCACACAATCAGGACAAAATTGGTTTGGAGCTGCTTTATTTGGAATTAATCTTAAAATACCTGTTTTCAGTTCCCTACGCCGAAGTGCACTTTCTCAAAAAGCAAAAATCACCGTCTCACAAGCGGAAACAGATTTAACAGAAACTCAAGAACGTGTTTTTGTTGAGGTTCAAGCGGCAAAAAATGAATATCAATTAGCCGTGGAAAACTACTTTACCAACAAAGAGAATTTAGCCTTGGCAGGTAGAATTGAACAAAAAAATCAAATAAAATATTTTGAAGGGATTGCCAGTTCATTCGAGCTTAGAGAAGCTCAATTACAACTTTACAGTGCGCAAAACAACTATCTAAGATCCATTCAAGATGTTATACAGAAAAAATTATATCTGGAAACACTTTTAAATACTGCTCAATGAAAAAAATAATTTATACACTAGGAATAAGCTTCTTATTAATTAACTGTTCTCAAGAAATGGTAGATACTTCAAATACGAATGGAGTTGAAGGTATTAACTTGGAAGAGCTCAATATTCAAAAAGCTAATTATACTCAACAAATAAATGACTTAAAACTTGAATTAGAAAAAATAAATAGTGCCATTGATGCATTAGGGAGTTCTGAAAAGAGAACTTTAATAACTGCTTTTATTACTGAAACACAATCATTTGAACATCAAATCGAAATTCAAGCGAATATAAAGACACGTCAAAATGTGCTCATATATCCAGAATTTGCAGGCCGTTTAATAACATTGAAAGTAGTAGAAGGTCAAAATGTAAAAAAGGGCAATCTATTAGCTTTAATTGATGATGCTGGCATAACGGATCAGCTTGATCAAATGATATTACAACTAAACTTAGCAAAAACTACTTTTGAAAGAACCCAAAGGCTTTGGGATCAAAAAATTGGTTCTGAGATGATGTATTTAGAAGCTAAAACCAGATATAAAGCTGCCCAAAAACAAGTATCACAAATTAAGCAACAACTGGCAAAAACTAAAATTTATGCTCCATTTAATGGTGTTATTGATGAAATCCAAGCACGGTTAGGCAGTAATCTTATCCCTGGTATAACTCCTGTATTAAGGATTGTAAACCTAAACACCATGTTTGCAGAATCTGATGTGCCAGAAAACTATCTGTCTAACATAACTAAAGGAAGTAAAGCCAAAGTGAGTATTCCTGCATTAAATCAAATTCAAAACACAGAGATTCACCAAACAGGTAACTTTATTACACCAAGCAACAGGACATTTCGTGTAGAAGCAAGATTAGAAAATCCAGAAGGATTAATTAAGCCTAATCTCAATGCACGTTTAAGTGTTATGGATTACTTTAATCCTGAGGCCATCATGATACCCCTTCGAGTTGTTAGAGAAGATGCTAAAAATCAACCCTATGTTTTTGTTTTATCTAAGCCTGAAAAAGATAATGGTTTTACTACAGAACAACGAATGGTAACCTTAGGTAAAACTAAAGAAGAAATGGTAGAAATCATGGACGGTTTGACCACAGGTGAACTCGTTGTAGAAGAAGGAGTGAGCCTTTTAGTTACCAACCAAAAAGTTAAAAGAATTTTAGAATAATGATTGAACAAAAAAATACTCCCAAAATCAAAGAATTTTTATTCTCTTCTTGGGCTATTGAACACAAAACAGTCATATATGTTATTATGACCCTGTTTTTCATTTTAGGAATTTCTTCATATTTCACTATGCCAAGAGAAGCTTTCCCTGAAATTAATGACACTAAAGTTTTTGTAAGTGCTGTATATCCTGGCAATACTGCCGAAGATATTGAACGAATAATTACTGACCCTTTAGAAGAGGCTCTAAAGGGGGTTCCAAATTTGGTTGAAATTCGTTCAACATCCTCAGAGGATTTTTCTGTAATTGATATAGAATTAGATGAAAATATTACAATTGACGACGCTAAGCAAAAGGTGAAGGAGTTGGTAGATGGAGTTACTTCAGGTCCAGATTGGCCTGTCTTCAATAATGCCAAAGTAGAACCCAACGTCTTTGAGTTGGATTTTTCAGAATTACAACCGATTTTGAACATTAGTTTAATTGGAAATTATCCTATTAAACAACTCAAAGTTTATGCAGAACGTTTGGAAAATCGTATCGAACAATTACCTCAAATTAAGGAGGTTAACATTCGTGGAATACAAATATTTGAAGTAGAAGTAGCCGTTGATATTTACAAAATGACTGCTGCAAAGGTTTCATTTAATGATATTTTGGGTGCAATCTCACAAGAAAACTCAACCATCTCAAGTGGAAATATTGTTATGGGCGGTCAAAGACGAAATATACGTTTGACAGGGGAAATTGAAAACCCTCAGCAACTCAGAAATTTTGTAGTTAAAACAGATGGAGGTCCAGTTTATTTAGGTGATCTCGCTGAAATTAGTTTTAAAGAAAAAGAAGCTACTTCCTTTGCGCGTTCTTTTGGCGAAAAAGCTGTTTTACTTGACGTGGTAAAAAGAGGTGGTAAAAATCTTATCCTAGCTTCCCAAGATATTAGAAGAATTGTTGAGCAAAGTCAAGAAATTGGATTACCCTCTGATCTAGAAATTACTATTTCAAATGACCAATCCAACTTGACACTAAACCAAGTTAGTGAACTAGTGAACAGTATAATTTTTGGTATTTTACTTGTCGTAACTGTATTGATGTTCTTTTTAGGTTTTCGCAATGCTTTATTCGTAGGATTTGCAATACCTATGTCGATGTTTATGTCATTTATGATTCTTTCTGCACTCGGTTATACCATGAATACGATGGTTCTTTTTGGACTTGTTATGGGGCTAGGCATGTTGGTAGACAACGGGATTGTCGTGGTTGAAAATGTGTACCGTTTGATGGAAAAAGAAGGAATGTCACGAATTGCAGCAGCCAAAGCTGGAATTGGCGAAATAGCATTTCCAATTATTGTTTCAACAGCTACCACTATTGCTGCCTTTATACCTCTTGGAGCTTGGCCAGGATTAATGGGAGAATTCATGATTTACTTTCCGATAACCCTTTCAGTCGTTTTAGGCTCTTCGCTTATCGTTGCTGTCTTTTTTAACTCCATGCTTGTCTCTCAATTTATGGAAATTAAAGATCGTGAAATTAGTACCAAATCTCTTTGGAGACTTACAATAATAATGGGAGGTCTCGGAATTGTCTTGTTATTTGGCAGTCCTGGTGTTCGTGTTTTTGGAAATTTAATGGTTTTAACCCCTGTTCTATTTTGGATGTATAAACTATTTATCAAAAATTTGGCTCACGCTTTCCAAAATTCATTTTTAGTTCGTCTTGAAAACAATTATCAAAAGTTTTTAGCCTTTGCTTTAAGTGGATATAAGCCTGGTCTATTTTTAGGAGGAACATTTTTTTTGCTTTTTACCTCATTTGCTTTGATGGGAATTTTCCCTCCAAGTGTAGAATTTTTCCCAGAAAATCAACCTCAGCAAATCCTTGTATTTATTGAATATCCGGATGGTACATCTATTAAAAAAACCAACATTACAACCCGCCGAATAGAATCTGAAATCTTTGATGTAATTTCTAGACAAAAATACAATCAAGGAAACTTTAATTTTTTGGTAGAGTCTGGGGTTGCCCAAGTTGGAGAAGGAGCTGGAAATCCATTTATTGATAATGGCAATACAAACGAGCTTCCTCACAAAGGAAAAATTACCTTGACTATGAGAGAATTCAAATTACGAGGAGGAATATCTAGTGAAGATTTAAGAAAGGAAATCCAAGAACAATTAGACGGAAAATTCCCTGGAGTCGCTATCTCCGTAGAAAAGGATGCTAACGGTCCTCCAGCTGGTTATCCTATAACAATAGAAATCACTGGTGAAAATTACTTGGGACTAATTCAAACTGCCGAAAAAATGAAAGACTACCTTAATCGGGTAAATATACCAGGGGTAGAAGAACTAAAAATTGATGTAAACAAAAACAAGCCAGGTGTTCAACTGAATATCGATCGTGAAAAAGCTGGGGAACTCGGAGTGTCTACATCTCAAGTAGGACAGTTATTAAGAACTTCTCTGTTTGGAGCAAAAGCTGGAGTTTATAAAAAAGATGGGGACGATTACGAAATAAATGTCCGTTTTAATAAAGCTAATCGCTACGATAATAATGCATTATATAATCAAAATATCATTTTTAGAGATCCTTCAAATGGACAGATTAAGGAAATCCCTGTAACAGCACTAATAGAACGCAAAAATACAACCAGTTTTAATGCTATCAAGCATCGACAACTTAATCGGGTTGTAACTCTTTATTCTCCTGTATTAGCTGATTTCAACGCAAATGCTGTAGTTGATCAGGTTAAAAATGCATTGGTTAGTTATAAACTACCTAAAGACGTGCAGTTCAAATTTTCTGGAGAAATTGAAGAACAAGAAAAAAACATGGATTTCCTTTCAAATGCATTATTATCAGCACTAGGTTTAATTTTGTTACTCTTGGTATTCCAATTTAATTCCATTTCCAAACCACTTATTATTTTACTTTCTATTTTCTTAAGTTTTACAGGAGTTTTTTTAGGATTGATTGCATTTCAAATGCCATTTGTAATATTAATGACTATGATGGGAATTATTGCTCTAGCTGGAATTGTGGTTAATAACGGGGTTGTACTTCTAGACTATACTCAATTGTTAATAGATAGAAAAAGTTTAGAACTTGAACTGCCTGAAGGTTCTCTTTTAGAAAAAAAAGAAGTAACTCTCGCTATTATTGAAGGAGGTACCGCTCGTCTTCGCCCAGTAATACTTACAGCTATAACCACAGTTTTGGGATTAATCCCTTTAGCTATTGGACTCAATATTGACTTTTTTGCACTATTCTCTGAATGGAATCCTAAGGTTTATATTGGTGGTGACAATGTTATTTTTTGGGGTCCCCTTGCTTGGACAGTCATCTTTGGGTTAACTTTTGCTACCTTTTTAACATTAGTAATTGTTCCAGCTACCTTCTCAATCGTATATTCTATTAAAATTTGGATTAAGAAGTTTTTATAAAGAATACTAAATCCTGTGGTTTGCGCTTCAGGATTTTTTATTTTTACAATAATTAAAGAACTTATGTATAGATCACACGACTGCGGCTCACTGAGATTCGAAAACATAAATCAAAATGTTACTTTATCAGGATGGGTTCATAAAAGTAGAAATAAAGGTTTTATCATTTGGGTTGATCTAAGAGACCGTTATGGAATTACTCAATTAATTTTTGATGAGGAACGCAGTCCCAAAAATGTTTTTGAAAAAGCACAAAATATTGGCCGTGAGTTTGTAATACAAATTAAAGGAGTGGTTATTGAACGAGAATCTAAAAACTCCAATATCAAATCTGGAGCTGTAGAAGTTTTAGTAAACGAACTCAATATACTTAATAAGTCAAAAACACCCCCATTCACCCTTGAAGATATTACCGACGGAGGGGAGGAACTAAGAATGCAATTTCGCTATTTGGATATTCGTAGAAATCCTGTAAAAGATAAATTGATCTTTCGATCTAAAGTATCCAATACAGTTCGAAATTATTTAACATCTGAAGGATTTATTGACATAGAAACTCCCTATTTGATAAAATCTACTCCTGAAGGAGCGCGTGACTTCGTGGTACCCTCAAGAATGAATTCGGGTCAGTTTTATGCTCTTCCTCAGTCGCCTCAAACTTTTAAACAATTATTGATGATTGGTGGTTTGGATAAGTATTTTCAAATTGTAAAATGCTTTAGAGACGAGGATTTACGAGCTGATCGCCAGCCAGAATTTACGCAGATTGATTGCGAGATGACGTTTGTCGAGCAAGAAGATATTCTTAATCAATTTGAAGGACTTACGCGTCATCTAATTAAAGAAATTAGAGGTGTTGAAATTGAATCCTTCCCAAGAATATCCTATGAAAAGGCAATGAAAACTTATGGAAATGATAAACCAGATATTCGATTTGGAATGAAATTTATAGAACTTAACGATTTGACTCAAGGTAAAGGATTTGATGTCTTTGATAGTCAAGAGTTAGTTGTAGGAATTGCTGTACCAGGTGCAGCTTCATATTCAAGAAAAGAAATCGATGCTCTGGTCGATTGGGTCAAACGTCCTCAAATTGGCGCTAAAGGACTAGTTTGGATAAAATGTAATGATGATGGAAAATATAAATCTTCAGTTGATAAGTTTTTCACTGAATCTCAAATAGCCACTTGGGCTGAACGCTCTGGGGCAATAACTGGAGATTTAATATTAATTCTTTCAGGAGAAGTCAAAACTACTCGCACTCAACTTAGTGCACTTCGAATGGAATTAGCAGAACGCATGGGTTTAAGAGATCCTAAAGTCTTCGCACCAATTTGGGTTACAGACTTTCCACTTTTAGAATGGGATAAGGAAACTAATCGCTTTCACGCCATGCACCACCCGTTTACTGCCCCTAAACCTGAACATTTAGATTTATTGAAGACAGACCCTGGTAATGTAAATGCGAATGCTTATGATTTGGTATTGAACGGAAATGAAATTGGAGGAGGATCCATTAGGATACACGATCAAAAACTACAATCTCAAATGTTTGAATTACTTGGTTTTTCTAAACAAGAGGCTAAAGCACAGTTTGGCTTCTTAATGAATGCTTTTAGTTACGGTGCTCCCCCTCATGGAGGAATTGCTTTTGGTTTAGACAGATTAGTAGCTATTTTAGGAGGGGAAGAAACCATTAGAGACTTTATAGCGTTTCCAAAAAACAATAGTGGCCGTGACGTGATGATAGATGCTCCTGCATTTATAAATGATACTCAACTTAAAGAGCTTTTTTTAAAAACACTTCCTAAGAATAAAGAATGAAAAAAATTTTGTGGTTTTTATTTATCTTAATTCTAGTTGCATTGGGCTGTGGTATTTATATTAAAAATTACATAAATTTTGTCACTGGAGAACGCATAATAGGTTTCACTGTTCTTACTGGAGCTTTTTTGTACTTGCCTCTTTTTCTATATCACCGGTGGAAAGATAAACGCCTTCAAGACTATACTCTTAGTGAAGAAAATCTTAAAAAAATTAAAGATGTTAGCCACAAATAAATTTATCTCAAAATAGTTATCACTTAGAAAATTCTTTTGAAAATAATTGACAATCAATAGCTTTCAAAATAAAAATGTATTAAAATGAATGCCGACCCAAATATTAACCCTAAATTTGCAAAAAATAATTTATTAAATAATAACATGACTGGTACAGTAAAATTTTTTAACGAAGCTAAAGGATTTGGTTTCATTACAAACGATGAGTCTGGAGAAGATGTATTCGTTCACATTTCAGCCCTAAACGGCGTGACCCTAAGAGAAGGGGCTAAAGTAGAGTATGTAGAAGAAGAAGGTAAAAAAGGGAAGCAAGCTTCCAATATTACTTTATTATAATATTACATTATTACTAGAATATAAGCATCTTGGCAACAAGATGCTTTTTTATTTTCTTTTTTTCAGAAAAAAGTCTTGAAGCATTTTCTTAGACTCAGCTTCCATTACTCCACTAGTTATTTTTGTCTTTGGGTGAAGCTTTATAGCTGCCTGTTGAAATCCTCGTTTAGAATCTTTACAAGCATATACCAGACGGTCTAACTGACTCCAAATTAATGCGCCAGCACACATTACGCAGGGCTCCAGGGTAACATAAAGGGTGCATCCTACAAGATACTTTCCATTTAAGAAATTAGCTGCTGAAGTAATAGCTTGCATCTCAGCATGGGCAGTAACATCATTTAGCTTCTCGGTCAAGTTATGAGCGCGAGCTATTACCCTTTGATCAACAACAACTATAGCCCCTACTGGAACTTCATCTTGAATTTCAGCCTTTTCAGCCTCTTTTAAGGCAAGCTTCATAAAATAAGTGTCATCTAATTTCATGGCCTAAAAATACACATTCTAATAGGTTCTTTTCTCATAATGTTTTGCATTACCTTTACATAATGGCTTCCGACCAATTTAAGCATATTCAAAAACCCGAAGATCTTCGTAAACTGTTGCCAGAAGATCTTAAAGTTTTTGCAGTAGAACTTCGCCAAGAAATCATAAATATCATAGCTAAAGGTGAAGGACATTTGGGTTCAAGCCTTGGAACTGTTGAGCTCACTATTGCGTTACATTATTGCTTTAATACTCCTAAAGATTTGATAATTTGGGATGTTGGTCATCAAGCTTATGGACATAAAATGATTACTGGGAGACGAAAGGCCTTTCAGAAGTTAAGACAGCGTAATGGAATTAGTGGTTTCCCGAAACGAGATGAAAGCCCCTATGACACTTTTGGAACAGGACATGCAGGTACCGCTATATCGGCAGCACTAGGCATGGCGCTAAGTGCTAAAACAGAAGATCAAAACAGATTGCATATTGCAGTGGTTGGAGATGCTTCAATTGCAAATGGTATGGCTTTTGAAGCTTTAAATCATCTAGGTACAACTCAAGCTAATGTCCTAGTAATATTAAATGATAATAGTATGGGTATTGATCCCAGTGTAGGCGCTTTAAAAAAATTTTTTAATACTGTAAAAAAAGAAACGCCTTCAACACTTAATTTTTTCCAATCTTTAAATCTTTCCTATCAAGGACCTATAAATGGTCATAATATTGAAATTCTATTGTCAACCTTAGAAAATCAAAAAAAACAAAAAGGCCCTAGAATTCTTCACGTTGTTACTACTAAAGGAAAAGGACTCCCTTTGGCAGAAGAAAAACAAATTATATATCATGCTCCCGGTAAATTTGATCCTTTAACAGGAAAATTAAACCCTTCAAAAGGAAATAAAAAATTGAAATTTCAAACCATTTTTGGAGAAACTCTGTTAAAGCTCGCATTAATAAATAAAAGTATAGTTGCAATCACACCCGCTATGCCAACGGGGAGTGGATTGGTAAAGATGCTAGAAACCCTGCCAAAACAATGTATAGATGTAGGTATTGCTGAACAACACGCAGTTACTCTAGCTGCAGGAATGGCAAGTCAAGGTATGCTCCCATTTTGCGTTATATACTCTACTTTTTTACAGCGTGCCTATGATCAAATCATTCATGATGTAGCGATACAAAAACTACCAATAATTTTCTGTATTGATCGAGCAGGAATTGTGGGTCACGATGGACCCACGCATCATGGTCTTTTTGACATTTCATTTTTAAGATGTATCCCTAATATTCAGATTGTTGCACCAAGAGATTCGCAAGAGCTTCAAAACATCGTTTATACCGCTCAATTGGGGATTAATTTACCATTAGCTATTCGCTACCCTAGAGGCTACAGCGAAAAAAAATCTCTCTCTTTTGATTTTAAAAAAATTCCTTGGGGTAAAGGGACCCTTTTAAAAAATGGAAGCCATATTGCTATTTTATCCCTAGGAACTATATCAAAAAATATTGAAAAAGCTCTCAGCCATGTTAATTATCCTGAAGCTTTTGCACATTTTGACTTGTGTTTTGCAAAGCCCTTGGATGAAGAATTACTTCACAAAGTATTTAATAAATTTAAAACAGTTGTTGTATTTGAAGAAGGAGTAAAACAAGGTGGAGTTGGAAGTGCTGTGCTAGAGTTTGCTTCACAAAAATTGTATCAAGTTCCCATCCATTTAGAGGGTGTATCAGATATCTTTGTTCCTCACGGAGATACTGATGAACTTTTTCAAGAAATAGGACTAGATGTAAGTGGAATAACAAAAAAACTTCAGTTGTTATTAAATAAAGTGTTGGGATGAGTTACGGAGAAGTTTAGTTTTTTAATTTTAACCTAAATGTATCTATGAGTGCCCAAAAACGTCTTTTTTTACTTGATGCCTTTGCCTTAATTTTTAGAGGCTACTATGCTTTTATAAAAAATCCCAGAATTAATTCTAAGGGGATGAACACCTCTGCAATTTTGGGTTTTACAAATTCATTGCTAGATGTTATTAAAAGAGAACGCCCCGACTATCTTGCTGTATGTTTTGATAAAGGTGGATCTAAGAGCAGAACTGATCTTTTCACTGAATATAAAGCTAATCGAGATGAAACTCCAGAGGCCATTAGTTTAGCAATACCTTATATTCAAAAAATTTTAGATGCAATGCACATTCCTGTAGTAGTCAAAAAAGGTTATGAAGCAGATGATATCATAGGAACACTATCTAAACAAGCGGAAAAAGAAGGTTATCAAGTTTTCATGGTCACACCCGATAAAGACTTTGCTCAATTAGTTTCTGAAAATATTTTTATGTATCGTCCCTCTCGCATGGGAAATGGAATAGAAATTTGGGGAGTTCCAGAAGTACAAAAAAAGTTTGAAGTAGAGCGTCCAGAACAAGTCATTGATTACTTAGGTATGATGGGTGATGCCGTTGATAATATACCTGGACTACCTGGAGTAGGAGATAAAACTGCTAAAAAATTATTAAAAACATATGGCAGTATGGAGGCTTTATTAGAGAATGCACACGAGGTCAAAGGAAAACTAGGTGAAAAAATTAATGCAAATAAAGACCAAGGAATCTTATCTAAGGAGTTGGCGACAATTCTTTTGGATGTACCTGTAACTTTCGATGCTGAAAACTATGCCTTAAGAGATCCCAATCAATCAAAAGTCAGTGAACTTTTTCAAGAATTAGAGTTTCGGAGAATGGCTGAAAACTTTAATAAGATTTTTACCTCAAAAGAAGAGCCTGTAATTTCTGATGATAAAATAAATACATCAAATCAAAAAGTTCTTCAAGAGGGTCAACAGTTCAACTTATTTTCTCCTCCTGGAAGCGGAAGTTCAGCCCAAAATGATTCGTTAAAAAGGAAGGATTTATCCACAAAAGAACACTGGTATCAAACCGTTAATAGTAAAAAAGCACGTGAATTATTATTAAAAAAACTATTAAGTAAAAAACAGGTTTGTTTTGATACAGAGACGACCTCTGTAGATGCTTTAGAGGCTGATCTAATAGGAATTTCATTTTGTTGGAGTCCTGGCAAAGGCTATTACTTGGCCTTACCAAATGACAGAAAACAGGTAATTCAAATTTTACAATACTTTAAGCCCTTTTTTGAACATCCTGAAATAGAAAAAATTGGTCATAATTTAAAGTATGACTTAAAAATATTGAGAAATTATAATATTCAAGTTCAATCACCCTTCTTTGACACAATGGTTGCGCATTATTTAGTCAATCCTGATATGCGTCACAATATGGATGTTTTAGCTGAGACGTATTTAAATTATAATCCTCAACCCATAACTGATCTTATTGGAAAGAAAGGTAAAAATCAAATAAGCATGAAAGAAGTAGCTTTAGATCAACAAACTGAATATGCAGTTGAAGATGCTGATATTACCTTTCAACTCAAGCAGCATTTTGAAAAAGAAATGGAAGCTGCAAATACCTTATCATTATATAAGCAGGTTGAACTTCCCCTAGTAGAAGTACTTTCAGATATGGAGTGTGAAGGGATTAATCTAGATACCGCATTTTTAAAAGAGCTTTCGAAAGGGCTGTCAAGTGATATCGAGGTCTTGGAAAAAACTATTTTTGATGATGCTGGTGAAACCTTTAATTTAGGGTCCCCTAAGCAATTAGGGCCAATTTTATTTGAAAAATTAAATCTTGTAGAAAAACCAAAAAAAACAAAAACAGGTCAGTACTCTACTGCTGAGGAGGTTCTTTCTGCGTTAGCTAAAGATAACCCTATAATTTCAAATATATTAGAGTGGAGATCACTCAATAAACTTCAAAACACATATGTAGACGCTCTTCCAAAGGAAATCAGTTTAAAAACTAATCGTGTTCATACAATTTATAATCAAGCTGTTGCTTCTACGGGCCGTTTAAGCAGTAATAATCCTAACCTTCAAAATATTCCGATCAGAACCCCTCGTGGGCAACAAGTTCGTAAAGCATTTATCCCACGCGATAAAGAACATGTTCTTGTTGCTGCAGATTATTCTCAAATTGAATTACGTATCATTGCGGCATTAAGCAAAGATTTAGGTATGGTAGATGCATTTCAAAATAACAAAGATATTCATTCAGCTACTGCTGCTAAAGTATTCGGGGTTTCACTGGAAAATGTTACAAGAGAACAACGCAGTAATGCTAAGACGGTAAACTTTGGTATAATTTATGGAGTCTCTGCATTTGGTTTGAGTCAGCAAACTAGTTTAACTAGGAGCGAATCTAAGGAATTGATAGAGACTTATTATGCAACATATCCTAAACTGAGGAATTACATTCAAGATCAAATAGATTTTGCCAGAGACAACGGTTATGTCTCGACTGTATTAGGTAGAAGACGCTATCTAAAAGATATTAATTCTCAAAATGCGATTGTTCGTGGAGCGGCAGAGCGTAATGCGGTAAACGCCCCTATTCAAGGAAGCGCTGCAGATATTATTAAATTAGCCATGATTTCTATTCAAAAAGAATTACGAAATAAAAACTGGAAGTCTAAAATGTTACTTCAAGTGCATGATGAATTAGTTTTTGATGTTCCAAAAACAGAATTAACAGCTCTAAAAACAATGGTCAAAACCAAAATGGAAAATGCATTTAAAATCGATGTCCCATTATTAGTAGACATAGGTGTTGGAGCGAATTGGTTAGAAGCTCACTAGCTAATTTAGCTTAGTCAAAAAGGTTCCAATAAATTTCAGGGAAAAATTTTTCAAAAGTAATTTATAATTGTACATTTGCAGCCCGTTGAAGCAATTTCAGACGGTTAAAATAAATAATTGTGAATACATTAAGTTATAAAACTATATCTGCAAATTCGGGCACTGTTAAGAAAGAATGGATCGTATTAGATGTAAAGAATCTTCCATTAGGAAGGGTTTCAACAGCAATTGCAAATTTTTTACGTGGTAAATATAAAACCAATTATACACCCCATGTAGATTGTGGTGATAACGTAATTGTAATTAATGCTTCTACAGTTACTTTAAGTGGAAACAAGTGGGAGCAAAAAGAATACATCCGACATACAGGATATCCAGGAGGACAACGTTCTTTAAACGCTCTTCAACTTCATAACAAAAAAGATACACGTTTGGTAGAAAACGCTGTGCGTGGAATGTTGCCTAAAAACAAATTAGGTGCTGAGCTTTTCAGAAATTTACGAGTTTTTGGAGGTGCTGACCACAAACAAGAAGCTCAAAACCCAAAAATTATTAACATTAACGATTACTTATAATGGACACAGTTCACACTATTGGCCGTCGCAAAACCTCAATTGCCCGAATATTTATTATTAAAGGGAAAGGATCAATAACGGTAAACAAAAAAAATTATACAGATTACTTTCCAACACCTGCCCTACAATATAAGATCCAACAACCTTTCATGTTAACCAGCACAGAAGGAAATTATGATTTAAATATTACGGTAAAGGGTGGAGGAACCAATGGTCAAGCTGAAGCTGTTCGTCTAGCAATTTCCAGAGCTTTATGTAAAATCAATGAAGAGTTTAGAGCCGAATTGAAACCTGAAGGATTGTTAACTAGAGACCCACGTATGGTGGAGCGAAAAAAGTTTGGCCAAAAGAAAGCAAGAAAAAAATTCCAATTCTCAAAACGTTAATTGGTTTCGTTTTGTTTCGACAAAACAAAGTTCATTCATTTATTAATTTAACCTGTTGCTTAAACCGCTAGTGCGGAAATTAGTTTAGCATCTAAACATGTTTAAATACTTGTTGCTAATCAAAAGGAACGTAAACTAAAACAAAATGGCAAAACCAGAAGTAAATGACCTGCTTAATGCAGGTGTCCACTTTGGACACTTAACCCGAAAGTGGAACCCTAATATGGCTCCTTATATATATATGGAGCGTAATGGAATCCATATTATCAACCTTTACAAGACCGCTGCAAAAATCGAAGAGACAAACTCAGCTCTAAAAAAGATTGCCGCCTCTGGAAGGAAGATTCTCTTTGTAGCTACTAAAAAACAAGCCAAAGACATTGTAGCTGAAAAAGCAAATGCTGTAAATATGCCTTATATAACTGAGCGTTGGCCAGGAGGAATGTTGACAAACTTTATTACTATTAGAAAAGCGGTAAAGAAAATGGCTGCTATAGATCGTATGAAAAAAGATGGAACTTTTGAAACACTTTCCAAAAAAGAGCGTCTTCAAGTAGACCGTCAACGTGCTAAACTTGAAAAGAATTTAGGTTCAATAACTGATATGACACGCTTACCAGGTGCAATTTTTATAGTAGATACTACTCGTGAACACATTGCTGTCAAGGAAGCGCAAAAATTAAAGATTCCAATCTTTGCTATGGTAGACACCAATTCAGATCCAAGGGATGTTGATTATGTAATCCCTTCAAACGATGATGCTTCTAAATCTATCGATAAGATATTAAATCTTGTTACATCTGCAGTGGCTGAAGGCCTTAGTGAGCGTAAAAGCGAAAAAGAGGCCACTGAGGCTAATGATGCTAATAAAATGGAAGCTGCTGCAAAATCAGATGAGGCCAAGGCTAAAGTCGAAGCTGTTGAGGAAAAGAAACAAGAAACTTCTAAAGACGATCAGCAAAATGAAAAAGCCTCCTCAAAACAAGCTCCTTCTGATAAGGAAGTAAAAAAAGAAAAAGACGCATAACTAACTAAAATTATATAACTGTGAAAATTACTGCATCTGAAGTAAATAGACTCCGCCAAGCTACTGGAGCGGGAATGATGGACTGCAAAAAAGCTCTTGTCGAAGCAGAAGGTGACTTTGAAAAGGCTGTAGAAAACCTTCGTAAAAAAGGACAAAAAGTTGCTGCTAATAGGGCGGATCGAGACTCTTCTGAGGGAGCGGTGCTTGCTAAAGTGAATCAAGATAATACTTCAGGAGTAATAGTTTCAATAAACTGTGAAACTGATTTTGTTGCAAAAAATGAAACTTATCTCACATTAGCTAAAGAGCTTACCGATACTGCATTGGGTCATGAAACCTTAGAAAGCTTCTTAGCAGCCGATTTCAAGGGCATGAGTGTTGCCGAAAAACTTACTGAACAGACTGGAGTGATAGGTGAAAAAATAGAAATTGGTGACTTTAAAACTTTAAAAGCTCCTTATATAGGTTTATATATTCATGCGGGAAATAAGATTGCTACCCTTGTTGGACTTTCTGCTAAAGTGGAGGATGCTGCCGAAGTATCAAAAAATGTTGCAATGCAAGCTGCTGCAATGAACCCAATTGCACTCAATGAGGAAGGTGTAGATGCTTCTATTATTGAAAAAGAAATTGAGATTGCCAAAGATCAACTTCGCCAAGAAGGTAAACCTGAAGAAATGTTAGATAAAATTGCTCAAGGAAAAATCAAACGTTTCTTTAAGGACAACACTCTAGTAAATCAAGACTTTATTAAAGACAGTAAAATTTCGGTAGGTGACTATGTTAAGTCTGTTGGAGATATTGAAGTTACAGGCTTTGCTCGAGTAGCTCTAGTCTGATTTATATTTACTTTAAATAAATTAAAAGTACCTTAATAAGGTGCTTTTTTTTACTTTTATTTTATGAGTAAAATTCGATGTGATTGGTGCTTAGGTGACAAGCTTTATGAAAATTATCATGATAAAGAATGGGGTGTCCCGGTTTTTGATGATAGATTATTATTCAAATCCCTAATATTGGAGACTTTTCAAGCAGGACTCAGTTGGATTACAGTTTTACGTAAACGAGAGCATTTTAAAAAAGCGTTTGATAATTTTGACTATAGAAAAATAGCTTCTTATAATATTCAAAAAGAGGATGAACTCATGTCCAATCCTAGTATAATTCGAAACCGTCAAAAAATAGAGTCAACAATAAAAAATGCTAAATATTTTATGAAAATTCAAAAATCAAAAGGAAGTTTTTCAAATTATATATGGGATTTTGTTTCGGGTAATCCAATTTTAAATGATTACAAAAAATCAAATGAAATTCCAACTTATACTTCCCTTTCTAAATCTATTAGTAAGGATTTAAAGCAAAATGGTTTTAAGTTTATTGGACCCACTGTAGTTTACTCCTATATGCAAGCTATAGGGATAGTAAATGACCACCTTGTAGATTGTTTTCGTTATTCAAAAGCCAGTTTAAACTTAAAAAGGTAGGTCATCATCTACTTCTTTAGGTTCTCCTTCCGCAGGCTCAAAAGCAGATGGTGGGGGCATAGGTGGCATCTCAGATACTACTGAACCCTCTGTTGCTTCAATTTTCCAACCTTGAATAGAATTAAAGTATTTCGTTTGTCCTTCTGGATTAACCCATTCACGTCCACGTAAGTTTATTCCTATTTTTACATCTTGTCCAACTTGATATGTGTTGAGTAAATCGCACTTATCTTGTATAAATTCTATTAAAATATGTTGGGGGTATTGCTCTTCAGTCGTAATTACAACCTCCCTTTTTCTAAACCCGTTACTTCCATAAGTTTTAGTTTCGTCAATCCATTTTATTTTTCCAGATAGTTCCATAGTTTTTAATGCTTAATACAAAAATAGTAAAAGTTTTTAGCGGTCAACTAGGCTTTGAGTCTATTTTGTTAAATTGAGTTATCTTCGTTTTGAACAACTTGTTATGAAACTGCTTAGCAACTTGAAAAATCAACTAAAAAACAGCTGGCTGTTTTTTGCTTTCGCTATAGTAATCTTGATTTTATGGAATACCTATTTACTCTTTGAAAGTTTAAGTCTTCAAGAACGTAGTAAGATGGAGCTATGGGGAATGGCTCAAAAAGAGTACATACAAAATCCTAACTCAAGTAATCTGACTTTTGAGATACTTCAACGTTCAGGAGTTAACCCTATGATTCAAGTAAATGAATTTGGCCGTATTATTGAATTCCGGAATATTGAGTGGAATATTAAAAAACAAGACTCTACCAAACTATACTCAATTTTAGAAAAAATAAAAAAAGAGAATGATCCTATACTAATTCAATTCCGAAACGGGAAAGGAGACTTAGTCGTGAACCAAGCGCTTTATTATGGAAATTCCTCTACACTAAAAAAACTACAATATTATCCTTTAGCTTTATTGCTTATTATTTTTCTTTTTGGAGCAATGCTATATTTCTTCTTTAAAACTTCTCGAATTGCAGAGCAAAATAGACTTTGGGCAGCTATGGCAAAGGAAACCGCACATCAAATAGGAACTCCTTTAACCTCTATGGTGGGCTGGATTACACTTTTGAAAGAAAAACAAAAAAAATCAATTCCACTAATTGAAATTGAAAAAGATATAGCCCGATTAAACCTTATTACTGATCGATTTTCTAAAGTAGGTTCAATTCCTAAACTTATACCTTCAGATCTAACTTCCGTGATAAAAGAAACTGTAAATTATCTTCAAAAAAGAAGCTCTGAACATATTAAATTTAAAATTCAGCTTCCTAATAAAAAAATTATAATTCCCTTGAATCCCCAACTTATAAGTTGGACGCTTGAGAATTTGATTAAAAATGGGATTGATGCTATGAAGGGTAAGGGAAGTCTTAATCTTAGATTGTTAGAAAAAGCATCAGAGATAGAAATTTTGATCTCTGATACTGGTTCTGGAATGAAAAAAGAGGTTGCAAATAAGATTTTTAAGCCTGGTTTTACAACTAAAACTAGGGGCTGGGGTCTTGGCCTCTCGTTAGCTAAAAGGATAATTGTTGATTTTCATAAAGGAAAAATAAGTGTCTTAAAAACAGTTCTTGGAAAAGGAACAAGTTTTCAAGTACTATTAAAAAAAGCTCCTTTTAAGAATTTTAAAGAATAAGAAAAGAAGTGATCGATTCAGCAGTTTTTTTCATTTCCTCTGAACTAAGCTCAACTTTCTTCTGAAATCGAATATCATCCATTACATCTAAAGGAATGAGATGAATATGAGCATGAGGAACATCCAAACCAACTACTGTCATTCCTATTCGCTTACATGGAATTGCTTGCCGAATTGCTAATGCTATTTTACGGGAGAAATGCATCAATCGACTATAATCCACCTCGTTTAAGTCAAAAAGTTTATCTACAGGTTTTTTAGGAACACATAAAACGTGACCTTTAGCATTGGGATTAATGTCCAAAAAAGCAAAACAGGATTTGTTTTCACCAACTTTATAGCTTGGAATTTCTCCAGAAATTATTTTACTAAAAAGCGTTTCCATTAGTCACGAGATATAGAAATAATTTCAAGTTGAATACTGCCGTTAGGAACATTTATATCGGTAACATCCCCTACTTCTTTCCCTAGTAGCCCTTTTCCAATTGGAGATTCTACAGAAATTTTGCCAGTTTTTAAGTCTGCCTCACTTTGTGCTACAAGTTTATATTTCATTACTGCAGAATTAGCCTTGTTTTTAACCTCGACATTAGACAGAACAAGAA
>Ga0228639_1000254_pt1 | contig 24287 bp, 23 predicted proteins | sample 50DmetaG_FD_190532 | JGI IMG/M metagenome (GOLD analysis project Ga0228639, IMG submission 190532) | Seawater microbial communities from Monterey Bay, California, United States - 50D | ecosystem: Environmental > Aquatic > Marine > Coastal | place: USA: California | collected 2016-10-18
AATAATTATGAGTTAAATAAATAAACCATTTAATAATTAAGAACTAAATTGTAATAGAGAATTTAATATACAATCAAAAGGCTAAAAATTAAATGTAAAAAAGAAATAATTTAAGAGTATATTTGGTATATGAAATCTGGTATATTCCACATTACGATTTTTTCTTTTTCATGTCTAAATTACCAAAAGAGTATCAATTTTTAGATCTTTCAGATTATGGTAGACCTATAGCAAGGTTAATAGCTAATTCCCTAAAAAACACACCTTTTACTCCAATTCATGTAACTATTGCTTTCATAATATCAGGTATTTTTGCAATTTATTGCATGATAACTGGTTATTATTGGTTAGCAGCATTTTTTTTGATTTTCAAATCTATTTTAGATGCTGCGGATGGTGAACTCGCTCGTGTAAAACAAAAACCATCATATACAGGAAGATATCTGGATTCAGTAGCAGATATTATACTCAATGCGCTATTTTTAATGACAATATGGTATATAACTACTATTTCTATATGGTTATGTGTTTTAGCATTTATAGGGTTACAATTACAAGGTACTTTATATAACTATTATTATGTGATTTTAAGAAATAGGTTTGATGGAGATACTACCAGCAGAATTTTTGAAGATAAAACACCTATTGCCTTAAAAGGTGAAAGACAACAACATGTTACCATACTTTTTAATTTATATAAAATATTATATGGTGTCTTTGATAAAATTATCTACACTTTAGATAAAGGTGCAGGTAAAGGTTCTATTTTACCTAATTGGTTAATGACTAGCGTTTCTACTTTTGGATTAGGATTTCAGTTGTTAGTGATTGCTATACTTTTAGTTTTGGGATTTAAAGCTATGATAATTCCTTTCTTTTTGTTGTACACATTTATGATTTTTGTGTTTGTAGGTATTCGTAAGATATTTTATTAAAAATATTATTCTTGTTGTTTTGTACATTTGAAAGATTCAGTAAATTTAAACTACCTACTTCTAAAAGGTAAGAGGAGAAACTCATTCTTTTATTGACGTAAAATCTAGAGGAACTGTATCACCAACACGCTGTCCTCCTAAATCACCGTAAAACTGAATACTTAATGGAGGCAAATGATTTCCAAAAGAATCAATATAAAATTCATTATCCAAAACTTCAATCCTTGATTGATTTCCATTTTTATATATAATGTTTAGATCACCATCTCCTTTTATTTTTACAAAAACTCCTTTGCCATTTTTAAGTTGACTTAAAAATATTATTTTTGAAGGATCAGACATTCCGTTTGCTAAATATACTTTATAACCTCTATCGTTCAATTTATTTTTAGAAAGTGCTCTCATAAAATGTAAAACAGAACCTCGATAGGCAGAATTTCGCTCTTCAAGTATTTTTTTTAATAGAGGAGTAGCATATGACGTGTAAAGACTTGAGCCAAAATAGGATACCTTTTCTATGTTGAGACGTTTCTTATTTTTACTTACAAAGCTATAGTTGGCCTCGAAATAATCTAAATTTACATTTATCGTGTAATTCAATACATTATTTTTAATAATTATAGGAGCTTTTGAGGTAGCAATAAGTTTTCTTGTTATTTTATTAAATTTTAGAATCAAATCATCTTCATTTAGTATTCTGCAAGATTTACCTCTTTTTGACTCACCCAAGTAATGTCTTTTAAATTCTTTTAATTTTAAATCTCTTGACCAATTATCATTGGTATTAATTATAATTTCATCTAAACTATTATTAGATTCAAATAGATAAAATTCTTGGATTTCATCGGTACTATATTTAGTAATACTTTTTGTTTTGTAGCCTAAATAAGAAATTATCAGAGGGGTTTTAATATTTGTATTATTCAAAGTAAACTCACCTTTTTGATTTGTAGTTGTTCCAATTGTAGTTTGATCGAAATAAACAGAAACGTATTCTAGTGGAAGGTTAGTATTCCCATCTAATACAATACCTCTGATTTCTTGAGAAACAGATATATTGTAAACTAATAGTATTAAATATAGCAAAGAATATTTTTTCATTGTAAGAGGAATTTAGAGGTAAAAATGGGCCAAATATAATGCCAAATTATAATATAGATCGAATAATTTTTAAGTCAAACATTCATTACATTGACCTTGAATCAAAAACTGAGCTAAGTTAACTTTTCTGTTGGGAATTACAGGCGTTTCAATGTTAAACGATAAGCAGTCAACTTTTCCACAATCTAAACATTGAAAATGAGGATGGATGTCATTATGTTTATCAGCAGAACATCCATTACATTTTGCATACCACTTTAATCCATTTTTACCAAGAAAGGAGTGCAAGACACCATCATCTTCGAGTCTATCTAATACACGGTAAATAGTTGTTTTATTAAATTGTGAACTTAAACGAGTAATTAAATTTTTTGCAGATATAGCAGAAGAGCTTTTATCAAACTCATCAAGTAATGCTTGCACAGATTTAGTTTTTCTAATTACACCCATACAACAAATATAATGCAACATAGTTGCAATAAAAAAAAATTATATATTTTTGTAGCATATATTTAAATAATTTAGATGATATTAATTAAACAAAAACCAGATTATATAGGGGCTATTGCAAGTACATTATGTCTTTTACATTGTATTGCAACTCCATTTATATTTATAGTTCAAGCAGGATCTCTAAATTGCTGTGGTTCAACGCCATCATGGTGGAAACTCATTGATATTTTATTTGTGATCATCTCATTTTTTGCAATTTATAATTCAACACGTACTTCTAGGAGTGAAATAATTAAAGTTTCTCTTTGGTTTTTTTGGTTATTCTTATTCTTTATCATCATAAACGAAAAAATAGGATGGTTGCATTTAAACGAAAGTCTTATATACATTCCTGCAATTGCGCTTACAGTTTTACATCTTTACAATAAAAAACATTTTCAAACTAACAGAATATAATTATCTTAAAAGTTAATAAATTGCCTGAATACTGATATACGCAATTCATCGTACATTTGTTCTATAATTTATATTATGTTAAGTAGATTTTTAATTCCCACCTTGATCCTCTATTTGATAAAATAATATTAAAAAATATAAACTAATAAATAGTAGATATAAAAAAAGGTACTTTTGCAAGAATTAAATTAAATAATTTTTGAGTACAAAAACCAAAGGAACATCACAAATTGAATTTATCCTTCTAATGGCTTGTTTAATGTCTATAGTGGCATTGTCAATAGATACCATACTACCAGCTTTAAACCCAATTGGACTTTCTATTGGTACAGTTAACCAGAATGAAAATCAGCTATTAATTACTATGATTTTCTTAGGTCTAGGTTTCGGGCAGTTAATTTTTGGACCTATTTCAGATAGTTTTGGAAGAAAACCAGTTGTTTATATTGGTTTCATTGTATTTGTTTTAGCTAGTTTTTTATGTATTTCAGCTCCTAATATTGAAATTATGGTGGTTGGGCGTATTCTTCAAGGTATAGGACTTTCTGCTTCAAGATCGATAAGTATTGCAATGATTAGAGATCGTTTTGAGGGTGATTATATGGCTAAAATAATGTCTTTTGTAGTAACTATTTTTATTTTAGTTCCAATAATTGCACCTACTTTAGGTAAATTTTTATTAGATAATTACGGTTGGGAATCTATTTTTTATAGTCAATTATTCTTTGGTGTTTTTGTTTTAGCTTGGTTTTGGAAAAGGCAACCGGAGACCTTACCTCTTGTCTACAAAAAGAAATTTTCTACAACTATTTTTATTTCAGGAACAAAAGAATTTATAAAACATAAACCTGCTGTTATTTTTACCCTTATTTCTGGATTGGTTACAGGGTCTTTTATGGTTTTTTTAAGTACCTCTCAGCATATATTTGAAGTTCAATATGGTCTTGTAGATCAGTTTCCTTACATATTTGGTGCTCTTGCATTTTCAGTTGGTATTGCAACTTTTACAAATGGTACTCTTGTAGTTAGGTTCGGTATGAGAAAATTAGTGAATATTTTTATTCTTTTATTTACACTAACTTCTTTGCTTTATATTTTTATTTTTCAAGGAGTTTTGAATCCTAATGTTTCTATTCTTGTTTGTTTTTTAGCACTTCAGTTTTTCTCTGTAGGCTTTCTCTTTGGAAATGTTAGATCTTTAGCTATGCAGCCATTGGGTCATATAGCTGGTATTGGTGCTGCCATTAACGGTTTTGTATCTACTATTATGGCTGTACCTATAGCTACCTTTATTGGCGGTTTTGTAGAGACCACTGCCCTACCATTATTTATTGGTTTTGCTGCTTGTGGTTTTGGTTCCTTACTCTTGTTGTTGTTTGTTAAAAAACCTGCTTAAATGGCTTTAGAGATTCTTTATAAAGATCGGTACTGTATAATAGTAACTAAGCCTAACAATGTATTAGTTCACCATGCGTATCATTCTAGAAATAAAATAAATGAAAAATCACTAATTCAATTGATAGAGGGTCAATTAGGATTTAAATTCTACCCTATTCATAGGTTAGACAGAAAAACATCAGGAATTATTTTACTTGCTTCCAAAAAAGAATACGTTTCTAAATTTCAAGCCTTATTTACCAATAAAGAAATAAGAAAGATTTATTATGGTGTAGTTCGAGGATACTCTCATGAAAGTAAGATCATTGATTCTCCTGTTAAAGGAAGAGATGCGTTAGTGTATAAAGAAGCTGAAACCCATTTAAAACGCTTAGATAAGATTGAATTAAACATCCCAGTAAAACCTTATGATACCTCAAGATACAGTTTAGTAGAACTCAAACCAATAACAGGAAGAATGCATCAGTTACGAATACACATGAATAAGGTTTCTACCCCATTACTTAATGATGCAAAATATGGAGATAAAAATCATAATACTATGTATGAGGAACAATTTGGTTGGAAAAATCTTTTCTTACACGCAGCATGTTTAGACTTTACTCACCCCTTTACCAATCAGAAATTAATTTTGCAATCTTCATTTTCTGATGATTGGGTTCAGTTATTTAAAAAGTTTTCTTGGGTAAACCCACTTAAATAAAAACTTATTGCTCTAAAGATTGACTCTCAAAAGCAATAAGTTCAAATGAATTAAATATTGAAGTTACCTCAATTGGATTACAGCAAACTTCACAATCTTCAACGTAGGTTTGTTTGTGGACACTATTATCTAGTAGCATTGAGATTTCTTCCCAGCAATATGGACATTGAAAAAAATGTTCCAAAATTATTCTTCTATAACTTTTAAAACTAATTTTCCTTTTTTGTCACCGTTAAATAAACGTGCATAGGTTTCTTGAAAATTTTCTATACCCTCATAGATGTCTTCTTTAGACTTTAATTTCCCTTCTGCTATCCACATTCCCATTTCTTGAGCAGCTTTTTTATAATCTTTAGCATAATCCATAACAACCATTCCTTGCATTGTAGCTCTATTAACTAAAAGGCTTAAATAATTACTAGGTCCTTTTACTAAAACTTTATTATTATATTGAGAAATGGCGCCACAAATAACTATTCTAGCATGCATTCTAAGTTTTGTTAAAGCAGCGTTTAAAATTTCACCTCCAACATTATCAAAATACACATCGATTCCTTTAGGACATTTTTCTTTTAAAGCTGCATAAATATTTTCAGATTTGTAATCTATGGCAGCATCAAAACCTAATTCATCAATTAGATAGTCACATTTCTCTTTTCCACCAGCTATTCCAATTACGGTACATCCTTTAATTTTTGAAATCTGCCCCACAACACTACCTACTGCTCCTGCAGCTCCAGAAACCAATACAATATCACCCTCTTTAATTTTTCCAACTTCATGAATTCCAAAATAAGCTGTCATTCCAGGCATTCCTAATGTTCCTATAAACAACGGCATCGGCGCTACACTATCATCTACTTTAAACCAACCTGCTCCATCGGTAACTACATATTGCTGAACTCCTCCCCAGCCTGTAACGCAATCACCAACTTTAAAATTTGGATGATTATTTTCTTTTATTACTCTTCCAATAGAACCAGAACGCATTACCTCGTTAATTCCAACAGGTGCAATATATGATTTACTATCGTTCATCCATCCTCTCATAGCTGGATCTAACGAAATATAGTGATGTTGAATTAAGACCTCTCCTTCTTTGAGTTCAGGGATTGCTTTAGATTCTAAATTCCATGTAGCATCATTAGGGAAACCAACTGGTCTTTCTTTCAAGATAATTTGTTTATTTATCATATTTTTTAAGTTAGATATTAATAATTTAATAAGCTTTTTAATTCATCGACAAATCGATGCTTCGCTAAGTATTGTTTTTCCAATTCACCTTGAAACGGTATGGGAGTTTCTAAACTAGCCACTCGCTTTACTGGAGCATCTAGAAATTCAAAACAATTTTCTGTAATTAATGCAGAAACATCACTTGAAATACTCCCAAAAAGAGAATCTTCTTGTAAAAAAATTGCTTTACCTGTTTTGCGAACTGATGCATATATTGTTTCAACATCTAATGGTTGTAACGATCTTAAATCTATAAGATCTGCTTTAATTTCTGTATTATTTTTAAGGGTATCTAAAGCCCAATGAACTCCAGATCCATAAGATATGATTGTTATGTCACTTCCCTCTTTTAAAAGAGAAGCTTTACCCATTTCTACTGTAAAATAGTCTTCAGAAACATCTTGGTAAATCGAACGATAAAGCGCTTTATGTTCAAAAAATAAGACTGGGTTTGGATCATTTATGGCAGCACATAAAAGACCTTTAGCATCTTCTGGAAAAGCTGGATATACAACTTTTAACCCAGGAGTTTTGGTAAACCACGCTTCATTGGTTTGACTATGAAAAGGACCTGCACCCACTCCTGCTCCACAGGGCATTCTTACAACAACATCTGCGCTTTGATTCCAACGGTAATTTGATTTTGCCAATAAGTTTACAATTGGATTAAATCCTGAACTTACAAAATCTGCAAATTGCATTTCCATAACTGCTTTCATTCCATTTAAAGAAGCACCATATGCAGCAGAAACTATAGCTGATTCACAGATAGGGGTATTTCTTACACGTTCTCTTCCAAATTGATCAGTAAAACCTTCTGTAATTTTAAAAACACCACCATATTCAGCTACATCTTGACCCATAATTATTAGATGGTCATATCTTTCCATAGATTCTCGTAAACCTTTGGATATAGCATCTATTAACCTCATGTTTGATTTTTGAGCAGAAGGCGCTATAATTTCATGTTCATATTCTTTATATACATCTCCAAGTTCTAAGGTTAAATTTGGTTTTATAGCATCTTCATCGAAAGCTATTTGTAGATGTTTATTTATTTCTTCTTTAAATTTTACAGAAGCATCAGTTATTTGTTGTTTTGTAAGAATATTTTCTGAGTATAAGAAGGCTTCAAAGTTTTTTAAAGGGTCTTTATTTGCCCATGTTTCCATTAAATCTTGAGGAACATACTTAGTACCACTTGCTTCCTCATGACCTCGCATTCTAAACGTTTTAAATTCTAGAAGAACTGGCCGTGGATTTTTCCTAATATCCTCAGCTAAGTTATGAACCTTGGTGTATACATCTAAAATATTATTTCCATCAATAATATGACTTTCCATACCATATCCAATACCTTTGTCTGCAATATGATTACATCTATATTGCTCAAAAGTTGGAGTAGATAATCCATAGCCATTATTTTCTATGCAAAACAATACAGGTAAATCCCAAACAGAGGCAACATTCAATGCTTCGTGAAAATCTCCCTCACTAGTTCCTCCTTCTCCAGTAAAAACAGCACAGACCTGATTATTTTTCTTTAATTTATTTGCTAAAGCAATACCATCTGCGACACCCAATTGAGGTCCCAGATGAGATATCATTCCCACAATATTAAATTCTTGAGTACCAAAATGAAAACTACGATCTCTCCCTTTTGTAAAACCATTCATCTTTCCTTGCCATTGAGAAAATAAGCGATGTAATGGTATGTCTCTTGTTGTAAAAACACCAAGATTTCTATGCATAGGGAGTATGTATTCGTCTTTATTTAAAGCTGCTGTTACACCTACTGAAATAGCTTCCTGACCTATACCCGAAAACCATTTGGAAATTTTACCTTGCCTCAGTAAAACAAGCATTTTTTCCTCAATTAAACGAGGTTTTAACATTTGAAGATATAAATTGACAAGTGTATTTTCTCCTATACCTTTTAAATTATACTTTAAAACATTACTCATGAGATATTTTAATTCTGTCTTATGTATTAACGAAAATACTATTTTCAAATTCAAATATGATTATAATTTATTTAAATTATTATCAGTGTTTTAAAATGAGTTTTAATGATATGATTATCAGTTATATCAAAAAAAACCTTATCGTTTTAGATAAGGTTTATATTAATAAATATTTGATGCTATTGTTTATTTAGAGTTCTTTAAAAATTGCGTGCATCATTCTTTTTTTGTCATTTATACTTTCCTCTAATGCAATCATTGTTTCCGTTCTACTTACACCAGGAATTTCATCTATTTTGTAAATAATATCTTTAGCATCATTTGTTCCTTTTGCTCTCACCTTACAAAAGATATTATATTTTCCAGCAGTAACATAAGCTACTGTGACATTTGGAATAGAGTTTAAATTGGAAATTACATTCTGAGTCATAGAAGTTTTTTCTAGGAAAACCCCAACATGAGCTATAAATGAATATCCCATTTTTTCATAATTTAACGTTAATGTGGAACCTTGAATAATTCCTTCATCTTCCATTTTTTTTACACGAACATGAATTGTACCAGCAGAAACTAATAATTTCTTGGCAATATCTGTAAATGGTGTTCTTGCGTTTTCGATTAAGATATCTAAAATTTGATGATCTATTTCGTCAAGGATAAATTTTTTCATTTTATATAAATTATTCAAATAATACTACAAAAGTATAAATTTAATTGAACATTTGAGCTGTTTTTGTGAGAAAAACTCAAAATTTTAACTAACGAAATCGATTTCTTTATGAAAAAAATGACTAGAAATATCGATATTAACTTTTTGTGGAATGAATTTGACTTTAGAATTTTCTAATAGTTCTTCAAATTGAAAAGCTTCATTTGGCTTATTTGAATAGGTGTGTAATAAATCTCTAAATACCTCATTATTTTCAGGAATATTAAAATAAGAATTAAATTCATTAAAACAGCTAGTTAAACTAATATGATATAATCCTTGAAGTATAGATATAAAAGTGAATTCTCTGACTTTTTCTCTTTGATAATCCTCTTTATAATGACCAGACTCAATGAGAATTGTTGGAAAACCAAGTTTTTGAAAATTATCACCGGTTGCAGTTGGGTAGAAGGTATCTGTGTATCTTCCAACATGTTTTGGAATAATATGTTGCAAAAGTGAATTCATGGCAACAATAATATTCATAGTCTTTTGCCTAGTCTTGGTTACTTTCCTAGATGCTTCCTCTGAAGGTGCTAAAAATGATATTGTTGCTGGATTTGTAGTACCCTCTACGCCAAATATCGTGCGTTGATCATGAAGGTTAAAACAAAAATCAGGAACAAAACTTTCAAGAATATCCCTTAACAATTTACTTTCTCTAGCTTTTTTTTCAATCGCATCTCTATTAAGGTCTACTCCATTCGCATTAAGCCTAGTATAATATTGAGCTCCGTCTGGATTAAGTATAGGAATAATTTTTATGGTGCAATTAGAAAGAATTTGATTAACGATCTCATTATCAGAAGTATTTATAAAATTAATTAAATCTATGACAGATTTTGTACCAGTACTCTCATTACCATGCATTTGCGTCCAAATAAGTATTTTTTTAGTACCCTTACCAATTCTTATTTGATAAATATTTCTGTTTTCTTCAGATTTGCCAATTATTTTATAGGAGATTTTAGAGGAGTCTTTTAATTTTGATAAGAACTTATCAAGATCATTACTTGTAATGTATCTTCCTTTAATAGAAATATATTTATAGCTTTCAGCAACGCTAATTGCCAAACTGGTATTAAGTAATGTATTTATGTTGCTCATATCTATAGACAAAAATACAAGATTCATTTAAGTATTAACTTAAAAAAAAATTAATTTAAAATTGCTAATAGGTTACATTTGTTACCATGTATTTTTCTTTTTTTATAACTTTTGTAAACACAAATACATAATATTATACTTATAATTTCTTTTAAAATCAAAGAATAATTAATTTTATTATTTTAACATATTAATTAATTTAAAATCAGTATTTTATATATTTTATATAAAGTTAAGATTTAATAAAATTAAGAGTATTAAATCCTTTTTATTTTATTAAATTTGGAATCTAAACTTACGAAGTATACATTTGTAACTTTAATAGTAGTTTACAATGGTAAACAAGATAGATTTTACAAATAGGTTAAAAAAAATACTAGAAAATCATCAATTAACAGCTTCTTTATTTGCTGATAAAATTGGTGTTCAACGTTCTAGTATATCCCATATATTGTCCGGAAGAAATAAGCCTAGCTTAGACTTTATTTTAAAAGTTACTAATGCATTTAAAGATGTAGATATCTATTGGCTGTTAAATGGAAAAGGTCATTATCCAAAACACATGGATCATAATTTATCAAATTCAACTATACATAAGACTTTAGTTTCTGAAAAAACACTCACCCAGACTAGAAAAAAAATGGAAAGAATTGTTGTATTTTATGATGACGGTACTTTTGATGAATACACTAAAGAATAATTATTGAATTAATTTAGCAATACCTGTTCTTATAATTTCTATATTTTTATACTTATTTGACAGATTAGCTTTCTTTTGTTTCTCAACCATTTGCCGTAAAAGACTAATACCAACTTGATGAAAATTATATTGTCTGTACTGGTTACCTTTTACTACAACATCATTAACTAAATTTTTTATAGCCTCACTATTATTACTATTGGCTATTTGCTCATAAGCATTTTTATATATTTTTTGAATTTTAGGATTATTATTTAAGTACATTCCGGCCAAAACATTATTGGCTATAAATGCCATTTCACTATCGTCCTTCTCCTCTATATATATACGTGTTAATGGTGTTGCAATAATATTTTTTACTTCTGTTGGTAATTCTTTAGATTTTTTTACTGCAAATTCTCTATCTACATAATACATGGCAACTAATGCCTTGCCAATAACACTAAAAGAATCACTATTTAGGGCATTTAAAAATACAGGCTTTAATTCGGGATCTGTTAATTTACCAAGAGTTTCTACAGCTGATGCTTGAACAAGTGTCTTAGGATCGTTAACAGCAATCGTTTTAATGGTATTAATAGCTGATTTTTTTGACCACTTATTAATTAAATTAATTTGCTCTAAGGCTAGTATTCTTATTTTGTAAAAATCATCATTTAAAGCCTCGTTAATCGCATTAAAAGCTTGTTTTTGATCTTGTTTTTCTGCAACTTTTAGTAAAGCCTCTCTTTTGTGTATATAATTATCAGAATATTTTAATTGAAAGATGTAATCACTCAACACTTTATTTTCTGAAAATTCAGCCAATAATACACCATCAGAATTTACCTGGATTAAATCAGGGCTTTTACTCTCATAAACAAACTTGAAAGAACTATCTCTACTATCTATAAAAACATGGTGTCTAGTTTTTGTGCCATTTTCAAAAATATCAATAGCCATAGGAAACTTAAACTCATTACTTTGGGTCTGAAGAAAATTTATTGTTACTGTTTGTTCTAGAGAATTATAATCATAAGATACTTGAATATTTGGATGTCCAGCACCAAAAAACCACTGATTAAAAAACCATTGTAAATCCTTACCACTAACTTCCTCCAAAGCTAAACGCAACTGAGAAACTTCTGCAGCCTTATATTGATTTGTTATTAGATATTTTTTTAAACCTGAAAAAAAAGCTTGATCTCCTAAGTAGTTTCTTAACATATGAAGGATTGCTCCACCTTTATTATAACTAATAAGGTCGAACATATCTTCTTTATCCTTATAATAATAACGTACTAATTTTTTTTCATAGTTATTGGCGTCACTAAAATAAGGTTTGGTATTTTCAAAGAGATGTGCATCTGCATTAGTCTTTCCGTATTTGTATTCTCTCCATAGGTATTGACTGTAATTTGCAAATGATTCATTAAGGGCGAGATTACTCCAACTTTCAGTAGTTACAAGATTTCCGAACCAATGATGAAAAATTTCATGAGCAATTGTATTCTCTTGTTTATTTTCATCAATTAGTTGTCCTTTCAATTGATAAGCAGATTCACCATGAATAACAGCGGTAGTATTTTCCATTGCTCCACTAACATAATCTCTTGCTACTATTTGACTGTATTTATTCCATGGATAATCTACTCCAAGTTTCTTCTCAAAAAAGCCAATCATTTCTGGTGTAAGTCCAAAAATTTCTCGAGCTAAGGGTGCATATTTTTTTTCAACATAGTAGTTTACGGGAATATCTTTATATGAATCTTCAATTACATCATATTCACCTACTCCCATAAAAAATAAGTAGGGCGCATGTTTTTTGTCAAATTTCCAATAATCTGTCCTATTAGATCCTTCTACTTTCTGGCTAACCAATGCACCGTTTGACAGAGTTCTAAATCTATTAGGTACTGTTATATAAATTTCTTGACTTGTTTTTTGGTTGGGTGAGTCTATGGTTGGAAACCAACAACTACTCGCCTCGGTTTCACCTTGAGTCCAAATTTGAGTAGGTTTGTTAATTTCTGAACCTGTTGGGTTTATAAAATATAGTCCTTTAGCTGATGCTATAGCTGCACTTCCTTTTTCTTTAACTTTTTCAGGTCTAGCAGTATATTTTAAGTAAAGAGTATAACTCTCTCCTTTTGTGTATTCATTTTGAAGATTTATTATTATTTGATTACCGTCATAAGTAAAATCTAAATTCTCATTATCTAGTTTCACTGTATGAATAATCATTGCTTTTGCATCAAGAATAACTTGTTTTGTAGGGTAAAAGTGAGGTTTTAAAGTAAGCCATTCTTCTCCATTTAACTCCTTTTTTTCAAAATTAAAGCTAACTTTCAGTTTAGTGTGAACCAGGTTGTTAATTTTATCTCTTTCCTTTCTGTAAATAGAAGTAGGATCTTTAACTTGAGAAGAAAGAGAGAAAAACGACAAGAATAAAACAACAACAATTAAGAACCTTCGCAACTTCATGTATATTTATGTATAAGTTTCAAAAATACTAAATAATAAAAAAGGAGTTGTTAATCCCTAGTTAAAAGAAAAAACAGATACCCTACCCTGTAAAATGAGTTTTGAATAATTGATATTAGTTTATTGAATCAATAACCTGTTTAAATTGTTGAAGACCAAATTGCTTAGGGTCAATTTTAATGTAATTTGCCATTTGTGTAATTTTAGAAGGATTCATGTGACTTCCTAAAACTCTTGCTATCCCTACTCCAATTTCTTTAGAATAACCAAACACAATCACTTCATTAATATTGTCTGTATCTCCATTGTAATAAACAGATACACGTATTCCATTTATATCCATTTTCATTAATTTTTTATATAAATTTGAATTATCAAGAATGGAAGAAATTGCTTCTTTTTCATTTTGATACTCTTCATTATTGTTTAGATATGGAAGTCCTAATAAATTTATTTTTTTAATACTCTTGTAAGCATCCTTAACATCACTAGGTATATTGTTGGTATTAAATTGTATTAAACTCATAGGGAGATCTACAGACATAAATCCGGGTTGATCTTGCTTTTCAACAATGTATGTCTGCAGAGTTTCTTGTTCATTACAGGATGTGAAAATTGATATAAGAGATAAAATAATGAATGCTCTTTTCATACTTACTTGTTTTTTGTTAAGGTATCTACAAGAGTAGACATTTTATTAATATTTATACTTCCACTCAAGGATACAATCATCGCTTTAGACATTCCGTTGGTTTGTTTGTCTATTCCTTTGACCAGCATAAGAACTTCGCTTACTAAATCTTTAGAAGATGTTTTTTTTACATAAATCCAAACTTTTGACTTGTCCTCTTTTAATCTCATTAACTCAGTTAAATTTTTAGTATCCACCTCTTTTTTAACCATACCTTCCATCTCTATTGCAATTTTAGTTTCGTCTGTAGAGAATGTTTTAAATTCATTTAAATCATTAATCATTTTAAAGACTTTAGTCATTTCATTACCACCTTTGTCATTATCAAAATTAAACTTTGATATTATTTCAAAGGCATCTTTATTTATGACTACAGACATAACTCCGTCCATATCCTCTAATTTATCAAAAATTGACTGCCCATAACTTAATGTTGATGTAATTGCGAAAGCAATTAAAAGAATTGTTTTTTTCATTGTATTTAATTTATTCATTATTATTTTATATTTAAAACTTTATTTAATGTATCCTCATACACAAATAACGTCTTAAATGATTGATTTCCTTTATTTAAATTGGCAGATACTAATTTTAAACCATTAGTAATTTGAGCCAAAGATTTTAAAGCTTCATTTTTTTTCTGATATTCTTTATATTCAGAATGTCCTCCATACACACCTATGAAAAGAACTATACTCGCAGCAATTGAAATCCATCTGTAATTTCTTGTTTTCAATTTAAAATCCTGATTAATTGTAGATACTTCTTCTTTACTTACTGCTAAATATGTAAAGATGTGTTGATATTCTTTTAAGTGCGATGGAACTTTTTCAGTTAGAAAATATGTTCTCAAAATTGCTTCCTCCTTTAAGGTTGTTTCTGCTTCCTCATACTTTATTAATAACTTTTCTATCTCAATTAAGTCCATAGTTATGTTGTTTTTTGAGTTGTTCTCTAATTGTTTTTCTTGCTCTAGATAATGAAACTCTTACAGCGGTTGGGTTCATTTCTGTAATGTTACATATTTCCTCGAAATCATACTGTTCTATATCGCGCAATTGAATAATTAACCTTTGTTGACTCGGTAAGTTCTCAATAAGTTTATGTACTCTATGAACGCTATCTACATATTCTATTTTTTTTTCTAAACTTGTTTCATTTTCTTTATAGTTGTTATGAATTAGGGTTAAGTTACTAGCTTGTTTAGATTTTAATCTATCAAAACAATAATTTTTAGTCATTGTCATTGCATAAGCTTCTGTATTTCTATAGCTAGCTAACTTATCTTTATTTTTCCATAATTTTAATAATAACTCCTGAGTTGCGTCTTCTGCTTCATCTATAGAAACTAACAACCTTTTTGCCAATCTAAAAACTTTATCTTTGAAGGGTAAAACTACTTTCAAAAAGTCAGACTCATTCATTTTTTATAGTTTCTGTACTTTAATTATAAATACCTCAATTCTTCGACGAAGTACATTATATTTTGTTACATCAATTGATGAAAAAATACTAATTATATTTAAATTGCGTTAATATTGTTATTGTAATACAAGTTATGAAAGAAAAAATACTGAAACCTCTTATTTTAATTTTATTTATAAATTTTTGGTTGCAAGGCTGTGATAAATCAGACAATGAATTGAATCCATCTGTTGAAGTACAAGATTTTGTTTGGAAAGGATTCAATGCCTACTATTTATACCAAGAGGATATTGACGATTTATCGGATAGACGTTTTAGTTCTAATCAACAATTAGAGAGTTATCTAAGTGGTTTTGATTCTCCAGAATCGATTTTTAATTCATTAAAAAAGAGTACAGATTCTAGATCATTATTAATAGAAAATTACGAAATCAATGATTTACCTTTACCTTTAAGAACATCATTCACTACAGGGATGGAATTTGGACTCTTTAAAGACCCAAATGTATTAGACACCCTTATAGGACATGTATCCCATATTCTTCCAACTTCTCAGGCCTCATCTCAAAACCTTTCAAGAGGTGATTTTTTTTATGGAGTTATAAATGAGGAAACTGATACCATTTTTTTACGAGAAGATAATTATAGAACTCTTTTAATAGATTATCCTCAAGACACCCTTAAATTACTGATGGCGTATTATGATGGAGACTCATTAGCTAAAAATGACATGAGAGTAGATTTGGTGAAACAAAATTATCAATATCCTCCAATATTATTAAACAAGGTGTTTAACCTTGGTGCTAAAAATGTTGGATATCTGTTGTATAATAATGATTTTTCTGACAATTATATAGAAGATTTAAATGCCTCAATGTTAGAGTTTAAAAATCAATCTGTTAACGAATTAATTATTGACCTGAGATATGCTATAGGAAGTTATTCTAATGCAAAAACCATGTCAGAAATTGCTTCAATGATTACTGGTCAATTTCCTGATGAAATATTATTCAAAGAAACCTGGAATAATAAATCTCAAACTTGGTTTGAACAAAATCAACCCGATTCACTTCTTACAAAATTTCCTTCAACTCTTCAAAATAATTCATCTATCAATGGATTAAACCTTACAGATGTTTATATTATTCTTAATGGTAACAGTTTTTCTGGCTCATCAGCAACGGAATTACTTATGAATAGCCTAAAACCCTATATAAATGTTCATATTTTAGGTAATAAAACTCAAGGTGATAATTTAGGGTCTATTTATTTATATGACTCTCCTGATTATAATGCTTTCAATGTCAATCCAAATCACACTTATTCGTTAAGACCTACTGTATTAACATTTTCAAATAAGGAAAATGAAACCTATAATTCTGGAATTACTCCAACTTTAGCTTTATGCCCTATAGAAGACCCCTTAAATTTAGGAGAACTTGGAGAGGTATCAGATCCTTTACTAAATTTAACACTTTCTTATATTTCGACTGGAAATTTAGGTGTAAATTATCCATGTAATCCATTTGAATTAGAAATTATTTATAACTCAATAGATTCACAAAGAATTATAGATAAAGGAACTTTTATAAAACAAGACTTACCAAATTTAGGACGATAATGAAAAATATTAAATTTACATTCATATTACTTTTTACTACAATACTTATATTTTTTACTTCTTGTGAAAAAAGTGATAATTACATGGCTAGTGAAAATGATGAAATTCATTTGTTTATTTGGAGAGCAATGAATAATTACTATTTATGGCAACCAAATGTTCCAGATTTATCTGATACAAGATTTACAAGTATTGGTCAATTATATGCTGAATATTCTAATTTTTCTTCTCCAAGAGATTTGTTTGAAAGTTTAAGATATCAACCTGGAGTTATAGATCGATTTTCATGGATAGTTGACGACTATGTTGCTTTAGAAAATTCTTTTCAAGGAATTAATTTGAGTAACGGTATGGAATTTGGTCTAGTTAGATATGCTGGTGATGCTTCAAAACTATTTGGCTATGTTCGCTACGTGATCCCTGGATCAGATGCTGAGGCCCAAAACGTAGAAAGAGGAATGTTGTTCACAGAAGTTGATGGTATTCAATTGACAGAGTCTAACTACAGAGACCTCCTATTTAATGATAACACAAATTATACGATAAGCTTAGCTGACTTTAATAATGGAAATCCTATTGTAAATTCAAGCACTATTAGCTTATTAAAAACACAATTACAAGAAAACCCTGTTGCTATTGTAAAAACAATAGATGAAGGATCTAATAAAATTGGATATTTACTATATAATCAATTTTCTAGTAGTTTTGATGGGGAATTAAATGCCGCATTTGCTTTATTTCAATCTGAAAATATTACAGATTTAATTATAGATCTTCGCTATAATGGTGGTGGGAGTGTTGCAACTGCAACCTATTTAGGTGGAATGGTTACTGGACAATTTAACAATCAGTTGTTTTCCAAAGAACAATGGAATACTAAAGTAATGAATGCCTTAGATGCAAGTGTATTTGAAAATAACTTCACTAACCAAATCTTGAATAGAGATCAAAATCAAAATATAATTTTACAAGAACCTATTAATTCTTTGAACTTAAATCGTGTCTACTTTATTACATCAGGTAGCTCAGCTTCAGCCTCAGAATTGGTTATGAATAGTTTATCTTCTTACATTTCTGTTAGTTCTGTAGGTAAAAAAACTACTGGAAAAGTACAAGGATCAGTAACGCTTTATGATTCAGACAACTATACAAGAACTGGAGATAATTTAGCTTCAAATCATTCTTGGGCTATACAACCGCTTGTCTTAGAAATAAAAAATAAAGATAATTCTAATCAACCTGATGGTATTGAACCCACTATTGCATTCCCAGAAGATTATAATAATCTTGGTGTGCTTGGCGAAAGAAGCGATCCATTATTGGATAGAACTATCTTTTTAATTACCTCTGGTGGTAGGTCTGGAAATTATAAAACAAATTCTATCCTTGACTTGGAAGAAATAAATGATTCTAAAGCAATAAATCCAATGAAAGGCAATATGTTTATAGAGCTAAAGGATAAGTAAAATTTTTTTTAAGTATTTATTATATCTGCTCTGAATTCACTGAAGCTTTCTTGTTCTCTTTTTTTAGCATAATCATAACCAGATTGCCACCATTTAGCCATTTTTTTTGCATCAAATACTAATGAATTAGTTGTCAAAACTGTTGGAGTATAATATAAGTTTAACTGTACTCCCCTTTGTTTAGCTGAAAGTTTACCGATAGTGATGTTATGTTTCTCAACATGTTCCATCATAAATTCTTGAATTGTAAATAATAATGAAAATGGATTTTTTGCAGGCATTCTATTGATTTGTGTAGTCTCAGTTTCTAAAATTATAGCATCAATTACCTTTGCTCCTCTTTCAATGGCCTCTCTAATAGGGATTAAACAACCAAAACCGCCATCTCCATATTGATGGCCATTTTTTTCCAATAAACTCATAAAGGGAATATAATTACAGGAACCCCAGATCCAATCACAAAAATCTTCATAATTATGTTTTCGAATTGATTTATATTCTATTCGATTTGCTGTAAAGTTAGAAACAGTAACAATAACCTCTTTTTTTTCTTTAAGAATAGCATCATAGATATCTTTAGTAATATTTTTTGAGATTAATTTTCTTAAGTTTTTACTTTCTCCAAAGGTTTTACTTCCTTTAAGAAAATTTAATACGGTAGCAGTATGACGAATATTTACAATAGTTACTCCATTTTTATTTAGTATTCTAAATGGATTTCTATTGAAAATACTGCGCTGATTTACCTCTGTATATATCTTTTTAAGAGCATCTATTTTACCTAATGCTAAATGGGATACCATTAAACTACCGGTAGATGTACCTAAAAAAATATCATAAGTTATTTTCTTTTCCTTTAATAGATACTCAGCAACACCACCTGCAAATGCACCCTTACTCCCACCTCCTGAAATTACTAACGCTTTCTTCATTATTCAACAAATGATTTTATGTATTTTCGTTTTTATAAAAATACCAAAATGAAATCATTATTTGCAGGAGTTTTTTTATTTGTTTTTTTTTGGTCATGTACTAAAGAAAATAGACTAAGAAATATAGATAATATTAAAATTGAAGAATTTAAAATTGATAGCACTAGCATTCGTTCTATTGTAGCTATTGACTCTTTAACGATGTATTACGCTGGATCGAATGGATATATTGGATGTACTACTAATGGTGGAAATACTTGGCACAAAAAACAGTTAAAATATCAAGATTCTATAACTCCTAATTTTAGAAGTATTGCCTATAACGCCACTACAAATTTTGTTTACGCACTTTCAATCGAAAATCCTGCTTTACTTTATCAATATAATTTTTCTGATACATTAGTTGTTTATCAAGAAAAACATCCAAAAGTTTTTTATGACTCAATGAAATTTTTTGATGAAAAAAATGGGATTGCTATGGGAGACCCTACTGATGAAAATTGTTTATCAATTATTCTTACAAATGACAGCGGTAATACCTGGTATAAAGCTTCTTGCAAAGATCTTCCAAAAATTGAAGAAGGAGAGGCTGCATTTGCCGCAAGTAATACGAATATTAAAGTTCTAGGAAATACTGCCTGGATAGTTACTGGTGGTATAAAATCTAGAGTTTTTAAATCTATGGATTTAGGTATAACTTGGAAAGTTTATGATACTCCTATTATTCAGGGTTCTAGTTCACAAGGTATCTACTCTATTGATTTTTTTGATGAAAATACTGGGATTATTATCGGTGGTGATTATTCTAAACCTAAGGAAAACTCAAAGAATAAAGCAATAACTTTTGACGGTGGAGAAACTTGGACTTTAGTTGCAGATAAACAAAAACCTAACTATAAAAGTTGTGTTCAATATGTTCCTGACACCAATGGAAAAGAAATTTTTGCGGTAGGAAAAACAGGAATTTCCTATTCAAATAATGGTGGACTGAATTGGAAGGAAGTAAATAAAGAATCTTACTACACCATTCAGTTTGTAGACAGAAATACTGCTTGGTTATCAGGTAATAATAAAATAGGAAAATTAATTATCCCATAAAAAATGAAAGTTAAAATTCTACTACTATTTTTAGTTATTTTCTATTCGTGTTCAAAAAAAATCTCGTTTATAAAGAATTTTGATTGTGAAGTAGAAACATTTTCTAACTTAGAAAGAATTGAAGATGTGAAACATATTTTTTCTGTTTATTATCCAGACCATTGGAAAACTAATTTCTATTATGATAATAACCAATCTTCAATATTTTCTGCAGATACTACTAAACAATTAAAAGAAACTACTTTACTAGATATCACTCATATATCTAACAAGATTAACTTTGACTCTAATTTTTTAAAAAAATTTAAAGCCAAGCTATCTAAACTTCAACTCTCAGAAATAAACACTGGTAAACTATCTTTTAAAGGAAAGCCTTCTTTTTATTCAAAAGCGACAGGTATAAATAAAAATTTTAATTATTGTGTATTTAATCTATTCATAAAATTGAATGAAAAAAATTATATTCACTCCAAAATTGAAGTTTATGGAGATGTTTTTGTAGAAGAAAGAATTTGTAAAGGAATTAATTTGTTAGAAAAAACCATATTTTAAGATGATAAATAAAGAACACATCACAAAAAGATTTATAAGTTATGTAACTATAGATACAGAATCTGACCCAAATAATCCTGAATTTCCTAGTACAGAAAAACAATGGGATCTTGCTAAACTTTTAGTTGATGAATTAAAAGCTATAGGGATGAAAGACATTACATTAGATGACAACTGTTATGTAATGGCAACTTTACCTAGTAATCTAGATTACGAAGTTCCAACAATTGGTTTTGTTTCACATATAGATACAACACCAGATTTTACTGGAGCTAATGTTAAACCTCAAATACATCACAAATATGATGGAAAAGATATTATACTAAATAATGAAGAAAATATTGTTTTAAGCCCATCTTATTTTGAAGATCTCCTTCAATACAAAGGTCAATCTATAATTACTACGGATGGTTCTACACTTTTGGGAGCAGATGATAAAGCTGGAATAACTGAGATAGTTACAGCAATGGAATATCTAATCAAACATCCTGAAATCAAACATGGGAAAATAAGGATTTGCTTTACTCCCGATGAAGAAGTTGGAAAGGGTGCTCATAAATTTGATGTTGAAAAATTTGGAGCAGAATGGGCATACACCATGGATGGTAGTCAAATAGGAGAATTAGAATACGAAAACTTTAATGCAGCTGGTGCAAAATTAACTATAACAGGCAAAATTGTACATCCAGGATATGCAAAGGGTAAAATGATAAACTCTATGACTATTGGAAGTAATTTTGTATCTAAATTACCCCTAAATGAAGTTCCTGAATCTACAGAGGGGTATGAAGGTTTTTTTCATTTACATCAATTTACAGGTAACGTAGAAAAAACTACTTTAAACTTTATCATAAGAGATCATGATCGTGTTTTATTTGAGGATAGAAAACAATTTATGTTAGACTTAGTAGATAAAATGAATAATGAACTAGGCTTTAATGCCATTGAAATTGATATAAAAGATCAGTATTACAATATGAAAGAAAAAGTAGTTCCTGTAATGCACATTGTAGATATTGCAGAGGAAGTAATGAATGACATTGGTATTACACCATTAATAAAACCTATAAGAGGTGGCACAGATGGTTCTCAACTCTCTTTCATGGGACTACCATGCCCTAATATATTTGCCGGTGGACATAATTTTCATGGTAGATATGAATACGTTCCTGTAGAATCTATGATGAAAGCAACTGAGGTTATTATTGGAATTTCAGAAAAAGTAGCTCTTAAGTTTAAAAATTAAGACAGTTCTGAATGTCTACCTTTCACACCTTTGAAAAATGCGTGAAAATATTCAAAATCTTTTTCTTTATTATTAGTGGTTTTATAGGGTTCTGAAAATTTTATTTGTTTGTGTTCAAAATCTAAAGTTGCCATAACTATGGGAACATTAGCACCTTTTGCAATATAATAAAATCCTGTTTTCCAGTGTGTTACTTTTTTTCGAGTTCCTTCAGGTGAAATTCCAAGTCTGAATTCTTCTTTATTTTCAAATATTTGAACAATAGCATCTACCATATTACTACTTTGACTTCTATCTACAGGTGTTCCGCCTAATGCTCTAAAGATAAATCCAAAAGGACCACTAAATAAAGAACTTTTACCTATGAAATTTATTTTTTCACCAGTGTAATTTCTGGCTAATATAGCAATTGGAAAATCTTGCCAACTAGTATGTGGCGCAGCAATCACTACATATTTTTTTAAATATTTGGGAAAGTTACCCACTAATTTCCAACCTAAAATTCGTTTGAATATAAATTTTGATAATTTTTGCATCTTCAAATTTAAAAGTTATAAATTTAAGGACTTATTTTTGATTCATGATGGATTTACTTATTAACTTAATTATAATATTTGCTGGTATTTTTATGGGTTTATTCTTGGGAAGAAACTTTACCAAATTGAAGTTTGAAAAAGAACATTCAGCTCTAGAAGAAAGAAATTCATTTTTAAATGAACGTCTTAACGATGCAACTGAAGATTTAAAAACCATTCAACTAGAAAAAGAAGCCTTAATTGCGGCAAAGACTCGTTTAGCTACAGAATTAAAGAATTCTGAAAACGAAATGCAAAATAACAAAGAAGAATTAAATAAAATTCAAGAAAAGTTTACCAAAGAATTTGAAAACTTAGCCAATAAAATTTTAGAGGAAAAATCAACAAAGTTTACTGAACAAAATAAACTAAACATCACCTCTATATTAAATCCATTAAAAGAAAAAATTGAAGGATTTGAAAAAAAGGTATCAGAATCTCAAAAAGAAAGTATTGGAATGCATTCTGCGTTAAAAGAGCAACTCAACAATTTAAAAGATTTAAATTTACAGATGAGTAAAGAGGCTATTAACCTTACAAAAGCATTAAAAGGAGATAGTAAAGCTCAGGGAGATTGGGGAGAGACTCAATTAGAAATTCTTCTAGAAAAAGCAAATCTGGCAAAAAATATTCACTTTACCACTCAAGGTGGTTACAGGGATGAGGATGGAAGATTAAAAAAACCTGATTTCATCATCAATTTACCCGATAAACGTCACTTAATTGTAGATTCTAAAGTTTCTTTAACCAACTATGAAGCATATTTTAATGCAGAAGATGAAGAACAAAAAAAACTTCATCTTAAAAGACATATAGAAAGTATTCGAAAGCACATTAAAGAGTTAAGTGAAAAAAAATATGAGACTTTATATGAAATTAATACTCCAGATTATGTGTTGATGTTTGTCCCTATAGAACCCGCTTATTTATTAGCTCTAAATAATAACAACCAATTGTATTTAGAAGCTTTAGATAAAAATGTTGTATTGGTATCTACATCTACTCTACTCGCTACTTTAAGCACTGTTTCCTCAATGTGGAGACAAGAAAATCAGAAGAATAATGTGTTGGAAATTGCAAATCAAGCCGGAAGATTGTATGACCAATTTGTAAATCTAACCGATGATTTAATTAAAGTGGGCACTCAACTTAAGACCGTTCAAGGTAGTTATGACACTTCAATGAAAAAACTTACAGGAAAAGGAAACCTTGTTAAAAAAGTTGAAAAAATTAGAGAGTTAGGTGCAAAGACAAGTAAAATAATGAATAAAAACTTACTTGATAGAGCATCTCAGGGCTAGTCTAGGATTAATTTCAGGACCTCATTTTTAGTTTTAGAGCTGAGTCTTGCCATATAAATACCTTTTTGATATTGACTTAAATTAATTTCATCGTTGTTACTTATATCACTTTTTTTAATAATTAACCTTCCTGAAAGATCAAATACTTGCAAGCT
>Ga0228639_1000264_pt1 | contig 23889 bp, 32 predicted proteins | sample 50DmetaG_FD_190532 | JGI IMG/M metagenome (GOLD analysis project Ga0228639, IMG submission 190532) | Seawater microbial communities from Monterey Bay, California, United States - 50D | ecosystem: Environmental > Aquatic > Marine > Coastal | place: USA: California | collected 2016-10-18
AATATGATACGCATCATAATAGCAATTATATTTATTGTATTTACAAGTAAAGTTACTGCTCTTGAAAAATGTGATATTCTTGGATCATTGGAAGCTGATCCACTCAAAAAAACTGTACCTGTTAAGTTTGAAGATCTACAATATTTAGAACTAATAGAAGCATGCACTGAGGCAATCGCAATACAAGATCATAATATTGCTAGATATTATCTTTTAAGGGCTAGGGGTTACTTAAGATCTGGATCCTATGAAAAAGCAACTAGTGATATAAACCATTCACACGAAATGGGGTATGTAGCTGCGACTTTTGCGTTGGCTACGCTTCATCATTTTGGGGAAGCTATGCCAAAAGATTTAACAAGAGCAGAATTTTTATACAAACTTGCATATAGTAATGGAGTTAAATGGGCCGCCCAAGGCCTTTCAATATTATATAAAGATATAAGTTTTTCTCGCTATAATTTAAAACTTTCGCATGAATGGCTAGAAAAATTTTAGAATGATAAACTTTCAGTAAGGTTTAAGACCAATCAAGAACTACTTGGCCACGGTAAGCTGTAATTTTTACTTCTGTCATCATTTCACCATACTTTTCAAAAAACTCTTCACCGTTTTTTTCCCAGATTTTGTTGCAAACTTCGAATGCAGCCATGTCTTTATATTCAAGCCAGTTGCCCATCATTAATTTCCCTTCAGGAAGAAATAGACGGCTTGAGTGGAATTTGATCATTCCTTGTGGCCTCAGCTTATCAGCGAGTGTAGCCATTTCTTTTTCAAATATTTCATGTCCTTTATCCATCATTTCTTGGTTAGGATATTCGATTGTTGTAAAACTAATTATTGTATCGGGCATTTTATGCTCTCCCTGAATTGAATTTTAATTTATAATTTAATTTCTGCATAATTTATCTATGATGTGAAGAATTACGTAAAGTAACACCAATAGATACCATAATATTACCATTATATTGTAATAACCTTAACAATGGTAAAAGCAGTCTTAAAATGAGAGTAGTTTTTATCTCAGATTTGATTGCTACTAGATATACAGCAAATATGGAGAAAAAAATGCTTGGAAAAAATACTGGTTCAATGGCCTTTAAGGAAACTAATAATCCGATAGATTCTGGTAAATTTGGGTTGCCTGCAATGGAAACTAGCATATCTGGTGGAGGAAAACTGTTAGGCCATGATGTGATGGCGCAAGCAACATTTACTGCAGAAATGCAACCTGATGGTTCATGGTTAGGAGAATGCCCAAACACTGGAGTTATATTTTGTTCAGAAGGTGTTGCTAAATATAGATGCAATGGAATTGGAAATATGAAAGCAGATGGTGGTGCAGAATTTAGAGGTGGCGCTTCGTTTGAAACTACATCTGAAGCATTATCAGAGCTTAATGGGAAATATTTTATGTTTACATATGACTCTGATGCAGAGGGGAATGCAGAATGGAATCTTTACCCTTGTTTGTGATATAAAATATTTATTTAGGTTATATTATTATTAATAAAAATAAGCACTGAATTGATATCATTAGTTTGTTAGAACTGAGCTGAATAAATTCAGTGCTAGTTTAAAAGTTTTCAATATCGAAAACAGTAAATAGAAGTGCGAACTAGGCAAGCAATAGTATTAGGCTAATCTGATAACCAGTAATCGCCAATTTGAGTAATAACCGTAGTTGATGAAACATCAGCGCCAGCGTCTTCGCGAGCTTTTTTCACATCTTCTCTCAAACCAAATGTTTGCATAAATTCTGGGTTTGGAACATCCATCATGACATAGATAGATGTTTCATCAGGATTGGCTGCAGCCCAGATAACTTTTGCCCCTTCTGATCCAGCCTTTTCTTCCATTGATTTCGCCATTTCTGTCCAAGTTTTAAATCCTTTGGAAATTTTTACTGTTACTAACAAGTTGGGCATAAGATTATTCCTTTTTATGAACTGTTTTACTGTCTCATTTCTACATACATTGTGCCTAATGTGAAGAATTATAACGAGTAATACTTAGCGGTGTTTATTCGCCTTTGAGGGAGTAACAGATGAATACAAGTTGATTGTATAATTAATAGTTTTATGTAATGCACAATTTGTATTTGCCTCGATTTTTGGAGAAAAAGTTTGCGGACGGATATATTATCTGGCAGTCTGACTTTGACACTAATGGAGGTAGATATGCAAAAACTATCAATTATAAGATTTAAACCGAAGTCTGAATGTTTCGATGAATTTGTGAAGAATTTAACATCTTTTAACGAAAGAAAACATCGTATATTTCATCTAATGCGATCTGATGATGAGCTTCATGCGATTGTAATTAGGGATGCAAGTATATTAGAAAAAGATGCTTCTGATGGTGTTAAATGGTTAGATGATCAGCGACACTTATTGCAAGAGTATGATGAGGATAATAAACATACAATCCCATTAAGTGGAGATCTGCTTTATAGCTCTGTATAAAAATCTGTACCCTTTAATTCGATAAGAGAAAGGAAATTAATAATGTTATTTATGATTCAGTCTTCACATGATTATTCTACATGCCAGACGCATGACCCTGAAAAAGGCCCACTCTTCAAGGAAACATTAGCTAACCTTGGCGATCATGGCGTAAAGGTACACGCTCAATATTCAAACAGACTTGAGCATACATTGTTCATTGTATGTGAGGCTGATACTTTTGAGGCTTTAGATGCAGCATTTGATCCAATTTTAGAAATGGGGCACCTAGAAGTTACGCCAGTAATGAAACGTGAGTGATAAGATTTTTTATTTTTCTAGATCATAATAAGGCCGGCCTCTAAGTATTATGCTTGATTTTTTATTTTTATTTGATAAACATAATACAAGTGGTCGGTCACTAGCCCACTCAAAAAAAAGGCCCTATCGGAAAATGATTAGGCGTCTTAATGCTCGAAAAAACAAAAATTTTATCTAATGAGAATTGTTATCTTTATGATAAGAAAACTGGTGAGAAATTCTTAAGACGATCCAATATTACGTTTTGTCAAATACCTCACTTCACATTGGAGTCAGAAATTTCTGGAGAAAAAGTTTTACTATCGGCAGATGGAATAAAGCGTCGATTTTCAAAAAATCCAAATTCGAGTGGTTTTTATATAAGAAACTTTTTCCAAAAATTATCAAAACTAAGATAATAATTTAACATCACTTACTCATAGCCTTTGAAGAATTTTGTTGAAGCAAATTCTTGGATAAATAATTTATTATGACTTTAATAATTTAGAATATAAATAATTTTTCACGATCTTTTCTTAGGCCGAATAAAAAAGGACTGCATAGAAATTATGAATAACTTAGATGATTTAGCAAGAAAACAACTCGACGACTATAGGCAGGTAAATCCTGGTACTTGTTTTGGCCAAGAAAATTTTGAACTAACTATTGATGAAGCTTACGCAATTCAGGATGCAGTAGTTGGTTTAAGGTTGAAAGAGGGTGAAAAAGTAATTGGTTATAAAGTTGGATGTACAGGTCTAGGAACAACCAAACTTTTTGGTATGAAAGGTCCAATTCGAGGAACCTTATTTGACAGTGAAGTTCATCAAAGTGGTGTAATTTTAAACGCTAATAATTTTTTAAATCTGGCAATTGAAGCAGAGATGGCGATTAAAATAGGTGAAAATGACAAAATAATATCTGTCTATCCAATAATTGAATTACACAATTTTGTTTTTCGAGCGCCAAAAAAATCATTATCAGAATTGATTGCCAATAATGGACTGAATAAAGGTATCATTATATCAAATAAGAATAAACAAACTTCACCTGAGGCATATAATGAATCATCTCTGCTATCTTTAGAAGTAAATGGATCTGTAATAGATTCTGGTGAACTTTGGCCAATGAAAGGTGGACCAAAATCTTCTATAAATTGGCTTAAAACTCATTTGTCTAATCATGATTTAAAAATGACGGCTGATAATATTATCTTGGGTGGGACTGCTCTTGGATTACACAAAGTTCAACCAGGCGATTATGTTGAAGTAAAAGTTGATGGGAAAATAGCTGTACAGTGCTTTATTAAAGGAAATATTACAGATTAATATATAGAACTGCCTTTTTGTGCACCTGCCATCATAACCTTAGCTTGTTCTGCTCTTATTTCCTCATACAATGCCATACTATTGGCATCAAATAATGAAGTAGGTGGGTTGTAAGTAGTAAAACTATTATTGTTATATGTACCCCTTGCTGAAATTGCGTAATCTTTAACACCACCGGCTTTGCGCATTTTGGCAGAGACATATCTAATTGCCACGCCTATACGGCGATCATCTGACTTATTTGGTCCAGACCCATGTATAGTAAGACCATGGTGTAAACTTATGCTGCCAGGATTTAGCTCTACAGAAACTTTATCTGAATTTGCTACATCAACTTTTATTTCTTGACCACGTGACAAAAGATTATGTTCATCAAAACTGTCTTCATGAGCCAAAATTTCATTTTTATGACTTCCACAAACAAAGTCCATACAACCTGATACAGTTGTCGCTGGTGACAATGCAAGCCACGCTGTAAGAATATTGTCCATGTCTCCCATCCCCCAATATGCAAGGTCTTGATGCATGGTAACAACGTGCTTTGTATGTGCTTCTTTGGTTAGAAACTCTACAGAGTATAACATTACATCAGGGCCAAGTATTCCTTCAACTGCATCAAGAATTGGAGCATGTAATCCAATTTCACAAGCTAAGGGCATAACCACTTGCGCGTTTACGCGTTTGTATGTGTTGAGTGGTAATTTCAGGCCATTGTCTAGCCAATCTTGTTCAATTTTCTCTAAGGAATTACGCCAATTATTTGATTGTGATGCATTCGCAACATTGATTGGGAAAAGATACCCATCGTTCCAATATGCCTCTTTTTGCTCTTCCGTCAGAAGACCGCCTGGCAAGGTTAAACAGTCTTTCATAGTAGCCTCCTAGAATTTTAATTTTAATTAATAAGAAGTTAATATTTTTGTGTAAGTCTAATTCAAATACGACCTGAATATTGGTCGCTTTTGATTGTCTCGTTTAAAAAATTGAATATATTCTAACGATTAAAATAAATTTAACTCTGAATTAAGAGAATTGTTAATTAATTCTATTTTGCATTGGGGTGATTTTTTCCCCAAATATAAGCTGTATCTTTTGAGACGAGGTGATTTTGTATGCGTGTTAATTCATTCATGGCTTTTTTGCTGTTACCAGTTCTTGAATATGCACGTTCATAAGCTTTTAGAACAGATTTAGGTCGCCAAGGTAATTCAGCATTTGCAATCCATTTGCGGAGTTCTTTTGGAAGCCTGTCATAATCCAATATTGGGTTTTCATTTCGACGTTTACGTTTCAGATTAGTACTACCTAAATTACTATTTGTTTTCATGAGCACGTAACATTTCAAGACTTCTTTGAAGTTCTGGTTGAGATAAATCACGCGCAATTATTACAAGTCGCGAACGTTGATCTTCTTTGTTCCAGCCTCTCAGTTGTACAGGTGGATTAAAAATATGTTGAACCCCATGAATAACAAATGGATCTTCAATGCCCTCAATGAATAAAATACCTTTTATTCGAAGGATGTCAGGCCCACGTATGGCTATTAATGTATCAAGCCAAATATCAAATATGGCTTCAGGAATAGGTTGTTCTAGAATTATGGACGCTGATCCAATTCTAAGGTCGTGAGTTGGTGGTGCCATTGATATTTTTTTTGCAGGAGAAAGCCCAGACAGGTTAGTTAAGGCCTCAAATTTTGGATTTTTTCCTATTGTCCAATTCAATGCCTCCTTTTCTGTGGCCTTTTCATGAAGAGCACTTAGTCCCCATAGTGTATCGCTCATGCCTTGGCCAAATGTAGAGTGAATTATCTGCGCACTTGAATTTAAACCATGCAAACGTTTTTTTAATTTGGTTATTTCAAACTGACTTATAAGATCAGTTTTGCTTAGAATAATTAAATCAGCAATCGCGGCTTGGGATACTGCTTCAAATTGTGCGTCAAGAGTTGCAAAGCCATTAACTGCATCAACAACAGTTACAATGCCATCCATTCGAGTGTTATTTGCAAGAAAAAGATCAACAAATAATGTTTGAATAATTGGGCCAGGATCTGCCAATCCAGTAGTTTCAATGACAATGCGTTCAAAAGAAATTTCATCTAAACTTTTTCGTCTGAAAAGATCTGATATTGTTTCAGACAGATCGCCACGAACGGAACAACATAAGCAGCCAGATCGCATTAAAATAATTTCTTCACTACTTTTTTCTATTAGGTCGTGATCCAGGCCAGCTTCTCCAAATTCATTTACAATAACTGCAACACGGCCTTTAGAATTATCGTTCAAGACGGCATTTAATAAAGTTGTTTTTCCTGCTCCAAGGAACCCTGTTAATAGAGTAATAGGAATGCGTTGATCTGGCATAGGTTATAAAAGAATTTCTGTAGTTAAATTCATATCAAGGTCTAAATTTTTTTGAATTTTAGATTGAATGCTATCTATGAATTTGAACATCCAACAATTCCTTAATTTAAATAATTTTCGAGTAACAAAATTAATGTTATATGATAACATAACATAATACAAATAATTTTATTATATTTATTTAAACTTTAAAAAATAAATGGGGGTGCCTAAGAATCTTATGAATAAGAATAAGCATTTTTCAAGCACAATGTATGGATTTTTGACCCTATGCAGCAAGGGTACATAATGCTATTTAACATATTTCAACAACAAGCTTCCGAGTATTTTCGTCCGTCATCTTAATTGGATTTCCTCCGGTGCTTGGATCGATTAAAGCACCTGAAACAATACGATCTATATCAGGGTTTTTGATACCCAAACCTGCTAAGGATTTTGGTATAACCAAGCTATCATTTAAATCATCAACAAATTTACAAAATCCATCAAATCCACCTGATATATCAAGATAATTTGCAGCTTCTGCTAAAGTATCTTTGATTGCAGGTTTATTAAATCTAAGTACAGCTGGCATACAAACTGCATTCGTTGTGCCGTGATGTGTATGGTAAATTGCGCCAATGGGGTGAGACAGAGCATGTATTGCACCTAACCCTTTTTGGAATGCAGTTGCACCCATAGCTGCTGCACTCATCATATGAGAGCGAGCTTCAAGGTCTGTACCATCTGTATATGCGCGAGGTAGATATTCTTTGACTAGTCGCATTCCCTCAAGAGCCATGCCCTGTGACATAGGGTGATAATGTGGTGAACAATATGCTTCAACACAGTGTGCAAAAGCATCTAGGCCTGTACCTGCTGTAATAAACTTGGGCATTCCTACTGTTAGTTCAGGATCACAAATCACCACTGTTGGTAGAAACTTTGGATGGAAGATAATTTTTTTCTGCTTTGTGATCGAATTTGTAATGACGGATGCTCTGCCTACCTCAGATCCTGTTCCTGCTGTTGTTGGAACGGCAACAATTGGCGCAATTGCATCTGATTTAGCCCTTGTCCACCAATCACCAATATCCTCAAAATCCCAAATTGGGCGGGTTTGACCAGCTAGAAAAGCAACAACTTTTCCAAGATCCAAACCAGATCCACCTCCAAAGGCAACAACACCGTCATGTTTGCCCGCTTTATACGCAGCAACACCTGCTGCAGCATTTTTTTCATTAGGATTTGGATCAACATCTGCAAAAATTGCACGTCCCAAACCAGCTTCATCAAGCAAATCAAGTGTCTTTTGGGTGATTTCCATTCCTGCTAAACCACGATCTGTTATTAAGAGTGGGTTCTTAATGCCTGAAACAAAACAAGCATCAGCTATCTCAGAAATTCGTCCAGCTCCAAATCGAATTGCTGTTGGGTAGGACCAGTTTGCGTTTAAAGTCATGTGCTTAACCTTTCTTGAGGTGATATGATTTTGGACGGGTTAGGTTGTGATATCCAATCATTGATAATCCACCACCACGACCTGTGTCTTTACATCCAGTCCAGCATAATGCGGGATCTAAGTAATCAGCACGGTTCATGAAAGCTGTGCCTGTATCAATTCTATCTGCAATCGCTTCAGCTCGATTAATATCTTCTGTCCATAATGAGGCAGTTAATCCAAAGTTGCTATCATTCATAAGTTTAATTGCTTCTTTATCATTTTTTACAGACATTATACCAACAACTGGCCCAAAGCTTTCTTCACGCATAATGCGCATATCATGAGTTACATCAGTTAGGATTTGTGGCATTAAATATGCTCCACCATCCATTGGAAAGAGACAAGGGTCTATATGTGCTTTTGCACCATCCTTGATGGCTTCTTGAGTTTGTGCGCGTACTTCGTTAGCAAAACGAATATGAGCCATTGGACCAATTGTTGTTTCTGGATCTAAGGGGTTTCCTAAATTGTATTGATTTACGACTGCCACAGCCTTTTTGATAAAATCTTCAAACAAACTCTCAATTACGTAAATGCGTTCAATTCCACAACAACATTGCCCTGAATTGAACATCGCCCCATCTATTAATGTCTCAACTGCAGCATCTAAATTGGCATCTTCCATGACATAACCTGGATCTTTACCACCAAGCTCTAGTCCAATGCTAGTAAATGTACCTGCTGCTGCTTTTTCCATTGCTATTCCACCACTAACCGAACCCGTAAAGTTTATGAAATCAAAAGCTCGATCAGATATTAAAGCTGATGTAGTATCATGATCTAGAAATACATTTTGAAATATATCTCTAGGAATTCCAACAGAGTGAAACGCTTTAGCCAAGCGTTCACCAACAAGAGGTGTTTGAGAGGCATGTTTCAACATAACTGTGTTCCCCGCAATAAGTGCAGGAGCGACAGTATTAATAGCAGTCATAAATGGATAATTCCAAGGTGCTACAACAAGTACAAGTCCATGTGGGACTCTTTTAATCACCCGCCTGAAATTATTGCTATTTTCGATTTCAATTGGAGCCAAAGCGTCAATTGCTATGTCTGCCATATAGCTGGCACGTTCATTAAATCCGCCAAACTCGCCGCCATAGCGAATAGGTCTCCCCATTTGCCATGCTATTTCTGGAACAATTTCCTCGTTCATTGCACCAATTGCCGCAACGCCTGCCTTTACCAATTCAATACGTTCTTCGATTGGGCGCATATTCCATTTTCTTTGTGCAATTTTTGCACGTGTCACAGCAGCATCAGCCTCACTTCGAGATAATATTGGGCGTTCTGCATAAATAGACCCGTCTATGGGTGATATGCATTTAATAGTCATGCTTTAAGCTCTTTCAAATCCACGTGCGATCTCCCAATCAGTTACAACCTGATCAAATTCTTCAATTTCTACTTCTGCTGCTCGAGCATAGTGCGCCATGACTTCATCACCAAAAGCATCTTGTAGCATATTTGATTTAATCATTGCATCACGTGCATCACGTAAAGTTCGTGGGATATGATTTTTTTCATCGTCTGAATATGCATCACCTTTGTAGGGATCTATCAGTTCAAGCTTTTCCTCAATACCTTTCAAACCCGCTGCTAAAATAGCCGCTTGAGCTAAATAAGGATTCATATCTGCACCGGGTGTACGAACTTCGATGCGAATTGCATTGCTATCTGCTCCACACAATCGATAAGCTGCTGTTCGATTATCAATAGACCAAACTACTTGTGTTGGGGCAAACGTGCCTTTTGCAAAGCGTTTGTAGCTATTAACATAAGGTGCGAGGAAATATGTATAGTCTGCTGCATATTTCATAAGTCCTGCTACATAGTGATCCATTAATTTAGATTTTCCAATATCTTGATCTGCATCAAAAAAAGCATTGGTTCCATTTTTCCATAGAGATTGATGAATATGTGATGCACTCCCAACACGATCTTTATGCCATTTTGGCAAAAAGGTAGCCGCGACACCATTTTGATGTGCAACTTCTTTAACCGTATGTTTAGCAAGTGTATGATGATCTGCTGTCGACATCGCATCAGCATATTTTATATTTATTTCTTCTTGGCCAGCTTCTGCTTCACCCTTTGATCCCTCAACTGGAATACCCATCTTGAGTAGGGTATTTCTCACTGGTCGCATTACATACTCTTCTTTTGATGTTTGGAAGATGTGGTAATCTTCATTGTAGTTTGATATTGGTTTTAAGTTTTGAAAACCGTTTGCATGGATTTCATCATGTGTGCCTTGGAATAAGAAAAATTCTAATTCAGTTGCAGTGATTGCTGAAAACCCTTTTTCTTCTAATCTTTTAATTTGTGATTTAAGCATAGATCGTGGAGAAAAGGGTACTTCTTTATGAGTTACGTGGTCCAAGATATCACATAGGACCAAAGCACAACTTTCTTGCCAAGGGGCAAGTCGAATTGTTTCTAGGTCTGGCTTCATTACGTAATCGCCATAACCACTTTCCCATGATGTTGAGGCATAACCATCTGGTGTAGCCATTTCCAAGTCAGTTGCTAGTAAATAATTACAGCAATGTGTTTCCTCCCAGCCACTTTCAATAAAAAATTGGGCAACCAATCGTTTGCCCATTAGCCGACCTTGCATATCAACTATACATGCGAGAATAGTATCAATTTCTCCGTTTTCTACATGAGATTTAAGATCACCAAAACTTAGATTACCAGACATATTCTCTCCACTTTTAATCCTCTTCATGTTTGTTTAGCTAAATTCCAACGACTTGACTTCTACGTTCCATAAATAAGATATCTCTCCAAACGCCATTCATTTTACCTAATTTTTTTCGAAGTCCTAATTTTTTGAAACCATTTTTGGTATGTATAGCTATACTTGATTCATTTTCAGGGAAGATTCCTGCTTGAAGTGTCCAGATGCCTTCATTTTCAGATGATGAAATGAGTTCAGAAAGTAGTGAATTCCCAATTCCATAGTTCGCATAATTTTTTGCAATATAGATGCTGACCTCGGCCACTCCATTGTAAACTGCACGATTTGATGCAGGAGATAAAGCAGCCCATCCGACAACTTCACCATTCATCTCAGCAACGATCCTGCATGAAGATAAAAATGATAAGTTCCATTCATTCCATCCTTTTGCTTTTTTTTGGAAAGTTGCATTTCCAGTATCTATACCTTGTTGGTAAATTGATTTAACGGAAGAAAAATCAGATTTATGGAAATTACGAATTTTCATATCTAAACCTTTGCTGAGCTCTAATTTCCCATCATGCGAATACGGCGTTCTTTCATTCGCTTATCCGCTTCAACTGTACCATCATGAAATGATCCAAAGAATTTATCCCATGGAATTTCAAGAGACCCATAGTTACATTCAAAATAGCGATGGTGCATCTGGTGATGAAACCTACCTAGAGCTAGTCTGTTCTCATCTTTTACAGCTACACCCTCAAAGCCAGTATGTGTCGTTGCAGCAGTTAATGCATAATACTGTAAATGAAAAAGGATGTGCACAGGGTGAGCGGCAATAATCCAATGAATCATTACAGACCCTAAGAAAATTACATGCTCTACTGGATGCATTGATAATCCAGACCAAGGGCCAACATTTATATTGCGGTGGTGTAAAGCATGTACGTGTTTGTATAAAAATGGAATATGTAGAAAGCGGTGAATCCAATAAAAATAAAAGCTTTCCCAAATTGGAATTAGTAAAAACATCATAATGAACCAAACAGGATGTGCTGCCCAAGTAAGTATAGGGGCATATCCGTTTGCTAGTGCCCAAAACATGAGGACTTCATAAATTGTCCATATTGTTACTCCACTTGCCAGAGTCCAAAAGATGTTGTCTTTTATTTGCCCACCAAGGGTAAATTGCCGTCCATTTTTCATTAATGGCCGTGGATCAAAACGTAATTTTTTTCCCTGTTTGGTGAATGTATAAAAATATAGATGAAGGCCACCTGCGACGATGGTCATTAACATTATATTTCGGATATACATCTCAAAAACCCAACCAAAAGCCAGAGTTTTTATTTCACTTAGTGGGGGTTGAAACCAATAAAAGGAAATGATTGCAATACATACAATAATTAGTTTTTCGGTAATTAGAAACCACGAGTTCCAAATCCATGCGATCATTTCCAATGGACGTAATGGCCATCTAAAAAATGGTGAAACTTTAAGAGGTAAAGTTGGAACATGGTTCCATCCTTTGAGCCCATCATTATCCATCTGAATGTTCTCCCTAAACAGCCTAGATTTAAGCTTAATACTCTCATCAGATTAATGATTGTGCAAGTATTTAGAATCTTTACAGAAAGTATACTTTTAATGATTTTCTTATTTCACAATGTGTCATCAATAGCTTCTATCAATAATTTTGACACTGCTTGAGTTGATTGTGGATTTTGACCAGTAACTAAGCGCCCATCACGAACAGCATGGCTTGTGAAATTTTTACTACATTCAAATTTAGCGCCTAATTCACGTAATCTACTTTCAAGTAAAAAAGGTTCTATTCCTGTAAGCCCTATTTGGTCAGTTTCTGCATCAGTAAAACTATTTACTTTTAGGCCTTTAACAAGTGGCTCTCCATTAGTTCTCTTGGCTTGCAATAATCCAGATGGACCATGGCAAACCGCACCCACAACAGCACCTGCTGACCATGCATCACTAATAATTTTGCCAATGTCTTTTGTGTCAAAATCCCACATTGTACCATGACCACCGGGTAAAAATACACATTCGTATGTCTCACCATTTAATTCTTTTAAAGTGTATGAATTGTTGAGTTTTGACATCGCTTTATCATCATTCATAAACCGTGCGACCATTGGGGGGCGATCATTTGGTTCAACTAAAGTTTTTGGATCAGGAGGTGCAACTCCGCCTTTCACTGATGCTATATCTACGTCAAATCCTGCATCAATTAATCTCCAGTATGGTGTTGCCATTTCATCATAATAAAACCCAGTCTTTCGGCCTGTAGAGCCAAGTTCAGTATGAGAAGTCAAAATTATAAGAGCTTTTTTTTTATTTTGAGACATCAATTCCGCCTTTAAGTAAATCAGTTTGTCTGAGCAGTTATTACTATTCTTAACTTTTGTATTTTTTATTTATATTACAAGCTTTATTTCCAATAATAGGTTGTCGCCACTAGGATAGTTGATGACGAATTTGTAGAAGTATTCAAAACACATCTGAAATAATTATGTATCATTTAAGAAACAGATCTATTTTTCTTGTAACTATAAGGTATTTAAAAATTGAATAAATTAAAACCAATTGAGGTGCTGATGGCCTTAACAGTTCCTTTAGTTTGGGGAATGGGTTTGGTTTTTGCTAAAGGTGCAATTGATCATTTCCCCCCCATATTATTGATGGCACTCCGATTTACGTTAACAGCATCTGTATTAGTTTGGTTTGTCCCAATCCCAAAAAAACATCTAATAAGCTTATTTGGAATTGCAATTATTGCTGCTGCTATTCAGTATAGTTTAACTTTTACCGGATTAAAGGGATTAGATGCTGGAATAACAGCTCTCGTTGTACAACTGGAAGTTCCATTTCTTGTAATACTAGGCATTATATTTTTGAAAGAAAAAGCTGAAAAGAAAACATTCATTGGTATTGCACTAGCATTTGCAGGTGTCGCGATAATGACACAACAAAATGATATAAGAATAAATATAGGTTCAGTATTTCTTGTTATTCTTGGAGGTTTAGCATGGGCAATTGGTCAAATTCTCATAAGGAAATTAATTGATATTAGGGTTATGCAAATAACTGCATGGGTTGCTGTATTTGCTGTTCCACAACTATTTTTTATGTCTGCGATATTCGAATCTGGACAAATAGAAGCAATTAAAAATGCTTCTTCAATAGTTTGGTGGGCGGTCATTTACTTGGGTTTAGTAATGACTGCACTTGGATATCTGCTTTGGAATAATTTAATTCGTAATCACAATGTAGGAAAAGTTGCGCCGTATTTATTATTACTTCCTATATTTTCGCTATTTGGAGGTGTCGTATTTCTTGGAGAGGAACCAACATTGTTGATGCTTTTAGGCGGTGCCATAATATTATTTGGAGTTGGATTAATTACTGTCCCTTTAGCTACTTTAAACAATTTATTTAAACGTTAATATTAAATAACTAGCTTAAATCCATTTGGTAATTTTTAAATCACTTCACATAAATTAAAATGACTGTAGTATCCTCACAAGGTATTAAGCCCTAAAAGAGAATATGATGATGTTATTTAATAAGTTTAATGAAGCATTTAATAAAGGTGACATTGTTGGCGCTGCTGAATGTTTTCATGAAGATATGCAAATGACAATGCATTCGAATGGAACCTCAATGAACAAGCAAGAGTGGCTTGGTAGGTTCGCTCCAATGATGGATAAATTAAAACGTGATAAAGTTAGATGTATTTATGAGAATGAAGATCTACTTGTTACTCATTCGTTTATAACATTTCCAAACGGCTCGTGTGAAGCGGTGATATGGGTTGGCCTTAAGAAGGATGGATTGATTGTTAGTGTTGAAACAGGATCAACCCCAATATCAACCTGAAGGATATTTTATTAACAATTAAAAGGAGAAAAAAATGATAGAAAATTTTGGTGGAATTTTAAATTTTGTGATTTTCATAGCACTTACTTTAGGCTGGGCAATGTATGCTTTTCAAATGTCTTTAGGTATTGATGCCTTTTATGGAAAATTCAATATAAGTAGAACTGCAACTATCATTGGTGGCTTTACAGGCTCCTTTGCTGCTGCGGCGGTAATTATGCATTTGATCTTATTATTTAATGGTCTGGAAGGAGCTTGGTATTTATTTACATACTTTGTTGTTCAAGCTGCTATTGCAGCGTTTCTAAGCTGGAGGACTGTTTCAGCAAAAGTTGCAGCTGATGAGGGTGTTATTTATACAGCAGAGCCAATAGTTGCACCGTTGGTTTTTGGTGCTGGATATTGTTTCTTATTATATAGAATGCAAGATATCCTATATATGTCATAAAGAGATATTTTTGAAATTTTTATGTTCCAATTTTGATTAATTGGAACATATCATCTAATTTTTTATAAGATGTTATTTAAGCATTAATTTTTTAGCTTCTTCTGTGTAACCCATTCTATACAGTTCGGAAGCTGCGCGTGCTTTACTTAATGAGTAGAAAAATGAGTGGAAACCACTGAATGCGCCTGTGAGTGGTGCAAACGTAAAATTCATAATTGCTGTTGTCATGTTATTCATCCTTTTTTTCTTTCAAGTAAGATGAATCCAGAAATAGAACAACAAACAGATTTGCAAGTCCGCTATGCATAATTTGCAATATTATGAAATTAGATGTTTTTTGAATTGAATTGAACTGACACTAAAGATTTTAAATATAAATCATAGTGGCCAAACCAGTGGAATTATAAAACTTACAATTGGTGCTAATGAAAGGTTTAGGGGTATCCCAAATTTCAAGAAGTCAATAAATTTATAACCACCTGGGCCATATATCAAAGTATTTGTTTGATAGCCAATAGGAGTCGAAAAACTTGCGCTCGCAGCTATCATTATAGCCACAACAAGAGGCCTTGGATCTAGGCCTAATGTTGTGGCTAATCCAATTGCAATAGGGGTCATTAAAACTGCTACAGCGTTATTGCTTACTAATTCCGTTAAAATTGAAGATATTAGATATATTGTAAGTATAATAAAAAATGATGGTAAAGAGTTAATAAAAGGAGATATTGCGTTCGCTATAAGAATGACAGCTCCTGATGATTGTAAGGCTGCTCCAACACAAAGCATAGCAAAAATTAATGAAAGCAATCTACCATCCACAAAAGAGAATGCTTCATCCGCATCAATACATTTAGTCATGAGAACAACTGTCATTCCAAGTATTGCTAAAAGCAAAATTGGTGCAATGTTAAAAGCTGCTAAAACTACAACAGCAAATAATGTAGAAATAGCAATCCATGCATGTTTACGCCTAAATGCTCGTTCTGATGGTTGTGAAACGTCTCCAAGATTCATTTCTTCAGCTAACCGCGCAATATCTTCTGGAGCACCTTCTAAAAGCAAAGTATCACCAACTCGAACTGTTAGAGTATTTATTTGTTGATCAATATTTGTATCGCGTCGATGCACGGCTAGAGTATAAACTGCATAATTACGCCTCAAATGAAGAGATTTAAAAGTTTGCCCAACCATTTTACAGTTTGGAGTAATTAGCACTTCAACTGTTATGGTTTCAGTAGATGATATCTGATCAACATCACGTAAATCCGAAGTAGCTTGAAGTGATAAAATTTCAGACATGGCTGTGCGCAGAACTATATGATCCCCTTTTTTTAATTTTAAAGTATTTAAATTATCTCTGAAGGATGAATTTTTTCGAACCACATCTATTAACCTTACACCGTCTCTTTTAAATAATTGAACATCTAAAGCTTTTGACCCGATTAAATTACTTCCTGAGGGAATTGTAACCTCAGTAAAAAAACGCATTTTTGATTTATCGGTTAATAATGTCGCCATACTCAAGCGGTCTGGAAGAAGTCTTGGGCCAACAATATAAAGATATAAAAAAGTCCATAATACAACTACGATACCAACTGGTAATATTTCGAAAATACCAAACGGTTCAAGGCCTGATGCTCGCGCTACCCCATCAACTAAAAGATTAGTTGATGTGCCTAAAAGTGTTAATGTGCCGCCTACTATTGCTGCATAACTTAGAGGTATCAGTAACTTAGAAGCTGATGTGCCTAAAGTGCGAGATAATTGAACAAAAACTGGTATCATTACGACTACTAATGGGGTGTTATTCATTATTGAACTCGCAAAAGCAACAAATAATAAAGCTCCAAAAATTGCACGGGCTGGATTCTGTTGCGCTTGTTTTTCTACCAATTGTGTAAATGAATTTAGAGAACCAGTTCGGACAAGTGCTCCTACGATGATAAACATTGCAGCAATTGTCCAAGGTGCTGGGTTTGATAAAACCATAACAGCTATTTCATACGGCAAAACACCTGAAATCAATAATATTGATACACCAATTAAGGCAACTATTTCAGTTGAATATGTCTCTTTCAAAAACATAATGAACATTAGAGCAATGACGCCTAACGTAATCCAAGCACTGTTTGTCTGAAAAAAAAGGGTCGAATTATTCATTACAATAATTATATCTTAGCAAGACTTTGAAAAATTTGATCAACTTTATCTATTGGAATTTTGCGTAAATGAATTTTACGTAATCCATCCTGGAATTCTTTAATTAATTTTTTATTTCCTCCCATATAATCTTTTATGGGCTTTACATATTCAGGGCTTGGTTTGTGATAAGTATTACTCCAGTGAGCCAGATCAAATATAATAGGAACAAATTCAATAGCGGCTTCTGTTAGTGAGTAGATTTTTTTCTGAGAATGCAATTTGTCATTGCTAACTGTTAGCATTCCAATATCTAGAAGTCGTTTGAGGCGTTTAGCCAAAGTGGCTGAAGAGATACCCTCTAAACTTTTATTATACAACTGGCTGTATGTCTGGCGATTAAGTACAGAAATATCACGTAGTATAATAATCGACCATTTATCACCGATTAATTCTGCAGCAAGACCAATCGGGCATGACTGGTTGTTATTGAAATCAAGCATATGAAACCCCTTCATAAATAAAACTGGTATTAATATGAAAGTATACTTTCAAAATTTTTTAGCAATACTATTTTATATATTTTGATAATTTAGAAATAACTTTAGAGCAAGGAGACTCATTATGATACTTAAATTAACACAAGATCTCTCGCGTGGTTTTGCGCCATGGAAAGAAATGTATTTTGAAAATATAGCCAGACTTGAGGCAATTGGTGGTAAATTGATTTTTGCGGGTTCTGAGGCCAATGATGACAATAAAATGATGGTTATTATGGAGTTTGATTCAAAAGAAGCGTTACAAGCTTTTGGAGGAGATGAAGAACTTAAAGCGAAAAGAGCAGCTGCGGGTGCATTATTAGAAACTACAGTTATCACTCCAATGAGTGATGAATCTTTTTATTGAGGTACTTAAAATGGGAATATATGATCAATTAAATGCTACAATGGCTGATCGTGATACCAAAGCTTATTTGGATTTACTCCACGAAGATTGTGTTTTTGTTTTTCACAAATCTGGTAATGAATTTTCAAAATCAGAGTGGGCCGAAATGGTTACCGGAATGATGGCTAATGATAAGTTCATTCAAGAGTCATCAAGATGTGTTTATGAAAATGACGACATTTTAGTGACACATAATTTCATGTCATACCCGGATGGAACCAGAGAAGCAGTTATGGGTGTTTCAACACTAAAAGATGGGCAAATAATCCGTATGGAAACTGGCGCAACATTATTAGATTAGGAGTATAAAAAAATGGCTACAATTGAAGTTAAAAATTTTGAAAAAGATGCAGATGAAGTAAGTACGCCAAACAATGCACGTGTAGAAACTGTAAATATTAGTGGTCAAAGGGTGATGAAGTTAACAATTCAGCCAGGTTGGAAATGGTCTGAAGATATCAAACCTTTAGTTGGAACTGATAGCTGTAAAGCAAAGCATTTGGGTGTAATAGTTGAAGGATCAATAACCTGTCGTCATGATGATGGTACTCAAGTCACTTATTCAGCTGGTGATGCTTATGCTATCGACCCAGGGCATGATGCTTGGATTGAAGGCGATACACAAGCTGTTGCCTATGAATTTCATGGCGCTTGGGGTGAGTGACATAATTTAGTATTAATTGAAAGGAATGAAAATGTTTGCAACTTTTACTGATTGGGAATTTGAAGATATAGATGGTGCTCAGGATACTGCTAGAGGCATGTGGCCTATGATGCAAGCTGCAGGTGCCACTAGCTTTAAAGCTACTCAAACAGGAGAAAATACAGTTCGAACTATGCTCACATGGCCAGATGCTGAAACTGCACAAGCAGCGATTGAAAGAATGCGAGCTGCAGCTTTAGAAAAAATGCCAGGTAAAGTTGTTGGCACAACTGCTGGCGCAATAATGGTAGACCTGAGTTAAATTTTATTTACTTGAGCAGTGCATTGAATGGGCGTTCTTAGTGCCCATTCTTTTTTTACATTGAAAAATGAGTTTATATTTTAAGAAAATATTAAGATCAAATTCTCCCACTAGACACCTTTTTTTGAAATGTTATTGTAAATAAATTCAATAACAAAAAAGGTTTTAAGAATGTCAAAAAAAATGATAGTTTCTGCGGTCGCATTGGCGCTTTTAGCCACAAATGCATTTGCAGATGGTCACTGCGCATCTGGCAAGACACTTGAAAAAGGTAAATTTACCATAGCAACAGGTAACCCGGCCTACTTTCCGTGGGTTTTAGATGATGCGCCAGAAAGTGGTCAAGGTTTTGAAGCTGCTGTTGCATATGCTGTAGCAGAAGAAATGGGTTTTTCTAAACAAGATGTAGTATGGGTGCGATCTTCATTTGATGAAGCCATACAGCCGGGTGTGAAAAATTTTGATGTCAACATGCAACAATACTCTATTACAGCAGAACGCGATCAAGTAGTTGACTTTTCGGTGCCGTATTATACCGCACCAATGGCAGTGCTTGTTGGTTCAGGTGCAACTGATACTTCTGCAACCATAGAAGCTTTAAAGAGTCTAAAATGGGGAGCCGTTGGATCAACAACAGCTGTCCAAAAAATAGCATCAACTGTTGTCCCAAACAATGCTCCATTGCTTTATGGTGATAATGCAGATGTTAATGCTGCGATTACTGCAAATCAAATTGACGCTGCAATGTTTGATCTTCCTACAGCTCTATTCTTGAGTGCAGTTATGATTGAAGGTTCAAAAGTAATTGGCCAATTCCCATCTTCAGAAAGTGATGATGCTGATCAGTTTGGTATGCTCATGGAAGAAGGAAATCCTTTGAAAGTGTGTGTAGACAAAGCTTTGAATGCAATTAGTGAAAATGGCATATTAGCTTCTATTGAAGCGCAATGGTTACAGGACACAACAGGTGTCCCTTTAATAAAATAATATGAAAAACCATAAAGCGGCGGGATTAACCCGCCGCGAACAATATGAACAGAAACAACGCCGTCGATCGATACTAGTAGCTGCCTTAAGTACAATATTTGTTGTTGTTGCTATTGTTATATTCGTCCCGATGACACCAGGATGGGAAAAAGTTCAAAAGAGCTTTTTTAATGGAGTAGTCTTATCTAAAACTTTTCCAAAATTGTTAAATGCATTTACTGTAAATGTTATGATTTTTGCTTGGTCTGCGCCTGCAATTGCAGTTTTAGGGTTGATGATAGCACTTGCCAGAGATGCAAAATCACCTGCTTTATTTCCACTCCGCATTTTTGGAGCTGCATTTACAGATATTTTCCGTGGTGTTCCTGTTATTTTAACAGTTTATTTAATTGGATTTGGAATACCTGGATTGGGTCTTCCAAGACCTTGGAATTCTCCATTTATATGGGGATCTCTAGCTTTAATCTTGACATATTCTGCTTATGTTGCAGAAATTTTTCGTGCCGGAATAGACAGTGTGCATCCAAGTCAAAGATCTGCTGCTCTTTCGTTAGGCCTTTCAGAAAGGCAAGTTATGAGAGACGTCATTTTACCTCAAGCAATACGTAATGTTGTTCCATCACAAATGAATATGTTAATTGCCCTTCAAAAAGATGTCTCGTTGTTAAGTTTCATTGGGCCAGTTGAAATTTTTCGCCAGGCTGGTGTATACAAATCTTTATTCGCCAATTTCACGCCTTATGTAGGTGCTGCAATAATCTTTTTAATAGTTACGATACCTGCAACACGATATGCTGACTATTTGATGGCAAGACAAATGCGTGAGAGACGATAATGTCTAAATTAGAGCTACATAACGTTGTAAAGCGTTTTGGTGATAACACTGTTTGTGATGGAATAAATCTAAATGTTGATCAGGGGCAGATGGTTTGCTTAATAGGTGCTTCAGGAGCTGGAAAATCAACATTACTTAGATGTATAAATCTACTTGAACCTATTGAAGATGGTGAAATATTTTTAGATGGTGAAGACATTTCATTACCGGGTCTAAATCCACAAAGTGTTCGATCAAAAATCGGCATGGTATTCCAAAGTTTTAATTTGTTTCCTCATATGACTGCCTTTGAAAATGCTATTTTGGCGCCTAAACGAATTAAAAATTTATCAAAAATACAACTTACTTCTGAAGTTGAAATGCTTTTTGAGCGTTTCGATTTAGCTGAAAGAATGCATAATTATCCCGATCAATTATCTGGAGGCCAACAGCAAAGAGTAGCCATTGTTCGAGCTTTAGCAATGAAACCTGAAGTCATGCTTTTTGATGAAATTACCTCAGCATTGGATCCGCAGCTTGTAGGTGAGGTTTTAGATGTTTTGTTACAATTAAAAGATCAAGGTATGACCATGGTTCTAGCGACCCATGAAATGCAATTCGCTCGCCAAGCTGCAGACAAAATATGTTTTCTAAAAGATGGTAAAGTTGTGGAAGAGGGATCTCCCAAACAAATTTTTATTCATCCAAAAAGAGTAGAGACAAAAGCATTTTTATCTAGGGCGTTAAAATAAATTATACCAGAAACCACGAACAGAGAAAATATTATTACTTTTTGATAAATAGGAAAATGCCTGGAACAATAATGATGCAAAAGCTTTACTAGATTTATACTACCCTAATTTTGAATTTTATTTTTATTTAAATGGAAGAGAAATATAAAATCAAAATGTCAGTTGAGTTTTTAAAAACATTATGAAAAATGAAAAAATTGATCATAGATAATCTATTTATGAGAATGATGGGATATTAATTATTCATCAGCTCAATAAATTTGCTAGTGGTACCAAAGAAACTCTAATGATGACAATTTTGAAAAAAGATGATTTGTTCTTGCGTATGGAAACTGCTGCAACACCAATTATTTGATGTCCATGTCATGTATTTGAGAGATCCCGATGTATTGCAGTAACTGAGTCAAATTTTAATGATAAGATTTGAGATAACCTTTCGGTTATCGCAACTGATCGATGTTGACCTCCAGTGCAGCCAATTGCGATAGTTAGGGATGTTTTACCTGCTTGTGAATGTAAGGGTATCCAATGTTTCATTAAATTTGAAATGGTTTCAACCACTTCACTAGCTTCTGATTGAGAAAATACATAATCAGATACTGCAATATCAAGACCGGTTTTTGTTCGTAATTCAGATTGATAGTAAGGGTTGTCAAGAAAACGAACATCAAACATAAAGTCTGCATCTAATGGTACACCGTTTTTGTATCCAAAACTCATCACATTTAAAATAATCTCAGAGTTTACATCTCGATTCAAAACTAATTTACCTATACGATTACGTAACTCATGAGTTTTCATAGATGAGGTATCAAGAACAAAATTGGCACGTGCTCTAATTTCTGAAAGCATACCGCGTTCTTTAGATATACATTCGAGCAAGCTATCAGCAGCATGTATTGGATGCCGGCGGCGGGTTTCAGAGTAACGTCGAACTAATACATTATCTGCACAGTCAAGGAATAAAATAGTATGTGGTGACGTAGAGTTTTCTAAGTTATCAATTGTTGAAAGAAATTTAGTAAAAAAATTATTTCCTCGGACGTCTAAAGACACTGCTAAGCGTTGCTCTGTTTCGGTAGAAGGACTGTTAAGTTGAGTGAGGTTATGAAGTAATTCCAGTGGTAAGTTATCAATACAAAAGAAATCTAGATCTTCTAAAGCTTTCATGACTTCTGATCTACCCGCGCCAGATAGGCCTGTAACAAATATAATTGATTTATTCAATTTTCTATTCTCACGTTCATTTTACACTTTCAATAAGAAATGTAGGCGGTTTACATTTTTTCATACTAATTAACTTTTCTAATACGATTGGATGATTTCCATTCGAAAATTCTGGTGCATGTATACCAGATTGAATAAGTAATGTATCCCATCCAATATTAGCTCCACCAAGAATATCATGCTCTAAACTGTCGCCAACCATTAAAATGTTTTTGACTTTAAGTAGGTTCTGTAAATTTTTAAAAATTTGTTTATGAGGTTTTCCATAAAATGTTACACTACCTCCAAATTTAATGTAATGATGCGCTAAAGCACCTGCTGCAGTAATCAACTTTCCATCTGCACGTGGACTTAAAAGATCTGGGTTAGAGCAGTATAAAGGTAGTCCTAACTTAATAGCTTTTTCTAATATGGCCTGCCACTCTTGAAGACCATCTCCATCTGGTATGCCCATTAATAAAACAGCTTCAGAGGAGTCTATTGAATTTGTAAGTAAAATATCCAATCCACTTGCCCAATCTTCAGCATCACCGAAATTGCGCTCAATAGGAAAGAACTTTTTCTCCGCAATGAATTCATTAGCAACATCACCCCAAAGCGCTTCACCGCTTGTCATAATGTTTTCAAAAAATGATGCATTAAATCCCATATCTGAAATTCTTTTTTTATTAGGATTACTTCGCTTTCCTGAGTTTGAAAGAACTGCTAACTTTAGGCCAATTTTTTTTAAAGTACTTAGACATTCGATTGCGCCAAGATATGGAATTTTTCCATCATGCAAAACGCCATATTGATCAAATACAATTGCATCATATTTATTAGATATTTCTAAAATACTTTCAATTTTTAAAGTCATAATAATATATTTATCACGTATCTTAATTTATTATTTTAAAAATATAAGTAATATTTTCTGAATATATAAGCAATATAGAATAAAAACGAACATTCGTTATTGATGTCTGAAACGATTTAGTGTTCGATATAATTACACAAAAAAATATAAAAATTAGGGAGAGTTAAATATGAAGTTAACAAAACGATATCTTTTAAAAACACTTTCAAAAGCTGCTGCAATTGCTTTGTTTTCAACAACGGCAACATTTTCTGTAGC
>Ga0228639_1000268_pt1 | contig 23698 bp, 7 predicted proteins | sample 50DmetaG_FD_190532 | JGI IMG/M metagenome (GOLD analysis project Ga0228639, IMG submission 190532) | Seawater microbial communities from Monterey Bay, California, United States - 50D | ecosystem: Environmental > Aquatic > Marine > Coastal | place: USA: California | collected 2016-10-18
CGAGTCAAAGAACTGGTATTTGGAAAAGCAAAATTATTTTGGGTTTAGCCGATCACATCACGTTCCAAATATGGATAAATTATTTTGCTCAAATATAATCCAGTGGGTGGAGCTTGCCTGTGAAATGGAAACTCAAATTCTTTTTGATTGCGTATAACTTCTGTGAATTGATTTAGAGACAATTCACCTTTTCCAATGTTGATTAGACGAGCGACAATGTTGCGTATCATCGCTCTAAGAAATCTATTGGCCGTAATCGAAAATAGCATTCTATGACCATCGTGTGTTTCCTCTAAAGATACAGATTGGACATTACATCTCGTATGTTTGTATATTTCTGGACCTTTGCACAGAGAACGAAAATCTTTTGTGTTTTGTAATATTATTACCGCAGATTGCATAGCTTCTACATCGAGATTAGAGACCTTAAAGTATGTACTTGTGTCTTTGAGTTCAGGTATTTTGTGGAAGTGCATATAGTACTCGTAGCTGCGAGCAATGGCATCAGTCTGCGCATTGCAGTGGGGGTCGTGTATCGGTATGATTTCGTAGATAGCAATGTCATCAGGAAGCATATGATTGAGTCTTTCTACGGGGTCGTAATCTAGATCTTCAGGGATGTCAGCATGGACAAAATATTGACTAGCGTTGACTCCAGCATCTGTACGGCCACAGCCATGTATGATGGTTTTTGTTTTAAGCATCTTTGATAGTAGATCTTCTATGGTAGCCTGTACGCTTCGCTCATTGGCTTGTCGTTGCCAGCCTCTGTATTTGGTGCCTTGATATGCTAAATGGATAAAGTGTCGCATGTGGTCGCAAGCTAACGAAGTGCTTTGAAGATTCCAATTTTAATGCGACCAGAAGAAAGAGCATTAAATTTAAAGACCTCAAAGATTTCTATTCTCTTCGAGGTCTATATTTCTAAATTAGCGATAAGATCTTTCTCTAATAAATAACAGTAATGTCTCCAGCCACAGCTTGATTTTCTAATCCAGGTATAGCGACATTCATATAATATACATAAACGCCAGGCACTACATTTTGGCCTTTGAAAGTTCCATCCCATCCAAAAATAGGATCATTGAGAGGGAAATTTTTTGCCGTATATACTAACTCACCCCATCTATCATAAACATAGAATTCTATCACTTCAAGATTTTCAAGATTCGTCTGTGGGAATAGCTTTCTATTGCCAGATGTAGAATTAGGATTGATTATATTGGGTACATGTATATCCACATCGATGTTTACGTCTAATCTTATTGTAGTAGTCACTTCGCAGCCATAGATATCTAAAAGTGTTATCGTATATATTTGACCTTGAGTTACATTTTCTACATCTATTTCTAGACAAGTATTACATGAGCCTTCAATATCTGGAGACCAAGTGATACTTTCTATTTCATCGAAACCTAGATTAGTTTCTATTACTAAAGTAGTATCGTTGCCATAGTCCAATTCAATATTTGCAGTTGGACTTTCAAAAGTCACTTCTTCCACATCAGTGATTTCAAATGAAGCTAAGAATACACAATTCAATGCATCCGTAATTAATACCTCATACATTCCCGGAAGCAAATTATTAAAGACTCCATTATCATTAGAAAGATTAGCTTCTTCTATATCGTATTGGAATGGAGGCATGCCACCAGCCAAAACTGTTATGGTCATATCTCCTGTTTCATCACCAAAACATTTTGGCTGACGTAATTCGATGTCTACTTCAGATATTTTATCTTCATTAGATATCACTTCGATAGAGTCTATTGCAGAACAGCCTGTCTCTGGATTAGTAGCTGTAAAGTAATATACCCCCACAGATGTTACATTAGCTTCTTCCTGATCGACATCAGAAGATAATGTTCCTGTATTAGTTGTCCAGATGATATCGGCATTTCCCTCTACCGTGGCAGATATAGATACGGCAGTAACGTCACAAGGCAATAGAATATCGTCACCCGCCATAACTACAGGTGCTTCTATATTTTCAGCAACGTATATGCTATCATCATTTTGACAGCCATTCACAACATCTATTAATTCTAGATAATACCATCCAGATGAAGTTACATCCAGTTGCACATCGTTACCTAAATTAGAACCACTTTCATTAGTCCATGTGTATGTAATGTCTGGACTGTTCTGAGAGTTCATTGCATCTATAGTAACGATGTTTGTTTCACAAGTTAGCTCTTCAGGATCAGCGATTTCAATAAGAGGATATTGCTCATTGTCTATGATTTGTATCGAAGAGGTATTAGAACAAAAAGTAAGTGTATCTGTAGCTAATAAAACTACAGTAGTACCATTTTCTATGTTTATGGATAATGCTTCTATTACAAATGTACTAGTCGTCCAAGTATAGTTCACGTTTGGTTCGTTAGCGGAAGTAAGCGTAACTATACCTATTTCACAATCGATTATTACTCCAGGGTCTGGGAATATCTGTGCAGAAGGATCACTAATAATATTTTCAACTGTCACACTCTCTGATACAGAACAATCAAAGTCGGCATCAAAAACTTCCAAAGTATAAACACCTTCTGAAGTCGCGGTATATTCAACAGCCGTAGATACAACAGTTCCACTTTCGTCTGTCCATTCGTAAGTAAATGACGGTCCTACTGAAGTGTTAGAACCTCCAAGAGTGATATCGAACACTAAACAGTTGAGTTCACCATTTGGTCCTGCATCTGCTGTTGCATTACATGAGCAATTTGGTTTCATGATGGTAATAGTAGTATCACACATTGACTCTATATCTAATAGATAAATCTGTATTACATCATTAGTATCAATATCATTTACAGCGAAGTCAATGCCACCTAGCGATTCTACTGGATAAGTACTACAAGATACTTCATCAGCAGAAGATGAGAACGTCACATCGTAAGTGTCCTTATCTTCTCCACAGATTGCGATAATATCTTCGAGGGTTGGTGTTGGTTTGGCAGTTACCGTAAAACTATTTACAGCGGTACATCCGTTATTATCAGTAACAGTCAGCGAATATGAGCCAGGGTTAGAAATATTAATTGACTTTGTAATGTCTCCAGTAGTCCATTGGTATACAGGAAAATTATTTATTGATGTCAATGTAGCATCTTCACCATAACATATACTTTCCGGTCCATCTATGATTGGTTCAGGTATTGGATTTACTACTACGGTTACCTCACCAACACCACTACATGTTCCTTGCGAAACTTCTAAAGTATAGGTACCTAATTCGGTTACTTCTATTGTTTGAGTTATTTCACCAGTACTCCATATCCAAGTATCGAATGCCGCACCACCATCAAGAATTGTAGTCTCCCCTTCACAAATTTCCAAGTCACCCAAAATAGCTGGTGATAAAGATGGCTCTTCCGTCACCATGATAGCAGAAGTTCCTGTACATCCATTTATATCAGTTACTTGTAATGTTACTATGGTTTCTTGGGCATATTGAATAGTTTGAGTTATTTCTCCAGTACTCCATTCCCATGCAATATATTGTGGTCCTCCATCTAATGTTGTATTTCCTCCTGGGCAATAGGTAGTACTGCCGCCGATATTAGGATTGACTTCTGGATACATAAACACATTGATCGCACTATTACCCGAACAACCATTAGAATCGGTTACGGTTACAGTGTATTGTCCTGTCACAGATATATCTACAGAAATATCCTGGCTACCATTCGACCATTCATAAGTAGTATATGATTCGGATAAACTGAGCGTTGTATTTCCATCTGGACAGAAGTTAGGGTCGCCTATTATTTCAGGTGTAGGCAAGGGTACTTCTGTTACTACGAATGATGTTGAATTACTACATCCATTTCCGTCTGTGACAGTTACAGTATACGTTCCTGGATCAGATACTATTATTGACTCTAAGTTCGAATTAGTAGACCATGCAAATGTATTGTAACTTCCAATAACTGCAAGTGTACCTATATCTCCAACACAAATGTTGTCAGGGCCATCGATTTCTGGAGTAGGAAGGGGATTTACGATTACTTCCACTTCTCCAGTTCCGCTACATGTCCCTTGAGTTACGAATACTGAATAAATTCCTGACTCAGTTACTTCTACAGTCTGAGTTATCTCACCAGTACTCCATTCCCAAGTATCGAATGCTGCTCCTGCATCAAGAACAGTAGACTCACCTTCACAGATTATCAAGTCTCCTAGAATAGATGGAGATAATGACGGTTCTTCTGTGATGCCAGTTGCAGATGATCCTGTGCATCCATTGATATCTGTAACGGTGACGGATATTGTCGTCTCCATTGCAAATTGGATCGTTTGTGTCATCCCACCGGTGCTCCATTCCCAAGCTACATATTCGCTGCCTGCATCGAGAGTAGTACTGCCTCCAGGACAGTAAGTCGCACTACCTCCGATAGTTGGATTGACTTCAGGGTATGTAAATACATTTACAGAACTACTCGCTTGACATCCGTTTATATCTGTTACAGTTACTGTATAAAGTCCTGTCATGTTTATACTGATCGTAGGATCAGAACTTCCAGTTGACCAATCATATGAAGAGTAACTTTCTGTAAGATTGAGCTCAGTATTTCCATCGATACAGAAGTTAGGATCTCCACCGATTTCCGGTGTAGGTAAGTCCGCTACTGTTACATTGATAGATGTCGAACTCGTACATCCGTTATTATCAGTTACTGTCACTGCATAGTTACCTGCTTCATCTACTGTAATACTTGAAGTGTTAAATCCTGTAGACCATTCGTAGTTAGTAAATGTGCCTCCTATGGCTGAAAAAGTTACATTTCCACCTTCACAAAGTTTATCACTTCCTAATATAGAAACCTGCGTTGGATCTACAACTGTAACATTTACAGCAGTCTCTCCAGAACATCCAGAAGCGTCATATACTGTAACTGCATAAGTGCCTGTAGTTGATATGTCTATAGATTGATCTATAGATCCAGTTGACCATTCGTAGGTGTCAAAGGCACCAACTGTCAATGTCTCAGTTTGTCCGCTACATATTAAAGAAGGTCCATTTATCGTAGGTGATAGAGAAGTCTCCAATGAAATATTTATACTTGTACTAGCTGTACAGCCATTCATGTCAGTAACGGTAACGGTGTATGTTCCCTCCACATCGGCAGTGATTGTAGGAGTATTTTCTCCACCTGGACTCCAACTATATACTTGATACTCGTCAAGTGTACCTAATGTGGTAAATCCACCGAGGCAAAAGGATGGTGATCCAGTAATAGCCACATTAGGTAAGTTAAATTCTGTTACTATTATAGAAGTGTTTCCAACACAACCATTGGCATCTGTTACTGTCACCGAAATGGCTCCACCAATATCTACAATAGTTGTTTGTTCGAGTGAACCATTGGACCATTCATATGAAGAATATGTTTCTGTAGATAAAGTAGTCTGACTATCTGCACAAACTTCAGTAATACCCATAATAGTAGGTATCGGATTATCTATCTGTTCTACATTTATAGATGTCTCACTTGTACATCCATTAGAGTCTGTAGCAGTTACACTGTAAGATTGAGCTTCGTTAATTGTGATTGTTTGTCCGGAAGATCCATTGGACCATTCATATTCTTCAAATCCTCCTAAAGCTGTTAATTCTGATAATTCTCCTTCACAGAAATCTGATTCTCCGTCAATCGTTACTTGAGTTACATTATAGTTGCTCACCATAATCATACTAGATCCAGTACATCCGCTCAAGTCAGTTACTGTTACCGAATAACTCATGCCTGGATCAACCGTAATAGTATTAATACCCATTTCTCCTGTAGACCAAGAGTAACTTTCAAAATCGCCGCCAATAAATAGGGTAGAAGTTTCACCAGGACATACCTGATTAGGTCCAGCAATAACAGGAAGCAGTTCTGTTAACTCTTGAATCATCGTAGCACTAGTTCCTGTACATCCATTTTCGTCTGTAATAGTAACACTATATGTTCCTTCGGTATCTACATCTATTGTTCTTGTAATTTCTCCATTTGGAGCCCATACGTACGATGCAAAATCTCCTGCATCGATAGTTGTGATTCCATCTGTACAGAATGACTGACTACCTGAGATGATTACATCAGGTGATTGATGATTACTAATAATAGTTGTCGCAATAGCTGAACAATTACTGTCATCTGAAACGGTCAATGAATAGCTACCTGCTTCAGTTACAGTAATCATGTTGGTTACATCTCCAGTCGACCATTCATATGTTAAATTAGTTCCAGTATTGGCAGAGAGGATAATAGATGATCCTGGGTCAGGACATATCTGATTATCACCAATAATTTCTGCAATTGGTGGAGCTATAAAGTCCATCGTAACACTACTGCTAGCAGTACAATCATTCATATCAGTAACTGTTACAGAGTAGGTACCTGGCATACCAGTAAGAATACTTGAATTTACAGACCCTGTACTCCAAATATAATTTGTGTAATCAGGGTTATTGGAATTAAGACTAGCTAATTCATTTGGACAGATTCCCGATGGAGCATCGATGATTGGTGTCGGGAGCGGATTTTCAGTTACAGTGATAATGGCCATCCCTTCACAGGTTCCGTCTTGCACTGTCACAGAGTAAACCCCAGCTTCATCTACTATTATCGATTCAGTATTTTCCCCTCCAGGAAGCCATTCGATATCAGAAAATCCGCTACCAATACTTAGCTCTACAAATCCTCCAGCACAGAAATTATCGCCTCCAGATATATTTGGATTGAGTACTTCTGCTTCTATTACCTCCACAGATGATGATCCTGTACATCCATTAAGATCGGTTACAGTTACTGTATAAGTACCTTCTGAATTTACATTTATTGAGAATGTGTTTTCAAAATTAGGACTCCATTCATATTCGCTAAATCCGAATGGCGCAGAAAGCAAAGTAGAACTACCTTCACAATATGTTGTAGATCCTGCGATTTGTACAAATGGATTAAATGCTACAGTTAATATAAATTCATCGGTAGAAGTACATCCATTACTATCAGTGACAGTCACTTCATAAACTCCTTCATTATCCACTGTTATGGTTTGTGTTATATCACCAGTATTCCATTCATAAAAATCAAATGGAAGGTTTGTGGTTAGAGTAGTAGTTTCATTTTCGCAAATAAAATCATCTCCTACTATAGTTACTATTTCTGGTGTTACTACAGGTAAGAAAACTTCTGCTAATTCTGATTGACATCCATCAATAGTACAATCAACATAATAGGTTGCATCTATTGTCAATGGTGTTGTTTCGAATGTAGATCCAATGAATACAACAGTAGAACCTGCTGGATCACTGTACCATGTATTAATACCACCATCACATACTGATACGGTTATGGTTGCTGTCTCTCCAAAACAAGTATTGGGAATAGTAGGTACCTCAGGATCGGATGTAGGATTAGGTGTACCGGCACAAGGAATACATACATCACCTTGGCAATCTACAGTGACTTCATCATTGATAGTACAAGGATCCAAATCATTACATGATTGAACGAATACTATTCCATCATCACAAGTTGCTGGTGTACCTTGACATGGAACACATATTTGACCATTACAAGCTATTATTTGAATGTCATTTACTGTACAGTCATTGTTGTCATCACAAACTACAGCTTCTGTATCACCAGAACAATCTGTTGGGGTACCTGCACATGGCTCACAAATCACACCGTTACATGAAACAATTTCAGTATCGTTGATCGTACAATCATCGCCGTCATTACAAGGTTGTTCTTCAGGTTTAGATAGATTTATTATTTGAGTAAATGATACTGGGCCATTGCCACAACTATCTGTATAGTCCCAAATCCGAGTTACTGTTCCACCTGTACATTCATCAAGTACTCCGATCTCTAGAAATGAAACTGTACCAGTTCCATCGCAATTATCTGTCCATGTGAGATCTCCATTTGCAGGGAGATCATCGATACAAGACAAGTTAAGTGTGCTCATCGGTAGATTGATAAATACTGGATCTTGTATATCGTCAAGTGTTATTATTTGTTGGTGAGAAATGGGTGGACCACATGTAGGAGTTACTTCCCATTCTCTTATGATCTGATCTCCACAAGACACTAATGTGCCTGATTCTGTGGGTGCCAAGAACCCCTCATCTAAACACAGATCACCAATAGCATTGTTTGAATATTCTAAAGTGATTGCAACTGGTACCGGATCGCCACAATTGATAGTAACATTAGTTGGTAATGCAGTTATCCAATTAATATTAGGGATCATTCCTATGTTGATCGTTTGCGTATGATTAATAGGATTTCCGCACTCATCAGTGTAACTCCACACTCTTGTAATCGTTCCTCCATTACAATTGTCATAGTCATCTGTTATCGTTGGTGAGACGACTCCCGTACCATCACAATTATCTGTCCATGTGAGATCGATAGCTGCTGTAACATCACCGTAACAATCGTAACTTTCATCACTTGGAGCACCGACAAAAACTGGCGCATCAGTATCAACAAGAGTAATTGTTTGTGTATGTTCTAATGGTGGTCCACATTCAGGAGTGTATGACCAAGTACGAATGAGCTGATCACCACAAGTGATAAGTGTACCATCTTCTATTGGTGTAATTACGCCTTGATCTAAACAAGTCATACTGAGTGAATTGTTAGAATAATTGAGAGCTACAACATTAGGTATTGCATCACCACAATTTACATCTGCATCAGCAGGTAAACTACTCGTCCAAATTACATCAGGAATAGGTTCTACAGTTATTGTTTGTAAATGAGGAGTTGTATTGCCACAGGCATCAGTATATTCCCATGTTCTTGTTAGTAATCCTCCTGCACAGTTGTCTACTGTACCTGATTCAGTTACTGAGACAGTTCCTGTTCCATCACAATTATCTGTCCATGTTAGATCTTCAGCTGCGGGTACATCTGCAAAACAGCTGTAAGTGGCATTACCTAAAGGATTTATAAGAACTGGCGACTCAGTATCTTCCAAAGTGATTGTCTGAATATATGAAAGCGGTGGTCCACAGGCTGGTGTGTATTCCCAAGTCCGAGTAATCATATCACCACAAAACATAATTGATCCATCTTCGACTGGAGAGATCGTACCATTTTCTGCACAGATGACTCCCGATAATCCATTGCTATAATTGAGATTAATAGCATCAGGGATTGCATCACCACATTGTAAGATTACATTTGCAGGTAGGGCTGTAGTCCACATTACATCAGGTACTGGATTGATCGTAAGAGATTGAACATGCGTAACAGGATTGCCACATTGGTCAGTATATTCCCATGTCCTGGTAATATTGCCACCAGTACATGGATCAGAAGTGTCACTAATAGAAGGCGAAACCATTCCTGTACCATCACAATTATCTGTCCATGTGATGTCCATCTCTGGAGTTACATCTTCTAGACAGTCATAGGTTTCATCTGCTGGAGCTCCTACAAAAACTGGAGGAATAAGGTCTTCGAGAGTGATAGTCTGAGTATATGAAAGCGGTGGTCCACAGGCCGGTGTGTATTCCCAAGTACGCGTAATTTCATCCCCACATACGACTAAGGCTCCAGCTTCTAAAGGTGGAATCACTCCTTCGTCAAGACAGGTTGGCGATGCTGCACTATTGCTATAGTTAAGATCGATTGCATCAGGAATAGCGTCTCCACATTGTAAGATTACATCTGCCGGTGGCGCTGTAGTAAAGACTACATCTGGTAAAGGATTAACTATCACCGTCTGAACATGAGTGACAGGATTACCGCAAGCATCTGTATATAACCAAGTACGAGTAGCGGTGCCACCAGTGCAATCATCTAAAGTTCCATCTAAAGTAGGAGAGACCACGCCGGTTACATCACAGTTGTCTGTCCATATAAGATCAGTAGAGGCAGTTACATCTGCAACACAATCGTAAATTTCATCACTTGGAGGGTCAACAAATACAGGAGGAATCATATCTTCTAGTGTGATCGTTTGAACATGTGTCAATACCGGTCCACAAGTTGGTGTATATTCCCAAGTCCGAGTAATCATATCACCACATATCACGAGTGCTCCATCTTCTACTGGAGCTATGGTTCCTTCGTCTAAGCAACTCGTCGAGGGAGAGCTATTAGAATAATCCAAATCTATTGAACCAGGAATCGCATCACTACATTGTAAGGTTACATCCGCTGGTAGAGAGGTCACCCAAACTACATTTGGAACAGGATTTACCGTTATTATTTGAGTATGTGTAACCGGATTTCCGCAGGCATCTATGTATTCCCAATCTCTTGTAATCGTACCTCCAGTACATGCATCGGTAACATCTACAATATTTGGTGATACCATACCTGTGCCATCACAGTTGTCTGTCCAAGTGAGATCTACCTCTGGAGTGACATCAAGAAGACAATCATAAGTTTCATCCGCTGGAGGGTCGACAAATACAGGGGAGATCATATCTTCTAGTGTGATCGTTTGAACATGTGTCAATACCGGTCCACAAGTTGGTGTATATTCCCAAGTCCGAGTAATCATGTCCCCACAAATTACCAAGGCTCCCATTTCTAAGGCAGAAATAGTTCCCTCATCTAGACAGTTAGTTGATGGTGAACTATTGGAATAATCTAAGTCTACTAAAGTAGGAATAGGATCTCCACATTGGATGATTTGGTCAGTTGGTAATGTCGAAGTCCAGACTACATCTGGGACAGGGTTTACTGTGATTATCTGAGTATGAGTAGCTGGATTGCCACAAGCATCAGTATATTCCCAAGTCCGAGTAATTGTGCCACCAGTACAAGCATCAGTCATGTCTTCTTCGGTTACTGGTACTAAGTCTGTTCCATCACATATATCTGTCCATATTAAGCCTGTTGCCATAGGTACATCAAGTATACAGTCAAAAGTTTCATCCATAGGTGGAGCTATAAATTCAGGTGGATCTGTATCTACTAAAGTTATAGTCTGCATATGCGTAATTACATCACCGCAGATGGTTAGGTATTCCCAATTTCTTACAATCTGATCTCCACACTCAACTAAAGTTCCAACTTCAGTAGCTGATACCATACCTTCATCTAGGCAACCTATTATTCCGGAATTATTGGAATATTCAAGTTCGAGTAATGTTGGAATTGGATCGTTGCAGGTAATATCTTCATTTCCAGGAAGTGTGCTTGTCCAGTCCACAACGGGTATTGCATTTACTGTGATAGTTTGCACGTACATAGATGGATTACCACATTGATCTGTATAAGACCATGTACGAGTAATCGCCCCGCCTGCACAACCTGATGTCATATCATCTTCTACTCCAGAAACCATACCTGTGCCATCACAATTGTCTTCCCAAGATTGGTCTGTCATTGCTGGTACTTCTGAGACACAATCATATGATATATCTCCAGGGGCAGTTGGCCATGTAGGTGCTTCAGTATCCTCTAATTCTATATTCTGAACATGTGTAATTTCTTGCCCGCAAATGGGTGTATACACCCAAGTACGAGTGATTACGTCACCACAAAGATCTAACGTCCCTACTTCATTTCCAGAAACAGATCCCTCAACAAGGCATGCTACTTCGGGAGCTCCATTAGAGTAGTCCAGCATATTAAATGTAGGTATAGCATCATCACAAGTAATGGTTATATCGGCTGGAAGCATAGAGGTCCAAGCTACATCAGGTATAGGGTCTATAGTTATGATTTGGGTATAGGTTACTGGATTGTCACATGCATCAGTATATTCCCATGTACGAGTAATCGTTCCTCCTAGACAAGCGTCAGTGTCATCGGTTTCTACAGCAGATACAGTACCCGTTCCATCACAATTGTCAGTCCAAGTCAAATCTGGAGCAGTTGATACTTCTGAGATACAAGTAAATGTAACGTCACTTGGAGGATTTGTAAATATTGGAGCTTCAGTATCTATTAAAGTAATATTTTGGGTATGAGTAATTATATCTCCACAAGTCGGAGTATAAGACCAAGTCCGAGTTACTACGTCTCCACAGACAAGATGAGCGCCATTTTCTATAGGGCTTACCATACCTTCGTCTAAGCAATCTGCTAAAGCTCCATTACTAAAATTCATATCTTCAAAAGGAGGAAATGCTTCACCGCAAACGATGTCTATATCTGCAGGTAACACGCTAGTCCACTCGACCGGTGGAACAGGATTGATCGTAATTATTTGAGTATGATTTACAGCTTGTCCACACGGATCTATATAGTCCCAAGTCCGAGTAATCGTACCTCCTAGACAAGCATCTGTATCATCCACTTCTACCGCGGTAGTGGTACCTGTACCACCACAATTTGAGTTCCAAACAAGGTCAACAGCAGTAGTAACTTCGTCTATACAATCATACGTGATATCAGCTGGAGGATCAACGTATACGGGTGGATCTGTACTTTCTACGGTTATAGTTTGTATATATTCGAGGTCTCTTCCACACAGATCAGTATAAGACCAAGTATAAGTCATAGTACCACCACATTGAGTAGGGGTTGCTGATTCTACTGCAGATAATGTACCTTCAATTAGACAAGTCGAAACCGATGAATTGGTATAATTTAAATCTACACTTGGTATTATGTCAGTTAAACACTCTACAGTTTCATCCGCAGGTTCGATATCAAAAACTGCTTCTGGAATAGCACTAACAACTATATTTTGAATATGCGTTGTTTCATTGTCACATAGATCTGTGTAAGTCCAGGTTCGAGTATATGATCCTCCAAGACACAAATCTACTGAGCCAAGTTCAGTACCTTCTACATTGCCACTACCGGCGCAGTTATCAGTCCAATCTAAGTTTTCCATAGCAGCTAAGCCATCAAAACAATCTATATCTAGATCAGCAGGAGGTGCAGTAAATATTGGGTCTTCGTTATCTTCTAAAATAAATTCTATTGGCTCCATCTCGCAAAAGCAAGTAGTATCACAATCTGCGATATCTGGGATAAACTGCCCAATTTCTGGGGCATTAAAAGTCTCATTATCTTTAAAGTTGTAACTGTATGCGGTGTATGTTCCACATTCATCTGCGGTAAATGTTGCATTGTCACCCGATTCAGTAAAAATGATTTCTCCACCAGAATTAGTAACAAAGATATATTCTGTCAATTCTGCAATGTCATTGTATCCAGTGGCTTCGATAGAGATATCGCTTTCTGGACATTCAGGGCTTGGAGTAGCTGAAACAATACCTGCCTCGGCATCCGATGGAATTACACATATAGTTTTGCATAGGGGAGGGGGGAAGTCCTCCTGAAAAATACATGGCTCCTTCGACACATCCACACAAATAGTATGTATTCCTGGAGTGGTCCATGTTACAAAGATATATCTGGGATCAAATTCATCAGGGTAGGGAAAAGGAACATCATCAACATACCAATAGTACTCTGCTGCTCCCTCTAGTTTTTCTATGGTATACTCTTCTTCGTCTGCAGGTAAGCATATTTCTTCAGGCCCTTGCATTTCTTGATTCCAAGGAGCAATATCTCCAAATCCACATTCACCAATGACTGAGATTAGAATTTCACATGCAGATCCACAGCAACCATCCACTAAGAAGTAATATGTGTCACCGATTATTAATCCTGACATGCTCACTTCACGAGTTGAATTATTAACACAACCACCAACATCAGTATCACATTCTACAGCCGATGATGGATCAAGGCTACAGTCACTATAGACAGCTGCTTGAATACCGAAAGAAGTACAAGAGTTGGGGTTAGAAATACAGTCAGTATACTCTACCTCTAAAGTCAGTTCTTCACACCATGCTATAAAAGCAAACCATGTTGGGTTGTGTGAAGTTGTATTATTTCCTTCAGAACCAGTACACATCGGATCAGGACCATCTTCGGGGTGAAGGTAAGTAGTCATTGAGTACTGGTATCCATCAAGTTCTCCTACGTTACAAAGAAGATCTGCGGTTTCACATTGACATGAATTTTCTGAGCCGGTATCACATGGATCTGATTGACCATAAGCATGATTTAAGGAAACGCTCAATAATAATAGAATTATTGACTCCTTAAAGCTAAAAGTAAAGTAAGAATTTTTAGTATTCATGATCTGCGACTGTTGATGATATATAGCGTTCCAGCTAATTTTTTTATCATGCTCAAAATACCAAAAAAATAGTATTTATACGTGAGATTTTTTGACAATATGATTGCTTTTAAGCGGTATTTCAAAACTTTAATTTTTTACGACATTTAGAGTCATAAAAATTATTTGAGTAGAGTGCTATTTTGTTTTAAATCAATTCGTCCTAAAAGAAATCCATATTCTAGTCCATCAGGAATTAAAAAAGAGTAAACAGCCCAGCCATTTACTCTTCTAATATCTTTACAATTATGAAAATCTCATTTTACCAACTCATATCTTCTTCGCTATCTGTGGCTGATGGTTCATTTGTTGAAGGAGCTTCTTCAACAGCTGGAGCTTTTTCTGCACCTTTTGTTATAGCTACTTCTGGTCTTGGAGGTGGATTGCCATTCTCATCAAGTGAAGCTTCCCATTCAGCTTGTCTTCTTTCGTATTGTTCATAATCAAAGTCAGGTAGAAGTTCTGTCTTTACATGATCAATAGTATCACTTAGATGCTTTTGAAATCTATTGAAATCTTCTTTGTACAAGAAAATTTTATGCCGGTCATAACCTTCCCCTTCATACCTTTTAGTACTTTCTGTAAGAGTAATATAGTAATCATCTCTTTTAGTCTGACGTACATCAAAAAAGTAGGTTCTCCTCTTTCCTGCTCTCACTTTTGTGCTATAGACACTTTCTTTGTTGTGATTTTCCACTTCTGTTTACATTTAATGATGGAATGATATGCCTTGTTTTAAAAATTTGTTGCTAAAATAACTATTCCTATCAAAAATAGAGAATCTTAGTAAAAAATATCGTCAAGAGTATTTAAAATAAAATAGTATAAAGTTAACACCTGTAGAATATGATTGCTGAAGAGATTATTGGGATTTTGTCAATCCTCTATAGCATTTGCTTCCTGCAGTTCTGCATAATATCCATCCAATGCCATGAGCTCTTCGTGTGTACCTTGTTCGGCGATAGATCCCTCATCTAAAACTATTATCTGATCAAATTCTAGCAGATTATGAATTCTATGTGTGATGATAATACTCGTCTTGTCTTGGAGTTCATCATTGAGATAGGATAAGATATGTTGCTCTGTTTTGGTATCCACTGCAGATAGGCAATCATCTAATATTACGATGTCTGGATCTTTGATCAGTGCTCTGGCAATAGATATTCTTTGTTTTTGACCTCCAGATAAAGTTACACCTCTCTCTCCTACACGGGTTTCAAAGCCCTGAGGCAAACCTTCTATATCCTGTTTCACTGAAGCATAATGAGCATATCGTTTTACGGTTTCATCATCTACATTATCATTGCCAAAACGTATGTTATTACTCACCGTATCGGAGAATAAAAATACATCTTGAGATACATACCCAATGCGATCTCTTAAGTGGTTGATGTCCAAGGTACGGAGTTCATTGCCGTCTATTTTGATGCTGCCTTCGGTAGTATCGTACAAACGTAATATTAGATCAGCAAGGGTAGTTTTTCCACTTGCTGTTTTACCTATGATTGCCATCTTTTCACCTTGCTTGAGTTGAAAAGAGACATTGTTGACCGCCTTGATTCCAGTATCTGGATAGACAAATGATACGTTGTTAAATTGAATATCACCTTTGATATCAATAGGATTTACTATTGGATTTTTGATAGTAGGATCTTGATCAAGTAAATAATTAATTCTCGCTTGCGAAGCATCCGCTTGCTGTATTAGACTCGCTATCCATCCTATACTGGTGACCGGCCATGTAAGATAATTGACGTATATAATAAACTCTGCAATATTACCTGGAGTGACATTACCAGCTGCTATTTCTCTTCCTCCTACAAATAGTACTAGTAATGTACTAGCACTAATTAGTAAGATCATAAGTGGGAAGAAAAAGGCATTGATACGAGCGAGGTCTAATGATTTACTTTTGAAATCTTCACTTTCTTTGAGGAAATAATTTCCAAATTGATTTTCCTTTACATAAGACTTCACGATACGTATTCCTGAGTATACTTCTTGCGCTGTAGAGTTAAGACTTGAGAGCTGTGCTTGTATGATAGCACTACGATTATGAATTCGACTACTTACAAGATATATTGATAGTGATAAGAATGGTAAAGGAAGTAATGTCCACCATGATAAGGTAGCATTAACCTGAAACATAGCATATATGGTCATGCTAAATAAGGTTACCAAATTGATCCCATATAGTAATGCTGGACCCACATACATTCTTACCTTGGAAACATCTTCGGATACTCTTGCCATGAGGTCTCCAGTCTTATTTCTACGATAAAATCCTAAGTCCATCTTTTCTAAATGCTCAAATATCTCCTTTCGCATATCATACTCTATAAGTCTAGACATCACTATGATTGTCTGACGCATATAATACATAAATATGCCTTTGAGACATACCAAACCTAGAATCGACAAACCAAACCAAAAAAGTGCATCACTTACAGAATCAAAGGCTGCACCTTGTCCGCTAAGCATTGCAGTCTTGTCTTCTATGCCGTTGACATAATCAAGGGCTTGTCTAATTTTCTGAGGTATGAGTACACCAAAATAATTGCTGAGTGCAACGATTACGATTCCTGCTATCAGCCTCAATCGGTATTTAACGAAGTATTTATTGAGGACTCTTAGATTACGCAATAGGATATAGATTTGTATTTAATTATTATTCTAAAGATAATGAACATCTTATAGCAAGGAAGGTTTTTTGGATTTTAAGCTTATTCTTTTTCTGTTTCATTCGAGAATTTCAAATAGACGATGGTTTGAGAGCATATTTTTTAAATCGCACATATATTTTATGGGTTGCTGCAGGGCGACGGGGGTCAAGTTGTAATAACGGGGTGACAAGGTTTGAATTAGAATTTAATCTTGATTCTTGCTCTTGAACTTATTTAGTAGCTTCCCATATATCGTCTAATAAACCATTCCAATACTAGCATTCCAGCTAATAAAAAGAAGAGCCACCTTAATTGCATAATAGATTGTGTTTTGCTCGATTGGAATACTACAGGTTTCAGAGCGTCGGACTCGAGAATTTCTGTTGCCAGTGAATCTAGTTCATTCGGATAGACCATCTTTCCACCATATTTTTCACTTAGCGACTTGAGAACCCCATGACGTGCAGTGAGGTCAAAGTTTTCTAACTGTATAGATTGTACGGAAAACCTTCCTTTGTCTTCGTAGGACTTACCTCCTAGATTGGTCCTTGAGATATATCTATAATTACCTTCAGCAAATCTACCTGCATCAAGTGTGTAATAGTCTTGTGTACGATTCATGATATAGTTAAACTCTTTGCCCACGTTGTTGGTGACTGTTACATTTACTTCTGGATCATTTATAGATTCGTAGTTCTCATTGTAGAGTTGAGCATCGAGTATTAAACTTTCGTTCTCTTTATAGACATTCTTAGTGTTTGATGATCTGAATTTTCGTTTATCATCCTTTAATGATAGATATTGTATAGTCTTGTTGATCAACTCTTGAGTCACCAAATAGGTGTCGTGCAACAAGTAATCGTAGATTCTCCATTTCCAAATACCTTCTCCTGTGAGTACGGCTTGACGTTTTCCTTCACTATTACTAAATGCAAGTAATGGATATTCAGTCTTTATTTTGCTAATGTTTTGACTTATTAGAGACTGTGTAGTTGCTTCAGTCATATACTTACCAAATGGAGCAATAAGTGGAGGAAACTGTCCGAGCTTTCTCTTGATATCATCTGAAGTAGTAAATAGACTAAAGCTTTGGTCTACTTCTGCTTGGATATTTTCGAGTGAATTGCTATTGCCTTCAAGTTTTATCACATTCTGAATTCTATTGAATGCGTTGGCATCTGTCTGTGAACCGAATATATGCAGGATTGAAATATTTTTTCTTTTAATTACTTCTAAGTCACCAACAATCTTATTTTTTCTTGATGGCAAATTATGGAGTACCACTACATTATAGTCATTAATATTGTAGTTGTTCCCTTCGGGATATTTGATGTCTACTTCATAATTTTTGTTAGTAGTAATGAGAGATTTCATTGCACCTAAGTCTGGGTGTGGCGCATTAGCTAGTATCAATATTTTCTGCCGAGCATCGAGTACTTCTATATATATATCTTTGTAGTTGTTCTCCTTGGATATTTCGTTAATGATGCCTTGTACGCTGATACGATACTTAATATTACCTGTAGAGTTTGCCTCTAGTATGATATCTTGCGTAGAGAAATAATCATTTCCTTTGATATTTAGAACTTCCTCTTTTAGGACTTTGCCGCCAGTACCCATCTGTTGTACTTTCAGCTTTGTAATAGCACCTGCGGCATTGATCGCTTGGATATCTGCTTGGATAGAGAACTTGTCTCCGAGGTAGGCTATCTTATTGTGAAACACGTTTTTGACTAATATATCCTTCCTCTTTGTTGTATCACCCATCGCCACGGTATAGATGGGTGCAGTCAAATTGAGTTTACTATATATTGGATTTTTACCTTCGTTGTAGATACCGTCAGTGGTAATGATCAATGCGCCGAGATTCTGATCTGCATAATTGTCATTTACATAGTCAATTAGTGAAGATAAATTGGTCACTTGCTGTGTAAATGTATTTATCGATCCTTCCTTCACTATTTCTCCGAAAGATATTCGCTTAGTTTCGTATTTGGTTCCAAGCTTCTCAGTCATGGCTGTAGAATTCGCGATAAATTGTGCTACCTCGCTATCACTCATCTCAGAAATTACAGAACTACTATTGTCCTGTGCAACTAGGATGATGGCTTCTTGAGTATCTTCCTTGATCGTCTTGATAAATGGAGAAAGCAATAATGCCGCAATTGCAGCTACAGATAAGGTTCTAAGGAAAGCTAGAAGAGGGCGAGTCCATTTTGGGGCTTCATTGAACTTTCGCTCATTGAAATACAGAAACATTGCATACCCTAGGCCTAAGAGAAGGCAAAGAAGTAAAAGCCAGGTAGGATATTGAAAATGTAAGTTCTGAATCAAATATATTTATTAAGTCATTGCTACTAAAAATACTGTGCAAATATGAAAAATAAATCTAAACTGTGTAGGTGTTGTAAGGTAATGATCCTAATTTTGATGAGTATTATGATAACTTTTACTTATCAGAAGTATTTCTAGCAGAATTATTCAAACGGATGAATCGTTATTTTGATTGGATGTTTGTTTTAATAATTGCTTATATCCAACGGTCTGTGAGTTTGAGATTTCTTTAAAGCTGTTTAGCCTTGGAATTTTCAAATCAATTGTTCAAAATTGAAATGTTTTTATGAATCAATATAAAAAGTTAGTATTTCTTTTCGCTTTCATTATAGTCAGCTTAGCAGCCAAGGCGTCATATATACTGATACCAATGGATGCTGAGTCCCAGCGTAATCACCTTAAAGCTTATGGAGTAACTTTCTGGGTGCTAGAAAATGAAGTAGAGACTTATTGGCTACTTAACTATAGGGGGGGAAGCTTCGTATTTCAACACAGTACAAGAGCGGAAGCAGAGCTCAAAGTCAGAGGAGTAGACTACGAAGTGATCCCTAACGCAAAGTTCTTGGCAATCAGAGAATCAATTGCAGATCCAGAGAAGAATCAAGAAGCGATCAAGCTTGAAAAAGCACCGAAGATTGCCGTATACACACCAGACTTCAATGCTAGAGGGGAGAAAGTACAACCGTGGGACGATGCTGTGACTTTGGTTCTTACCTACGCAGAGATTCCATATGAGACAATATATGATAGGGATGTAATGGAAGATAAGCTCGCGGAATATGATTGGTTACACCTTCATCATGAAGATTTTACAGGTCAATATGGTAAGTTCTACGCTTCGCAAGGAAGTAAACCATGGTACCGAGAAAATCAAAAGAAGATGGAAGAATTAGCTAGTAATCTTGGATATGCTAAAGTATCACAGCTCAAGTTGGCGGTAGCACTACGAATTAGGGAATATGTGGAAGGTGGAGGTTTTATGTTTGCGATGTGCTCTGCCACAGATACCTATGATATAGCATTGGCTGCTCAAGGACATGACATTTGTGGTAAAGTATATGATGGTGATGGAGCGGAGCGAGGAGCACAAGAGCATTTGGATTTTACCCAGACATTAGCATTCAAAGATTTTACCCTGAGGATGAATCCAATGGAATATGAGCACTCTTCTATAGATAATAAGAATCGTAAAATTAATCCAGAGAATGATTATTTTACACTATTCGATTTTAGTGCCAAATGGGATCCGATTCCTACTATGCTTAATCAAAATCATACTCGCACAGTAAAAGGATTCATGGGTCAAGCCACGGCATACAGAAAAGAATACCTAAAATCAGAGGTATTGATACTTGGAGAAACTAAGCCCGAAGGAGAAGTGAGATATATTCATTCACCATATGGCTACGGTACATTTACATTCTACGGTGGACATGATCCAGAAGATTATCGTCACTTCGTAGGTGATCCGGAGACAGATCTCAATTTGCATCCAACTAGTCCTGGTTATAGATTAATCTTGAATAATGTTTTATTCCCTGCAGCTCAGAAGAAGAAGAGAAAGACCTAGGAAAGGTTTCAAAGAAATTGGATGTCATGCTTGACGAAATAAGGATGACGATTTTAGTGAAAAAGTAAAGTGAATTTCGAATTTGGGATATCTCAAAAAGCTCGTGGTAAGGTCCATTTGACACTAAAAAATGTCTATCACCCTATCATATACCAAAACAAAGAAAGTCGCTACCAAAAGCGGTATCACAATGGAAACCATCATTCCTAAATAATACTTACCACCCACATGAGAGGCCTCAACCCGATCACTCAACCACGAGATGAATGTGATCCCTAGAAAGATAGGCACCATGGCAAAAGTTAGCAGGGTAGCCAAATATTCATTACTCAGCCAAATAATAATATATAAGATAGTCTGCATAAGACTAATCTCTAGGATTGATAGTGAACGGATGAATTTTAACGGCAAAAGGAATACGAATTTGGAAAGATGAATTTTATATATAGCAAGAACTCCATTGCAAATATACAGTTATACATTATTATAGAGGACAATTGGAAAGTCTCATGGTTGGTCAAATATTCATAAATTCTCATTAGTAATTAATAGAAGGTTTTGTTACTATTATCACAAAAATGCAATGACTCATCCTATTAGTATTCAATACGATTCTTACAGTCGTTGGATCTAATGAGTATTAAGAACCGATTTTTATAAATGTTAACAATATAGGATTTAGTAGTTTATTGGCTGACCTTAATGAGAAAAGTGAAATATCCTGTTAATATTCCCACAAAAATCCATTGACTCAAACTATTAGCATTAAACTTGCAGTTATAGAATGTATCAATAAAAAGATTAACATGTTCGAAAGAGTCTTACTACTAACACTATCTATGCTGGCGATGTCAACTGTCTATGCACAAGAGAATTCGCCATCTCCTACTACAGAGGCTGATGCAGAGGTAAAATACGCTAAGAATATCAAGAAAAGTCGTATCAACGGAGTATATATTCCTAAGGATCATTTCGAAGCTGTAAAAGAGCTTAAAGAGATTTCTCCAGAATCTTCGCTGGCTAAGTTTCGTGCAAAATCAGAAGAGATAGTCATAAAGAAACTACACTTCGGATTGGGAAGATGGATCAGATACAACTGGAATTTCTATGAAGGGTCAAGGTTGGGTGAACATTTAAAAGGAATGGGAGTATCTCATCCAGATGATATGTCGACTTTCTTAATGATGCTATTGCATAGAGAGCTCAATGGGACTCCGCTAATGGAGAAAGAGATCATTACCAAATTGAGTGAGGAGCGAAAAAAGCTGAATGGAATAAACAGAGATGTGACAACTATCAAGACTACTCCTATCCCCAAAAACGGAGGAAAATAGATTGATTTCTCTCAAAGTTTTACAAAATATGCTCTATTAAGAGTAGTTAAGCAACTTATCTTTTGGGCGGCCACTTTTGTAATGATGGACGATCATTTATAAACACTATCTCTATTTAATTGTAAATATTTTTAGCTTTGTGCGCATTTTGCTCTTTTATGAACCATTCATTTTCAATCATTGAGAGCTCTTGTTAATACCGATTACTATTGAATAATGTAACCAAATAAATAAATCCCTTGCCTAGTAAATGCAAATTTTCTAACCTTAGATTTATTCAATATGTATCGTTTTTAGACCAAAATAATTTTACAATTCTACAGCAGAATTGGTATAACATATCAAAATCGATCATTAGCAATGGCTAAGAAACTTCTTATAGTTGAGTCCCCAGCGAAAGCGAAAACCATAGAAAAATACCTTGGTAAAGATTTTACGGTGAAGTCTAGTTATGGACACATTCGAGATCTAGACAAGGGTAAAAATGGTATAAATGTTGAAGATAGATTTACACCCAACTATGTAGTCTCTCCAGAGAAGATCAAAGTAGTAGCCGAACTTAAATCGGCTGCCAAGAAGGTAGACGAAGTATGGTTAGCGACGGATGAAGATCGCGAGGGAGAAGCTATATCATGGCACCTTTGCGAAGAACTTAATTTAGATGTAAAAACTACCCCTCGTATTGTATTCCGTGAGATCACTAAGCCCGCCATACAAAAAGCAGTTTTGGAACCGAGACTCGTGGATATGGATCTTGTGAATGCACAGCAAGCCAGAAGAATACTTGATAGAATCGTAGGATTTGAACTGTCGGGAGTGCTTTGGAGAAAAGTAAAGAACAAACTTTCTGCAGGTAGAGTGCAGTCCGTAACTGTCAAGTTGATATCTGATAGAGAAAGAGAAATTCAAAAGTTTACTACAGAGCCTTATTATAGAGTGACAGCAGACTTTAATGTAAAGAATGCAGCTGGTCAGATGGTTAAATTACAAGCTGAACTTTCAGAAAAAATAGCAGTGGGAGATGATGCCAAGGCATTTCTAGAAAAGTGCAATGGTGTAGATTATAAGATTAATGACATTGTCAAAAAACCACTGAAGAGAAAACCTTCGGCACCATTTATTACATCTACATTACAGCAAGATGCCAGCAGAAAACTAGGGTTTGGTGTGTCACGTACGATGAGCGTAGCACAGAGACTATACGAGCAAGGTTTTATCTCATATATGAGAACAGATAGTACTTCATTGAGCCAGACTGCGCAGAATGCTATTACGGCTATCATAGTAAATAATTATGGAAAAGAATTTTCTGAGCCACGAAAATTTAAGTCTAAAGATTCTAATGCCCAAGAGGCTCACGAAGCGATTAGACCTACATATATGGATAGACGAAATCTAGGATCGGATGACGACCAGAAGAGGCTATATGAGCTTATTTGGAAGCGTACAATCGCATCTCAGATGTCGCCAGCAGAGCTAGAGAAAACTACTGTAACTATTGGTATATCTTCTGTTGCAGATAAGACGCTTAGGGCAGTTGGAGAGGTATTGAAGTTTGAAGGATTCCTTAAAGTATATATGGAATCCAAAGACGATGACGAAGAAGAGGGTGAAGCAAAAGGGATATTGCCTCCACTAAGCGTTGCACAGATGCTAGATCTCGATGAGATGTTAGCTACTGAAAAGTT
>Ga0228639_1000272_pt1 | contig 23451 bp, 22 predicted proteins | sample 50DmetaG_FD_190532 | JGI IMG/M metagenome (GOLD analysis project Ga0228639, IMG submission 190532) | Seawater microbial communities from Monterey Bay, California, United States - 50D | ecosystem: Environmental > Aquatic > Marine > Coastal | place: USA: California | collected 2016-10-18
TCTTTACAAGAATTGATCAGTTTCTCGCGCGTGTTTTATAAATACGTCCATTGCCTCTGTCTCAGTTACTTTTTCAAGAATCCCGCTGTCAATTTCTTCTTTTGTCCACATCCAGCTCTTTATGGGATCATCTTTCATGGCCCAATTGGCAAATAGCCGCCTTGTACTGATTCCAGATTTTAAAAGTTGAACTTCTGTGTGCCGATCATCTTCGGTAATTTTAGAAAAAGTTGTGTCTATTTCTTTTTCGGGGCCTTCTAAGTACTGGAGATAAAGGTCATCTCTGCACAGCAGTGCTCCTGTTATATTATTTTTGTCATTATTATATCTAGATTTTACCAAAATATGGTCTAGGTCACCTTCACTAAACCCAAATGGCGTGGAGGCGTAAATGATATGTTTTATATTTGTTGTCAAAGGACCTCGAATGGGCTGATCAAATTATGAATATATTTCTTAATAACACATTTTGATTATTTAGTACATTATTTTGAAAGCAAGCAGCAAAGGTAAGTTAGCTACCATATCTATTTAAGGTTTCGGCAATTTTTGATTATATACTATGGCATAAATTCAAAAAAACCTTCCAAAACAAATTGTACTGAAAGTGCAGCCAATAGCATTCCCAATAGCCGTGTAAGGACATCAATACCTGTTTTACCCAATAAACGCTCTAAACCAGAGGCAGTAGAAAAAAAGACAAATAAACTCAGCAACACTAATGTTGAAACAATTCCAGCTGATGCAATACCGATCAGTCCTGGTTTTGCTCCCGCAATCAAAATTACTGTGGCTATAGCCCCAGGACCAGTAATAATTGGAATTGCTAAAGGGAAAACTGAAGGATCATCGACAATTTTATCTTCTGTTTGATTTTCGCGTCGCTTAGATCGTCTCTGGAACAGCATATCAAGTGCAGTTAAGAATAACAAAATTCCTCCGGCAACTCGAAAAGCTGCCATAGAAATTCCAATGAATCCCAAAACTGTCTCTCCAAATAAAATGAATAGAGATATAACAAAGCCGGAAACGGCTATGGCGCGTATGGCAATTTTCTGCCTAAGCTTTTTATCCATTCCTTGGGTAATAGCCACGAAAATGGGGGTAATTCCAATAGGATCAATGATTACAAATAAAGCTACAAAAGAGGTTATTAGAAAGTCTAATTCCATAAAGGTGGTATTTCCCAAATTTTAGTGCAACGGTTATCTTGAAAAATTTTAAAAGCCAAATCAAATTTGCCAGGATCAATTCATGTGTTAGCGTTAGCTAGCAGTATAACTCACAACTATTTTTTGTGAAAAGGCACACCACATGCCCGAATTAAATTCTAAGATACCATCTTATGAAATACATAATGGCACTTTGCGTGAACCTATCCCTAAAAACTTTCTGGGTAATGCTGTTCTTGATCGGATGGGCGATTTCGAGGCTGGAAGTTACCAGAGCTTCGTTCTGACATATACAGCTGGGCGTTTTGGTATAGATGACAGTGGTAGCATTAGGGTTGTGTTTCGGTTTGCAACAGACCAGACAAACCCGCAGTTTGATGATCCTAAAGCACCAGGATTCACAGAAGTTTTTGCTTCTAACAATGCTGTTCTTGAAGCTCGTTTTGATCCCAAGGGTAACATCCGCCCATGGGATCGCACACTGCAGATCAAAGTTGTTAAAGGGTTCATGAAAGAGGGTGACACGATTACTGTACGTTTTGGTGTAACTGATTATGGAGGCGCTGGTATGCGCCTGCAAACCTTTTGTGAAAGTAAGTACGAATTTCGGGTATTGGTTGATCCAATTGCTACCTACAATTTTCAGACTCTGCCGGCCCAGCCAGTTATTTCGATTGTTCCTGGCGCACCTAAGACTTGGGTTGCTGTCGTGCCTTCCACGATTGCTACTGGCGAACCCTTTTCACTCAAGATAAAAGCGGAGGATACTTGGGGAAATCCAACAAATAAGGCGAGTATGCGGTTCATAGTTAAGAGCAACTGGCCGATCGAAAACTTGCCCGAATTCATTGAATTTAACGCAGGCGATTTCTCCATTGAAATCGGTGACCTTATTACAACCAGAACTGGACTATTGGAAATTTTGCTTTATGCAAAAAACGGATCACTAGTTGCTTCTTCCAATCCAACTATTGTTTCTGACACCCCAGCCATTAAATATTATTGGGGTGACTTGCACGGCCAATCAGATGAAACCTTGGGCACCAACAGCGCTACCGATTACTTTGCCTTTGGACGTGATCTAGCATTTCTGGATGCCTGTGCTCACCAGGGCAATGACTTTCAAATGACAGATAATTTCTGGAAAGATCTAAATCGGGTTACGTCCCACTTTAACCAGGATGGTCGATACGTGACCCTGCCAGGTTATGAATGGTCTGGAAATACGGCTCTGGGTGGTGATAGGAATGTTTATTTTCCAGTCGAAGGACGTACAATGCGGCGCTCTTCGCACGCGCTTATCGAGGATCAGAGTGACCTTGATACTGATTGTCATACGGCAGGTGATCTTTTCGAAGCGTTTGCTGATAATAAGGAGTGGGATGTTATCTGTTTCGCTCACTGTGGTGGTCGGTATGCCGATATCACAAAAGCGCATGACGGTCGGTTTGAAAAATCCGTCGAAGTGCATTCGGCTTGGGGCACATTCGAGTGGATAGTGGAGGATGCCTTTAAAAACGGATATAGGGTTGGAATTATTGGTAACTCAGATGGGCATAAAGGGCGGCCTGGAGCTAGTTATCCGGGAGCCGGCTGGTTTGGTGCAGTTGGTGGTTTGACCTGTTTTCTTATGTCTGAGCTGACACGCAGTAGCTTAATTGATTGTATTAATGCTCGTCACCATTACGCAACGACTGGAGGCCCAAGTGGGCGAATGCGTTTAGAGGTGTCGATGTCATTTGATGAACCTGCAACGCATTGCTTGGATGATCCCTTGTTGAAAAAAAATTATAAAACTAAACAATGCTCTGAGGCGATGATGGGCGATATTGTTCTTCTATCTGAGGGTGCAGCCCATCTGAAAGTAAGTATCGAAGCGGCAGCACCAGTTTGCACCATTGATATCTTCAACGGTGTTGATCATTTGGAATGCTATCGTCCTTATGCGGAAAGTGACCTCGGTGATCGTATTACTGTCTTATGGGAAGGCGCAGAATACCGTGGTCGTTTTCGTGCTGTATCGTGGGATGGATCGGCTTTTTTTGACGAGGCTACCACTGCCTCAGTGGTTCCAGTAAATTTTTTCAACCGAGACAAAAAAATTGATATGCGCAGCGGTTCTGAACTTAGTTGGCAGTCGGTTACAACTGGGAATTTTGCTGGTTTCACCGCAAAGTTAAAAGACAGTAAGTCAGGAAGTATTACGCTAAAGACGCCACTGATTAACGAGAGCGTAAAATTGATTGATATCGGGTATGAAGGCAAGGTACTTGATGCCTCGGACATCTTACCTCGTCGTATCCAAATGTTTCGATTACCCGACAAAAACCCACATAAGTCGGTAACTATTAAACGAAAACTTGAACCTCAGAAAGGAAAGGATAACCCCTTCTATGTTCGTATTACATTGGAAGATGGGACACAGGCCTGGTCAAGTCCGATCTATATTCTGCGCGAAATTGAAAATTAGAAACTTTTTAGTAAACTAATCCAGTTTAAAATTACCAGAGTATAAAAAAACATGATGGAAAGATTGGTTTATTCATTCTTTTCTCATCGTTAACTGAAGCGCTCACTTTAAGGTAATGGCTTTTTTATTCAGTCTCGTGGTGGAAGTTTTGTAAGTGGGATTTAACCAATTACGTATGGTAAGTATTGTAAAAATAAATGAAATAATATTTTCAGGCTTTTCAAGTATAATTTTAAAAATGTTTATTATAACTGGAGATAAAATATGATTGTAATGCTTGCCCAAGATCTTTCTAAGGGCTTTGTTTCATGGAAAGAAATGTATTTTGAAAATAAGGAGGCTTTAGAGGCTCTAGGAGGTAAATTGATCTTTGCAGGCCCACACAAAGATGATGATAACAAGATGATAGTTTTAATTGATTTTGATTCCCCTGAGGCAATGAAGGCGTTTGCTACTGATGAAGAGTTGAAAGCGAAACGTGTGGCAGCTGGAGCTATTTTAGAGTCTAATGTCGTAACTGTTATGGGTGATGAATCCTTTATGAGTTAATAGCTATAAAAAGTTTGGAAGTTGTTATAAAAGCCTGGACTTAAAAGTTCGGGCTTTTTCATTTTCTGATTAATTTTATTGTATGTTACTTAAGTTATCGTAAGCTTGATTTGCTGTACATAAGAAGAAAAAATTTAAAAGTTTACGGAGATCATCTCCACAGTTAAGCTTTTTGCTAGGAAATAAATTTGAAAAAAACGTAGTTGTAGGTAGGAATCTTGGCATGGTAGCTTCAACCGATGACTTTATCAAAATGACAGCAACTGAAGCTGTCGCTCGTTTAAGGTCAAAGGAGGTGTCTCCCCTTGATTTAGTTGAAGCCTCGATTAGACGTATTGAGACTATTGATACAGAAGTTAATGCCTTACCCATTCATTGTTTTGATCAAGCTCGCGATCAAGCAAAAACCCTTGATTTAGAAAGACACACTGCAAATCCAAAATCACTTTGTGGCTTACCTATCGCTGTGAAAGATTACAACGACCTTGGCGGGGTTATCACAACTTATGGCTCTCCAATATTTGCCAATAATGTGGCACAAAAATCTGATGCAACTGTAAGAAAACTACAAAGTAATGGGGCTATCGCCGTAGCTAAATCTAATGTCCCAGAGTGGGCAGGTGGTCATACATTCAATCCTGTTAATGGTTTGACCCGCAATCCTTGGGATATGCAGAAAAGTGCTGGAGGTTCTTCGGGAGGATCAGGGGCTGCCTTGGCAAGTGGGCTTGTTTGGCTGGCCACAGGTAATGATCTTGGTGGTAGTTTGCGAACACCAGCTGCTTTCAATGGTGTCGTTGGTTTACGACCTAGCCCAGGCCGGGTACCTCGAGGAACGCGTTTACCCTCTATGGATACACTTTGGGTCGAAGGGCCTATGGCGCGAAATGTGGATGACTTAGCTCTTATGCTCGATGCTGGAGTAGGGCATCAAATTGATGATCCTTTATCCTTTGAACATTCGGGACCTTCTTTTGTTGATATCTTAAAGGGAGCGGATAGCCCAAAGCGTGTTGCCTTTAGCCCTGATCTTTCCATTGTTTCAATGGAAAAGGAAATTGCGGAAGTTTGCGGTGGTGCCACAAAGGTCTTTGCAGATATCGGAGCTGAGGTGACCGATGAAATCCCTGATTTCACTGGTGTGCTTGAGGCGTTTCAAACACTTCGTGCCGTTTTGTTTGCCACGATGATGGAACCAATCCTGAAGCAGCATCGTGATAAGATAGCTCCAGAGATTATTGGTAATATTGAACGCGGTTTGAACATTTCGCCATCTCAGATATTTGAAGCAGAACGGGTTAGAATTGAGCTGTTTAAGAAGATTTTAAACTTTTTTGAAAAACACGATTTTTTAATTTGTCCTGCAGCCTCAATAGCACCATTTCCAGTTGATCAGCGTTATGTAACGAAAATCGATGGCAAACCCTGTGAGACCTATATTGACTGGTTTTCGATTACTTTTGCCCTGACTATGACAGCCTGCCCTACAATCAGCGTCCCTTGTGGATTTACATCTGAAGGATTGCCGGTTGGTGTTCAAATTATGGGAAAACCGAGAGGTGAGGCTGCACTATTACTCGTGGCAAAGCGATTTGAAGAAGCCATTGGCATCGCAGCCCAGTTGCCTATCATTCCACAAAAAAGATAGCTAATTTAGGATATTTTTATGATTAAAAAAAACAATTACAATAATAAAGTTATTATCACTTGTGCAATTACTGGCGCAATTCACACACCAACAATGTCGCCTTATCTTCCTATAACCTCAGATGAAATAACGAAAGATGCAATTGCTGCCGCCGAGGCAGGTGCCGCGATTTTGCATCTTCATGCGCGTAATCCAGAAACAGGGCAACCAGATCAGTCACCGGAAGGTTTTGCTCCTTTTCTACCACGTATTAAACAAGGCACGAATGCAGTTATTAATATTACGACTGGTGGTAGTCCATATATGACTGTTGAAGAAAGAGTAGAGCCAGCAGCGAAGTTCAAACCAGAAGTTGCCTCACTTAACATGGGGTCAATGAATTTTGGACTCTACCCGATGTTGAATCGTTTTAAAGAGTTTAAGTTTGATTGGGAACGTGAACACTTAGAGGGCTCACGCGATCTAGTTTTTAGGAATTCGTTCAAGGATATCGAGTATGTGCTGAAGACCTGTTACGGAAATGGTACAAGATTTGAATTTGAGTGCTACGATATCTCTCACTTATACAATCTATCTCATTTTGCTGACCGGGGACTGATCAAGGCCCCATTCTTTGTTCAATCGGTTTTTGGTTTATTAGGTGGTATAGGCCCACACTCAGAAGATGTCATGCACATGAAACGTACGGCAGATCGGTTATTTGGAACCGATTATCGATGGTCTGTTTTGGGTGCTGGTTCAAATCAGTTTAGGGTTGCAGCTCAGGCAGCCGCTCTTGGTGGAAACGTGCGAGTAGGCTTGGAGGATAGTATTTGGGCTGGCAAAGGTGAGTTGGCAACATCAAACGCCATACAAGTCTCAAAAGTTCGTCAGATTATTGAAAGCCTTGGGTTGCAGGTAGCTACACCCGACGAGGCGCGAGAAATTTTATCTCTTAAAGGAGGCGATCAGGTAAACTTTTGATTTTTACAAAATTCTAAAAAGGTCCGATTCAAAAATGCTGGACCGTACTGATAAGCATTGTAGACTTTGTGAACGAATTTCTAAGGTATTTGATAAATGACAACTGCAAAGCCAATTATATTTGATGGCCATAATGATGTGCTTTCAAAAATTTTTAACGAAGGTGGAGCGGCTAAAGCTGCATCATTTCTCGATGGTCGTGAAGGTGCAATAGACCTGAAAAAGGCAGAATTGGGCGGGTTTGGAGGTGGGTTCTTCGCAGTATATGTCCCGTCGCAATTTGATCTAGAATTCAGCTATAAAGAAATGGAAAAGGCAAGTTATAGTCTGCCTTTACCAGAACCTATTGAGTGGAGTAAGGCAGTTGCCGTCGTTGCATCACAGGTAACAATTCTACGTGAATTAGAAAGGCTAGGTGGTCTAATAATTTGCCATAGCGTATCTGATATTCGCAGCGCTTTTAAAGATGGCAAAATTGCTGCGATTTTTCATATTGAAGGTGCTGAGGCGATTGATCCAGATCTTCATATGCTAGAAGTCTTACATTCTGCTGGCTTGCGCTCTATTGGACCAGTTTGGAGCCGTCCCACGATTTTTGGAGAGGGTGTACCATTTAGCTTTCCATCAACACCGGATACTGGTTCAGGGCTTACCGAGCCAGGAATCGCACTAGTAAAGCGATGTAATGAATTGAGAATCATGATTGATTTATCTCATTTGAATCAGGCTGGTTTTTGGGATGTGGCACGTCACTCAAATGCGCCGCTAGTGGCTACACACTCAAACGCCCATTCGATCACACAACATTCTCGTAATCTAACTGACGAACAGTTGCGAGCAATTGCAGATAGCGATGGTTTGGTGGGTCTAAACTTTGCAACTGCATTTCTGCGTGAAGATGGGAAAATGTTAGCTGACGTTCCATTAAGTCAGATGCTGAAGCATCTAGACTATCTTTTAGAAATTCTCGGTGAGAATCGAGTTGGGCTTGGATCGGATTATGATGGAGCAGTTATGCCTGACAAATTAATGGATTTATCTGGCCTTCCAAATTTAAGGCTGGCAATGAAAGAGCATGGGTATAGTGAAGCGATAATTAAAAAAATATGCCACGAAAATTGGTTACGTGTTTTGCAGAAGACTTGGGGTCATTGAATTGGAACTATTAAGATGTTGAAACAAGAAAGAGCTGCGTTCATTTCTAAACGGTTAAATGAGATCTACCCTGAAACGCCGGTTCCTCTAAATCATAAAGATGCCTATCAACTTTTAGTTGCCGTTTTATTGAGTGCGCAGTGCACTGATGCTCGGGTAAATATAGTAACACCAGGCCTTTTTGCTAAAGCTAGCAACGCTCAGGATATGGCAGTCTTAGAAGAAGATGACATATTGGAAGCGATAAAATCTTGTGGGTTAGCACCAAAAAAATCTCGTGCAATAAAACGACTATCAGAAATTCTTGTCGAAAATTATAATGGCGAAGTCCCAGATGATTTTGCTTCATTAGAGGCTTTACCTGGAGTTGGCCATAAAACTGCTTCTGTCGTTATGTCACAATGGTTTGGCTTTCCCGCCTTCCCAGTTGATACCCATATTCATCGTTTGGCTCAGCGATGGGGACTTACTAAAAAAAATAATAATGTAGTAAAAACAGAACGTGATTTGAAACTTATATTTCCAAAAAATCTATGGAATAAATTGCATTTGCAAATTATTTTCTATGGTAGAGAATTTTGTTCAGCACGGGGATGTAGAGGTGTGCAGTGCGAAATATGTACAACCTGTTATCCAAAAAGAAAGAAACCATTTGATTGATTATTTTTTTTATTTTTAATTATTAATAAGCTAATAATTGTTCAAAAATAATTTTTGGGGGCACTATTTTGAAATTAGCTAAAGAAACTATATGGCATTTCACCTGTGACTTCTGTAATTTATGGTGGTCCTTTGCCTCTTCCGATGGATATGAGCCAAAAGATAGTATTTTTTGTCCTCACTGCGGAAAGAAAAATAAAATAGAAGATAATTAGTTCTCGAAATTAATTTTGTAACCAGAATTAATCATTCCAGAGACTAGTAGAAAGATATTTCAATCCACTATCACATATTACTACAGCAATGGTTTTTCCTATCATATCTCCAGAAAGTAATTGCAATGCTGCGGCTACATTTGCACCAGAAGAATACCCTCCAAATATACCCTCATACTTTGCAAGTTCTTTGGTAGTTTTTTGAGCTTCATCTCCGGATATTTGGATAAATCCATCAACTGGAACTTTATCCAGGAACTTTAGCTCTGGAATAATATATCCTCCGCCTTGAATTGGGTGGTAGGGGTTTGTAACCTGCTGTCCAGCTGCCACTGCTGCGCCTTCAGGTTCAACAACAAAACACTGAACCTCGCTATTCCGCTCTTTAAGAGCTTTTGCGATGCCTTTATACGTGCCGCCCGATCCCAAGAAATCAGCAAAAGCGTCTAAGTTTCCATTTGTTGCTTCCCATATCTCGGGAGCTGTATTATTGTAATGAGCTTGCCAATTACCATCTCGGTAAAATTGATCTGCCCTGAATGCTTTGCGTTGTTTAGTGATTTTTTTAGCTACTTCATCTACTAAATTTAGGTCTCCTCCCGATACTTGACCTGGACTGGAGTTAGGTAGCTGATCAACAAGAACCACTTCTGCTCCAAGAGCGCGCATCATGCGGGCCCTTTCTTCGGAATTTCCCTTAGACATCACAGCTACGAAAGGATATTTTTTTATACCACAAACTATTGCTAAACCTGTTCCCATATTTCCTGAGGTTAGCTCAACCACGGTTTGCCCAGGTGAAAGAACACCTAAATTCTCTGCTTCTTCTATGATGCCTAATGCTGCACGATCTTTTTTTGAAAACCCAGGGTTTAGATATTCTAGCTTTGCCAGAATAGACCCCTTTACACCATGTAATTTTGTTAAGCGATCTAGTCGAACCAATGGCGTATTTCCAATGGCTTCGGCTGCTGACTTTAGCACTTGGCTCATTATAATGCTCCTAGAATTACACATTTTCTGAATTGCTTAATTATGTGTTCCCTGGTTTTAGAGTTAAGTTTAATTAACCCCCCAAGTATCGCTCAATCTATAACCTTCAGGCCATGGGTCGGTTGGTTCTAGCATGTGCTGATGGATACCTGTAATCCAACCTCTTCCGCTGATCTCAGGAATAATTGCCGAGGTTCCATTTATGTTGCATTTTTCAACTATTTTTCCTTCAAAAGTGGATCCAATAATCGAAATTGCTTTGATCTTTTGACCTATTTTTATTTCCCCACGTGCTTCAAGCACGGCCATTTTGGCAGAAAGTGCTGTGCCGGTAGGTGAGCGATCAACTTTTCCAGGCTTAATCGAAACTGCCGACTTTAAAGTAATACAATCAGTGGAGCGATCTACATGCTTGCTAAACTGACAAAATGAATAGTGTGTCCATTCAGAAAGAATTGGATGGTGAAATCCGATCTGTTCGTTTGCAGCGTCGGTTATTTTTGCCCCCAGACGAGCAATTTCAGCCGCTTCGCTTGGTTCTATTGAAAAACCCAAACTTTTTGCATCTACTATTACAAAACTATCGCCACCAAAAGCTGTATCAGCGGAAATAGTTCCATAGCCTTCTAGTTCCAAGGATATATCTAACCTATATGCGAAACTTGGTAAATTTTGGACGAAAATACGCTCTGCTTTGCCGTTTTTACAAAGAGCTTTTACTTTGACTAAGCCTCCAGGCGCCTCTAGAAAAAAATCTGTCACAGGTTCTTTCATAGCTATCAGGCCATGATCGAGGAGGACCGTTGCAACACAAATAGAGTTCGAGCCGGACATTGGTGGAGTATCTTCAGGTTCCATAATAATAAAAGCTGCGGATGCTTTTGGATTTTTTGGTGGAACTAGTAAATTAACATGTCTAAAAACGCCACCTCTTGGCTCATTGAGAATGAAATTGCGCAAAACTTTGTCCTTTGCGATCCATCTACTTTGCTCCCAAAGAGTATTGCCAGGTGGAGGTTCAACACCGTCTACGATAACATCGCCAACTTCGCCCTCTGCATGTGCAGAGACGACATGAATGGTTTTAGTACTTTTCATAAATTTCTATAACTCTGTTTTTGACTAATGATTACGAATGTATCAAACGAAATTACCTAAATAAATAAGTTAATAGTTGTGTTGAAAATCAAATTAGCAAAAGGCCGCGATTTCAATCTGATTACTTGCTAACCAAGGCCCTTAGCGTTTTCTTGAATTGATAAGTTAAAAGTTCGACGTCTGAGTCAAAATTATTAACCAAACAAGATTGCGAATTTTTATGAAGAAGTTGCCCAATCCCAATACATTTCACGTACTTTTCTGGTTATTGGTCCCACTTGATACTGACGCTCATTAAAAGCTGACACAGGGGTTACCTTATTCATATTGCCTGACATAAATACTTCATCAGCAGCCTCAAAATCCTGAAACCTCAGAACTGTTTCTCGCACGTTTTTACCGATTTCTTTCAAGTTTGAGATGTGGCGCGATCGCGTGATACCAGCGAGAAAAGTTCCATTAGAAACTGGGGTGAAAACTTCTCCGTCTCTAACCATAAAGATATTGGCTGTGGCTGTCTCAGCAACATTTCCCATTGCATCCGCAACTAACGCGTTGTCAAAACCTTTTGATCGTGCTTCGACAAGCATTCGAGCATTATTGGGATAGAGGCAACCAGCCTTTGCATTTACTACCGCGTCTTCAAGTACTGGACGGCGAAATCTGGTCTCTGTCAAACGAACAGAGGATGTTTCTGGGGCGAGTGGGATTTGTTCCAGGCAGATTGCAAAGCCTACTGTTTCACTGTTTGGAACAATAGCAGTTCGATCACCATCGATTCCCCAATACATAGGTCGAATGTATACGGCCGCGTCTGCTGGGTAAAGTTTCAGGCCCTCCCAGACAATATCAACCATTTCCTTTGCACTAACTGTTGGTTTCAACATCAACGCTTCAGCAGAATTATTGACGCGCTTGCAATGCGCCAAAAGGTCTGGAGCAACACCATTAAAGTACCGTGCGCCATCGAAGACGTTTGATCCAAGCCAAGCACCATGATCTGCAGCATTAATAACAGCTGCGTTGCCTTTGTGCCATGTTCCTTGGCAGTATGTGTGTATATTTTGGCCCGTTGCCATGTCTATTTCCCCAATTTCTCTTGCAGCTTTACTTATCTTTTGCTCAATGTGAATAGTAAATATTATTATCGAAGCAAACCTTGTGACCTCACTAAATTTTCTTGCGGCTAATGAATCGTGTGGCTAGATTATATTTTAGTTTTCTGAGGGTTTAAATAAGTTTACTAACTTTCTGATCTTGGGAATTTTATAATTACTGACTGTGTTAAAAATGATAAAAAATATACAAAAGATTGCCCATCGGCAGTTACAAGATTACAAAAATATAAACCCAGGAACGTGCTTTAGTGATAAAAAGTTTTACCTCAGCATTCATGAAGCCTATGCAGTGCAAGACTTAGTAGCTGGTTTAAGATCCGCAGAAGGTGAAGCAGTAATTGGTTTCAAAGTTGGATGTACCGGCCCGGGAACCACAAAATTGTTTGGGATGCAGGGACCTATTCGAGGCACTTTGTTCGATAAGGAAGTTTATGAAAGCGGTGTAGAGTTAAATGCAAATAACTTTTGCAATTTGGCTGTCGAAGCAGAAATGGCAATTAAAGTTGATGCAGATAGAAACATTTTGTCAGTTTTTCCAATAATCGAATTGCATAACTTAGTTTTTCGTGCGCCGCAGAAGTCATTATCAGAACTAATTGCGAATAATGGCCTAAATAGAGGCATAGTTTCATCAGCAAAAACTTGGGAAAAGAAACTAGAGTTCTATGAAAATAAATTGGCACTGTCTTTAGAGGTAAATGGTTCGGAAATTGATTCTGGTGAACTTTGGCCAATGGAAGGTGGCCCTACATCCTCTTTGCACTGGTTGAAAAATCATTTGGTAGATCATGATTTAGAGATATTACCAGGAAATATTATTCTTGGGGGCACTGCTCTTGGTTTACATAAAGTCCAAGCTGGTGATCGCATAGATGTAAAAGTTGATGGAGAGAAAGTTGTTAACTGCTTTATCAATTAAATATTTCTGGATTTTCAACCTTAAAGTAAATTGAAAGTTAATATCTCATGGTATCAAAACAGAGGCACCTAATGTCTTTCCGGACTCTATAGCTGTATGAGCTTGGACCGCATCTTTCAATTCATATTCATAATTTATATTTGCGCTGATAATTTTATCTCCTATAGCCTTGAACAAATCGTGAGCGGTCCATTCAAGATCCGCACGTTTCGCTACATAGTGCATGATTGCTGGTCTGGTAATAAATAATGAACCCCGACGGCCTAGATCTTGAATGATGTCTACTGGGTCTGGTGGGCCTGAGACATGGCCATAAGCTGCACAGGTGCCCATAGGACGCAAAGTGTCGAGAGAATCTTGAAGAGTATCCTTGCCAATAGCTTCATAAACTACCGCGCAACCCTCATTATTGGTTACTTCACGTACTACCTCAACGAAGCTTTTTTCAGGTCTAACTACTGGGAAATGACAGCCTGCCGCTTTAGCAACTTCAGCCTTTTCGCGGGTTGAAACAGTGCCAACTATGGTAGCTCCAAGAGCTCTCGCCCATTGGCAAAGAATTAGCCCCATGCCACCAGCCGCTGCGTGTACAAGAATGGTATCTCCGGGCTGTACAGCGTAAGTTCGGTGTAAGAGGTAGTGCGCTGTCATTCCCTTCATCAACAAAGCAGCAACTTCCTTGTCATCGAGATCCTCAGGCAAATGTAGCAATTTGTCGGTAGGATAGTTGCGAACCTCTGAATAACTACCCAAAGGTGGGATTCCATAGGCTACTCTATCTCCAGTTTTAAAGTCAGTCACTCCTTTTCCAATTCCCTCAACTATTCCAACTCCTTCAAATCCAATAATAACTGGTTCTTCAGGCACCGGCCAAGGATGAGAAATTCCAGCACGGTGATAAGTGTCTGCGTAATTTACGCCTATTGCAGTATGTCGGATACGTACTTCGCCTAATTTGGGATCTGGGACATACCAGTCTTCCCACTTCATACAGCTTGGTAGGCCCTTCTTATGAATTACTTGTGCTTTCGACATTTGCTTCTCTCCATCACTTTTTTCGTGTCAGGCCCATTTCCATATTTGATATGCGTTTCATTTCTGATGTTTCGAATAATTCTGGATTTTCTAAAAAATCTAACATCATTTCCGTTGAGTCACCCCCCCAAAAAATCTCACCATTAATTACAAAACTTGGAACACCAAACACTCCATCACTGGTGGCTTGAGCTGTGTTTGTACGAAGAGTATCTTTAACTACCGGATCTTGCATTGAAATTTTAGGATTAGAAATATTAAGAGCATCTCCAATTAATTGAATACCTTCTGGGCTATCAGGTTGAATTCCTTTTCCGTAAATCAGGTTAAACACAGCCCGGGTATGTTCTATATCTGCCCCAGCTGCAGTACATAGTCGTAGCGCAGGAATTGGATTGAAGGGATGCATAGGTGGCATCTTAAAAGGAATTCCTAATTGATCAGCGTTCCATTGAAAAAATCTATAAACAAACCGTCTTTTGGTTGGAATTTCGGCTGGCCCAAGCTGACCCCAATGCTGCAAAATTGCGCCAAAAACAGCAGGAACTGGTGTTATCTCTAAATTAGAAGGTAGCTTAGGAAATTGCGCAAATTGCAGATAGGCGAAGGGTGAAATGAAATCAAAATACCATTTTGCTTTTGTCATTATTTGCCACTCCTATTTTAATTAATCTCTAAATTCAGAGTATTCTCACTTGCCTGCTTTAGCCACTTTTAGCACTATGTTGCAGCAAGCCGTTTTCTGGAAGGTCTTTTCCACCAACGCGAACGTAATCTTTGCTAGAGCCAAAGCTTTCACCTTTTTTGAGTAATCCTGTGCCAGGGATAAAATTGACTTCGAAACGTATACCATCGGGGTCTTCGAATAAGACATAATAGTAACCTTTTGCCCAATCGCGTTCTTCTGGGCCACGTATGATTGTCGCCCCAAGATTAGCTGCTAGGGCCGCAGTTTTATCAACGTCTTCACGAGAACGCCCACGAAGACAAAGATGGTGAAGTCCAACACGATATTGCTGAAAGCGTTCACCCTCAAACTCAGGATCACATCTACGAACACCGATAGCTGTACGTGCGCCCACATGATAGCAAAAGTCGGGCCCATCGCTGACACATACCATTCCAAAGTTTGGCAATAAGTTCGAATAGAAGGCACGTGCTTTCTCAAATTGGCTGACTGTCAGGATAACGTGGGCCATACCGTTTATACCAATTTCTGGAATTTCCTCTTTCATGTCGTTGTCATAGCTGAACCAAGGGATTTCACAGCATCCGCACGGCCTGGAGTTGGAGGAATATTCAAGCCGCGTTCACATGCTGGCCTATCCCTCAGTTGCTCCATCCAGCGTTCAAGGTTAAGCAAACCTTCGGTTGGCACACGTGCCCAACGGTGGCTTCGTATCCAGGACCAATTTGAAATATCAGCTATAGAAAATTCTTTAGCTAGCCACTCCCGATCTGCTAATTGAGTGTCGAGTACACCATATAAACGTCTTGTTTCATTGTGATAACGTTTTTTTGCGGCTGGTACATCTTCGGGGAAATAGCGTTCAAATGCTACCGCCTGGCCTTGCATTGGCCCAATTCCACTTGCTTGAAACATCAGCCATTGCATTACCTCTGCCCTCGCTAAGCCTTCTTTGGGTAATAGTTTGCCTGTTTTTTCAGCTAGATAAAAAAGGATGGCATTTGAATCAAAAATAACAAGATTATTTAAACTGCGGTCAACTATCACAGGAATGCGCCCGTTAGGGTTCATTGCTAGAAACTCAGGTTTGTGCTGATCTCCGGCAGCAAGATCTATGTAATTGACGGTATACGATAGATTCAACTCCTCCAGAGCCATGGCTACTTTCCAGCCGTTTGGAGTGGGAGAGGAGTAAAGATCTATCATTTTGCTAACCAATCGTATTTTTAATTTCCAGTCAAAGAGGCTTGGAAGATGCAAAGATTGAAAATTTTGGTTTAAAGGTAAATAAATAAACAAAAAGTACTGTCGCAACGAAACAGGCGAACCCTGCTAACAAGAATGCAGGAACATAAGTGCTTAATATATCTCGAGATAGGCCAGAACCATAAGCCGCGACTGCTGACCCCAACTGGTGAGCGCCAAAAATCCATCCAAACACAATAGGCCCATTGATCATTCCAAAAAATTGTCCGCTGAGTTTTACGGTTGGGGGTACTGTTGCTATAAAATCAAGACCAAAAAAGATTGCCCATAAGGTAAGGCTGTAAACATCGAAATTACTGTAGGGAAGGTAGAGTAGAGATAACCCCCTTAAACCATAGTAGGCGGCAAGTAGGGTATAGTTATTGTAACGATCCGATAGCCAACCGGACCCCATGGTTCCTATGAAATTAAAAAACCCCATGAGCGCCAGATAAGAAGATGCCATAATAATACCAACGTTGTTATCAGCACAAAATGGAATGAAGTGTTGTCCAACAATTCCAGTACTCGTGAGCCCACAAATAAAAAATGTGATCGCCAAAATCCAGAAAGCGGGATGTTTAATTGCTCCTGACAAAGCTTTGAAAGATATGGAGACGGCATTTCCTGTATTTTCTTCAGGTGGATAATAAATTTTATCGTCACCATATGCAGGAAGGTTAAGCTGTGAAGGCCAATCCTTCCCGAGCAAAAAGAACAATGCTCCACATATTATTCCACCGATCAACCCTGGTGCTATTGCAAACTGCCAATTAGATACTGTTGTGATCCAGGCCATCACTGGCATAAATATCAGTTGTCCGGCTGCGAAAGCAGAAGTCATTATCCCTACAACCAAACCACGCCTGGCGGTGAACCATCTGGTGGCAACTGTTGCTGAGAGACCCAACCCAATTATACCTGAAGCAATTCCCAGACATAAGCCTATGCTTAATAATAGATGCCATTTTTCGAAGGCTAGAACCGTGCAAAGTAATCCTATGACTTCCAGAAAAATGACGATTAGCACTACATTTATCACCCCAATGCGGAGCATTAATGGTGCGCCTATCGGGCATAACATGGCGGTCATGAAATACATCAGGCCTGTAGCTATTGATACATCTGAAATATCCCAACCGTAGGCTTCGGTGATTGGTAGAATTAAAATTTGTGGTGCACTCGTAATCGTCGAAGTGGCTAACGTAAACATGAATACTATTGCAGCCATTACCCAAGCATAATGAATGCCAGCTTTATCTAAATAAGTTTTGAGCTGTTCAGCTAGCATCAGTGTGATCTCCCTGATTAGATCAGTTTTCTAATCTCGTGTTTGATTTTACTAAATATTATTTTATTTAGACAACGCGAACTTCTTTATTTCATCAAAACTCATATGATCAGTGGTATTTTTACCATAATACACCTTTTCTATTACCCCAGTTTCATTAATCAATACGTCAACTGGAACTATCGTCATGCCTTTTAACTCCATAGGGAAATAGCCCTTTGAACTTGCTTTTAATATTCTTAAAAACCCAACAAGTGATCCAATCAAAAATTTGATTAAGGATTTTTCTACTTCATATTTTGAAAAATATTCAAAGTTTTCATCGGCAAGAATTGTGAAGGGCGCTGTATGTTTCTCCATTACCTTCGCTAGATAATCTTGAGAAGAATTGAATATTGCTACAATTTCAAAATTCTCTCCCAACTCATTATATCGCTCAGTTATTTCGTGAATTCGTAAATTACAGAACGGACAAGTCGCAAATCGATAGAATGTAACAAGGGACTTTTTCCCCTTTATTTTTTTAATACTAAATTTTTTCCCTTCAATTGATGGCAACTCAATTTCGGTTATTAACTTTCCGGGTGTTAACTTCATTTAATCCTCTTAAAAAACGCTAAAAATTTTTTCTAACTTAAGCACAATTGATGAGAGTTACTCATCTCATTAAGGCCAGCGAGGCCTCTCCTTCTTCTAAGCGCACATTTTTTATTTTATCGGCAACGCCAGCAATACCTTTTTTCCGCTGACCGGCTGCTTTTTCAAAAGTATACTTGTCTGGGTATACTGATGTTAAAGATGCCGTGGTCGGGCTTGTTCTAAGAAAGACGAGCACAGTTGCATCTGGAAAGTTGGCAGGAGCATTTTTAATATAGTGAGCTTCGAGCTCATCACCTGCTTTCTCCGAAATATATTCAAAGTAATTCATCCTAACATAACTCATATTTTTGACCTCATTCTAGTTATTCATAGTAGCTCAATTGTTTATCAAAATATAAACAATCAGTTTAATGACGCTTCGTCAGTATTTTCAAATATATTTCTATGCCCATTTTTTAGTCTTATTTATTTCAAAACTTTTTACTAGTTCTCAGCAAGGCTGCCAAAAGAGCTTGCCTGCAACTGCGCTCTGTGGGACATCCAATCAAAGAGCAAAAAAGTCAGCAGGTATTCCATGACTGAACCTAAAACACTTCTGCGTGATATATTTGGATTTGATGAATTTCGTCCTGGGCAAAGTGAAATAATTGAAGCTGTGGCAATGCGAAAAAATGTTCTCGCCATCATGCCGACTGGTGGTGGAAAATCATTATGCTTTCAATTGCCTGCGCTCATGGGGAAGGGGCTCACATTAGTAATCTCGCCTCTTATTGCACTTATGCGAGATCAAGTGCGTGGGCTACAAGCTGTAGGAGTAGCAGCAGGAGCTATTACTTCAGCGAACACTGAGGATGAAACAGATAAAATTTTTTCGGAACTGAACGCTGGCAAATTACGGATACTGTATCTAGCACCTGAACGTTTGGCTTCAACTGCAATGCTATCTGCTTTACATAAATATAACGTTGTTTCTCTGGTCGTCGATGAGGCCCATTGTGTGAGCCAATGGGGTCACGATTTTCGCCCTGATTATCTGAGAATTGGAGAACTACGGCGAAGACTGGGCGTACCGCTAGCTGCCTTTACAGCCACTGCTGATGAAGAGACACGCGAGGAAATTGTTGAGCGACTTTTTGACGGAATAGCACCAAGTACATTTTTGCATGGGTTTGATCGTCCAAATATTCATTTTAGTTTTGTAATTAAAGATAATCCTAGGCGTCAAATTATAGAGTTTGTTAACCAGAGAAAAGGCCAGCCAGGCATTATTTATTGTGGTACCCGGGCCAAAACTGAAACACTTGCCAAAGCATTGAAAGAAGTTGGCCACAGTGCGTGCCATTATCACGGTGGCATGTCCTCAGAGGATCGAAGAGTGGTTGAGAACCGATTTTCTGTCGAAGATGGGCTAATTGTTGTTGCGACAGTGGCTTTTGGTATGGGTATAGATAAGCCTGATATACGCTGGGTTGCACATGCGGATTTACCTAAATCAATAGAAAGTTTTTATCAGGAAGTTGGAAGAGCTGGGCGGGACGGAAGTCCGGCTGAGACTTATACGCTTTATGGAGCAGATGATATCCGTCTAAGACGTAGCCAAATTGATGAAGGCCTTGCTTCAACTGAGAGAAAGTCAGCTGACCATGGTCGATTAAATGCTCTTTTGGGTTTGGCTGAAGCCTTGACTTGTCGACGTCGTACTCTTTTAGAATATTTCGGCGAAATTAATATTGAGTGCGAAAACTGTGATCTATGCGAAACGCCACCAGAAACATTTGATGCCACCCAACCTGTTCGAAAGGCATTATCAGCTATTTTGCGCACTGGAGAATATTTTGGCGTAGGTCATCTTATCGATATACTAATGGGCATTGAAACAGACAAAGTTCTTAGCCATGGACATCAATCCTTACCTACTTTTGGAGTTGGAAAGGACTTAAGTCGTGTTAAGTGGCAGGCAATATTTCGACAGATCATGGGCCATGATCTTGTCAGGCCAGATCCAGAACGACACGGTGCGTTAAGAATTATGGAAAGTGCGCTGGAAATATTGAGTGACAAAAAAAGTATAACTCTAAGAATGGATACGATTAAATCAGCAAAATCTAGTCACCGTATCAAAATGTTGGTGAGCGAAGAGGATGCTCCATTATTGAGTGCGTTAAAAGCCAAGAGGCGTGGATTAGCTGAAACGGCAGGAGTGCCTGCATATATTATTTTTAACGATAAAACGCTGATTGAAATGGCCCAAAAACGTCCAATAAATCTTGACGAAATGGCACATATTAATGGTGTTGGAGCAAAAAAATTAGAAAACTTTGGAAATTTATTTTTAGAAGTCATCAATGGCGAGGTTGAGAAATTACATCCTTCCAGAAGAAAGCTCGCTGGTAATAAGGAAGGTATTTTGTACGACCTACTTTTAGGGGCGCAAAACAAATTACTACGTGGTGAAAAAGGTTTGGACAAACCGCTGAGTTGCTCGGCGTCCCTACTTGTGAAGGTTGCTCAACGTAAACCATATAGTATCGAAGAAATGTCTCAAATTCTGGGTGAGAGAAGAACTGAACGTTTTGGAACTACTTTTCTAGATATTTTAGCCCAAGCCGATTAATAGAAAAATCAACTTTTTGATTTTTCACTCTCTTTCGCCATACGCTGTTTACGAAGCTCAGCATTCTTTTGCTCATAAGCTTTCTTTTTGCTTTCCAAAATTTCTTTGTATGCAGTTTCAGTTTTTTCGTAGGGCTTTATTTTCTTATTCACAACAATTTCTTTCAAAATAGAAAAAAAATACGCGCTTCCTAAATGTAGGAAACGCGTACAACAAATTTTTGAACTTTTATTGAAGCTCTATATTGTCTGCTGACTCTCTGCCATCTCTGCCGCTAGTTATTTCAAAACTAACTTTTTGATCGTCGGCTAGGTCATCAATTCCAGATCGTTCTAAAGCACTAATGTGCACAAAAATATCTTTATCACCTTCATCTGGTGCAATAAATCCAAAACCTTTGGTTTTGTTAAACCATTTTACTTTGCCTGTAGGCATATTTTATTCTCCTTGTTTTACCCCGTCCACATCACGTGACGAGCTGGCTAACTGAGCTTAAATCGAACACTGAGAGCCGCTTTTAGGAAAAACAGTTTATCGAATTAGAAATTTGTAAGCACCGCGGTATTATTTTTTTTTTCATAAAAATTCAAGTGTTAAGTGAAAAAGTTCTTATTTACATAAATAATTTTTTTTTGGCCTAAGTTTTTTGAACACAAGTTAGTGAATAATAGATTTAAAAAGTTTCCTGGGCTTCGTCCCGACCTAGATGGCGGAATCATCAATAATACAGAATTAGTTTGTCATAAACTTGTCAAAGATTAAAAAGGTAATACCCTTTGTTTCATATATTGGAATGGACTGGATATGCAGATGGTAAAAACGGAATTAAATAATTTCAAAACTTTCAGTTTTGGTACTCAGGTGAGGAAATCTCCTTTTTCTGACGCAGCTTTACGCTGGGGTGCTAAAGCATTCTCGGTTTATAACCATATGTACATTCCAAGAGACTTTGGAGACCCAGTTCAGAATTTTTGGAATCTCGTGAATGAAGCAATATTGTGCGATGTTGCTGTTGAGCGCCAAGTTGAAATTAAGGGTCCAGATGCTGGCCGATTTACTCAGCTCCTAACTTGTCGTGATTTATCCAGTTGTGAGGTTGGTCAGTGTAAGTATGTATTAATAACTGACGAAAAAGGTGGTGTTATTAATGACCCAATCTTATTGAAACTGGCAGAGGATCATTTTTGGCTTTCTATAGCTGATAGTGACGTTTTGTTGTGGGCAAGAGGAGTTGCGGTTCACTCTAATATGGACGTGCAAATTCGTGAGCCTGATGTTTCTCCGCTCCAATTGCAGGGTCCAAAGTCTAGAGAAATTTTAAGACGAGCATTTGGTGATATCCCTGCTGATTTAAAGTATTATCGATTTATAGAATATGTTTGGGACGACATTCCTTTAGTTATTTCAAGGACAGGATGGTCAAGTGAGCTCGGCTATGAAATCTTTTTGCGAGATGGAGAAAAGGGTGATCTTCTTTGGGAGCACATTATGAAAGTGGGTGCACCTCTAGGACTAAAACCTGGACACACCTCAAGTATTAGGCGCATTGAAGCAGCTATGCTTTCGTACAATGCAGATATGACAACTGCCGATAATCCCTGTGAATTAGGTATGGATAGGCTTGTGGATTGTGATGGCAGCTTTGACTTTATTGGAAAAAAATCCCTTCAGAAGATTAAAAAAGAGGGTGTTAAGCGAAATTTCGTTGGTTTAGAGATTTCAGGTGAGCCACTCATTGGATCCAATGATCAGAGATGGTCTGTATTAAGAAATAGGGAAAATGTCGGTTACATTACGTCTGCAGTATATTCTCCAAGACTGGAAAAAAATATAGCACTTGCAATGGTTTCATCGAGTGCTGCGGTTTTGGGTACAAGTTTGCAAGTTGATGATGGAGAAAAAATTAGGAAAAGTAGTGTAGTTCCTAAACCGTTTTACGACCCAAACAAAACTATCGCTAGCAGTACATAAGAACGATAGATTAGGGTTGAAGTTTTAAAGCATTAGTTCTTGAAACCGTATCACTTAAGTACCATATATTTGGTATATAAATTAGCTACATTTCGGGATGAAACCATGAAGATGATTGCGCTCAATGGGCCGCATCACAAGAGGTATGTGGTCTATCACAATAATGGTAAAATTGTGATTATTACACGTAATAAAAATACTGCAAAACTACTCTTAAAAAATGATAATATAAAGTTGGCAGCTTAGCTTAATCTGGTCTATTGCTGTTAATCCAAATATTCATTATTTCCGCGCCTCAAAATGCTTGCAAAGTTTTTTGAAACGCGGGTGGATGACAATATACTAGACGGATTAAAATGATCCTGTACTGTGAAAAATTAGAAAGGGTTATAAATCTTTTGAGCTAAAGATACAGTGTCTTTGGTTCTTTTGGGATTTATGGTGATTGCGCGATGGTTATAAATAGGCGTGAATTTTTAACATCTTCAGCTTTAGGAACATTAGCCTTTGCAATTCCAAGTTTGACTTTATCTCAGATTGATTTGGGATCGGCAACTATAAGCACAATAAGTGATGGCGCAATTACTTTGCCCGGAAGTCTTTCTTTTGACAGTAGCATGCCAGCTAGCGAGCTAGAGGTGATTTTAAAAGAATTTGATTTATCCAAAGATGAATTAACGCGAGAATGCAATTTAACGCTTTATGAAAGTGGTACAAAGAAGGTTCTTTTTGACACTGGCGCGGGAGTTGATTTTTTGAGTGGTATGGGAACTCTTGTTGAGAGTTTAGAGGCAATCGACCTCTCAACTGATGACATAACTGATGTAGTTTTTACTCATGCCCACCCAGATCATATTTGGGGAGTATTGGATGATTTTGATGACCTAACTTTCCAGAATGCTAATTATCATATCGGAAGAACTGAGTGGGAATACTGGTTTGACACTGAGACTGTTAAAAAAGTGCGTGAAGACCGTATTCCTATGGCAGTAGGAGCAAAACGAAGGCTTGAAGCTCTTGAAGGAAATATAAACCTATTTGACAGTA
>Ga0228639_1000314_pt1 | contig 22058 bp, 19 predicted proteins | sample 50DmetaG_FD_190532 | JGI IMG/M metagenome (GOLD analysis project Ga0228639, IMG submission 190532) | Seawater microbial communities from Monterey Bay, California, United States - 50D | ecosystem: Environmental > Aquatic > Marine > Coastal | place: USA: California | collected 2016-10-18
AAAGCCTGTTTAAATATTGAAAGGGGACCTCAATGCCGGTTACGTCCGCGAGATCATGTGCGGAGCCGGTCCACTCAACACCAAGAAGTGTGGAAGAAAAGGCCGCACTATCGTTAATCACAATGGCTTTTCCCACGCGTAAACCAATCATATCGTCGGAAATAGCTGCCCAGAGAATACTGTCTTGTTTCGAACGAACCTGAACGCGAAAGCGTTGCTCTCCGTCCGGTGTTTCAGCTGAGATGCGTGTAAAAATTTGTGTCCATGCAAAGCGATCTTCAACGATAATCTTTCGTGATACACCGTCGCTAATTTTCTCCCTGCGCAGCGGCTTTTCGACAGATAAAGGACCGCCACAGCCTGTGAGCACAGCTAAAGCGACACCCACAAAAAGGTGTGCTGTAATCCTCAATATATGCCCCGGTCCGTCGTGCATTATAACTGTTTTAAGAGGGCCTCTTTCTTTCTATAGACCTTTGCTTTCTCTTCATTTCCAAGAGCTTGTTCGATCTTCGCAGCATGTATATATGTGCCCGCGCGATCGGCCTCGTCGAGAAGTTGCAAAGCTAGTTCGATTTTAGCCTGTGCTTCTGCATACCGCCCCATTTTATACAATACCCATGCCCAAGTATCTAAAAACGTAGGTTCAAGCGCAACCGAGGCATTACATTCTATGGTCAATTGCAATGCGACTTCTAGATTTCCGTCATGCGTTGCTATATACCACGCGTAGTTATTCAGTGTTGTAGCGCTACGTTCTAGGGCCAATGCTTTTTCATATGCCACAGCACCTAATTCAGAGGAATCCAACTGGAACCAGGCCGTTCCCGCAAGGGCATATAAATTCCCCGCGACCTCAGGATCCAGTGTCATTTCGGCCTGTGTTGTTGCCAAACGCGCACACGATACCCAACGCCCCACATTGTAATATTCGAAGACGAGTCCTTCCAGTATATCCTCGTCTGCATTAAAGTTTTCTTCGATGCTTTCTAGCAAAGCGATTTGTCCATCTAAATCACCAACTTCCTGGCTCAATGAATACGCCATTTGATACAACGCGTAGTTTGTGGGATTCATTGAGATAGCCTTGAGATATCCTTCTAAGGCTTCGTGCCAACGTTCGTTTTGAATGTGAATTTGCGCTGTGAGTAAAACGAGCTCAATGCGACCTGAATAAGCGCTTTCGAGAACAGGAAAAACACGATCAAATAAGGCCCTAAAAGAGGGACTTTCTCTGTTCTCATAGATGCTCATCACCACGGGTACTTTATCTTCTAGTGGGACGCCGTCTAGCAGCAGTCCATGTTCCATGTGGTAAAAGGCTGCCTCAGTGTGGTCTATTTTTTGAGCCATACGGGCCAACTCCATATGTAATGCACCGTTTTCAGGGAACGCCTCAACCGCTTTACTGAGTACTTTAAACGCTTTTTTTGTTTTCCCATTTCCATCATAATATTGGCTTAGTAAGCCTCTATATTCGGGTACATCTGGGGCATCTTCAATGGCAGTTTTAAAACAACGTTCGGCAGATTTAGAATCGTTGAGTTGCAAGTACAATCGCGCTCGATCTTGAACCAACTCAGGTGTGGTTCCTTCGAGATTTTCAATTTTTGAGAGTACATCCAGGGCGTCTTGAAAAAGTCGACCCTCGAGGTAAATACTGTAGCCTTCAAAAAGGTGTTCTGGTTGATGCGGAGCTAACGAATAAAGTACTTCAAAGGATCGCCCTGCCGTTCTAAAGTCGCCTATATTTTTTGCACTTTGTGCTTTGATTCGTAGCAGCCAAAGATTCGTAGGATAGGATTCCACACCTACGGATGCGAGATCGAAGGCCTGGAAAAATTGCTTCTGTTCAAAACGCATTCGGGCCAATTGGTACAAGGCCGTTTCCCTATATACCGGGTCCTTTACCAGCCCTTCGTACAGCTCCATTGCCAGTTCAGTCCTTCCTGTGATGCGGTAGGTTTCGGCTTTATAGAAGATTCCGCTTAACGCAGAAGGCCCCTCTTCCGAAGGGCCTTGCGCATAAAGTGATGCTGTGAATAAAAGTACCCCAAATAGGGCCAGCGTTTTGTGCATTAGTCCATTCTTGAAAAATCACCTAAAGATAGTGAAGTCCACTTCCCGTCGACATGGGCTTTGTTGCCGATCATACTGTCTTTAAGGTGAATATTTTTAATCGTCGTTTCCGTCTGAATTAACGAACCTTCTATCGTTGCGTCTTCAACCACACAATCATTGCCTAAACTCACGTTTGGGCCTACAGTCGCGTTTTTCAGCGCCACGTTAGAACCGATGTAAGAGGGTTCAATAATGGTCGAATTTTCTAAGGTAATGTTGGTTCCGCGCAGTTCAGGTTTACCCTCGAGGTAGCCTAACATTTTACTATTGGTTTCCACGGTAATTGCTTTATTACCACAATCCATCCAATCGTTCACGGTTCCGGGCTTGAACACTTTCCCCTGTGCAAGCAAAGAGCTCAATGCATCGGTGAGTTGGTATTCCCCTTTATCCATGATATTGTTATCGAGAATGTGCTTTAGTTCGCTTCGCAAACCTGGCCCATCTTTGAAATAATAGATACCTATAATGGCTTTATCGGAAACAAACTCTTGCGGTTTTTCAACGAAATTATTGATCGTTCCATCTTCGCCAAATTGAACGACGCCATAGGCAGAAGGATTATCTACTTGCTTCACCCAAATCACAGAATCTGCTTCAGTGTCTAGGGTGAAATCTGCGCGGAACAGGGTATCTGCAAAGGCGACTACAATCTCATCGTCCATACTATCTGCAGCACAGTGAATGGCGTGGGCAGTACCGAGCGGTTTGTCTTGATAATAGATGCTTCCTTTCGCGCCGAGGTCTTCGGCTACTTTGATAAGATTGGCTTCCACTTCAGCTCCGAAGTCCCCTATGATAAAGGCAATTTCAGTCACTTTTTTATCACCACAAACGCTCACAATATCCTCGACCAACCGCTGCACAATAGGCTTTCCTGCGATAGGGATAAGCGGTTTCGGTACGGTTAGCGTATGTGGTCTTAGTCTCGAGCCGCGACCGGCCATTGGGACAATAATTTTCATCTGTTCTTAGGTTTTTTTTGGTTGGTTTTTATTGTTTGCCCGTGCTGCCAAATCCTCCGGCGCCACGATCGGTTTCATCTAAATCATTTACCTCAGTCCAATCGAACTGGGTGTATTGTGCGATCACTAGTTGTGCAATACGCATGCCATCTTCAATGACAAAAGGTTGCTTGCCGTGGTTGATTAATAATACACCTACGTCTCCGCGGTAGTCGGCATCAATAGTTCCAGGACTGTTCAATACGGTGACTCCGTGTTTAAAGGCAAGTCCGCTGCGTGGGCGTACCTGTGCTTCGAAGCCGTCTGGAAGGGCCATCTGAATACCTGTGGGAATGAGCGTGTAATCGCCTGGCTGCAGCGTAAGGGGCGCATCGATATTCGCTCGGATATCCATACCTGCACTTTGTGCGGTTTCGAATTGCGGCAGTTCGTGCTTGCCACTGTAGATTACGTTGATCTTCATTTTTTTGTTGCGAATTTAAGGAGTCCGTTTCGTTCCCAAAAAAGCATTATTCCTAGGTATACCATACCGCCTAATACTTTTAATGGACCGGAGGCCCAATTCGTATAATGTAAGATAAACACCACAAGGCAGGCGAAGCCGACAAAGGCACCTATTTTACTCCAATTATAGGGTACCGGATAGTGTTTACTGCCCCATAATGCACTAGCTATAAACATGGCAAAATAGGCAGCCAATGTGGTAAATGCTGCGCCAAGAATTCCTAAAACGGGAATGAGGATCACATTGCCAACAACGGTGATGACTAAGCCCACAAAAGTGATGTAGATTCCGTAGACTGTTTTGTCGCTCACTTTATACCACACGTTTAGGTTGGTATTGATGCCTAAGATAACATTGGCTAAAAGTAAGATGGGAACCAGTTGCAGTCCGGTCCAAAATTTTTCATCCACAAAATACTTGAGGTAATCCAGACCCGAAATGATCAACACGAATCCAACGCACATGACCCAAGCAAACCCATTCATAACGGTACTCATTCGTTCTGGTCCGTCCTTAGTTTTTGCATTTTTAAAGAAAAATGGTTCCGCTGCATACCGGAAAGCTTGGTTGAAGAGGATTAAAAAGATAGAGATTTTATAAACCGCTCCGTAGATTCCAACTCCAGCGTATGCATTTTCCTTGGGAAGGAGGTATTTCAGCAATTGGCGATCGAGCATCTCGTTAGCAATACCCGCCAGCCCTCCAATGAGAAGTGGAATTCCAAAGACTAAAAGGGTTTTAACGTATTTCTTATCTAGATTGAGTTGTAATGGAAATAAGGTGGGTAGGAGCAGCGCGAACATGAGGACTGCTGCCCAAAAGTTGGCAACAAAAATGTAGCCTACCCCGCGCATTTCGTGCGACCAATAACCTACGTTGCCGTGTAATTCCCAATAGGCCGGAAGGAAAATGTAGAGGTTGATCAACACATTGGATAAGATCAAAGCCAATTTTATTCCAGCGAATCGGACCGCTTTATTTGTTCTCCGCAGTCGAGCAAAAGGCAATGCGCTTAAGGCATCTAAGGCTAATATCGCCATAAAAAAGTATAGGTATTCCGGCGTTTCTTCCCACCGAAGGGAATGCAGTAATTCATTTTGAAAAAGCAAAACGAAGAGCCCCAAACTGGCTAAAACCAGCGCAATCATGGCCAGTCCTGCTCCGAAAACTTTGCCTTCGTCAAAGCCTTCTTGTTCAGAATATCTGAAATACGCGGTCTCCATTCCAAAGGTGACGACTACAATAAGGAAGGCTATAAGGGAATAAAAATCAACGTTAATACCATAGGCAGACTGGCTTAAGACCGCAGTCTGCAGGGGGACCAATAAAAAATTGATCATCCTTCCTAAGATGCTGCTTACGCCGTAAATCGCCGTTTGACCAGCAAGTGCTTTCATACCGTTGCTCACACTTCAAATATAGTCTTTGGTCGCTACCTTTGTAGGGAATCAAAAATGAACTCATGAACAAGTTCCTTACCCTAGTTCTACTTTTAACGACCGCCATTCCCGCCAGCGTATACGCCCAAGAAATCCCTATTGATTTGAGCGCTACAAAGCGGATGGAGCAAGACTTGTTTTTCTTGTCGTCAGATGCGCTAAAAGGACGCAAGCCTGGTACACCTGAAGCAGACGTTGCTCGCGATTATATCGCGGGAAAAATGTTGGAATACGGCATTGAACCTATGGGTGAAAACGGCTATTTCCAAAAGTTTCCCGTTCCAGAGTATGCTGAGGTGAACTACGCTTCTACCAAACTATGGATAGGCAAAACGCATTTAGAGGGTCATGAAGATTTCTATCCAGTATCTATCAGTGCCACAGTAGGGCTGGCCGAAGCAAAAACCCTTTACGTAGGCTACGGCATCACCACAGAAGACGGTACATATAATGATTTCGAAGGGCTGGACGTAAATGGTAAAATCGCTGTCATGAATGTCAGTTCCCCAGACGGAATACACCCGCACAGCGCTTACGCGGCATACCACAGTTTGAACGAACGCGTGACCAATCTCGTAGAAAAAGGCGCCGTTGGCGTACTGCTCATCAACCCTGAAGGGACAGCCTCGGATACGCGAGAATTCTTTAAAAGTATCAACGGTTTTGCAGTACCTATATTCTTCGTACGCAACGAAAAATGGGCAGCTAAACTCATGAAGCGTTCACTGAAAACGGTTATGGCGGTTAATATGTCCGAGCGTTTTAGCGATGGCTATAATGTGATTGGGTACATCCACAACAACAAGCGTAAAACGGTGGTACTTGGAGCACATTACGATCACCTTGGAATGGGCGGTGAAAACAGTTTGTACAAAGGACCCGCGGCCATTCACAACGGTGCGGATGATAACGGTTCGGGAACGACGCTTCTGTTGGAAGCTATGCGCTATTACGCCAAACGCCAAGACACGAATTACAATTATTTAGTACAGTTTTACAGCGCTGAGGAATTGGGCTTGATCGGATCAAAATATTGGACAAACCATCCGACCTTTCCTCTAAGGGGGATTGAATACATGATTAATAGTGATATGGTGGGCAGATTACGCGATAACCGTCTTCAACTTTCCGGAACAGGAACTGCTGTGGAATGGAATGAAATTCTAGATACCCGGGTGCATGGACTGGACATTAAGAAAGATCCAGCGGGCGTAGGCCCCTCAGACCAGACCTCTTTTTATTATAAGGATATTCCCGTCTTGCACCTCTTCACGGGGACCCACAATGACTACCATAAGCCCACGGATGACGCCGATAAGATCAATTATAAAGGCATGGCAAAACTTGCTTCTTTGGTGTACACCATTACTGCGCGTTCAGCGAACTATGAAGGTTTGAGCTTTCAGCGAACAACATCCTCCGAACAAAAGACTACGCCCAACTTCTCTGTGACTTTGGGAGTAATACCCGACTACCTCTTCGGTGGTCCCGGACTCAGAATAGACGGTGCAACAGAAGGCCGTCCTGGTGCAAATGCAGGCTTGCAGGCGGGCGACATCATCCTTAAGATTGGCGACATTACTATCGACGATATTTATGCCTACATGACAGCATTGGGCGCGTTTAAGAAGGGGGATACGACTTCTCTCAGCTATTCGAGGGATGGCGAGGTTATTGAATCCGAAATTACATTCTAATGAAGACGTTATCTGATATATTTCCAAAAGTAGCCGTTATTGGCGGCGGTTCCTTCGGTACTGCCGTGGTAAAAATGGTGAGCGAGAACACAGGTGTTTGCCGTTGGTGGATGCATAACGAAGAAAGTGCTGCGCATATACGGGAATACCACCACAATCCACGCTACCTCTCTTCGGTAGCTTTTGATGAAGGAAGCGTTGATATATTTACGGATATCAATGAGGCAATCGCAGGTTGTGATATCGTCATCTTTGCCGTTCCAAGTGCCTTTGTGAAAGAGGTCCTGTTAAACATGAATAAAGGTGCGCTTGATGGAAAACTGGTGTGTTCAACCATAAAGGGCATCATTCCAGATGAGAACATGATTGTCGGGGAATACTTGCGTGAAGTAGTGGGCGTTCCTGAAAATCATATCGTTGTCATTACGGGCCCTTGTCATGCGGAAGAAATCGCATTAGAACGATTAAGTTTTCTTACCGTTGCCGCGATAGACGCAAGCGCATCTAAAAAGGTAGCAAGCGTTTTACAAAGCCATTACGTACGGTGTACGTTGAGCACGGATATCTACGGTACAGAGTATGCTGCGGTCATGAAGAACATCTATGCAATAGCGGCAGGGATGTGTCACGGTTTAGGTTACGGGGATAATTTTCAAGCAGTACTTATTTCAAATGCGGCGCGCGAGATGCGCCGCTTCATGAAGAGTACCTGTGAAGGTCGCATCAACATTAAAAAGAGCGCCTATCTAGGTGATTTATTAGTGACCTGTTACAGCCAGTTTTCTAGAAACCGAATGCTTGGGAACATGCTTGGTAAAGGCTACACCATCAAAAGTGCAAAAGCTGAGATGACCATGGTTGCAGAGGGCTATTATGCAGCTGCCTTGGTGGCAAAAATTCGTAAAAAGCAAGAGGTTAGAATGCCTATTGTCAAAGCAGTGTATGAGGTCCTGTACGAAGGAAAATCTGCGAAAAAGACCATGGCAAAATTGGCCCAAAAATTAACCTAAGGCTGCGCAAACTTACCCGTTGACAATGCGTTAATAAGGTAGACTCACAATTATGACGACTAAAGTTTTCAAAACCTTTATCCTGCTGTGTTTTTCTGTAACAGTATTTGCGCAGAGCCCCAGTTCCATTCTCCAAAAAGCGGAGGCCAAATTATCCGGTGCAGATCTCGCTGCTGAGGTCAGTATTCGTACCGTCCGACCTCGTTGGGAACGTACTATGGAAGCTAAAATTTGGAACCAGGGGTTAGACAAAACCATGATTTTAATCACCGGTCCGGCGCGTGAAAAAGGAACTGTGTTTCTTCGCAACGGTGAGGATGTTTGGCATTTTGTGCCGGGTATTAAAAAAATTGTCGCGCTTCCCGCGGCGATGGTGCAGAGTTGGATGGGTACAGATTTTACAAATGATGCGTTGATCAACGCCGGTTCGTTGGTAGAAGATTACGCTCCGAGCTTACGGGGTATAACGCCTGTGAATGGTACGAACTGCTTTAAAATTGTACTTACGCCTAAGGCAGATGCAGCAGTAGTTTGGGGCCAGGTGGTGACATTCGTATCTGTGGACGAATTCCTTCAATTACGTACAGAATTTTACGATGAAGACGAATACCTCATCACCACGCTCGAAGCGACTGAAATCAAATCTTTTGGCGGTAGAACCTTGCCTTCAGTATTGCGGATCACCCCAGCAGAGGAAGAGGGAAAATTTACCGAAATGACCTACAGGGCACTCGACTTTAATCCCTCATTTGAAGAAGGGTTTTTTGAGCGCAGTAACATGAAAAGGGTCGAATAATGTTCAAATTAGCCTGGCGCAACATATGGCGAAATAAGGGAAGAAGCATTATTACCATAGCTGCGGTTATGTTCTGTGTGATTTTCGCTGTGGTACTTCGCAGCTTTCAAGTGGGCGTATGGGAACATATGGTCGGTGATATCGTTGCAAACAACTTTGGCTATCTACAAGTGCATCAAAAGGGATTTTGGGGAGACCAGAGCCTGGATTTGAGTATGGACGAGACAACGTTAGACTGGGATGCAATGGAAAATGTACCCGGTGTTCGTTCGCTTGTGCCCAGGTTGGAGAGCTTTTCTTTAGTGAGCACAGGTGAAAGTAATAGGGGCAGTTTGGTACTGGGTATTCGTCCGGAGGAAGAATTGTCGGGTTTGCGCCTCACGGACCAATTAATTGACGGTCGCCTCTTCGCACCCGCCTCGAATGAAGTGGTTGTTTCGGAAGGACTTGCAGAATATTTACACGTGGCGGTTGGAGACTCTCTTATGTTTTTGGGACAAGGTTATCGCGGGGCAAGCGCTTATGGCCAGTTCATGGTCGCGGGGATTGCCAAAATATCGAATCCTGAACTCAATAAACAGCTTGTTGTTTTGCCACTAGAGACGGCGCAGTGGATGTACAACGCCCCTGGGCTTTTAACGACAGTGGTAGTAGATTTAGAATCCAATGCGGATTTCGCTGAAGTCAAAGCGTCACTCGAGCCGCTACTAAGCTCAGGTTTTGAATTGTTAGACTGGGAACAATTGTTTCCAGAATTGGTCCAAACCATTGAAGCTGATATGGCCGGAGGTCAAATTTTTGTAACCATTCTTTACTTCATTATTTCCTTCGTTTTGCTCGGGACAGTCATCATGATGGTCAGTGAACGCGAGCGCGAGTTTGGAATTTTGGTGAGTATAGGCATGCGTAAAACGACATTGGCTGCGGTTACTGTTTTAGAAAATTTAATGCTCCTCGTTGGTGGCGCCGTAGTGGGAATGGCCGTGGTCAAACCGGTCCAATTTTACTTTAAATACAACCCCATCGATTTAAGTGGGCAGATGAAGGACGCCATTGAACAATTCGATTTTGAACCCAAGCTTTACACGACCACCTCTTTCATTATTAATTTGAATCATGGTGCCATCGTCTTCGTTATCGGTGTGTTAGTAAGCAGCTATGCCGTTTGGAAAATCATGAAGTTGAACCCGGTAAAAAGTATGCGCGCATGATTTTTAAAGTGGCTTGGCGCAACATATGGCGTGCAAAGGTGCGCTCCTTTATCGTAATTGGATCCATTGCGGTAGGAATTTGGGCGGGCTTACTCATCATAGGTTTCTCTTTCGGAATGAATAATGAGCGTACTGCATCCGCTATTGGAACAACCACCGGACATGCGCAGATTCACCACGAAGGTTTTGATGCTGAACCGTTATCCAATGCCGTGGTCGCGGATTCCTCAGCAGTAGTTGCCCTCCGTAAAACCGTAGAAGCTTTGTCGTTTGTAAGTGGCACTGCACAACGCACGGTATTAGGGGGAATGATCAATTCTACCAAAAGTGCTCGGGCAGTCCGGATTATGGGCATTTGGCCAGAAGAAGAGCGCCTTCAAACGACTTTGACCGACTACATGGTAGAAGGCGATTTCTTTGGAGCTACCGGTCGCAATCGACTAGTGATCGGCGAAAAATTAGCGAGACGATTGGGATTAAAGTTGCGAAGTAAAGTAGTCCTCACTTTTCAAGATTCGGAAGGTAATCTTAACAGAGCATCGTTCCGAATTTCAGGAATCTATAAAACGTTGAATGCCACTTGGGATGAGTTCCACATCTATGTACATCATGAGGATTTGGAAAAAACTTTGGGAGCTCCTTTGGTACACGAGGTATTGGTTCGTTTTGAGGAGACTGTGGATACCGATGAAAAAGCGGGTGCGTTGGCAGCGGTGATGCCTGTTGGTTTGGCGGTGAAGTCCTGGAAACAGGTACGTCCAGAATTGGGCTTTGCGGATGATATGATGGCCATCATGCTCGTATTGGTTTTAGGTATTATCATGATGGCACTTCTTTTCGGGATTATTAACAACATGCTTATGGCCATATTAGAACGCCGCAGAGAGCTGGGCATGCTTATGGCTGTAGGAATGAATAAGCGCAAGCTGTTTTTAATGATCCTGGTTGAAACATTGATGTTGGGGTTTGTTGGTGGTCCTATCGGGATCCTTCTAGGCGACCTGAGCACGCGCGCCATGATGCGCATCGGTATAGATTTATCCAGTAAGCAGGACGGCTTGGCAGAATTGGGCGTGCAGAGTATAATTTATCCTGAAATCGTTCCCAGCTATTACCTCATTATTGCTGTAATGGTAATAACAACTGCGTTGATTGCCTCCATTTTACCCGCAATTAAAGCGCTTAAATTGAACCCAGTAGAAGCCATTCGTGGTCATTAAGTTATGAGTAAACCTGTTATCGAAGTAAAAAACCTAGAAAAGGTTTATGAGGGTGCTGTTCCTGTACACGCCGTGAACGGCATTAGCCTTACCATAACGCAAGGCGAATTTACGGCGCTCAAGGGGCCGTCGGGCTGTGGGAAAACCACTTTGCTTAATATGCTCGGAGGGCTCGACCAGCCAACGGCAGGATCCATTGCTATTGGAGGGGTGGACATTACCACGTTGAGTGAAAATGCATTGATCGACTTTAGATTGCGCAATATTGGGTTTGTCTTTCAAGCCTACAACCTGATTCCAGTGCTTTCTGCCCAGGAGAATGTAAGTTTTATTATGCTTCTGCAAGACAGGCCAAAGGAGGAACGCGAAGCGCGCGCGCAACAATTACTCGAAGCAGTTGGACTGAAGGGAAAGGAAGATAAAAGGCCAGGCCAGCTTTCAGGCGGCCAACAGCAGCGCGTTGCCGTTGCCAGGGCATTGGCTTCGAAGCCTCAATTTGTTTTGGCCGATGAACCTACGGCAAACCTTGATTCGCAGAGTACGGCAAACCTATTAGATATTATGGAGCGGTTGAATAAAGAGGAGGGCATGACCTTTGTTTTCGCAACCCATGACGATCGTGTGATTAAAAAAGCACGTCGAATCATCAGCATCGAAGATGGTAAAGTCCTCAGCGACGACTAAAGCCTTATTTTAGGGTCATGGAACCTAAATTTCGACCATATACACCTTGGCCTTCATCTGATAAGGATGCCCATGCATTGTTTGAAAACTTTGAAACGGCACTTCAGACCAGACGCAGCCTACGTATGTATAGCAAAAAGCAAGTCTCTCGAACGACGGTAGAACGTCTTATCAGTTTAGCAGCTTCCGCGCCTTCAGGGGCAAACAAACAGCCTTGGCATTTTGTCGCAGTGCAAAATCCGGAGGTAAAGAGAAAAATACGTGAGGCTGCGGAAGAGGAAGAAAAAGCTTTCTACGGGGGCCGTGCAACCGAAGAATGGCTCGAGGATCTCAAGCCGTTCGCTACCGATTGGGAAAAGCCATTTTTAGAGGATGCGCCCTGGCTCATCGTGGTTTTCCGAAAGAATTACGATGTGGAATCAAACGGAGCGAAAGCGAAGAATTATTACGTACAAGAGAGCGTAGGCATAGCATGTGGATTTTTAATAGCCGCCATACATGCTGCGGGATTAGTCACCTTAACACACACACCATCCCCCATGGGGTTTCTCTCGGAAATTCTGGGCCGTCCCTCAAATGAAAAGCCCTTTTTGCTTTTACCCGTAGGGTATCCTGCCGATGGTGCAGAGGTGCCAGACATTTCTAAGAAAGGTTTAAACGATATCAGTGATTTTATCTGACCTTTGAAGAAAATTAAACCATTATGTTTGAAGGTACGTCTGTACAATTTGTCGTAGATGCGGATGAGGTTCGTCAGGAGCTCAAAGCAGCCCAATTGAATTGGCCTATTGTAAAGATCTTAGGTCAAGAGGAGGATGAAGAAAAAGACCCTGAAGACATGAGCGTCAGTGGTGAGGGTGTTGCCATTTATATTGACAGTATTGAAGTGATTCTCAAAGAACGCATTGAAAAGGCAAAAGATATCGTTGCTACGGTAGCACGAATGATTCAATATTTCAACGAACGCGACGAAACCGCCGTACTCTTCTTTCATGTCAGCTGGGAGACCTATTTGATCGACGAAAAATAGGAAGCAAGAATGCCTGCTTTTGAGTGACCAACGACCTCTTGCAATTGCTCAGGAGTAGCCATTTTAATGTTTTTAACGCTTTTAAAAACCTTGATGAGGTCTTTGATGGTTTCCGGACCAATCCCTTTAATCCCATCCAGCTCACTTTTAAAAGCGCCCTTGCTTCGGCGTAAACGGTGGTGCTTTAAACTAAACCTGTGTGCTTCATCCCGAGCTTGCTGAATGATTTTCAAGGTTTCTGAACGTTTGTCTAAATGCAATGGATATGGATCTCCAGGGAAATAGAGTTCTTCCAGTCTTTTTGCAATACCGATGACGGTGATTTTCCCGCGAAGTCCTAGTTGCTCTAAAGCTTTTAGCGCAGCGCTTAACTGACCTTTACCTCCATCAATCACAATCAGCTGCGGCAATGGTTCACCTTCTTCTTGCAGTCGGCGGTATCTGCGGTTCACCACTTCTTCCATGGAAGCATAGTCGTCAGGCCCTTCTACTGTTTTGATATTGAATTTTCGGTAGTCCTTTTTTGAAGGTTTACCGTCTTTAAAGACCACACAGGCACTTGCTGGATTGCTCCCTTGAATATTCGAATTATCGAAACACTCAATGTGTCTGGGTTCAACGGGCATGCGCAAGTCTTGCTTCATTTGCGTCATAATGCGTTTCACATGGCGGTCGGGGTCAACAATCTGAATATTCTTCAGTTTTTCTTGACGGAAATACATGGCATTTTTAATACTCAATTCAATGAGTTTACGTTTTTCACCTTTCTGAGGAACGGTGAATGTGCTTCCTTCTATGAATAGATTAACCGGATGTGAAGTATAGATTAAACGTGAAGTAGAGCCAAAAAGAGAGCGGATTTCAGGAATTGCGATATGCAGAAAATCGCGCGGCTCTTCTTCCAATTTTTTCTTGATTTCAACGGTGTAACTCTGGACAATGGCACCTTCAATAACTTGCAAGTAATTCACGTATCCAAATTCAGCATCCATACTAACGCTATAGACGTCGATATTGGTGAGTTGGTTACTTACGACGGTACTCTTTGCAGCATATTTTTCTAAGGCGTCCAATTTTTCTTTACACAACTGTGCTTGCTCAAATTCGAGAGACTCGGCATGATTCATCATGCGCTCTTTTAAATGCCTTTTGACGGCGCTCAGCTGCCCTTTGATAATATTACGTGCAGCGCTCACATCCGCTTCATATTCCTCTTCCGTTTGCAATGCTTCACAAGGTGCTTTACAATTTCCGATATGATACTCTAGGCAAATTTTGAATTTGCCTTTTTCAATATTTTCTTCACTCAGATTGTATTTGCAGGTGCGGGTCGGATACATCTGGCGGATCAGCTCAAGTACGGCTTTCATGGCCTTTACATTTGGGTAAGGCCCATAGTATTCACTTCCGTCTCTGATAATGTTACGAAGTCCATAAATACGAGGAAATCGTTCTCGACGTATGGTGATATAGGGGTAACTCTTATCGTCTTTAAGGTTGATATTGTAGCGGGGTTGGTGCTCTTTTATGAGGTTGTTTTCTAGCAGCAGTGCATCCCCTTCTGAATCTGTGACGATCACCTTTATATCCGCTACTTTCCGCACCATAACGGCGATACGTGCGCTAGTTACACTTTTCGTGAAGTAAGAGCTCACGCGCTTTTTGAGATCTTTAGCTTTTCCGATGTAGAGAATATTGCCGGCTTTATCCATATGCTGATACACCCCCGGTTTGTTCGGAAGGGTTTTCAGCAAATTCGTTATGTGGATACTGTCAGCCATGCTTCAAAGATAAAAAAGGCCCGGCTCCCTTTGGGGCCGGGCCAGTGTTCTCGTGTTTAACGAGTGGGGACTACGTTGTTAAGAATGCTATTGGGCATCCATAATAGTGACGGTACCATTGACTGAATATTCATAGTCGTCAGAGGCATTCACTAATTCTAAGGTGTACATGTATACACCGTCTGCGAGCTTCGTACCGTTTTGGTTGGTACCGCGCCATGGGTTGGCATTATCGTATAGGTATTCGCTTTGCCATACACGATCGCCCCATCTGTTGTAGATGGTTAACTGGCTTAGGTCTTCATAATCATCAATGTTCTGAATGATGAAGCCATCATTTACGTTATCGCCGTTCGGGGTAATGAAGTTTGGCACTACCACGGTATCTGGGTAAGGAGGCGTGTTGATGATGATCGGTAAACAGTTGGAATATGCAGTATACTGCGTATCTATTGGATCAGTAGTTCTGATACAAACGCGGTATTCCCCAGGAGCTAGCTCTAGGAACATACGGTAAGCGGTGTCAGGCGCGAGAACTGGATTCTGAGGTGAAGCTACGTGGTCGTGAATCCATTCGCCCATCCATGTACCTCCGATCTTTTCTTGTAAGAACACAGTGTAGCTGTCAACGGCCCACCCGTTGTATTGATTCCAGATAAGATCTACAGGCATCGTATCAGGATCAATGATTGGTACCATGCCGTTGCTGCGTTCGAGAAGCATACTTTCAATGCTGTTCGTTTCTCCTTGCATGTCATCGTTGAGCTTCATGTCAACGCGGTATTCATAGCTGTCCTGATCTACTTTGATAAAACCAATCTGGTTGTCTTTAAAGTCGTATTTGTATTGATTGAATACAGTACCTACTTTTTGATATTGAGGCTGCCCTGGATCTTTACGGAAGATTTGCCACTCTTGGAAGAGGTAGTCCGGGTAAGACGACGTATCCGCACTCCATTCGATAACAGGATTTTTATCTTCTTCGATGGTTACGTTTTCCATTTCGTAGATGGCATTGAAACATCCTGTCACATTGAGCTGAATAGTATCGAATTCGTTCATCGGGAAACCACATTTGTTCAAGAGGGTGTTTCCGTCATTACCAACTTTAGAGTACAGGAAGTATTTTCCGTTTTTCGATAGCGGCTTGAACAGCTTGATAGTCATCTGCGTTGCTTCGAAGTTGTTATCACAGTTGGCTGTGAACGATTCAATCGCGAGCGGTTGACCATCGGGTTTCGTTAATCGGAAGTCTGTACCATCCGGAGAGATGGATGAACAGTCTAGTTTTACTTTGAATTTCAAGGTTACTGTGGAGTCCAAACAGTTGTAATCTACTGTTGGCAGACCATTATCTGGATCTTGATAGATGCCTGGTGCCTGGTAGTCCAATTGAACACCAGCTTGCGCATTCGGGGTACAAGCGGAGGCGATGGCAATCTGCATATCACGGTTTACTTCACCAATCTTTCGCCACACATAAAGCACAGAGTCGTAACGGTATTCATCTATGGTAACTGCCATTACATCGATTTCAACGGCAGATGGTTTGAATGTAATTAAACCCGAACTAGGGTTCATGGTAAGTGAATTTGCTGGTGACGTAGTGATCGGCTGATCATACGTCCAACCCGCTGCGTAATTAATATTTGTAGGTGTACAGTTTGAACTAGCTCCTGCTTTCACATGAGTTATTCTGTAGTAGATAGAATCACCGTCTGGTTCAACAGAACTCTGCTTCCAGTTAAAAGTACGTCCAGTACAGAAAGCACGAACGGGCTCACTAACGAATTCAGGTGATGTATTCTGACCGATTTGGTTATTTAATTTAGCCTCAATATAGAATCCTTGTGAGGAAGGGTTTACGATATTATCTACTGCTGGATTTCTACAACAAGTCGAGAATGAGAACGTCCAATCCGGTGCGTTGCCAGGTATGATTATTTCACCTTCGTACATAACAACGTGAATAGTAACACCTGCACTTGCTGAGCTCACACAATCAAACAAGGTCGGCGCCACTACTCCCGATCCGCTCGTTGAGGGGGTCGTCTCTGTCAGCGTAGCACTAACGGTGGCGTAGTTCGCGGAACAAGCATAAATGGTTGCGCTCGTAGGCAACGTGATACCGTTATTATCGCGGTAAAGGCGCATGTAAATTTTATACTTGTGGCTGTTACCTGTAGAGCTAACGTATTCGTAGTGCAGATCTCCTCCGGCATTGTGAGATGCTGAGGCATTTTGAACGAAAAAAACTAGGGCTATGGCGGTAAAAAGTGTTCTAAAAAGTGTTTTCATGAACGTCAGTGTTTGTAAGCCTGAATAATTGAACCTTAAATATCTTCAATTCCTTCTTCTTACACAAGCGAAATGAGTAAACGTTTAGCTTTGTTGAGAGAGTAACACGTAAACGACGGAAAATCCAAGTAAACCGCCCGATAGAAGCTCTTGGAGCGTGTGTCTTTTAAGACTAATTCGAGACCAAGCAACCGCACCTAACATAAGCAAAAGCAGTAGTAGGTATTCGGGCTTTCCTACACCGTAGCGTTGATGTAGTCTCAGGAACAGTGCAAAGAATCCAGTTGCTCCTGCCATATGAGCACTACTCTTGAAGTAAGGGATGAGTATGGTGCTTACAATAAGCACGAATGCAGTTCCGTAAACAGTAAGGTAAATTTCCTCCGGCGCCATGGCCTTTTTAAGAAACGCAGCAGTTGCGAATGCGCAAGCTGCACCAGTAATGTAAGGATAGATGCGGTCTTCACGTTCTATGAGGTGTACGCTGGAGATTGTTTTTGTCGCACGAAATAAAACAATTGCGATCAGCGGTGACGCGTATGTGCCTACAAAAATCGTGGATGTTATTTTGAAAATGGTATTCCAGGAATACGTTTCAGGAACGGACCAAAGCACAAATAAAGCGCCAACAGTCGGCATAATTCCGGGATGAAACAGGTAGCTGATGAACTGACTAAAGCCGTGTTTTAAACCTTGCATTTAGAGTTCTTTTCGCATTCTAGCTACTGGAATATCAAGCTGTTCTCTGTATTTCGCAACAGTACGACGGGCAATGGGATAACCTTTTTCTTTTAGAATTTTTGCCAGTGCATCGTCGGTCATGGGTTTTCGTTTGTTCTCCTCAGCGACGGTGTCCTCGAGAATCTTCTTGATTTCCCGAGTGCTGACTTCCTCACCGTCCGCATTGGTCATGGATTCGGAGAAAAATCGTTTGATCAGAAATGTACCGTACGGCGTTTGAATGTATTTGTTCGAAGCCACACGACTGACCGTAGAAATGTCCATACCTATTTCTTCTGCAATATCTTTAAGAATCATGGGGCGAAGCTTGCGCTCGTCGCCGGTAAGAAAATAATCGCGTTGGTAATTTAGAATGGACTGCATCGTGAGCATTAAGGTCTGTTGACGTTGAACAATGGCGTCGATAAACCATTTAGCACTGTCTAATTTTTGCTTTACAAACAAGGCGGCTTCTTTCTCTGCTTTATTTTTCTCCTTACTGGCTTTATAATGCTCAAGCATCTCGCGGTACTGGTTGCTCAAGCTTAGTTCAGGAGCATTACGACCGTTTAGCGTTAGTTCAAGCTCTTCGTCTACAATATGTAAGTTGTAATCAGGTATGACATTTTCTGTAGGCCGACTGAGATTAGAGGAGCCGCCCGGTTTTGGGTTTAGTCTTCCGATCTCCTCGATAGCGTCACGGAGTTCATCCTCATTGACGCCTAATCGGTCCATCAATTTTTGATAGTGGCGCTTTACGAAGCTGTCAAAATAATCTTCTAAAATGCTCAGGGCGAGATTCACCTTGAAAGAAGGGCGTTTACGTTCCAATTGGAGTATCAAACACTCGCGTAAATCGCGACCGCCGACTCCTGGGGGGTCTAGGTCTTGAATAATTTCGAGGAGTCGTTCAAGCTCCTTTTCTTCGGTAAATACTCCTTGAGAAAAGGCCAAGTCATCCACGATATCTATGAGTTCGCGTCGCAAAAGTCCATCGTCATCGATCGTACCTACGAGGTAGGTGGCCAATTCCAATTCCTCGGTATTTAAGTCCCGAAGGCGCAATTGCGAAATGAGGCTGTCGTGAAAGCTTTCGTTAACAATGACCGGGGCTTCATACAACTCGTCGTCTGAGCTGTAGTTGTTGGCTTTGGTTTTATAATCGGGTGTATCGTCGTCTCCAAGATAATCGTCCCAATTAATTTCCTCCATGGACTCGCGCACTTCGCGCTCGTCGGAAGCATCGTTTTCAAAGGTATCTTCGGCTTTCTCTTTTCCTTCCTGTAAGGCAGGGTTTTCCTCAATCTCTTGCTTGATTCGTGCCTCTAAACTTTGCGTGGGCAACTGCACAAGCTTCATCAGCTGAATCTGTTGTGGACTCAGCTTCTGTTGAAGTTTTTGTGCAAGAGTTTGCTTTAGCATAGGTTGGGGTTGGGATCAGATTAGAAATTAGCGCTTCCCGGAGTTCTAGGGAATGGAATGACATCACGAATGTTACCCATACCTGTCGAGAATTGGACTAAGCGCTCAAAGCCTAAACCAAAACCGCTGTGTACACAGGTCCCGAACTTTCGGGTTTCGAGGTACCACCAGAGTTCTTCTTCTGGAATTCCTACAGCAGCGACTTTTTCTTTGAGTACATCGTAGCGTTCCTCGCGCTGAGAACCCCCAACAATCTCTCCAATTCCAGGGAAAAGAATATCCATGGCACGTACGGTCTTGCCGTCTTCGTTTAAGCGCATGTAAAACGCTTTAATAGATGCAGGGTAGTCGTACAATACTACAGGTGCCTTAAAGTGTTTTTCTACCAAGAAACGCTCGTGCTCACTCTGAAGATCTGTGCCCCATTCTTCAATACGGTATTTGAATTTCTTCTTTTTGTTCGGCTTGCTGTTCTTCAAGATTTCAATCGCCTCGGTATACGAAAGACGTACGAAATCATTGTTGGCTACAAATTCTAATTTCTCGATCAGACCTTGTTCTGCGCGTTCATTCTGTGGCTTCCCTTTTTGCTCCTCCGCAAAGCGACTATCCAGGAACGCCAAATCTTCACGGCAGTTATCCAGGATGTAGTGTAGACAGTATTTTAAAAAGTCTTCCGCGAGGTCCATATTCATGTTTAAATCATGAAATGCCATTTCGGGTTCGACCATCCAGAATTCTGCCAAATGTCGCGTCGTGTTTGAGTTTTCAGCACGGAACGTCGGTCCAAAAGTGTAAACTTTACCCAACGCTAAAGCCCCAAGTTCACCCTCTAGTTGACCGCTTACGGTTAAATGAGTTTCCTTGCCGAAAAAATCTTCGGCAGGGTCGCCTCCTGAGGCAGGAAGTGTGCTGACACGGAACATCTCACCCGCGCCTTCGGCATCAGATCCGGTGATGATGGGGCTGTGCCAGTTGACAAAACCTTCTTTGTTAAAGTAGTTGTGTATCGCAAACGAAAGTGCATGGCGGACTCGGAATACAGCGCTGAAGGTGTTCGTACGCGGGCGTAAATGCGCGATATCGCGTAAAAATTCTAAGCTGTGCTTTTTTGGTTGAAGCGGATAATCTTCGACCGGCGCATCGCCTAAAACCTCAAACGAATCCACAATAATTTCTACATTTTGTCCTTTTCCTTGGCTTTCTACAAGCTGACCGGAAATAGAAAGACACGATCCTGTAGTGATGCGCTTGAGTTCGCTTTCGTCCTCTTTTTCAAAATCGACAACACATTGAAGATTCGCTAGTGTAGAACCGTCATTAATGGCAACGAAACGATTACTGCGAAAAGCGCGAACCCATCCTTTGATGGTGATGTTGGTGCCAATTGGTGGCGATTGTAAGAGGTGTTTAATACTCATGATTCTACTTTCTTTGTAACAAAGATGCTATTTCGGCGTGATATTTCAGTATGATTGCTGTGCGTTTTTTCAAAAAAACATAGGCTTTGGCACGAAAGTTGTTCAAAACGGGAAACATTGGAAACATTTTTTAGAACATTTGTTTCCATAGTGGGTTATCCTCGTGTAAACTCCGAATCTAACTTATACAAATGAATGGAATCTGAATTGTCCCGCGTATTGTTCACCAGTATCGAATTGTTTCTACAGTTCGGTATAAAGAGTGTGAACATGGATCAGATTGCAAGCAGTTGTGGAATGTCGAAAAAGACATTGTACAAACACGTAAAAAACAAAGAGGATTTATTAGAGAAAGCTTTCGAGCAAGCAGCTGCCTTTATGAAAGCGGAACTTGAGGATGCCATTTCCAGTGTGGGAGGTAATGCCATTGATCAGCTTTTTGCAATGGAGCGCTTTGCTGAGGTGCATATGCGCGACGACAAGGATCGTTTGCTGCATCAATTGGAACACTATTACCCATCCATCGCCAACGGCATGAAGGCGAAACGTGAGGATATCGTTTTTACGGTAACAAAAGGCAATTTAGAGCGTGGTATTAGCGAGGGCTTGTACCGTACAGATCTTCAAGTTGATCACATTTCACTTTTGTACTACGGTCATGTTTTGGCGGTACATGAAGGAGTGATTTCAAACGAGCATATCAAATTGGACCAACTGCGCAAGACCAGTTTGCGCTATCACATTCGCGGTATCGCGACTCCCAATGGACTAGAATATTTGAATCAATTAATAGCAACGTAATAATGAGAAAAACAGTAGTGCTCTTCAGCATGATTTTCAGCGCTTTCATTGGCCAAGCGCAAGAGAAGTTCACTCTTGCCTCGGCGCAAGAGTACGCGCTCGATCACGCCTATGGTGTGCAAATTGCGGAATTAGAAATCCAACGTGCGCGTCAGATTTACCTCCAGAATCTAGCAATTGGTCTGCCACAGGCATCTGCGAGTGGACAGTATATCTATAATGTAGAGCTGGGCGCGTTGGTCACTGATTTTGATGGAGACGGCGTGTTAGATGAATTGGTATTTGGAACAGATTACCAAGCACAAGGCGGATTGGTGGTGAATCAGTTGATTTTTGACGGCTCTTACGTTGTCGCATTAATGGCGGCGAAAGTGTTGAAGGAAAATGCGGAAATAGGCATGGACCAGAGTAAAGCTGAGTTGAAACGTGAAGTAGCTAAAGCTTACCACCTGGCCCTTCTTAGTGAAGAAAGTGTTGCCGTATTAAAGGCGAATAAAGACTATTTAGCAGATCTCGCTTCGGAAATGAAGAAAATGAATGAAGCAGGGTTAGTGAGTAAAGCCGATGCGGATCAAATGATGCTGAACTACAACACTATTGAAAACGCCTTGCGTTACAGCGAAGGTCAAGCGAATGTCGCGAAGATGTTGCTGAAGTTGCAGATGGGATACCCGGTAAAGCAAGTGGTACTTCTGGCTGATAAAATGGAAGATTTAGTCGTTCGCGCTGCTGCGGCAAGTACGCTGACGACCATAGGATTTGATCCTACAAAATCTGTAGACTACCTCGGCATGGCAAATCAAGTGGAGGGCGCGAAGTTGCAAGTATTAAATAAGCAATTGGCCTATTTGCCTTCAATCGGCGTGAGCTACCAGAACAATATTCAATACATGAGTAGTGAGGCCAATATTTTTGGGGATGCTTCAGTTGATATCCC
>Ga0228639_1000319_pt1 | contig 21880 bp, 11 predicted proteins | sample 50DmetaG_FD_190532 | JGI IMG/M metagenome (GOLD analysis project Ga0228639, IMG submission 190532) | Seawater microbial communities from Monterey Bay, California, United States - 50D | ecosystem: Environmental > Aquatic > Marine > Coastal | place: USA: California | collected 2016-10-18
ACCAATCTAAAATCTCTTGATAGGGGTCTAGATCATCAGGTTTTGTAAGTTTCTTAATTTTAGGAAAAAAGTCATTAAAAAAAGTTTTAGCTGATTCCACTATTAGTAATCTAGATATTTCTGTAGCCCCCTCCTGTTCTCCTTCATAAACTAACTCAATCTTTCCGTTAATAGCTGAAATTACAGCATTAAAATCTGTCATTCTAATACTTGTATTGGTTTCACCATTAATTAACATTCTTCTTTTGGCAGAACTAATCAAATTTTCATAAGCAGAAATGCTTAACCTGGCACTTACTCCACTTTTAGAATCTACATAAACACTTTCCCTTGCTTCAAAACTAATCTGTTCAATTAAATTTTTAGCAAGCTCAGGTACGTAGACACTGTTATCAATTTCTACCTTAGATTCTTGATGAGTTATTGTCTTAGCAATTTCGATGGTTTTGGGGTAATGTGTCATTATCTGAGAACCTATTCTATCTTTTAATGGGGTAACTATACTTCCTCTATTTGTATAATCTTCAGGATTAGCGGTGAATAAAAATTGAACATTGATAGGTAGCCTTAACTTAAAACCTCTTATTTGAATTTCTTTTTCTTGTAAAATGGAAAATAAAGAAACTTGAATCCTAGCCTGAAGGTCTGGTAATTCATTTAAAACAAAAATACACCTATGGGCTCTGGGTATCATTCCAAAATGGATGACTCTTGAGTCAGAGTATGATAATTTTAAACTAGCTGCTTTAATTGGATCTATATCTCCAATTAAATCGGCAACTGTAACATCAGGTGTAGCTAATTTTTCAAAAAATCTTTCTTCTCTATGAACCCATTCAATTGGTGTCTGATCGCCGTGTTCTTTAATAGTTTTTTTTGCAAAATCTGAAATGGGATCAAGTGGATCATCATTAATTTCTGAACCTGAAATAATTGGCATCCACTCATCTAGAAGATTAGTCAATTGTCTAGCTAATCTAGTTTTAGCTTGACCTCTCAAGCCCAATAAATTAATATTATGTCCTGAAAGAATGGCGCGTTCTAAATCTGGAATAACAGTATCCTCATAGCCATGAATACCATCAAAAGTTGAAAGACCGTTAGATAAATTATTTTTTAAATTCTTTATCATTTCTTCTTTTATATCTAAAGAAATATATCCTGATTTTTTTAATTCTTTTATTGTTTTAATTTTATTACTCATTCTATTTTAATCTTTTTTTTCTGTTCGTTTCGTAATCTTCAAATATCATTTCACCTAACCCTTTAAGACCTGTATAAAAAGCCTTTCCTTTATTGGCTTTTGTAAATTCTTGAACAAATCTTTTTAGATAGGGATCTTGGGCTATCATAAAAGTCGTTATTGGAATATTTAATCTTCTAGCTTGCTGAGCCATATTGTAACATTTATCAACTATATAAGAATCTAATCCATTACTGTTTTTATAATAAGTACCATCTTTTAATTTTAAACAGCTTGGTTTTCCATCCGTAATCATAAAAATCTGTTTGTTAGAATTTCTATTTCTCCTCAATATATCCATCGCGAGTTCTAAACCAGCAACTGTATTGGTATGATAAGGACCAACAGATAAATATGGTAAATCTTTTACAGCAATTGGTTTGGCGTCATTACCAAACACAATAATATCCAATTTATCCTTTGGATACCTTGTTGTAATAAATTCTGACAAGGCCATAGCTACTTTCTTAGCTGGTGTAATCCTATCCTCTCCGTAAAGTATCATACTATGACTGATATCAATCATTAAAACAGTACTCATTTGAGCTTGGTGAAATTGATCGTTAACTACTAAATCTTCTCTTGTTAATTTAAAATCTTCAAGACCTCCTTGAATTTGGGCATTTTTAATGCTTTCTGTAACTGCAATTTTTTCAATTGAGTCACCAAACTCATAAGCTTTTAAATCCCCCGAATCGATTTCACCCATACCAGGTTGCTTGGTATTATGATTTCCATTACCAACGCGTTTCATTTTTCCAAAAATCTGCTTCAAAGCATGTTGTCTCAAAAGCATTTCAGTTTTAGCAGTTAATCCAACACCCTCTCCATCTCCACTTGGATTAATTTCTTTTTTGATATAACCTTTATTTAATAATTCTTCAATAAAATCATCCATTGTATAGTCTGGAGAAGTTAGGACATATTCTTTATCAAGTTCTTTAAGCCAATCGATAGCCTCATCAAAATCACCAGATGTATAGGTTATTAATTCTTTGAAAATTTCAAAAAGTTTTTCAAAAGGCGTCTGTGATTTTGATTTGAAATTCGTGAAAAGAAAGCCTGATTGATTTATGTAACTCATGAACACATAAAATTATAATACTTTGAATCTATAGACAAGATAAAATCAATAAATAATTCTAATATTATTTAGATGAGGAAGTATGGTCACTAACAATTAGCCATTTACCTTCAATATTTTTCCAGATTAAAGTAAAATGTCCAAAGCTATCACCCATAGCTCTTTTTAAATAGAACTCACCTATCAAATAAGCAGTTTTCTTAGTTAAAGATTTAATTTTTTTTACACTAAAAGTCAGTTGACCCATTGATTCTAAAGTTGGATAGGATTTAAAATACCTTTTTTTAGTAGCCTTCCAACCATAAACAGGACCAGATGAACCAGAAAAAACTAATTCTTTAGATTTTAAATAACCTTCCATAAACAAATTGATATCTCCTTTATTCCAAGCTTTTTCTTGAAAAGTCATAACATTCATTATGTCTATAGAATCATTAACAGAGATAGCATCTTGTGAATGAGTATTAAAAGAAAAAAAAAATATTGAAAAAACTAAATAAACTAAATGATTACTTGCCATTTTGCATAGGATCCGTTTCTGGCATGATTTTATTTAAAACAAAATAAACGGGACAAAATTTTGTGAAGGGACTAATAAGCTGTAGAGCACCAACTCCAAATGCAATGTATAAAAATTCTAAATTTCCTGAACTAAAGGTAAGTCCTGCACTTATTAAATATAAAATTCCGCAGATTGCATCGTGAGCTCTAACCTTTGTTATGTTTTTTTCAGCATTCATGTTGTTTGATTAAATGTTTTATTTAAATATAAAAAAATTAATTAGAAAAAGTAAAAAAAGTGAACAGCCAATTTTATAAAAAAAAATAAAATGTAGTGATTGTTTAGAATAATTATAAATAACACAAACATTCTATAAAGTATGTGAAAAGCTTATTAAATTATTATATTTATAAAAGCTTAAAAATAAGATATTTAAAAAACCATTCTAATAATAATATATGCCTTTTGATATCATTTTTTATCATATTCGTAAATAATTATTTTTCTGACAAAAAATATCTTAGTCTTTGAAAATTATTTTTTAAAAGTAAATGGATCAAAAATTAAAATCTCAGGAAACCAAAAAATTGATTATTGAAACATCCTTTGATATGTTTTATTCAAACGGGTATAACAATACTAGTATACCTGATATAATGAAAAAAACAAATCTTACTAAAGGAGCATTTTATCATCATTTTAAAAATAAATTAGAAATAGGAAAAAAAGTAATAGAAGATATTCTTAGTCTAAGAATTTATAACGGCTTTATAAAACCTCTTAATGAAAATAAATCAAAATCTGTTTCTGATTTATTAGTCTATGTTTTTACTGAAAGAATTGAAAATTTCACCGAAAAAGAAAAAGCTTTAGGATGCCCTGCTAATAATATGATTAATGAAATCGGCTGTTCTGTACATGATTTTCGTGAACCTCTCAGAAAATTAATGGATGGATGGAAAGATGCTTTAATTGACGTTATTGAAATGGGTAAAAAAAATAACGAGATTAAAAAAGAAGTCGATTCCAATGCAGCAGCTACATACTTAATATGTTCCTTTGAAGGTGCTAGAGGCATAAGAAAAATTTACAATGATGATGCACTTTTTAACAACTATCTGGAAGCTGTAAAAGAATATATTAGAAGTATAAGCTAATATCCTTACCAACTATCTGATCTAAATGATGAAGCCGGTAAACCTTGGGTGTTATAAAGGTTTCCTTTTAAATAATTTTTCCACCCATATCTCACTGCAACTGGCTTTTTAACGCTTTCACTTGAAACTTCTAGTTTAGACCTGTTAGAACCATACCCTCTGATAACTTGTGCTTTGGCTGGATAAAAAACCTTATCAGATCCTGAAATTTCAAAACCCACAAGAGGCTCATTATAACTAGTAATACCATTTTGAGCATAGTCAAAATTAACTATTATTTTATCCCCTTTGATTGTCAAAGACTTATATATTGGACCTGAAAATGAAATACCTTTAACACCATAATCCTTAACTAAAGCCCAATAGGCAAGTCTTTTACCAACAATTATTTTTTCAGGCGGATGTACAGTGAATTCACTTCCAACATCCATTGTTACAGCCATTCCTGAATTCTCTGTTTGCAACATAGTCATCATTTGAGCTTCTCTTAAATAAGCTTGGTCCGATTTATTTTTCTTTCCTCCAGCACCATTAGGTGCAATTTGAACAAAATAAAACGGAAAAGATCCTTGATTCCAATTTAATCTCCAACCATCAATCATGTTATTCATTAGTTTGGTATAATTATTTGCTCTACCAACATTTGCTTCACCTTGATACCAAATAGCCCCTCTTATTTTAAAAGGAATTAAAGGATTTATCATGGCATTAAAAAGACCAGAGGGATTGTGATGAACAGCCTTGTCTTTGTGATTGTTTCTGATTTCCGTTTTACTAAAATTATCAACTAAAGTTTTATTATCTGTCCAAGCTTCGGCAGGACTTCCACCCCAAGAAGTATTAATTATACCAATTGGAATATCAAGAACTTTATTTAGATAATTAGCAAACGAGTAAGCCACAGCGCTAAAACTAGAGGAATTAGCTGGGCTAGAAACAAGCCATTGACCCCTTAATTCTTTGGTTGGTGTTTCACTACTTGAACGCTTGACAGTAAAAAGACGAATATTGGTGTTCTTTGACTGTGCTATCATGTCAATTGAACCAATAATAGGTTCCTTACCTCCCCCAAAAAGAGCCATTTGCATATTTGATTGTCCTGAAGCAATCCAAACTTCTCCAATTAAAACGTTAGAATAATTTAATACACTATCACCTGATAATATATTAATTTCATGTGGCCCTCCAGCTAGAGGTGTTTCTATGTTTACAATCCAATTTCCTTGATTATCAGCTTTTGTATTAGTTGTTTTATTATTCCAACTAGACTGTACAGTAACGTTTTCATTGGGAGTTGCTGATCCCCACAGAGAAACCTGAGATTCTCTTTGAAGAATCATGTCATCAGAGAAAAGTGGGCTCATTTGAATTTGAGCACTAATTCCAGTAACTAAAAATAAAAATATAAGATTTAAAAATCTCATCAATTATTTTTATTTATTCTTATATATGAATTTTTTGTCTAATTCCTCAGAATCTTTGTACTTAACTCTCATATCTTTCAAGTCTTGAGTTAAACTTTCCACAACCTCTTTGTATTTTGGATCATTATAAACATTATTCATTTCGTTCGGATCATTTAAACGGTCATAAAGCTCCCACTCATCAACATCGTAATAAAAGTGGGCTAATTTAAATTCTTTATTAACTATGCCATAATGACGTTTAGCCATATGAACAGAGGGATACTCATAATAATGATAGTATACCGCTTCTCTATTCCAACTTTTAGAATCTCCCATAAGAAGAGGAATTAAACTTTCTCCTTGCATATCATCTGGAGCTTCTATCATGGCTGCTTCTAAAAAAGTTTGAGCATAATCTAAATTCTGAACCATTTCTTCACTAGTTGTTCCTGGAGTTATTTTATTTGGCCATTTAATCATAAGAGGAGTTTTAAATGATTCATCATAAATAAATCTTTTATCAAACCAGCCGTGTTCACCTAAATAAAAACCTTGATCAGACGTGTAAACCACTATAGTATTGTCATCCAAGCCTGTTTCATCTAAATAATCCAATACTCTTCCCACATTATCATCAACAGAGGATATAGTAGCTAAATAATCCTGCATATATCTTTGAAACTTCCATTGCATTTTCTCTTTATCATTCATAGTAGGCCAATTTTCTTTGAAATCCTTACTAATCTTATCTAAAGTGACATCGTATTTTTTCTTTTGCTCTTCATTAGCTCTTCCGAAAGGACCATTAAACCCTTGTTCAGTTGGGCGCATTAGAGTTCCATCTCCCCGAACATAAACAATTTCAGGTTCTACTTTTCCCATTTCTCTCATAGTCTGAGGTCTTACCTTACTATCGTGCATGTACTGCATATGAGTTAAAATATTCATCTCAGCTGTTTTAGCAGCAGTTCCTCGGTTCGAATAATCATCGAATAAAGTAGCAGGCTCAGGAAATTCTTTTTCATAAAACTCAGCAAACTTTTCAGGACTTGGCCACCATGCCCTATGTGGTGCTTTATGCAAATACATCATCATAAAAGGTTTTTCTTTATCTCTCTTTTTATCTAACCAATTTAAAGTTACATCTGTTATTACATCTGTAACGTATCCAGTAATAATGGTATCTCCTTTAGGGCCTATGAATCTTGGATTGATATAAGAACCTTGACCTGGAAGTATTAAAAAATCATCAACTCCTTTTGGATTATTTCCAAAATGAAGCTTTCCAAACATCGCAGTTTGATAGCCAGCTTCTTGAAAAAGTTGAGGAAAGGTTACTTGAGAATCATCAAATTTAGCATGATTATCAATCTTACCATTTAAGTGACTGTGTTTTCCAGTTAAAATTACAGCCCTTGAGGGTGCACAAATTGAATTGGTAACAGAGGCATTAGTAAAAAGCATTCCCTCATTAGCAATTCTATCAATATTAGGAGTTTGAATCAACCTATCATCATAAGCGCTAATGGCTTGATAAGCATGATCATCAGACATTATAAATAATATATTGGGTTTTTTATTTTTTTGCTCCTCGCTAGAACAACTAGAAAACAAAAAGGGAATCATAAAAAATAAATAGAAAAAATATTTCATTGTTAGTTATTTAAAGTTTTTGTTAATTGAAACTGTATTGGCATTAGTTTCTTGTTGTAAGTTAAGTAATCTATTATGTAAGTCTTGAGTTTTATCGGGATATTTTGAGGATAAATCATTCATTTCTCCTAAATCTTTACTTAAATCAAATAGTTCAAGTTGATTAGATTCAAAGTGTTTAACTAGTTTCCAATCACCAGATCTAATGGACGCACCAGGCTTCCATAAACTCCCGTGATAATGGGGAAAATGCCAAAACACATCTTCTCTATCTAATTTTAATCCTTCTTTGAATATTGGCATCAAGCTTTTTCCATCAATCACTTCATCAGAGCTTAATCCAGCATAATCTAAAATGGTAGGAAATAAATCATATGAAACAGTTGCTTCATCAACCTTAATATTTTGAGAATGATTAGGTGGTTTTATTAACTGCGGAATTCTAACGCCTCCCTCATAAAGCCATCCTTTTCCACCACGCAAAGGAAATACTGATGTTGGAGCTACTCTTCTTTGAGTTGATAGACCTCCATTGTCAGATGTAAAAATAATAAGAGCGTCATCATATAATTTGTTTTGTTTCAGACTAGCTATTAACCTTCCTACATTTTCATCCATAGCATAAACCATAGAAGCATAATCTGCATTTACTTGGTTTAAAACACTAATGGCCTGACCCTCTTGACGGGTCCTCACCTTGTTATCTTTAATTGATTTTAATTTATTTTTAAAATAATCAACATACTTAATATTGGGTTGAATAGGTGTATGAACATTATAAAAGGAGAGAAACAATACAAATGGTTCATTTTTATCATGATTTTCTATAAATGAAATAGACTCACTAGTTAACCTGTCTGTCAAATACTCTCCATCGGGACCATTTGTTAATTTTGGATTTTTCCAGGGGGAATAATAACCTCCAATTGGCGATCCTTTTTCAAAACCTCCAATATTAATATCAAAACCATTTTGTTCTGGATAAAAACCCTCGGATCCAAGATGCCATTTACCTGAATAAAAGGTCTTATAACCAGATCCTTTTAACTTTTCAGCAATGGTTGTTTCCTCAAGAGGAAGTTGATGAAAATCTGTAGGACCCAATAGTGGTCTGTTTTTAGGATCAACACCAGGGATCCAATCAGTTATATTTACTCTAGCAGGATGTTTACCTGTCATTATCGAGGCTCTAGTAGGTGAACAAACAGAGCTAGCGGAATAAGCAGTTAAAAATTCGTAACTATCCTCACTCAGCGCATCAATATTTGGACTCTCGTAGAAGTTACTTCCAGTATACCCTAAATCATTCCACCCTAAATCGTCAACAAGAATAAAAATCACATTGGGTTTTTTATTCATTGATTTATTTGTTGGATTGCATGAAAAAATCATACAACAAATAATGAGCATTAAAATTTTTTTCATTTTAAGTTAAATTTAAATCCACAACATGTGGCCAGCCTTTAAACTGCTTAGCGTCTTTTTTTGAAACATCCTCAAATCTTGGCCAACACTGAAAGGTGACATTATTTTTTTCTTTATCGAAAAGAACCATACCATAACCAGCTCCATTGGATGGCGAATCAGGATTAGCATAGGCATGCATTGTAATTTTATTACTGAACCCATCTAAATACCTTCCTGTCCAAGGTAATTTTTTATTGGATTTTTCACCAGGTTTTTCATCCTCGGGCCACCACCACCTACTATAATAATTATTAACCAGCGCTGGTACGATAAATTGAAATGGACCGTCCTCAAAATTATCAATACCGTGATGAACAATTGAAGCTAAATGTTGATCACCTCCAATATGTACTGCATTGGCATTTTTAACAATTTTCAAAGCTTTATTCCTTCCCTTTTGAGGCCAACCATTAGAATCTAAATCAGCATGAAGCCTATTAGACTTTTTCCCGTGTAAATGCGCCGCTCCACAAAAGCTAGTCGCAGAAAGCAGAGCCTTCATTGTTTTTCCTTTGGATTTAGAAGACCATGATTTTAAAAATTCTAGTTGTCTGTCTCCAAGTAATTTTAATCCGCTAATATCAATATCTTTTGAATTATAATCAGGATTAATAATATGATCAGGGCGTGGTCCTTGATTAGGAATTTTTCCTTTTGGACCTGATTTGAATTTTCTGTCTTCAACAATAGCGAAATCTATTTCACCATATTTCAAATTAGTATAATAGACATTAATCCCTTGTTCAATTGGTGTGGGATCAAAGGGATCCGGCAAATGTGATGTTTGACATCTTTCAACCATTTTCACATATTCATGATGATAATAATACCCTCCATCATCACCCTGTCTTCTTAAAGCCTTTTTACCTCCTTCACCCCATAAATTACCTTGACCAATATCATGGTCGTCTGGAATGGTAATACAAGGTCTGTCTCTAAAGAGTTCTTTAAACTGTAATCCAAATTTTAGCCATGCTGCCGTATGTTGTTTGTGATCATAAGACTGATCTCCTCCAAAAAAAAGAATATCAGGATCTTGATGGTTAACATTTTTAATGTAATTATTTCTATCACCTCTATCCTTATTACTATTACACGAAAATGCAGCAAGCTTAATTATTTTTTTATCCACTGGATCTTTTCGGATTTTTCCATTAAAAACAGAACCATTTTCATGAACGAGTCTGTATTGTTGGTCTATTTTACTATTCCAATTTGGCAATCGAAATAAAGTTGACCAACCAATATCATTTATTTTTTGTTTAGAAACTTCCTTCCATTTATTATTGGTTTTAATTTGAAAGGAAATAAAACGACTTTCATTTGGATAAAGAGGATAAGTTTGGGCCGAAAGCTTTAAAATATTATTGGACAGTGTATAAATACCAAAGGCAATAATATTCTTTCTATCAACTTTTAAATTTATAATTTGATTGTCCTTTCTTTCCCACCAATCATTAACGCAAAAAGTATCAAGATCTTCAAAAGGAGCTTTAATATAGGTGGAAGACCCCCTACTAAAAGAATAATGAAGTGGAATTAATGAAGCTCCTGCTAGTAATGCTGTGTCTTTTATAAATTTTCTTCTTTCTTTTTTCATTTCATAAATAGATACAAAAAAGGCTCAAACACATAATATATTTGAGCCCTTTTCAAACATTGAAAAAACTAATTTTTAATATCCTGGGTTTTCAACTAAATTAGGATTTTGCGCTAACTTATTTGTTCCAAAAGGAAGCCAGTACATTTTAGGAAGAAAAGGTGTGTTCTGTGAAAAATTCCACTTCCACTGTTTAGCTTTATACATTCCATCACTTGCTCTTCTGTACCATTTAGTACCATATTTTGTAACCAAATGCAATTCTGCCTCAGCATCTCTCCATGTTCTTAAATCCCAATATCTGTGATTTTCACCATATAGTTCAACAAACCTTTCATTTTTAATTACATCTAAGGTTATTTCAGTCTTTTTAGGCATACCTACTCTTTCTCTTAAAGTGTTTAATCTACCCATAGCCTGACCCATTTTTCCTGTTTCAAAAGCAGCCTCGGATGCATTTAAAAACATTTCTCCTGTTCTAATCGCTATGTAAGGAACTTCATCAGTTCCTCCAGCAGGAAATTCTAATGCAGGATTAGTTCTTTTTTGAACCAATCTACCTCCTCTGTTTCTATTTCTTCCAGGTGCTCTTTTAGGAACAGCATTTCCAGCTCTTCCCTTTACTGTACCTTTGCCAACAGTATTGTCATGGAACCAAACTTCTCTCCCTTGAAATATTTCTTCAGGTGTAAAAAGAGTAGCTAAATATCGTGGATCTTTTTTATAGATAACTTCTTCTATATCAAACCAAGTTTTATTGTTAAACTTTGCATGATGCTTGTCTCCTGGTGAGCCATCTTGATACTCAAATCTAGCATCAGAAGCTGTATACATATGAAGGTTAGATCCCCATCCAGCTTTAAATCCATCAGGCAAACAATAAATAGAGTAACTGTGAGTTTTTCCTAGTGATAAACTATAAGCTTCAGCAAAAATAATTTCAGAATTTTCATCTTCATAGAATAATTTTTCAAATCTATCAACCATATTTGCACCCCCTTTATATAATGGGTGTTTTCCACCATCAATAACAGCGTTTGCTGCTCCGAGTGCTGCAGTATAATAACCAGTTGCCGAGCTAGCTGGAATTGAGGTTAATCCGTCTGTAGATTGCGGGTGGTATTTTGCTATTCTTGCAGCATATAGTGCCGCTCTACTTTTTAATCCTAAAGCAGCCCATTTAGTAGCCTTTCCATATATAGCAGTTCCAGGTAAATCTGTTGCTGCTGCATCTAAATCAGAAATAATTTGGTCATAAGTTTCTTTCAAAGTATTTCTAGGAATCATAAGCTCTTCAGTTGATGAATCCACAGATTTAGGAGTTAGCTCGAGAGGTAGCCCTCCGAACCTTTTTGCCATTTCTAAATACATAAAAGCTCTTAAAAACTTTGCTTCTGCTATTTGTGTTTTTACAATGGCAGGATCAAAAGTTGCATTATTTAAAATCTCAATAACTTCATTACAAGATCTGATGTTTGGATATTGCCATTTAACTAATCTTGAATGACCTCCAGAAGCAGTTGGAATATCATAAGAGGCTTTAACACCATTTTGCCATGGTGCCATTAGCGTATACTCACCTCCAACTACACCATCGGTTAACCTGTCTTGATTTGGGTATCCGACACCTTCATTAGGTTCGAAATTTGCATTAGCATAAATTTTTGTTAAAAAAGCTTCCACTAATTTAGGATCTTTTTTTACAGCATCCTCAGCAATCATATCTGTTGGCGAAAGATCTAAATCCGCACAACCAACTGCTAGAAAGAAAATTAATAAGTAAGATAATTTTTTCATTTGTTTAAGTTTATTTGTTATTTGATTCATTTTATATTAAAAGGTTTAAAATCCTATTTTAATTCCAGTTGTAACTGATTTTACATTTGGATAAGCCCTATCAACACCTCCTCCAGCAGTTCCAGAAACAATTTCAGGATCATAACTTCCAGAGTAAACTCCTAGATTATCAAATGTTAATAGATTTGATCCAGCTAAATAAAGCTGAACACTTGTCAATCCTAATTGATCAACAAACTTTTTATTAAGGTCATAACTTAGGCTAACAGTTTTAAGTCTTAAGTACATAGCATCCACTCGGTTAAAATCACTAGCAGCCTGATCAATTTGAGGTGCTCCTCCAGTTGTAAATACAGGTGGAAATTTTCTTAATATATCAATATCACCATTAGCATCATAAGTTGATCTATTTTCATAAGCAAAACTCTTAGCAACAGATTGATGACCAGAATGAGACCATGGACCTGAGGAACCTCCAAAAGCAATAGTATAACCTTCAGCTCCTTGCCATAACATATCAAGGTTCCAATTTTTATATTTGAAGTTCATATTTGTACTGTAGTTCCACTTAGGTAATCCACCTTGACCAATTACCACTTGATCTTTCCAATCTATTAGTCCATCTCCATTTTGATCTACTTTAATTAAATTTCCAACAATCATTGTTTGATTACCAGCTCCGTCAATATCTACTGGATGGCTATCAATTTGGCTTTGTGAAGTAAAGAATCCATTTGTTTGATATCCCCATTGACGATCGTCCCAATTTCCAGTAAGCACGTACCTTCTGTTATACTCTGCATTTGCAGCAGCATCATCACCAGTTTCTGGAAGAATATTTTCCTCCCAACTAACATACTTTCCTCTTGAGTAAGAGACCATAGGATTAATGTTATAAGAAACATTTCCAATTTTACCTCTGTGTTTCAACATTAAATCAAATCCTCTATTATCTCTAGAATTTAGGTTAGTTCTTGGAAGACTTGCTCCAAAGTGAAAAGGAATATCAGAGTCAGGAAGAGCTAAAATATCTTCTCTTAATCTGTAAAATACATCCAGTTCAAATCCTAATCCTCCATCCCATAAAGTTCCATCAAGTCCAATATTTGCTATTTTCATAGTTTCCCATGTAATTAACGCATTGGCTAGTCCAGCAGAAGATATAATTGGGTATGGATTTCCTCCAAACATATAAAATCCTCCAGAAATATTATAACCAGTTAAATAATCAAAATTTGAAATACCATCATTACCCATTGTACCATAAGACATTCTTAGCTTTAGATTATTCCATGCAGAATTGTCTTTCATGAAAGCTTCTTCAGATATTCTCCATCCAAAACTAACACTAGGAAAGTAGCCCCATCTACCTTCAACAGAATATCTTGCAGTAGCATCTGCTCTCATAGTAGCTTCAATGAAATATGTGTCAGCTATATTATAATTAACCCTACCAACGTAACTTTGTCTTGCAGATTGGGAAAAGATTTCAGCATTATCTTTCTCTGCAGCCGATGAATAATTTAAATACGGTGCCTCAAAAGATAATGGATCGGTTCTGGAACCCATAAGGTAGTCTCTTTCAAATGATGTCGACTCAGCTACAAAAGTTGCTTTTAATTCACTGTTATCAAATTCAGTTTCATAATTTAAAGTAAGTCTTGGAAGTAATTCCATATCACGATCAGAATTAACAGAAATAAAATCTCTTAAATGAGTCCCAAAAAATACATAAGGATCTTCCTGTAAAGGATCATAAGTATACATATTATATTTTCTACTGACTTGTTTATTCCACTCAGTTTGAGTTTCCATATTTAAACTTGCAGTAGCAGTCAAACCATTAATAAACGGAACGTTATAAGATAAACTAAGTCTAGCTTGTAAGTTATTATCGCGATCCACTCGAGTTCCTGAGAAGTCTTTTCTAGTCATGTAAATTGGAGAATAAGGGGTAGCTGCTCCAGTTTGAGAAGCATATGACTGATCAGGAAAAAGAGGTAAGTGTGTTGGTTTACCAGTTCCTAGTCTATTATACATCTCCGAAATTCCAAAATTCGCTCTATCTAATGTCGTTTGACGGTAACTAAAATCAAATTGAGCACTCAAATTATCGTTAAATTTCGCATCTAAATTAGATCGAACATTGAATCTCTGGTGTGTATAGTCAGCATCTCTAAATGCACTTTCGGTATCAGTAAAACCAAGTGAAACGAAGTAACCAATATTCGAACTTCTTCCTCTAGCGCTCAAATTATGTTGTTTTTGAGCATTAGCATCTTTATAAATTGATCTATACCAATCCACACCATCAAAATCTTCTCCTGTTATTCTGTTAAATACTCTTTTTCTAGTTGTATCATAATCTAAGTATTCTGGCATCTCATTTTCAGCTCCAAGACCATTTTCCTCCATTAACTCAGCAAATTGATGAGCGTTAACAGTTTTTGGCATTGTGATTAAAGATTCCCAACTAGTTGTACCGTGATATGTAAATTTAGCACCTTGAGCGTCATCAGATCCTCTTTTACTAGTAATAAGAATAACTCCATTACCAGCTCTTGCTCCATAAACTGAAGCAGAAGCGTCTTTAAGAACGGAAATAGATTGAATATCATTAGGGTCCAATTGACCAATGGAAGACTCTACGCCATCCACCAAAACAAGTGCTGAACCAAAATTTCGGATACTTAAATTTGCCCAATTATTTCCAGGCAATCCTCCAATCATTCTGGATGATAAACCAGCTACTTGCCCTACTAAAAGCTGCGTAGTGTTTGCGGCAGGTTTTTGAGTTAAACTTTCCGATGAGATAGTTCCAATCGATCCTGTTAAAGATTTTTTAGAAGTAGATCCATATCCAGTTACAACAACCTCCTCTAATTGAGCGACATCCTCGTTCATAACAACATTCATAGTTGCTGAAGCACCTAATGTTTGTGTGATGTAACCAATGTAACTAAAAACGAGTTGAGAGTTATCATTTTTTAAAGTAATAGAGAAATTACCATCAAAATCTGAAGTAACTCCATTTACCGTTCCTTGCTCAACGACAGAGACACCTGGAAGTGGAATACCACTAGCTGTCACTGTTCCCGTTATTGTTTGCTGGGCAAAAAGCGACCCAATTCCTAAACTTAAAAAAGATAGGATTGTTAAAAGATTTAATTTTTTCATAAATGTGTTTAGTTTAATTATTGTTTTAATCAAATTTAAAGTTAATAAAAAAAAATTAGGTTGGTGTATAAGTCATTAAAGGGGGGGATATTAACCAAATAAACCTTTTTTAAGAGTAAAAAAGAGAATTACTTTTATAAAACCAAACGATTAACTAATCTAATAGTTTAAATATTTTGATTAATTGTATCTACTTTAGAGCTTTTGTATTTTGATGGCAGACAACCAAATTGTTGTTTGAAAGAAGTTCTAAAATACTTATAATCATTAAATCCAACTTCATAACACACATAGGTTAATTTGGTGTCAGTAGTTGAAATTAAATAAGCTGCCTTTTTTAACCTAACTGATCTTATAAAAGCTGTCAAAGACAAACCAGTCAAAGATTTTATTTTTCTATATAGCGTTGATTGGCTCATACAGAAATAATCTGTCATTTTATCAATACCAAAATTTGGATTTTGTATATTTTCCTCAACCAGAACAATAGCTTTTTCAATAAAACCTATTTCAACATCATCATTAGAATTTGGATCAATTACTGGCTCAAACCTTACTTTATTTAATAAATGCTTTCTTGTATTGTTTCTATTATCTAAAAGACTAGTTACTCTTGCCTTTAATATGTTTGCCTTAAAGGGCTTTGTTATGTAATCATCAGCACCAGACTCAAAACCACTAACTTCAAAAAGTGTTGAATTTCTTGCTGTCAAAAGAATGATTGGAATGTGAGAAGTGCTTAATTCTTTTTTTAGCTTACTACATAGCTCTATACCATCCATTACTGGCATCATGATATCACTAATAATTAAATCAGGTATTTTTGAAAGCGCTAATTTCAAACCAACCTCTCCATTTTCAGCTTCAATTATTTCATAATTATCACTTAATAAAGAATTTAAATAAGTTCTAATATCTTTATTATCATCAATGACAAGAATGGTTTCCCTTGATTCTATACTCACATTATTAATGCTATTTGTGTTGTTTTCCAAGTGATAAACACTCAGATCCTCAGACTTTTTAAAATTCAAATCAACCTCCCGATAGTTATTTGCATCCATGGAGATAGAAAAAATAAACTCAGAGCCATCTCCATAGTCACTTAAAACATTTATAGAACCATGATGTAGTTCAATAATTTTTTTTGAAAGAAAAAGACCGATACCTGTCCCAGGGGTTTGATTTTTTAATTTAGACTTTACCATGTAAAATTCATCAAAAATCTTGTCAACATCTTTTACCGGAATTCCAATTCCCGTATCTCTAACCGAGCAGTTGCAATATCCATTTGCTGATGAAACCATGACTGTAATTTTACCACCAGATGGGGTAAATTTCAAGGCATTTGAAATTAGATTACTAATAACTATTTCAATTTTATTTCTGTCAAAAGGGAGGTTAATTTCATCCTCATTGCAAATAAATTCGTATTCAATATTTTTTGATTTGGCTAGCTCATTAAATAGAAGAAAAATTTCATGACTGAAATTTTTAAAATTTCCATAAGCAACTTTTATTTTTAATAGCCCCTGATCAGCTTTTCTAAAATCAAGAAGTTCATTTATTAAGTTCAATAGTTTGTTAGCATTTTTTTCAACCGTTGTTAATTTATTGGAAACATTCGCTTTCAGGTCAGTTGAATTTAAAATTTCTTGTATTGGTGAAATAATTAATGTTAGTGGCGTTCTAAACTCATGCGAAATATTTGTAAAAAACCCGAGTTTAGACTCAGCAAAATCCATTTCACGTTTTTTATCTTTTTCGCTATTTATCAAACTACTTTTTAGTTTTAAACCATTGGAGTAGATTCTAATAATCAAATAAAACAATAAAATAAGGGTTAAAATATAAATCATTAAAGCCGGAAAAGATAAAAAAGGTGATGGTTTTATATTAATTAAAAGCTCAGATGAATTTTCCCAGTTTACATTATCTAAGCTAGATGCTACTATTAATTTATATTTTCCGTCCGAAAATAATGAAGAAGATAAGCCTGTAAAATCGATCTCTTTGACATGGCCCAAATTAATCCACTGGTCTTGATAACCAATGAGTTTGTAAGCAAATTTATTTCTTTCATTAAAATCGTTGTTTACAAATCCAACAGAGAAAGATCTTTCTTTATCAGTTAGAGTGATTTCATTTAAATATGATAAATTTTTATTTAGAACTATCCTGTCATTATATTCTTGATTGGGATAAATTTTACTTTGATTAATCTTTAAGTGAGTAAAAATTACTTTTCCATCGTTTTTATCTTTACTAATCTTTTTTAAATCTAGTTCAATTAGATCATTACTAGCTCCAAAATATATTTTATCATCATTGTGTTGAAAAGAAGCCCCTAGATTAAACATTTGAACGTCAATTCCATCCATTCCTCCATATTCAATGAGTCCACCACTTTTTTCATTGTAATTTACAACCTTAATCATTGAGCTGAACCAATAGGAACCTAACTCAGAAGTATTGTTTTCAACTTTAACAATCGAATTAATAAACTCATTGTCAAGCCCATTATTTAAATCGAGAGTTTCAACTAATGAAAGTTTATAGCTATTGTCAATATTCTTTTGATAATCTAATTTAAAAACTCCATTTGCAGTTGCTAACCACATAAACTCATCAATCACAAAGTCATTAATAATTTCAGGTAAATAAAAATTAGAAAAATTTCTATGAGAAATAAGGTTTTTGTTTTTATTAACAAGATAAAGACCATTGTAAGTTCCTATCCAAATATTTCCATATTTATCTTCTTTAATTTCTGTAATTCGTCTGCTGTTATCGTATAATTTTTCTGGCTTAATTTTTATAAAATTATTTGAAAAAAATTTATTTTCTTCAGCAAAAATTAATCCATTTTGCTGAGTACCTATCCAAATATTATCCAAGGAATCTATAAAAATAGAGAGAACAGCAAAAGAGGGGAAATTTGATAAACGCATTAAACTTGAACTAGATTCGTAGTCTGGTGAATTGTAACCTGGAATATTTATTTTTTTTAATTTTTTATTGCCACCCAGTGAATAAAGGCCGTTTTGAGTGCCAATTAAAATATTATCCTTGTATTTCCTTAAAACATTTATTTTTTCACCTTTTAATCCATAACTTTTTAGATTACCATCATTATCTATGCTAAAAAGACCCAAATTAAATGTACCAACATAAAGATCATCTTTATCCTTTAAGACAGATTTTATGTTTTTATTTTGATTTAGCTTAAATGAGGAGGTCAATTCAATTAAGCTTTTGAAAGGCTTTACTGGACTCAATTTAACTACTCCTCCGTTTGCCATGGAAAGCCAAGTTGTATTGTCAGAAGAATGCTCAATATCGTTTATAGTTGAATAATTGATTTTTAATTTTCTACTGTTAGGTTTTACAAGATTAATTTTTTTAAAATTTTCTACTTTATCATCACTTACAAATAAACCAAACCTCCACGTTCCAATCCACAACTTTCCAAAATTATCAAAAGACATGGTTGGGTTAAAAGAAGAGGGAAATTTTTTTATTTTTGAAATGGCTTTTGTCTTAAAATCAAGTTCATTTAGCTGTCCACCTGCTGAAATAAATAACAATCTGTTTCTTTTAATATCCTCAGTTATATCACCAATTTGATAGGTGTCAAATGATTCGACAATATTTTTATCTAAATGAAATACATTTAATTTGTTAGTGGATGAGAACCAAACATTTCCACTTGAATCATTAAAAATAGATTGAACACTTTCTTGTTTATTAAAATGATGGATAATTTTTTGTTCCCCAGGGTTGATTACAAATACACCATTACTAAAGGTTCCAACCCATATTCTTCCATGTTTATCCTCAGATATAGCAAATATTCTAAATGTATTTTTTTCAGAAATTCCAATAATTGAGTTATAGTTTTGGGTTTCGAATGTAACGGGATTAATTGAAGATAATCCGCCACTTTTTGTTCCAATCCAAATTAAATTATTAGAATCTTTGTAAAGAGTTTCGATATTTTCATTTAAAATCCCAGATAAAAACTTTCGTTTTGTCTTAATTACTTCAATTTCAAATTGATTACCATTATAAATAGATATACCATTTTCAGTAGCAATCCATTTAAAATTTGACTGATCACTGATGATTTTTGTAACATAATTACTGCTAAGACCTGAATTAGTAGTCAAATATTCAATTCGATAATCCTGTTCTTGTGAAAATAAAAAGAAAGGAATAAAAATTGGGAGACAATATTTTGAAAAAAACTTGAACATTTAGTTTATTAATTTATCGGACTAATTATAAAAGAATATTGATAATTACCAGGCTGTATTAAATACTTATCTAGCGGTCTTGCTCCCCAACTGTTGTCACCACCCACGCCCATTTGTTTTAAATCGATATTCAAACTTATGAAATTTCTTTTTTCAAGGTCGACTGGTTTTCTTTGTTTTTTAACCATTCTTTTTCTAGCAGACCCCATTTCTCCAACTTTTTTTTCTCTAACCCCGTCATCAAAATCTTCAATTGTATTGTAATGAGCACTAAAAGAAATGTAAGGTTCGCCGTATATTTTAAATCCAAATCCATTATCATTTTTCAGTTCCAACCACTTGGTTTTTGTTCGATACCCATTTTCTTGAGGTCTTGAATATTCATAACCAAGTTCGCTTACTGAGTTATTATAAATACCCATGAAAGCAGAATCTTTTCTGTCGATATAATTCTCGTGGGGTCCCCTACCATACCAAGAAACCATATTATAATTTTCTGGAATTTGAAAATTCATACCAAATCTAGGCATTTCAGCGTCGTTTAAATTTCCATTGTAAGTGAAATTATTTGAAACTTTAATATCACCATCAGGGTTAATTAAAAAAGTAGTAATGTAGGAGGATTGAATATTTTCAAGCTCATATTCTGCCCAAACTTTTATTTGATTATCAATAACCTCATGTTTTAAATTTTTAAGCACTCTATTGTTAGATGCCACTTTCCAAGGATTGGATCTTAGGGGTAAATTATTACCATAATCGTTATCTATTGGTGCCCTCCAAAAATTTAAATAAGGAGCTTGATCAATTAATTGATTTCCATCAAACAAAAAGCTAACCAACTCTCCGTTTGAATTAAATTCTACATTAAGATTATCGTTAAAAACCTTTATCGAATTATTTTTTGACTTAACTTTTAATCGATTCTTTGATTGAACCAATAAGTAATTATTTTTTGATTCGTTAATTACTAATTGTTCTTTTAAAATTAAGTGACCAGAGGGAATTAAATTTTTTCCTTGTTTTAAATGACCATAAATATTTAAGTGAAAATCATCTTCTTTTTTTATGATTTGATCAATTAAAGATTTATTAAAAGGAATATTATAGCTCCTAGATGATTGCGGATTTAGGTCTACTTTTAAATTCCCTTTTTCTTTAACAATACCATTTTGTAACAATTCGTAATTAAAATCAAATTCATTTAAATTGGTAAAAAAATATTGATTTTTAATGTTAACTGAAAAAGAATCAGAATTTTTTTCTAGTGAAAATTTAGTGTCCTGATAAACTTTTTTAATTTCTTCCATAGCGGGATGAAATGTTCTATCAGGATTAACAAGTCCGTTCATGCAGAAATTAGTGTCATTGTGATAATTACTAGGTGAGTAGTCGCCACCATATTTCCAAAACTTTTTTCCCTCACTGTTGAAATCTGCTAATCCTTGATCGACAAAATCCCAAATAAATCCTCCTTGCATTTGTCTCTCATTGTGTATCATATTCCACAAATCAGAAATATTTCCATTACTGTTTCCCATGGCATGGGAGTATTCTAACCAAATAAAAGGTCTATCACTAAATTTTCCTAAATATTCCTTTTCTAAATCGTTCATTCTGGCATACATCCAACCTAAAACATCTGTGTGAGGTTTGAGGTCAATTCCCATTTTTCTCTGTTTAAAATGTTCCGAGGTTCTTTCATAAATAGTTAGTCGAGACTTATCATATGATTTGATCCAATCATAGCCCTTAACAAAAACAGGTCCGTCACCTGCTTCATTTCCAAGTGACCACATTATAATTGAAGGATGGTTTTTATCTCTTTCCACCATTCTAACCCACCTATCCATGTGCATTGCGTCAAACTCTGGTTTAAAAGCAGGAGTATCCTCTTTTTTATAGCCAAACCCATGTGACTCAACATTAGCCTCATCAATAACATAAATCCCATACTTATTACACAGTTCGTACCAGTAAGGATCGTTAGGATAATGAGAGGTTCTTACTGCATTAATATTATTTTGTTTCATTATTTCAATGTCTTTCAACATCGACTCCTTTGAAACAACGTGTCCAGTAAATTCATCATGCTCATGTCTGTTAACCCCTTTAAAAAGAACGGGTTGGTTATTAACCAGAACTTGACCAGACTTTAATTCAATTTTTCTAAAACCAACCTGCTGACCTATTGAATGTGTTTCATTGCCATCTTGAATAACACTAATTGTCAAATAATATAAATTAGGTTGTTCCGCGCTCCAAAGTAAAGGATTAATAACTTCATCATTTAAACGAACTTTCTTCGATGAAAGCGATGGAATTTTAAACTCATTGTTTGTAGTATTAATCAATTCATTATTGTGATCATATAATTTAGACTTGATAGAAAAATTAGAATCGGAAGAATCATAGTTTGTGACATCTAAATCAACGACTAAATTAGATTTGTTTAAATTACTATTTAAATTAGTTTTTATAAAAAAATCTCTGACAGCTACTTTGGGTTGTGCATATAAAAAAACATCCCTTTCAATT
>Ga0228639_1000320_pt1 | contig 21880 bp, 24 predicted proteins | sample 50DmetaG_FD_190532 | JGI IMG/M metagenome (GOLD analysis project Ga0228639, IMG submission 190532) | Seawater microbial communities from Monterey Bay, California, United States - 50D | ecosystem: Environmental > Aquatic > Marine > Coastal | place: USA: California | collected 2016-10-18
AAGCATGCACGATAGTCCAGAAGTGAAACAAGTCAGGCATAATCAACTAAAAGCATTTCAAGTAAACGAAGAGCTTATGTCAAATGCAAAAAAAGATGCTCTATTTATGCATTGTTTACCAGCTCATAGAAATGAAGAAGCAACTTCTGCTGTCATGGACGGACAAAACTCAGTTATTTTTGATGAGGCAGAAAATCGTTTGCATGTACAAAAAGCGATAATGCGATGGTGCCTTTCAAAGTAGTCAATGACCACTATCCAAAATACCAGTTTTTACCGAGTAATTCACAGCAAGAGCATAATCTGGATCGTCATCACTATCGATGACTAGGTGACCCGCTTTAGTCAGCAAATTATGACAGTCCCGGCTAAGATGTCTGAGTTGAATTCGTTTGTTCGCAAGTTCATATTTACCCGCAATTGCCTCAATTGCCTGTAGGGCCGATTGATCAACTACTCGGCTATCAGAAAATTCAATGATGACTTCTTCGGGATCATTTTGAACATCAAATAACTCCGAAAACCCATCAGCAGAGCCAAAAAATAAAGGGCCTTGAATGCGATAAATTTTGGCACCACTTCCTGAAATTTCAGTGTGAGCGTGAATTCTCCTAGCATTATTCCAGGCATAAGCTAAAGCAGAAACAATTACCCCCACAACCACTGCAACTGCTAGGTCTGACAAAACAGTGACAATTGTTACAAGTATAGTAACGAAAGCATCTGTAAGCGGAACTTTTCTAAGAATTTTAAAAGAATTCCATGCAAAAGTTCCTATAACAACCATGAACATAACTCCAACAAGCGCCGCTAAAGGTATCATTTCGATTATTGGCGATCCGACTAATATAAAAACCAGTAGGAAAAGTGCCGCAGCAATCCCTGCTATCCGAGTTCTACCGCCCGACTTAACATTGATCATGGATTGACCAATCATAGCGCATCCACCCATTCCGCCAAAAAATCCGGTTGCAGTATTAGCGAGACCCTGAGCTATACATTCTTGGCTCGCACCTCCCCTTTTACCCGTCATTTCACCAACTAAATTAAGTGTTAGAAGACTCTCAATTAAGCCGATAGCCGCCAAAATGATTGAATAGGGTAATATAATTTCGAATGTTTCCCAGCTTAGTGGAACGGAAGGGATATGAAACGGAGGTAAAGTTCCTTGAATTGAAGCCATATCACCAACTCTAGGAACATCTAAACCAAAGAAAATAACAAGCCCTGCCACAACGCCGATACCAGCGAGAGGCGAAGGAATAATACGCGTAATGCGTGGCATGATATAGATTATAAACATTGTCAGAGCGACTAAAGCCAACATCATATATAAAGAGCCACCGCTGAGCCATTCGCCTCCTGAAGAACCATGCCCAGAAATTTCAGCTGTACCAGGTACTTTAAATTGCGTTAATTGGGCCAGGAAAATAACAATTGCCAGTCCATTGACAAAACCTAACATTACTGGATGAGGCACTAAGCGGATAAACTTTCCCCACTGCATAAGACCAGCAAATATTTGCAAAACTCCCATTAAAACTACTGTGGCAAATAAATATTCCACTCCATGTTCTGCAACTAGTGCCACCATAACGACCGCTAAGGCTCCGGTGGCTCCAGAAATCATACCTGGACGACCTCCCAAGACTGCAGTTACCAACCCAACAAGAAACGCCGCATATAGTCCAACTAAAGGATGTACGCCAGCCACAAACGCAAACGCAACTGCTTCTGGAATCAGAGCTAGAGCAACAGTTAGTCCCGACAAGAGTTCCGTCCTGACCCGAGAAATGGTTAAACCTTCATCATTCATAAAATTCAAATCTGGTTTGTTCAAAGTCGCAAAAGTATTTAGAAGGGTTTGTTTCATCTATGGGGTTTCCAATTAATCACTAGTTGTCTCACTAATCGAGATTGTGCCAGTTTAAAAGCCATTCGGTTCACAAAATTCAAAATTGCATTATTAAACTAGAGATAATTTTGTTAACTAAGTTGAACTGTTTAGTTTACCACGATCTAAAATTCTAATAAAAGTCCCAATGTCTCAATACTTAGAGTATATGTTATTTTTATTAGTAGGGAACGTTAGAAATGTCATCAATCAAGGATCTAATAAGAACAATACCCAATTTTCCAATTGAAGGTATAATGTTCAGGGATGTCACAACTTTGTTTGATAACGCTAAAGGCTTTAAGGAATGTATAGATAAACTTGCAGAGCCGTACAAAGGAACCAAAATCGATAAAGTTATAGGTCTAGAAGCAAGGGGATTTATAATAGGTGGAGCAATTGCGAAAGAATTGGAATGTGGCTTCATACCTATACGAAAAGTAGGAAAACTTCCAAGTAAAACAATAACTCAAGATTATGAACTAGAATATGGAAAAGCCACATTAGAGATACATGAAGATGCATTATCAGCGGGACATAAAGTACTTATAGTAGACGACCTTCTTGCAACTGGCGGCACAGCGGAAGCTGGCATAGCTTTAGTAGAAAAACTAGGTGGAGAAATTTTAGGCTGTTCTTTTATCGTTAATTTACCAGACTTGGGTGGTAGCAAAAAATTGGAAAAAATGGGAGTTTTTACTCATATTTTGTGCGAATTCGAAGGACTATAGCTCGGGAACTTTAGTCCATAAAAAAATTGCCCTCTACAGAAAACAAACTCCCTCAATCAAATACTTAAAACAAATTTTTTGACTCCAGTTTTTATCAAAAACTGAGTTTTGATCTTGAAAATTTCAGATATTAACTGCATTGCTGATAGCCATGGCGAAGTTATATTTTCAATATTCAACTATGAATGCTGGTAAGTCTACACTATTGCTTCAGGCATCCCACAACTACCATGAGAGAGGGATGAAGACTTATCTCATTACAGCGGGCTTTGACAAAAGAGTTGGCGACGGGAAAATAGGATCAAGAATAGGCATTGCATCCGATGCTGATACTTTTGACCACAAAGAAAATATGTTTCAAAAAATTGAGTCTAGATTAAGAAAAGGACCGTGTTCCTGTGTATTTATAGACGAGGCTCAATTTTTATCTGAGGAACAGGTTTGGGAACTAGCTCGCGTGGTTGATGATTTAAAAGTGCCAGTAATGTGCTATGGACTGAGAGTAGACTTTCAAGGTAAATTATTTCCCGGATCCGCCGCGCTGTTAGCTCTGGCAGACGAAATGCGCGAAATTAGGACCATTTGCCATTGTGGCAAAAAAGCTACTATGGTGATCCGCCAAGATGAAAACGGTGATGCCATTAAAGATGGGGCTCAGATACAAATAGGAGGGAATGAAACATATATATCTTTATGTCGACGTCACTGGCGTGAAGCTATTGGCGAATGAAAAAATTTTAACATAAAGACGATCCATTAGGTGTCGGTTTATCTGGTACAGCTAAGATTACTGATCCATGAGAGTCCATAAAACCAAGTATTAAAACTTCAGACATAAAAGGCCCTATTTGTCGTGGTGGGAAATTAACAATGCCCATTACCTGCTTTCCCACTAAAATATTGTAATCATAATGTTCTGTGATCTGCGCTGATGATTTTTTTTCTCCAACTTCCGAACCAAAATCGACCCAAAGTTTAGTCGCGGGCTTACGTGCTTCAGGAAATTCTTCTGCACGAATAACTGTACCAACACGGATATCGACAGCAAGAAAATGCTCTAAATTAATTTCAGCCATTACCGAGTTCTTTCGATCTTTTTGCAGCAGCTTCAACAGTATTTTTAATCAAAGGACCCAAACCACATTTCTGGTCCATAAGAATTTCCAGACCGGCCTGCGTAGTTCCATTCGGACTAGTCACATTTTCTCTAAGTGCACTCGGGCTCTCTTTAGAACTCATTGCCAAAGCTCCAGAGCCAGCTACAGTTGCTTTTGCCAAATGTAATGCTTTATCTTTAGTGAGGCCCAACTCAATTCCAGCGTTTGTTAGGGCCTCGATTAAATAAAAAACATATGCAGGTCCTGAGCCCGAGAGCCCAGTTACTATATCCATCTGATCTTCATGCTCGAGCTCAACTACCTCACTGATTTTTTCCAGTAAAATTTTAGAAATTATCATATGCTCATTTTTTGCAACAGAATTACCGATGAGGGCGGTGATTCCTTTACCAATTGCTGATGGGGTATTTGGCATAGCCCTTACGATTGTACTAGCCGGGGAAATTGCTTGCTCTAATTGTTTGAGTGTAATTCCAGCAGCGATTGAGATAAACAATGTATCGCTCTCTTTATAGTATTTTAAGTTCGAAACAGCCTCAAAAATAATTTGCGGTTTCACGGCAATCAAACAAACGGCAGGATTCTCAGGTAGACTTTTATTTATATTCACTCCAGTTGTGGCTAGCCAAGAATTAGGTTGGGGGTCTGATATCCAGATACTGGATGCTGGTATTCCAGTGTCCAGCCAACCCGCAAGCATTGCAGAACCCATTTTACCACAACCGATGAGGATAAGGCCTCGCGCCTTAATATCATCTAAATTCATTTTTAGCTCGCTGTTATTACTTATGACCCGATCTTAAGCGTGACCATACGCCTCTGCAATGGCTACTTGCATTGCGCTAGCTGGGCTTTGATCATCATATATTACTAACTGAAAAGCAGGATAATACTTTTCAGCAGTAAGAACGGCAGATGAAATCATGGTATCAATTTGGTCAGCGGATGCGATTTGGCCACCGGCAAGAACAAGACCGTAGCGATAGACCATCAGTTTCTGTTCTTCCCAAAAAGTGAACGCCCCGGTCCAACACCTATCATTTGCAACGTTTAATGTTTCATAAAGATCTTTAAATTTCTCTGCAGGCGGTTCCATTTCAAATGAGCAAATAAGACGTAAAGTTTCGTCATACCCAGACCAAGCCAATGTAATTGAATACGTTCTCCACTGCCCTTGAACAGCCATGGCAATCTGATCCTCTTCTATTCGATCAAATTCCCATTCATGATGTTCTGCGAGATGTTCCACAATATCGATAGGATGTATTTCATCATCTAAAAACATTTCAGTTTGTGCCATAGCGCCACCTCTTTTTGTTGTGTTGCTTGCGGGCTGACTCATTCCTCAAGCAATTGGTGCCTGCTCAAAGTACTGTGTGTTACACAACTCTGTACACAACATATGGTGCTTTGCTTTACTCACACTGTAAAGAGAAATTTTAAAAAAATGGAAAAAAATTCGAAAGACAAACTTTTCTATGTCTTTCGAATTTTATAATGTGCTGGATAGGAAAAATAAAAATCTATTTTTTCTTTTTCTTTTCGATGTTATCTAAACGTGCTCTTAAATCTTCATTCTCTTCTCGCGCTTTTTGAGCCATCGCTTTTACAGCATCAAATTCTTCACGTGTGACAAAATCATGATCTGCCAACCATCTATCTATAACTGACTTTACTGCAGTTTCCGCTTCTTCGCGTGCTCCTTGAGCCACCCCCATTGCATTTGTCATTAGTTGCGAAACATCATCCAAAATTTTATTACGTGACTGCATAAATATCTCCCTTTGAGGTTTATTTAATTATATGGGGTAAATTGCGATTTATCTCAAGGTTGACTTTTAATATCATCTCGCGGCACGAAGAGTTAGGAGAAAATAATGATCCCATTTCCAGAAGGCATAAGTCCAGATATTTTCACTATCTCTTTAGGTAGTTTCAGGTTCACACTTTATTGGTACGCATTAGCCTATGTTGTTGGAATTTTAGCTTGGTGGCGAATAGCAGCAATAGCCTTGGGAAAAAATGCTTTTTGGCCTGACAATATACCGCCCATGCAAGTAGCCAAACTCGAAGACCTAGTAACTTACTTAGTTTTGGGAATAATTATAGGCGGCAGACTTGGTTATGTGATATTTTATAAGCCAGCCTATTTTTTAAATAATCCCATTGAAATAATGTTTGTTTGGCAAGGTGGCATGTCTTTTCATGGTGGCCTATTTGGTGTTGCAGTAGCTGGTTTTTTATTTTTCCAACGAAATTCTATAGCTATAAGGTCAGGAGCCGATCTTTTAGCTTTAGGTTCGCCTGTAGGTTTATTTTTGGGCCGGATAGCTAATTTTGTTAATGATGAGCTGTGGGGACGAACAACAGATGTCCCGTGGGGATTTATAGTAACAAGCCCAGAAGCTTCTAGAGTCTGTGAAGAATTAATAAAACCATGTGTCAGACATCCCTCACAAATTTACGAAGCTATTTTAGAAGGTTTGATCCTTTTTTTAATAATGCTCTACCTTGCTTTTAGAAAAAAAGCGTTGCAGTTTCCAGGTCGTCTCGCTGGTGTGTTTTTTATTGGCTATGGATCAGCACGTTGTTTTGTTGAACTTTTTCGTCAGCCAGACGCCCAGTTCCAAAGCCTAAATAATCCTTTAGGCTTTTTTATACAAATGGGAGAATTTGGTTTGACTATGGGACAAATCCTTTCGATACCAATGATAATTATTGGATTTATTTTGTATTTCACATCCGGGCGCCGTAAAGCAGTATGACAAATTTGCAATCCATATTGATTGACAAAATTAGTACTAAAGGCCCTATGCCTTTGTCAGACTATATTCACCTATGTTTATTTCACCCCATTTACGGTTATTATGTAAAAGGGCCAGTTTTTGGTCTTGACGGCGATTTTACAACTGCTCCTGAAATTTCACAAATGTTTGGCGAATTATTGGCTATCTCAATATTACAAGCATGGATAGATCAGGGTTCTCCTTCTAAAATAATACTTGCTGAACTGGGTCCTGGAAAAGGAACAATGATGGCCGATATATTGAGGACACTAAAAATTCATCCTGAGTTTCTCAAAGCAACAGAAATTCATTTGATAGAGGCATCGTCAAATTTAAGAAGTGTGCAAGAAAAAACTTTATCAGAATTCGACATATCTTGGCACAAGGAATTTCCTGATTTTGAAGAAAAGCATTTATTTTTAATTGCTAACGAATTTTTTGATGCTCTTCCCGTTGAACAGTTTTTACGAAAAGGAAATAAGTTTTTCAAAAGAACCATTCAGTTATTAAATGACAACCTTGCCTATGGATTGGAAAAAAAGCCTACGATCAATGAAATTTTGAAAAATAGGCTCACTGATACATCTGATGGAGATATTGTTGAGTTAAATACCGCAGCAGCTCAAATTTCTAAGAATATTGGTGATCATATTAGTAATTTTGGCGGTTTAGCCATTTTGATAGATTACGGTGACTGGCGTTCTCTGGGTGATACTCTACAGGCAATAAAAAGTCATGAGTATTGTGATATTTTCGTTGCGCCTGGCGAAGTAGATATCACAGCGCACGTAGATTTTGAAATTCTCGCCAGTAATTCTGGATGCGCATTTAGTAAATTGACTACACAAGGAGTTCTGCTCGAAAGATTAGGTATAACTGAAAGAGCAAAAAATTTAGCAAAAAATTTAAGTGGAAAAGATTTGGAAAGTCACATCGCAGCACATAGACGCCTAACCCACCCAAACGAGATGGGTAGTTTATTTAAAGCTTTATCATTATTTCCAAAACAGGCACCTTGCCCACCAGGTTTTCAAAAATGACACTTGCGAAAATTCAATCCTCACTCATTAAGAATTTCAAGCATGGGTTTTTTACCCGAAATGGAGGCGACTCTAGCGGGATATACAAAGGCTTAAATTGTGGAATGGGTTCTGGTGACGAGAAAAAAACTGTGCTGAGCAATCGCAATCGTGTCGCTTTACATATGGGAACATGTTTAGAAAATATTGTAAGCGTTCATCAAATTCATTCTATTGAAACAATTATATGTAATAAAAAGTTTGAAGCCTTACCAAAAGCGGATGCTCTCGTAACAAACACACCAGGCCTTTTACTTTCAGTTTTAACTGCTGATTGCCAGCCAGTGATTTTTGCAGATAAAAAAAATAGTGTTATCGGAATTGCGCATGCTGGTTGGCGCGGAGCGCTCAATGGGGTTTTAACTTCCACCATAAATAAAATGGAAGTCTTGGGCGCAGAAAGAAAGCAAATTTCCGCCGTAATTGGTCCATGTATCAGCCAAGCTGCCTATGAAGTAGATTTGGATTTTTTTGAAAAATTTACTAACCCAAATAAAAAAAATAGAAGCTTTTTTTACTATAACTCTGATACTAAAAAGTATCATTTTGACTTACCTAATTTCAGCTTAAAACTCCTAAAAGAAGCAAATATTTTATCCGCCGAATGGACTGGCCACTGCACCTACAACGACCCAAAAAGATTTTTTTCGTATAGAAGAAGTTGTCACAAAAATGAGCCAGACTATGGAAGGCTTATATCCACTATTATGCTTTAAGGGCGCTGACTTAGTCTATCCTCTAAAACGTCAAAAGGAACCCCAGGTTCGTCTTTTTCAGCACGTATAACAAGTGATGTTTTAACAGACCCAACATTAGGCGTGGTGAGTAGCTGTCCAGTCAAGAAACTTTGAAAACTACTAAGATCAGGAGCAACACATTTAAGCATAAAGTCAACTTCCCCATTTAGCATGTGACATTCTCTAACAAGAGGCCAGCCCTGGCATAAATCTTCAAATTGCCTCAAATCAACTTCAGCTTGGGACTGTAGTCCAACCATCGCGAATACCTGAACTTCAAAACCAAGCGCACGGCTGTCAACATCTGCGTGATAACCTTTTATAAAACCTTGCTCCTCAAGAGCCCTAACTCGACGAAGGCAGGGAGGTGCAGAAATTCCAACACGTCTTGCTAATTCAACGTTCGTCATTTTCCCGTCAGCTTGGAGTTCTGCTAAAATTAGCCGATCTATTGAATCTAGTCGTGTTAAAGGCATAACTATGTTCCATTTTTTTGAATATTATAAATCATTCACCCATAATCGCAATATTATTCCAACATTGTGAAATAATATTTTACAAGGGATTATTTTATCTCAAGTGATTTTGGGGTTTTTAATCACCAAATCAACAGGTATATAAAACGCAAAGATGAGGAAGAAATGTCTCAGTACCAACACACCAAAGTGCTTATTATAGGAAGTGGCCCTGCCGGATATACGGCTGGCGTTTATGCCAGTCGCGCAATGCTGTCACCAATACTCATTCAAGGCATTGAGCCAGGAGGCCAATTAACAACAACAACAGAAGTTGAAAATTGGCCAGGAGATACTGAAGTTCAGGGTCCTGATCTAATGGTAAGAATGGAAGCCCATGCTAAGGCAATGGGATGTAAAATAATTGGAGACATAGTAACAAAATTAGAGGCCAATAGCAGACCATTTATTGCAACGTGTGATAGTGGAAAGAAATATACTGCTGACGCCATTATTCTTGCAACTGGTGCAAGAGCAAAATGGTTGGGGTTACCATCAGAAGAAAAATATAAAGGTTTTGGTGTATCCGCATGTGCGACTTGTGACGGCTTTTTCTACAGAGGACAGGAAATAGCGGTTATTGGCGGTGGAAATACTGCTGTAGAAGAAGCCCTTTTTCTCACAAACTTTGCTTCAAAGGTAACCTTAGTCCACCGACGCGATGAGCTAAGAGCAGAAAAAATACTTCAAGATAGGTTATTTAAACACCCTAAAATTGAACCAATTTGGTTTCATGAGCTTAATGAAGTTATAGGAACAGATTCTCCTCTAGGGGTAGAGGCGATCCGTATAAAAAATACAAAGAATGGGAAACTAACTGAACTGCCTTGCAAAGGTGTTTTCGTTGCAATTGGACATGCCCCTGCTACCGAATTGGTAAAAAATATTTTAGAAACACATAAAGGTGGATATGTAAAAATTGATCCGGGAAGTACTAGAACATCAATACCAGGTATTTTTGCCGCTGGAGACTTAACTGATCATATTTATCGCCAAGCTGTAACAAGCGCAGGTATGGGCTGCATGGCTGCTCTAGATGCTGAAAAGTTTATTGCTGAAAATGAATAAAATTGCTTATGGGTAATTTTATTAACTAAAAATTGGATGCACATAATGTTGGAAAACCACAAGCCAATTAAAGAACTGTATTTAAGCTCTAAATTATCAGATACAGCAAAGAAAGAAGCTGCAAACTATGTGAGCTGGGATTTAACTCCCCGCCAGATATGTGACTTAGAACTTATTATGAATGGAGGTTTTTCTCCGCTTAATGGTTTTTTAGATGAAGAAGATTATAACAGTGTTTTAGACAATATGAGGCTCAAAGATGGATCACTGTGGCCAATACCTATCACATTAGATGTCTCTGAAGAATTTTCTAGCAACTTAAAAATTGGGGAAAACGTTGCGCTGAGAAATCTTGAGGGTGTTATTCTAGCGACAATTCGCGTGGACGCTAAATGGTTACCAGATAAATTTAAAGAAGCTAAAAAGGTCTTCCAAACAGCAGATGAAACACACCCAGGTGTAAATTTTCTTCTTAATAATAGTGGTAAAATTTATTTAGGCGGCGAGGTAACCGGACTGGAAAGGCCTCAGCACTATGATTTTAAAAGTCGAAGGCAAACACCAAATGAGTTAAGAAAATATTTCCATAAAATGGGTTGGCAAAAAATTGTTGCTTTCCAAACTAGAAATCCATTGCACCGTGCTCACCAAGAATTAACTCTAGCAGCAGCTAGGGACGTTGAAGCAAACTTATTAATTCATCCTGTTGTTGGTATGACAAAACCGGGAGACGTTGACCATTTCACTCGTGTGAGATGTTACGAAGCAATACTGGATAAGTACCCAACATTTTCAACAACATTATCACTAGTCAATCTTGCAATGAGAATGGCCGGGCCACGGGAGGCTGTTTGGCATGGCCTAATTCGCAAAAATCATGGCTGTACACACTTCATCATTGGAAGAGACCATGCAGGTCCGGGAAAAGATATTGATGGAAATGACTTTTACGCTCCTTATGACGCACAAATCTTGTTCAAAACATATTCTAAAGAAATCGGAATTGAAATGGTAAGCTTTAAAGAGCTAGTATATGTGCCTGAGTATGGAAAATTTAAGCCCATTGATGAGTTAAATATTGATATTAAGACCTTGAGTATCTCGGGAACAGAACTCAGGCGGCGTTTGTATGAAGGGATAGATGTCCCAGACTGGTTTTCATTTCCTGAAGTATTAAAAGAGCTTCGCAAAACACTGCCTCCATTATCAAAGCGTGGCTTTACTATATTTTTTACAGGGCTTTCTGGATCAGGTAAATCTACAATAGCTAATGCTGTTTTAACTAAATTAATGGAAATGGGTGGAAGACCAGTTACCTTACTTGACGGCGATATAGTTCGCAAAAACTTATCTTCTGAACTTGGGTTTTCTAAGGAGCACCGAGATCTAAATATACTTCGAATTGGTTATGTAGCATCAGAGATTACAAAAAACGGCGGTATAGCTATTTGCGCTCCGATTGCCCCCTATTCAAAGACAAGGCTTTCCGTCAGAAATGACATAACTCAGTACGGAAGTTTTGTTGAAATTCATGTAAAAACCTCGTTAAAGATCTGCGAAAAAAGAGATCGAAAAGGATTATATAAGCTTGCTCGTCAGGGGAAAATAAAAGCTTTTACTGGGATCTCTGATCCATATGAAATTCCAGAACAGCCTGAATTACGCTTAGATACAGAAAACGCTTCTGTTGACCAATGTGCTCAAAAAATCATATTAAAACTTCAACGTATGGGACTGATTAAATTTTCCGTTTAAAATCTACTGTTGTGTTTTTATTTCAATCTTTTGTATAATATTCGTTGAAATATTCTGTACTAAATCAATTTGCAGTAACCCTATTTCCATAAATGCTTCACCCACTTCGATTCCATCTGCGAGAACAAAAGATCGCTGAAATTGCCTTGTTGCTATTCCTCGATGGAGAAAAATTTTCGTGACTGTTTCTTGGTGTTTCTTGCCTTGTATAACGAGCTGGCGATTTTCCAAGGTAATAGACAGCTCTGCTTCTGAAAAACCAGCAACCGCTAAGCTTATACGAAATGATCGATCAGATGTCTGTTCTATGTTAAATGGTGGGTAACCTTCATTACTAGATTTTTCCGTTCTCTTTAATAACTTTTCTAACTGTTCAAATCCAAGCATATGCGGATATGCACCAAATGATAATTTCGCCATCGTTAAGCCCTTACTCTAAGCAACATTTTTTAGCTCCTTATCGGCAGCTTTTTTTACAGGTGGATCTTTGAAATATAATTTTCAAGGGGTTAACAAGCAAAATTAATTACCCTATTAGATTAAGGTATTCAGCAGGATCATTTAATGAGTACTTCAGATAAAATATCGATGCAAACCGAAGAAGTCTTGAAGGTGGAATTAGAATTCTTTCGCCAAGAACACCGCGATTTAGATCAGGCAATTATCGCACTATCTGATACCGCTACCTCCGATAGACTTATGATACAGAGGCTGAAAAAGAAAAAATTACAGTTAAAAGACAAAATTACACTACTGGAAGATAGACTTACACCCGATATTATTGCCTAAGTTATATTCCTATTATATTAGGCAAGTCGTGAACACGAGGTAAAAAATGAGCGATATCCAGGTAGGTTTAATTATGGGCAGCCAGTCAGATTGGTCAACCATGAAGGAAGCAGCTGATATTTTATCAGAGCTCGACATAACTTATGAAAATAAAATTATTTCAGCTCATAGAACTCCAGATCGTTTGTGGTCATATGGTGAGGCTGCCGATCAAAGAGGTTTGAAAGTAATTATAGCAGGCGCCGGGGGTGCAGCCCATCTTCCAGGAATGATAGCTTCAAAAACCAACTTACCTGTTGTCGGCATACCTGTAACCACATCGACTTTAAATGGGATAGATAGTCTTTATTCTATTCTGCAAATGCCACGAGGCTATCCGGTTGCAACGATGGCTATAGGGGCGCAAGGTGCAAAAAATGGAGGCTTATTGGCAGCTCAAATAATAGCATTATCTGATCCAGAACTAAACAAAAGACTTAGTAAATGGCGGAACGCTTTATCAGCTTCAATACCTGATGAACCTCAAGATGAATAAACCATTATTAAGAGGGTCTTCAATAGGCATACTGGGTGGCGGACAGCTGGGGCAGATGCTGAGTATGGCGGCTGCCCGACTTGGTTTTAAAACCCATATTTTTGAACCAAGTAGCAATCCACCTGCTTCAAATGTATCATCTAAATTTACTCAATCAAAATACGATGATTATGACGCACTTAAGAAATTTGCTTCAAGCGTTGATGTCGTTACATATGAGTTCGAAAATATCCCAACCGGCGCATTGGATATTATTGAGACACAATGTGAAATATTTCCTAGTAGAGAGGCTTTAAAAATATCACAAGACCGGCTTGTAGAAAAAGAATTTATTAATAAGTTAGGATTTAAAACTGCAAGCTTTCACAAAGTGAGTTCTTTAGAAGACTTGACCAGTGCACTAGATCAAATTGGAACCCCTAGCATACTAAAAACGCGCCGTTTTGGATATGACGGAAAAGGACAAGTAAAGATGTACTCCTCTTCAAAACCTGAAGAGGTTTGGAAGAGCTTAGACCAGAAGGATTTAATACTAGAGGGCTTTGTAAATTTTACTAGTGAGTTTTCTGTAATCGGATCACGATCACAAGATGGTCAAATATCATGCTTTGATCCTGGAGAAAATGTGCACCAAGAAGGAATTTTAAGGACTACGACTGTACCGGCAGACATAACAAATCAGCAAAAAACGGAAGCTGTTTTAATTACGGCAAAAATCTTAGAATCCTTAAACTACGTTGGTGTAATTGGTGTTGAGTTTTTTTTAGAAAAAGGCTCTCTGGTTATAAATGAATTTGCTCCAAGGGTTCATAATTCCGGTCATTGGACACAAAATGGCTGCACGGTAGATCAGTTTGAACAACATATTAGGGCGATAGCGGGCTGGAAACTTGGTAATGCTGAAAGGCACAGCAATATTGTGATGGAAAATCTCATAGGGGATGAAATCCATAAAACTGACCAATTGGTTGAGGAAGGATCCATTGCATTACACTTATATGGAAAAGCTGATATAAAACCTGGCCGCAAAATGGGTCACTTTAACCGAATTAAAAAATAAACTAGTGGTAATTAAAAAAAAACCCCAGAATAAATCCTGGGGTTTCTAAAATTATAATTGGTAGGGCTACATCATACCGCCCATGCCGCCCATGCCGCCCATATCAGGCATACCTGGAGCTCCACCACCAGAACCTGGTTTTTCAGGCTTATCGGCGACCATTGCTTCCGTTGTTATAAGTAGACCTGCGACTGAAGCTGCGTCTTCCATTGCCGTTCTGACAACTTTAGCTGGATCAATAACACCGTACTTGAACATGTCACCATATTCTTCAGTTTGAGCGTTGAAACCAAAAGACGTGTCATTACTTTCACGAACTTTTCCAGCAACCACTGCACCATCAACACCCGCATTTTCAGCAATCTGACGAAGAGGAGCTTCAATTGCACGGCGTACTATTGCAATACCTGCTTCTTGATCTGGGTTACCACCTTTTAGTTTTTCTAAGGCTTTACCAGCTTGCAAAAGAGCAACTCCACCACCAACGATGATACCCTCTTGAACCGCAGCTCGCGTTGCATTTAGAGCGTCATCTACGCGGTCTTTGCGTTCTTTAACTTCAACTTCAGTCATACCGCCAACGCGAATAACAGCGACACCACCAGCAAGCTTAGCAACCCGTTCTTGTAATTTTTCACGGTCGTAATCTGAAGATGTTTCTTCAATTTGACTACGAATTTGAGTCACGCGTGATTCAATTTCAGCTTTCGCGCCGGCACCATCTACTATCGTGGTTTCGTCTTTGGTAATTTGAACCTTCTTGGCAGTTCCAAGCATGTCCATTGTTACACTTTCAAGTTTCATTCCTAAATCTTCAGAAATAACCTGACCACCAGTAAGTATAGCAATATCTTGCAACATCGCTTTGCGTCGGTCGCCAAAACCTGGAGCCTTAACAGCAGCTATTTTCAAACCACCTCTTAGCTTGTTCACAACTAAAGTTGCCAAAGCTTCGCCTTCGACGTCCTCAGCGATTATCAACAATGGTTTTTGAGATTGAATAACTGACTCTAGAAGCGGCACCATCGATTGCAAAGATGATAACTTCTTTTCGTGAAGCAAGATCATACAATCTTCTAACTCAGATGTCATTTTGTCAGCATTAGTCACAAAATAAGGAGATAAGTAACCGCGATCAAACTGCATACCTTCAACAACGTCGGTTTCAGTTTCTAGACCTTTGTTTTCTTCAACGGTAATTACGCCTTCGTTTCCAACTTTTTGCATCGCGTCTGCAATTTGCTGACCTATTTCAGCTTCACCATTAGCCGAAATTGTTCCAACTTGAGCAACTTCATCACTATCTTTAACGTCCCGAGCCATCTTTTTAATTTCATCAACAACTTTTGAAGTTGCCAAATCGATACCTCTTTTTAGGTCCATTGGATTAAGACCTGCTGCGACCTGCTTTAAGCCTTCGCGAACAATCGCCTGAGCCAAAACTGTTGCAGTTGTCGTTCCATCACCAGCCTCATCGTTTGTTCGGCTAGCAACTTCTTTGACCATTTGAGCGCCCATATTTTCGAGCTTATCTTCAAGTTCTATTTCTTTTGCTACAGTCACACCGTCTTTTGTAATGCGCGGTGCACCAAATGATTTATCTAATACTACGTTACGACCTTTTGGTCCCAACGTTACTTTTACAGCGTCTGCAAGAGTGTTCACGCCTTTTAACATGCGGTCGCGAGCATCTGTACTGAATCTGACGTCTTTAGCAGCCATTGTGCTTATCCTCGTCTATTTGTTAAAATTAATTTTTGCGATTAAGACAAAGTGCCTAAAATATCGCTTTCTTTCATGATAAGAAGTTCTTCTCCATCAATGGTTACTTCTGTTCCAGACCATTTTCCGAATAAAATTTTATCACCTTCGTTAACTGACATAGCAATCAGTTCACCGCTGTCCTTGCGAGCACCTTCGCCAGCAGCTACGATCACACCTTCCGCGGGCTTTTCTTTAGCACTTTCAGGAATAATCAATCCACCAGATGTTTTTTCGTCACTTTCTACGCGGCGAACAAGAACACGGTCATGAAGTGGTTTTAATGCCATCTTAAGGCTCCTTCACTTAGTTACGTTATACCCTTTTATGGGCAATTATCACTCAACACTGACGAGTGATAACGAACGCTATCTATGTATGGTGTATGGCAGAGTCAACCACTTAGGTTAAAAAAATTTTAATTAATAAAGAACCATTGATCAAACTAATCCACGACCTTTTAAAAGAGCATCTACCTTTGGTAATTTTCCTCTAAACTGCACATAGGCTAATTCAGAATCCATACTGTTACCGATAGAGAGAATATTTTTTTCTAGTGAATTAGCCAAGTGCCTGTCGAATGGATTACCTACTTCTTTGAATGCCGAAAAAACATCTTCATCCATAACCTCCGACCACATGTAACTGTAGTAGGCAGCAGCGTAGTAACCGCCAGAAAAAACATGAGAAAAATGAGGAGTTGCATGTCGCATCTCAATCACTTTAGGCATCTCTATTTTGTTTAGAATTTCAGTTTGAAATTTCATCACATCTTTATCTTTGTCCGAAAGATGAAAGTGAAGGTCCACCAGAGCACTCGAAATGTATTCAACAGTCTGGTAACCCATATCAAAGTTAGCAGCGCCAATAATTCTTTCTATTAATACATCTGAAATTGGTTGTTTGGTTTCATAATGAAGTGCAAACTGTTTTAAAACCTCTGGAACAGTCAGCCAATGTTCATATAGTTGACTTGGTAACTCGACAAAATCGCGCGAAACAGCAGTACCAGACAGAGGTTCATAAGTCACGTTCGATAGCAATTGATGAAGCGCGTGCCCAAATTCGTGAAACAAAGTTTGAGCGTCATCAAACGATAAAAGTGTGGGTGATCCTTTTGCAAAATTACAAACGTTTAATACTATTGGCTTTTGCAAGATTGGAAATTTAGCTTGAGATTGAAACGCACTACACCAAGCACCAGATCGTTTGGAAGGTCTGGCAAAATAATCGCCTATAAATAATCCAACAGCTTTATCGTCCCTAAAGACTTCCCAAGCTTTACAGTCTTTATGATATAAGGGCACTTCTATTGGTACGAATGAAAGATTAAATAATCTATTTGCACAATAAAACGCTGCCTCGATCATTTGATCTAGGCCAAAATATGGTTTTATCTCTAATTCATTCAATTCATGTTCTTTTTGTCTTCTTTTTTCTGAGTAATATAACCAGTCCCAAGAACTGAAATCATCCCTAATGCCATCTTTAGCCATGTAGGCTGTCAGAATTTTTTGATCCTTTTTAGCCTGCTCTTTGGAGCACTCCCAAACCAGCATTAAAAGCTTCTCAACGTTTTCTGGCTTTTTTGCCATTTCCGTTTCCAACTTAAATTCGGCAAAATTCTTATAACCAAGCAAATCAGCCATCTGCCTCCGCAGAGTTAATGTTTCGCGCGCAATCGACCTATTATCAGTTTCTTCTTTTAGCATCCCTCGAGACACCCAAGCCTTCTGAGCTTGCTTCCTAAGTTCACGATTGGGAGAAAATTTCAAAAATGGTGTAATAATTGATCGAGACAAAGTAATAATAGGTTTTTCTATTCCTTTTTCGTCCGCTGCTTGTCTTGCAGCCTCTATCAAAAAATCAGGCAGTGCAGCTTGATCCTCTAAACCCAGCTCGAGGTACCAAGAACTTTCATCAGCTAGTAAATTTTGTGAAAACTGTGTGCCCAGAATTGAAAGTTGCTTTTTAATATCTTTCATTCTTTCTTTATTTTTAACATTAAGAGAAGCACCCGCTCTTGTATAATCCCGGTATATTTTTTCTAGTAGCCTGTACTGTTCAGGTAGTAAGTCTAGACTTTCAATTTTATCAAATAGTTCCTGAATTCGACTGAAAAGCTTTTGATTTGATGTAATTTTGGATGCATGTGATGCCAACTTTGGAGAAAATTCCATCATCAGCTTTTCTCTTTGATCATTCGAGTTTGCACTAACCAAAGTATAAAAAGTAGATAAAACCCTATCCAGGAGCTTGCCCGACTTCAAAATTGCATGAATAGTATTATCAAAAGTTGGTGGGTCGGGATTGTCACAAATATCTTGAATTTCCGAAAGTTCGTCCTCGATTGCTTTTTCCAAAGCATCAGAAAAATGGTGGTCTAAAACTTTGTCAAACGGTGCAAGTTTGTAAGGAGTGTTCCAATTTTTCAGTAATGGGTTTTCATTAATCATCTTAACGTCTTCAAATAGAGCAAACAGGGCATTTTTTATTAGGTTTTATTTTTATTTTGCGACTTTCCCCTCTTAGACCATCATAGATAAACATTTGACCCAATAGCGTATTACCAGATTGGCTTAGAATTTTTAAGGTTTCAACAGCCATTACCGATCCAATAACACCTGATAAAGGGGAAAAAACACCGCCCTCAGAACATGTTAATGCTAACCCTTCTTTAGGGGGGGTCGGAAATACGCAAGCATAGCAAGGCGCTCCTTTGTGTGGGGCAAATACTGAAACCTGACCCTCCCATTGGCCAAGAGCGCCTGAAACTAAGTATTTTTTCGTAACATTAGCTGCGGCGTTCGATATATATCTTGTCTCAAAATTATCAGTACCATCTATTATAACATCATACTCAGAAAAAATTTCCTCCGCTATGTCGGAATTTAATCGCCTATTATACGGCCGAACGTTTACATTGCTATTCAATTTATGAATGGCGTCCACTGCCGAAAAAACCTTTTGCTCACCTACTTTTTTTGTTGGGAATATAACCTGCCTTTGCAAATTTGATAAACTGACTTTGTCATGATCAATAATTCCGATTATGCCGACACCTGATGCGGCTAAATATTGAATAACTGGAGCACCTAAGCCTCCTGCCCCTATTATGAGAACACTGGAATTTTTAATACGCTGCTGTCCCAGCCCACCAAGTTCTTTCAATATAATATGCCTAGAATAACGCTCGAGTTCATGATTTGAAAACTCATTCGATTCCTTTACATCGGCACGGTTAATATCGTGCGATTTATTTCTCAGCACTTTTATGAAAAATCGAAAAAAAAAGGTCCCACCTAAAATAAAAGAGACAGTTGCCAAAGGCGCCCAACCACCCATACTAACTGAAAAGGAATTTGTCTCAGGAATTAACAAAAGCGTGACTAGAACAACAATCAATGAAATAAAAACATAGATCATTCTTAAATTTTGACTGACGCCCAAATAGCCAGCAAGGAGCCAAGTTAAAACTAAAAAGGTAAGAAAAGCTAATATCATTTCGTTCCTGTTGATCCAAAACCACTGCTACTTCTAATCGTCTGGCTCAAACTTTTTGAAACATTAAACTCAACTCCCACAGTTGAGGCGAAAACTATTTGTGCAACTCTCATGCCGTGGGTAATTACAAAATCAGAGTCCCCCATGTTTATCAAAATTAAGCCGATGGGGCCTCTATAATCACTATCAATAGTACCTGGTGCGTTCAATAAGGTCAGACCATGCTTTAAAGCTAAGCCAGAACGAGGTCTCAACTGCCCTTCGAAGCCATAAGGTATTTCAAAGCACAACCCAGTGGGAACCAGTACCCGCTGCAATGGAGCTAAAGCCACACCACTAGTTCGAAATTCGTTACTAAAATTGGCTCTTAAGTCTGCGCCAGCTGCTCCGTCAGTTTGAAACTTTGGAAGGCCCAAATTTTGATCAGCCTCTTTCGTCCAACTAACGACAACTTTAATCATCCATTCCCTCAAGAGATTGGCTTATTTTGTTAACTAAAATTTTAGCAAGTGCGCGTTTTGACATTGTGGGTAACTTTTCAATGCCAAACTCAGAAACAATAATAGCTGTGTTTTCATTACCGCCCATAGTTTTAGTACCCAAAGAAACATCGTTTGCAACAATACAATCACAACCTTTCTTTTTTAGTTTAGATTTTGCATTTTCCAGTATATTTCCAGTTTCAGCGGCAAACCCCATAACAAATTTAGGCCTATTTTTTTTCAATTTTGACACTGAGGCCAAGATATCTTTGTTTTCTATCAGATCAAAAGTTGGCAACTTATCAGTTTGTTTCTTCAGCTTCTGGTCATTGGTATTTTTAATTTTCCAATCTGCAACTGCAGCTGTAAAAATCGCAACATCCGCTGGAAGAGAAGAATGGACAGCGTCATACATTTCGTCCGCAGTCTCTACTCTAATTACGTTTGAGCCACGTGGCGGTTCCAAATCAACAGGACCTGTGACAAATGTCACTTCAGCACCTTTTGCGATAAGCTCCTTTGCTATTGCTTCTCCTTGTAAACCAGAAGATCTGTTGCCAATGAAGCGCACTGGATCTAATGGCTCTCTTGTTGGGCCTGAAGTTACTAGAAAATGAAGACCGTGTAACTTTTTGTCACAAAAATAGAGCTCTATTTCTTCAAGAATTTCATCTACCTCGGCCATTCGCCCAAAACCAAACTCGCCACATGCCATCTGGCCTTGATTTGGTCCTATGAACTTAATGCCATTGTTATCTAAGGTTTTTACATTTTTTTGGGTTAAAGGATTTTCCCACATGCGAACATTCATCGCCGGTGCCATCAAAACGTTGGTATCAGTAGCTAAAATTATAGTACTAGCGAGATCATTTGCCTGACCCGTTGCCGTTTTGGCAATAAAATCTGCGCTAGCCGGTACAACAATGATTAAATCAGCACTTCGAGACAACTCAATGTGACCCATTTCTGCCTCATCAGTTAAATCAAACAACTGGTTGAAGACTTTTTCTTGGGATAGCGCTGAAACTGACATTGGAGTAACGAAGTTTTCAGCAGATTGGGTCATGACAGGAGTAACCATGGAACCCTTGTCCTTTAGCTTCCTGATCAAATCCAAGGACTTATATGCCGCTATCCCGCCTGTAATAATGATAAGAATGTTTTTGCCGGTAAGCATCTATAAACTCGCTACGTTAGACACCAGAACTCTAGTGCCTTAAGACACCAACATGCAACCCGTAGATTCAAACATCACAAGCATAAGAATTTAAAGAAAGTTTTTTACTTCGCCAGCGTTTTTTTCCAAATATTTACGCATTTTTCCAAAAGCTGCAGCCTCAAGTTGCCGAACCCGCTCTTTCGAAAGACTGAGTTCAGCTCCCAAGCTTTCTAGTGTTCTCGGACTTTCGATTAATTTTCGCTGACGAACAATAAATTGTTCTCTATCGTTAAGTGTATCCATAGCTACTCCTATCCAGTCAGCAAGCCGACCTTGATCATGCTCTTCTTCTACAGCTAGATCAGCCCGTGAGTTTTCATCCTCTAAAGTGTCTATCCACTCACGCCCTTCCTCATCGCTTGCTTGAGTAGCATTCAGAGAAAAATCGGAACCAGACAAACGCCCATCCATCATTTCCACATCATTTAAAGGCACTCCAACTTCCGTCGCTATCAACTGGTTCAGTTGATGCTTATCCAAACTTTCACCAGTTTGCTGCGCTTCGCGCTCAAGCTGAGCTTGGACTCTTCGCATGTTAAAAAACAAAGATTTTTGACTACTCGTTGATCCCGTACGCACCATCGACCAATTTCGCATCACATAGTCTTGAACACTAGCTTTAATCCACCATACCGCATATGTGGAAAACCTAACGCCTCGGTCAGGGTCGAATTTTTCAGCGGCTTTCATTAAACCTAACCCGGCTTCCTGAACTAAATCGTTCATTGGAGCACCATATCGCTTAAACTTTGCAGCCATTGATATGGCCAGCCTCATGTATGCTGTAATCAACCGGTGTAACGCCGCCTCATCTCGCGAGTCTCTCCAGGCGTAAGCAAGCTGAAGC
>Ga0228639_1000332_pt1 | contig 21497 bp, 19 predicted proteins | sample 50DmetaG_FD_190532 | JGI IMG/M metagenome (GOLD analysis project Ga0228639, IMG submission 190532) | Seawater microbial communities from Monterey Bay, California, United States - 50D | ecosystem: Environmental > Aquatic > Marine > Coastal | place: USA: California | collected 2016-10-18
ACTTCCTGGGCCCGCTCCGTTGGCAATGATAAATAGCATCGTGCCACTCAGTGCCAGGTTTTTGAGAAACTGAATCATTTCGGTCGGCTTTTGATCAGCCTCTGCGTTCCAGAAGTCATGAAAATAGTACGTTGCTCCAGCAAGAAAGAGAAGGAGCATGCACGCACCAAGGCGAGCTTTAAACCCCGCAGCAACCGAAAGTCCTCCGAGAATCAAAAATACTATCGCACCGCATAGTAAATACTTATGAGCAGGTATTCCCAGAATGTCATCCTGAGGCATACCTTGTGCCGCCATCACGTCAGCAACGCTACTGAAATTCAAAATTTTGTTTCCAAATGCACTCAGCAGAAAGATAATGGAAATCATCAGCCTGCCAACACAGGCAAGAATCCCTTGAATAATTCTCACGCTACGCCTCCAAAAGCATTGTTACTGGACCCTATTATTCCCACCCTAGCCCAAAATCAGCAAACTGGTGGTTCGTGGGGAGGCTCTATGATTTCTTGACCATGAATTTTTGCCAATCTTTTCAGGACTTCCTGTAGATCTTTGGGTAGCCGGGAGTGAAAGAGCATCTCGTCACCGGTGACTGGATGTATGAATCCTAATTCAGCAGCATGTAAAGCCACCCGCGGTGCGAGCGATTGGTCTTTCAGTTCAGAGCCCAATGGGGCCGAATAGACCCGTTCACCACAGATGGGGTGCCCACTTTCAGCGAGATGGATTCGGATTTGATGCGTCCTTCCAGTCTCCAGGCGACACTCGACCAACGTATATGCATCACCAAAATGTTCACTCGGCTGAACATGAGTGACCGCATGCTTTCCTTTCCCATCAACTGCTGAACCCCGGCGGCCATCACCCCGATCCCGCACAAGACTCGACATGATAGTGCCTTTACCAACCCGACCAACGGCAACGGCGAGGTATTTACGCCGAGTCGTATGCTGTCGAAACTGCTCGGCCAAAATTCTTCCAGCTGGCACCGTTCGGGCAAACACAAGGAGCCCACTTGTTTCACGATCAATTCGATGGACCGCTCGAACTTGACCCGAGCGATGCAGTCTTTCTTTTTTTAAACCACTCTTCCATTTACCTTGTCGTGCTGCTTTTAAGAATCTTCCTATTACTGTTGGAAGAAGTTCATCAAGAGTTGGCTGCAATTGGCGGCGGCGGGTCGGCCATCCTGCCTCTTCATGATGCCGAGTGGTCGTAAGACCCGCGGGCTTATCGACAACGACAACGTGATCATCGAGGTGAACTATTTTCACATCTTGCGGCCCGGGCGGTGCGGCGGCAGGCACGTCAAGAAATTTCACGACCTCGCCTGTCTTCAGGCGTCTTGCTGCATCCACGCAGATATTGCCATGAATTGTGATGCGACGATTCCGAATCCACCGTTCAGCAACTGCCCAACTCGTCCCACCTATTTGCTCTTTTAGATAAGCCGCAAGTGTCCGCCCACTCTCATCATCGGTCACATGAAAAACCTGACCAGTTCCGTGCTTTACCATGGATAATCAAAAACTAACGAATACGTTCTTGTTCGAAAGTCCTTGAATGACTCTCTGTAAGAACAGGAAATAATTTCACGTTCACATACTCCAAATCTTACATTCCGTAGCTGCTTGCTCTAAGGGGCTACCCCTCGAATGATGGCAAAACCATAAGACTAAAGCGGTCTAATCGCCAACCGCTTGACCACAAAAAACCTAGTTTTAGACTCATTTTCTTATGAATGTGGCGTTCCGTTCGCCGCTTAAAAATAATTCTCGAAGTGAGGGGAATCCAGCGTGCCCGGAACCTGCGTCATCGGTTTGCAATGGGGCGATGAAGCCAAAGGCAAACTTGTCGACATTCTGACAGAAAAACACGATGTCGTTGTTCGGTACCAAGGGGGCGCAAATGCTGGTCACACTGTGGTCTCAGATGGAGAAACGTGGAAGCTCTCTTTGATTCCGAGTGGCATCCTTCGAGATAATGTTACCTGTGTTGTAACTGGTGGTGTTGTTCTTGACCCTGCGAGTGCAATACGTGAAATTGACATGCTTGAGTCACGAGGCATCAAAGTAGCTGACAAACTACGGCTCAGTGATCGGGCCCATGTTGTTTTCCCATGGCATGTCATTGAAGATGGGATTCTTAATGGCAGTCTTTCCGGTGGCGAATCAATTGGAACAACGGGAAGGGGTATTGGCCCATGTTACAGGGATAAAGTCGGTCGGTCACTTGCTATTCGACTCGGAGATCTCTATCGCCAAGAATTCCGATCTACTTTTGATCATATTCTCATGGTAAAGCAGCGGTTCCTTGAAGCAAGCCAGCCAACTGGCAGTGATGCCATTGAACTTGATAGCAAAACGATTTTCGACCAATACCAGGAATATGCAGAACGACTCCGTGACTACGTCGGCGAGACGACAAACTATCTTTTAGATTCTGTTGAAACCGGTAAACCCGTTCTCTTCGAAGGTGCACAAGGTGCACTGCTTGATATCGACCATGGCACGTTCCCGTTTGTGACGAGTAGCAACTCGTCCGGGGTTGGAGTGTCAAGTGGATCAGGTGTTCCGGGTCGGTGGATCACCCGAACTATTGGTGTCTTGAAGGCCTACTCCACACGGGTTGGGGGTGGACCTCTTCCAACTGAACAAGACAACAATATTGGCAAACACCTTCAGGAACGCGGCAAAGAATTTGGCACTGTCACTCAGCGACCACGACGCTGTGGTTGGTTTGATGCAGTCGCAACGCGGTATTCAGCTCGCCTTTCAGGTGCTGATGAACTTGCGGTGATGCTGCTCGATGTTCTCTCGGAACTCGATGAACTCCGAATATGTACTGGCTATCGCATAAACGGAAAAGTTGTGAATGAGTTTCCTGGACAGATTGATGATCTAAAAGCTGCGGAGCCAATCTACGAGACACTACCCGGATGGAACAACGATTTAACGACTGTTCGTAACGAAGCAGATCTACCGCCGAATGCTATACAGTACATAGAACGTATTGGAGAACTTCTTGGTCGGCCGGTGACAATCGTTTCAGTTGGACCAGACCGAGAGCAAACCATTTTTCGCAGTGGAAACAACCAACCTGCACAATGCCCTCCAAATACCAAACAGGAACGAGCAACAGTGTGAATAACCCTGTTGCCATCCCGTCTACAAAGCACTCCACTCGGACGGCAGAGAAGCCAAAAGCCGAACCGACAGATAGACCCCTACCACAGCACGTTGCAATCATCATGGATGGCAACGGCCGCTGGGCCGAAAAACGAAGCCTGCCACGAATCGAAGGCCATAGGCAGGGCGTTACAAGCGTTCGAAAGGCCACCGAACATGCAGCGAGACGAAACATCAAGCAGCTCACACTGTACTGTCTCTCAAGCGAAAATTGGCGTAGACCAAAAGCCGAACTCGATTTCCTCATGCTCCTTCTCGAGCAGTACATGATTGAAGAACGATCGCTCCTGATGCGGGAACGTATACGACCAGTCATGATAGGAAACCGAGCTGGCTTACCAAACAGTACGCTCGCAGCTATCGATGAAACGGTTGATATGTGTCGCAATAATACCGGCATGCGACTTTGTCTTGCGGTCAACTACGGAGGTCGGGCTGAAATTGTTGAAGCCACCAAAACACTTGCACGTCGAGTGGCCGAAGGAATCCTACAGCCAGATGAAATTAATGAGAAAAGTATTGAAGATCACCTTGAAACAAACGGAATGCCTGATCCGGACCTTCTTATACGAACGGCTGGCGAGATGCGACTCAGTAATTTTTTATTGTGGCAGATGAGCTATGCAGAATTCTGGGTCACTTCAGACCTCTGGCCCGATTTCACTGAGAATCATCTCGATCAGGCGCTAACCGCTTTTCAGTCGCGCGAACGTCGATTCGGAGGCCTTTCGTCAACATGAAGAGAAATCCAACTTCCTTTGCAACGCTTGGTTCACGGTTTATCGTCTCGAGCACTTTGATCACGTGCTTGACTGCACTCACCTGGGCTGACTCCACTGGATTCCTTGGTGGTTTACCCGGCTGGTGGCTCCTTCCAATTTTAATTCTCCTTGCGATTGGGGGTGTGAACGAGTTCATTGCTCTCTACATGGAGCGGGGAATCAGGCTCAAAGGTGGAATTCTTCGTGTCGGGGTCATTGCAATATTTCTAGCCGTTGCCGTAGGCACTCAAGCAATGGTTTCTGACACGGGAGATGCTGCACCCGTAGCTGCTCTCAGTTGGGCCGCACTGGCAACAGCAGCTGCGGTTGGATCACTTTTTGTCCAAGAAGTTTTACTCGCTCGTAAGGATGATCAGGATCTTGATCGATTAGCAGTGAGCATTTTTGTACTGACGTATCTAGGTCTCCCGATGGCATTCATGGTTGGATTAAGGCTTGTCACTATTGCCAACTTGGGTCCTGAGCAAACAGGCCCTCAATATCTTGGGATCATTCCATTACTCAGCCTTATTACTGTCGTCAAAGCTGGTGATATTTTTGCATATCTCGTTGGCTCTGCTTTAGGCCGGATTCCGCTGATGCCAAAAATTAGTCCAGGGAAAACGTGGGAGGGTGCAGTTGCGTCACTCACCGGCTCGCTTTTCACTGCGTGGTTGATAATGCAGTCTTCGCTTATTTTCAAAAATGGGTTGCCGGTGCAACCCCTTGGTGGATGGATTACCTTCGGATTATGTGTTGGATTGTCTGGCATGGCAGGCGACCTTGCAGAATCATTGATCAAACGAGAACTCAAAGCAAAAGATTCAGGAAAGTCTTTAGGTGCCCTGGGAGGAGCACTCGACCTCATTGACTCGCTCCTGTTCGCTGCACCAGTTGCCTGGTTTCTGTGGGTGAATGCATCTGGCTAAGAGCACTTCTTCATAGCTAAATGTCGGGTTTTCTAACAAATTCAGCCATGAAAACAGGTCCTGTTGGGAACGCCTCTCCTGCCGGAGTAAGATATAATCAGAACCTGACACAAATCAGTTTCCTGCCAGTCCGCCACGTGGCGGACGCACCTATTCCTCGAGGCCATCAACCTCCACTCGGTTGATGGACTTTGATGTCTCGCTCAACGATTGCAGTAGTCGACTCAAAGCGGCTTTTAGAACTTTTCGGACCTCGTGATCAGCACCTCCGAAAGATACGTACCGCTCTCGATGTTGGAATTTCAGCTCGAGATGGAGAAATACACATTGAGGGTGAGGATGCTGCTGTTCATAGGGCCACAGAAATTTTTGAGTCGCTAGATCAGTCACTCCAAGATCATGGCACTATCACAGGACAAATTGTTGACCGTTTACTCAACGGAAGTAGCATCTCTGAACAACTCATACATCAGGAATCGATTGAAGTGCATCGACCTGGGGGACACATTGTTCCTCGATCATCAGGTCAGGCTGATTATGTACGTGCTATTCGACAGTCTGATATCGTGTTTTGTGAGGGGCCGGCAGGTTGCGGAAAAACCTTTCTTGCTGTCGCCATGGCCGTTTCTGCTCTACGCCAAGAACAGGTCACAAAAATTGTACTTGTGCGTCCAGCTGTTGAGGCTGGAGAAAGTCTTGGCTTTCTTCCGGGTGACCTTCAGGCAAAAATAAACCCTTACCTGCGACCACTCCTTGATGCACTTCGTGAGATGATGGACTTTGACTTACTGAAAAAGCTGACAGAGCAGGATGTCATCGAAATGATTCCTCTCGCCTATATGCGAGGTAGAACACTCAACGATGCCTTTATCATTCTGGACGAAGCGCAGAACACAACTGCAGCCCAGATGAAAATGTTTTTGACTCGCCTGGGAGTTGGCTCGAAAATGGTGATTTCGGGGGATACCACGCAAATCGACCTCCCTCCAAACCGCAAAAGTGGTCTTATTGATGCAATGGAACGGCTTGGCAAGGTTGCAGGCTGCAGCAAAATTAGCCTTGGAGGCAGTGATATCGTCCGGCATCCCCTTGTTCAGCGCATTGTCGATGCTTACGAGGAATAATTACATACTTCAATTCTCTTTCCGAAAACGAGAAACTAACAGTAGTTTACGATGAGTATCGCCCCGTCGTCATTTCGCCGCCGCATTCGCCGAGCCTCCTCAATGGAAGGTCCGCAGAGTTTCTGGGGCAGGCTCCTCGAAACTATTTCACGGTCAGAAGTCCTCGTGCGCCTCGGCCTTTGCCTTCTGGCAGCTTTTTTCCTTCTTGTTCTTCTACAAGGATGGTCACAACCGTTCGCATTTAGACTCGGCTCTGTTGCTCCTCGAGGTGTTGTTGCCCGAGTTGCATTTGAGAAGCCTGACCTTGCACGAACTCGTGCGGCACAGCAACGGGCAACATCACAGGTCCGAGTCGTTTATATTCAGGACCGATCGCCGTTAGTTCGTATTCGTGATGGACTCAAAAATCGGGTTGCTGAAATTGCAGCAGCAGAAACTTTGGCCGGTGTGTCACGTGCTGCATGGCTTGAGTTTGCTCCAGAAACAGCAACTGTTCTACAACGGCTTCCGATACCAGCTCCAGGGACTGTAATAAAACCCACCGAACTTCCAATTGCTCCTGAGCCACCCGATTTCTCAACACAAGAAGAACCACAGAACAAGGACACACTCCCCTCTTTAGGGCCGAACATATTGGGCTCATCAAAAACACAGGTGGAGCAAAAAGCGAGTGGCAGCAAAGAAGGCGATCCATCGAACGGAGATATCGGATTAGCTGATGATGTGATTCGAGCACAAGCACAGCCGAACGTAGCTTTAGAAACAGCTGCAGAGGATCAAGCTGTGCAAGCAAACCCATCGGTCACAGAATTCTCTCGAGAGAAACTGCAGGCAGAACAGGCATTCACAGCCTTCCGGAATCCGGTCGGAACCAAGGAAAAGTTACTTGAGTTCAATAAAGCCATTGATCGTGCGTTCGCCCCGCTGGAATCACAAGGTGTTCTCGAAAAGATTCAGCACGATATCGACGAGGGAAGCCAAACGGAAATTGATGTCCACCCACTTGGCAACGTCACCGAGATGATACGTGTTCAGGTTGCTGAAGTACTCCTTGGGGAGGCCAAGATTCGCTTCAAGGCAAGGCTGACTGATGAATTGGGGCCCGGCCCTCTAACAGATCGTGTATTCATGTGGATCGATCCACGGCTAACAGGATCACTGGAAGTTGACAACGAAGCGACAGCAAAAGCCAAGAATGAAGCAGTTGAAGAAACGCCTGAACAATTCATTCGTTATTCAGCAGGTGACCTGCTCTCTCCTGCTGGTGTTGAGATTACGAATGAGCAACTTACGCTTTTAAAACTCGAACACGAAGAATCTTTGAGGCAGCAACCCGTTGGTGAAAGTTTTGGCCGAGCAGCTTCACTGTTTGGTCTATTCGTGGCAATGTTCACACTTGCCGGATTTTACCTCCACCTTCATCACCGTGATGTCATGGTTGATCTCGGTCATATAGCAACCTTGCTTGTTCTAGTTGTGGCAACAATGGCTGCTTGTGTATTTGCCTCTGGTGATTCATGGCACGCCGAAATCTTACCCCTCCTCGTCTTTGCAATGACAGTCGCAATCGCTTACGACGAAGATCTTGCACTCCTTCTTGTTGCTGAGGTAGCTCTTGTTCTTGTTGTGGGATTAGGTCAGGGCCTTGCTGATTACATCACGCTCACTGCAGCAGCTGCGGCAACTATTTTCTGGATGGGTCGAATAAGGAGTCGTAGCAAGTTGATCTACGTCGGCTTATGGGCGGGCGCTGTTGCCATGACGACCCAGATTGGTGCCAACCTCCTTGAAGAACATCCGCTCGACTTCTACCTCCTTTTCGAAGCAGCTCGGACTGGTGTATGGACGCTTCTGGCAGGCTTTCTGATGACAGGTTTACTACCGTTTGTAGAAAAAACATTTGGTGTACTCACTGATCTAAGCCTGCTTGAGATCGGTGATGTTGCGCATCCCCTGCTTCAAGAACTTGTTCGAAGAGCTCCTGGCACATACAACCATTCGATTAATGTCGCCAGCATCGGAGAGGCTGCGGCTGATGCAATCGGGGCACGTGGTCTCCTTGTTCGAGTCGGAGCGTATTTTCATGATGTTGGAAAGATGCTTAAGCCGGCTTATTATGTCGAAAATCAGAACAGACAGGAAAACAGACACGAGGCACTTGTGCCTGCAATGAGCAGTCTCATTATCATTGCACACGTCAAAGAGGGAGCCGAGTTGGCACGGCAGTACAACCTCCCCCAACCTATTGTTGACCTTCTCCTCGAACATCACGGGACAACGCTCGTTGAGTACTTCTACCGACGTGCCGCTGAGAAATCACAAACTGACCCAAATGGGGGTGGTGTTGATGAACAAACCTTCCGTTACCCAGGACCTCGTCCAGGAACGCGGGAGTCTGCCGTCTTGATGCTTTCTGATGCCGTCGAGAGTGCCAGCCGTTCACTCACAGAACCGACCCCGGCAAGAATTTCCAGCCTCGTGCATGACCTTGCAATGAAACGACTTCTTGATGGCCAATTTGAGGATTGTGGACTAACGCTTGAAGAACTACGGCTCATTGAGCAAAGCCTCGTAAAAAGTCTTACAGCTGTTTATCACGGACGAGTGAAGTATCCGGACCAGAGGACAGCCTAGTGGCCGCCTCACACCACTGCTCCACACCGCGCCTACTTCACCCACAAGCCACTTCGGGCAGCAACAAGGTTGTTCTATGCAATCGTCAACGGACGACGGCGGTTTGTTCGAAGACACTCAAACGTTTTTTCCTTGTTGCCATCGATGCCCTTGGAATGACTGATTCTGATATCAGCCTGGCAATCGTAAATGACAAAGCAATTGCTGAGCTCCATGAAACATGGCTAGGAATTTCCGGCCCAACAGATGTTCTTTCCTTTGATCTTTCAAGTCATGAACATACCCAACTCTCCCAGCACGGAAAACGGCATGGAATTCATGGCGAAATTATTGCAAGTGCTGAGACAGCTTCGCGAGAGGCTCGTGTCTACGGCTGGAGTCCAGAACACGAATTAATCTACTACCTGATCCATGGCTTGCTCCATCTCGTCGGCTATGACGACCAGACACCCTCAGAAAGGATCTCTATGCGACGGAAGGAGCGAGCGATAATGAAAGCGATTGGGCTCCCATCGCCACCAAGAAGACGTCCCAAAACCACTTGCCACCGACGCTAACCTTTCTTATTGTCCTGAAATACGCTCATGCAAACTGCAATCCTCTTATTAGTTATCGCAAGCCTCGCTGCCCTGCAGTCCCGTGCCATCCGGGGAGCAAAGCGGCATCAACTTCAAGACATCTGCCGTCAGAAAGGTGTTCCTGATGTTTACGATGAACTTGTACGAGCAAGTGAAGGAATAGCATTTTTTGCGGCCACTGTTGTGGTGCTCGCAGGAGTTGCATCAACTTTTTTTATCTCAAAAATACTCACGACCAGTCTTTCTGCCGGACTCTGGGCAGGGCTTTGCTGGATCATGCTCGTCATTGTACCCATGACACTCACACGGTTTGCTGGAGTTTGGATTGTTGTGACAACATGGTGGTTGTGGCGACCACTCATCCGGCTTATCGCACCTGTTTCCAAAGGGATCACCAAATGTATCGAGGCCATTCAATGGGTGCTCTACAGGAGCAAAAATCAGGCTACCGCTGATGAGTCACAAGATGAAATTCGACTCGCCATGGATGAGGCTCATCGTGAAGGGCATCTTGATGAAGAAGCACGCGAAATGATCGAAGGAGTCATGGAACTTGAAGACGTTCAAGTGTCTGAAATCATGACTCCTCGGACTCAGGTTATTGGCATCTCTTTAAACTCAACGTGGAAAGATTCTGTTGAAGCTGCGGTAGAGAGCGGATATTCAAGACTCCCAGTCTGGAAGTCTTCTCCAGATGACATCGTTGGTGTCATTCATTTGCGCGAAATTTTGGCTGAACTGGCTCAGTACCAAGATTCTACGAATGAGGCTGAACGAACCGAACCAAATCTTCGTGATCTTCTAAGGCCTCCCTACTTCATTCCTGAGACCATGAGTGTTCAGTCATTGCTCCGCGACCTGCAGCGAGGCAAATCACACATGGCCATTGTTACGGATGAATTTGGTGGTGTCTGCGGCATTGTGACAATAGAGGATGCTCTTGAAGAAATTGTTGGAGAGATCACAGATGAGCATGACGAAACACTGACTGATGGTATTCTTGTGCAGTCAAAGGATACGTGTGAAACAGTGGCTAATGTTCCTATTGATGACTTGAATCAGCGAATGCATTTCTCCTTACCGGAAGAAGCTGATTACGATACAGTCGGAGGCTTCGCCTTCCATGTTTTCGGACGGATACCTTCTGAGGGAGAAACCATCGTTTCTGATGGCGTATCACTTGAGGTATTAGCAAGTTCAAGGCGTCGAATTGATCGACTCCGTGTATCAAGATTACCCCAAACACCTGATTCACCATGAGTGCCGAAAAGGCTCAGGCTCTCGTCCTGCGGGCCCGACCATTTGGTGAAACAAGTGCAATCATCACCTTGCTGACTCGTGAAGTCGGCAAGGTACGGGGACTGGCAAAGGGAGCGTGGCGACCAAAGAGTAAATTTGACGCCGCCCTTGACCTCCTTTCCATCTGTCAGGTACTCGTCATTCATCGTTCGTCGGGCAATCTTGATCTTTTCACAGAGGCATTCCTCGAGCATCGATTTCGAATTGGTCGTTATGAATCATCATTTGCTGCCGGACTCTACATCGCCGACCTTCTGGATTCAGTTACCGTTGATGCAGACCCACAACCTGAACTCTTTGATCTCGCCACACGAGCGATCCGATTCCTCTCTGCACCAAGACCTGGACAGAGAAACGAACAGCGGTTTGCGCCTGACTCCAGAACTGTTTCGGCCCTTATTATTCACACAGAACTGGGTATCCTCCATCAACTTGGACAACTCCCATCACTCCATTGCTGTGCCGAATGTCAGCGACCATTGGAAGGCCGACGAATATCGTTCAGCATGCTTGGAGGGGGAGGGCTCTGCCAACGATGCAGACGAGGAAAAAGATCTGTTGTTTCAGTCTCAAGTGAAGCAATTGCTTCTTTGCGCCAACTTGCAGACTCCTTCGACCAAAGTGAATCTACATCACAGCCAGAACCTCCGTTTGGAGAGATTCGTGCAATCATGAATACATTATTTGCCAATATTCTCGGATATCGTCTGAAAACCAGTCATTGGCTGGCGAAAACCTTTCCCTCGTCACGCGAGAAACACCGATGAACCGTTCAACCATCCAAAGGACCTGTCCAAGGGCTTTCCCATTGGTCATTGGGTTCTTTATCACGCTCCTTGCAAGTGGATGCGCCACACTCACTAAGCCAACATGGCCATGGAGTGATTCGAGCGTAAGACAGGATGAATCAGTTATTGATGATGAGTCCTCTTCTGTCATCTCATCAGAATTCACACCGACTGATGAAGATTTTGGTTGGAATGTGTTGAAGGGCGAAACAATAAATCGGCGCTTCAAGAAACTGGTTGGTCGTGGCCCGAATGAGTCAGTAGCGAAAGATGCTCTCGCCGAGGGTGATGATCTGTTTGTTCAGAAAGAATACAAAGCTGCTCTGAAACAGTATTATCGCGTTGTCGACCGATGGCCGGATTCTGCTATCGAAGAAGATGCCATGTGGCAGGTTGGCGAATGTCTTTTTTTTACTGACCAGTATCCAAAGGCTGAGGACCAGTATGATTCCCTTGTGAAAAAATACCCAAATACTCGGTACCTCGATCGTATAGCAAAACGACAGTTTGTGATCGCGCAGTACTGGCTGGCACTTGATGAAAAGCAGCACGTTCCACTCTTGATACCGAATTTGATTAATCGAAGTCGTCCTCTCTTTGACACACGAGGACGAGCTCTCAAAGCATATGAACATGTTCAACTGAATGATCCCCGTGGATCACTTGCTGACGATAGCCTGATGGCACAAGCAAATGCCCATTTTCTTGAGGAAGAATGGCTTGACGCCGATTACTTTTATTCAGTTCTGCGGACAGAGTACCCAGACAGCGAATTTCTGATGCCGGCCCATTTATTTGCACTCCAGGCAAAACTCCGGGCGTATCAGGGCCCCGCATACGAGGGAGGCATGCTCGATGAGGCGGAGATCTTGGCGGACCAGATTCTTGTTCAATTCCCAAATCAATTGGGTACCGACGAAGAGGAACGCGTCGTTCGAACACGTGCTGAAATTGCAGCCCAGCAGGCCCTTCGCCACTGGAAGAGAGCTGAGTTTTATGCAAAAGGAAAACACTATTCTTCTGCTCGAATCTATTACGCACTGATTGCTCAAGACTACCCAAAGACCATGCTCGCTCAACGTGCACGAAAGCAACTCGAAGGCATCGCAGGACTCGATGATTTCAACGACAATCCTTGGCCAACTCTTACAGCTTTTTTGAATCCAGATTCTCTGAAAGAGGCTGAGCTTGATGCCATGGCTGAAGCTGACACCGTTATTGCCAGCCAGGATAGTACTGGTGAAAAACAGCCACTGAGGTGAACTTCACAATGGTCCCATCAATCAACCGCCGGAAGGTTTTGTACGGGCTTACCTGCTTTCTGCCGGGAGTCGTGGGGTGTGCTGCATATCAGTTTGGGAACAGTACTCTGTATGCGACAAATGTTCGCACAATCTATGTACCACTCTTTCAATGTGACAGCTTTCGTATGACGCCTGCTCTCGATATTGGTGAACGTTTGACTGAGGCCGTCTGTAAAGAAATTGAGAAGAGGACCCCGTTCAAGGTTGTTGATAGTGCTGGGGCTGACAGCATTTTAACCGGTCGCATTGTTGCAGACACCAAGCGCATGATGGTCGAGAGCCCAACAGATCAATCGAGAATGGTTGAGATGAATCTACAAGTTCTTGTCACCTGGGCCGACCGAGGTGGAGCCGTTCTAGCTTCGGGATCCATCCCAGTGCCTGCAGCAAGTGTTGATGTTGGTCAGGCAGCTGCACTCGTTCCAGAATATGGTCGATCCGTAGTCAGCACCCAGCAAGAGGGCATTGTTAAGATGTCACAGCAAATTGTTGGACTCATGGAAGAACCGTGGTAATGAAACCACATGTTGCTGATCCTGCTGAGTGGCAACTCCGTACACGGAGTGTGCGTCTACCCAGACCTGACGAATTGCCACTTTTAATGGGGATCGTAAATACTACGCCGGACAGCTTCTCTGACGGCGGTCTGTGGACACAGACCAAAACTGCGGTAGCACATGGACTGTCACTCATTGAAGCTGGTGCTGACATTCTAGATATCGGTGGAGAGAGTACTCGGCCTTTCTCAGATTCAGTCGATCCAGAGGAGGAATGGCGCCGAGTCGGAGAAGTGGTCCGGATTCTTTCATATGAATCGGACTGCCCTATATCTATCGATACATCTAAGGCTTCTGTGGCAAAAAACGCGTTAGAGAATGGCGCCGAGATAATTAACGACGTCACAGGCCTTGAGGGCGACCCCGCAATGATTCGAATTGCAAGTGAGGCTGGTGCCGGAATTTGTGCCATGCACATGCAAGGTACCCCAAAGACAATGCAGCTCAACCCAAACTATGAAAGCGTCGTCACAGAAGTTTATGCCTATTTAGAGAATCGAAAGAATACGCTCGTTGCAGCTGGCATTGCCCCTGATTCAGTCTGTCTTGATCCGGGTATCGGCTTTGGAAAAACACACAGGCATAATATTGAACTAATGAAACATGCATCGAAATTCCTTGACCTTGGATGCCCAATTCTAATTGGCCATTCCCGCAAAGGGTTTCTTGGTAAATTAGTGAAACAGACGCTCCACAGAGAAGCATCTCTACAAGAACGTGATATCGCAACGGCTGCAACAGCCTGCAGTCTAGCTGACCAAGGCATTCACATCTTGCGAGTGCATGACGTAGCAACCGTGCGACTTGCTCTCGCTGCCTACGCATCAAGCAGAACAACCGAGTCGCACTTATGAAGACATGGCTTTGCGGGCAATAGCAACACACTGCCGAATGTCATTCAAAGGATTTTCTGGATTTTTCTCATATTCCAGAGAAAGTGCACCATCTTCTGGAAACCCAACCTGATCGAGCGCAACGAATACAGCCAGAACATCAAGATGGCCTTGTCCGAGGATAACTCCCTCTGTTTTTTTCTGCATTTCAGCAAAGTCTTTGAGGTGGATGCCGTACAACCTGCCTTTTAAAAGTCGTATCACTTCGACCGGCCGTTCACCTGAACGAATATAGTGCCCAAGATCAGCACACGCTCCAATGCGTTGATCCCGGTTTTCAATAGCTCGTAAAACGTCAAGGACTTTGCTGTAACGATGGCCTGGTCCGTGATTATGAATAGCAATACGAATATCGAATTCCTGAACGAGTTCTTCGAGATTATCAAAGGAATCTGCTGATGGATCCGCTGTCAGAGTTTTTATTCCAGCCTGTTTTGCAAATGAAAAAACTTTTCGATTAGCTGCACTGTCTGCGGTGAATTTATTGACACCATGGGCAGAAATCTTCAGCCCCTGATCTTTTACCTTCTGCAACACTGTTTTGATTTGTGACTGGCTATCCGTCACTGGAAACATTTTTGGATAGAATTCAATCGCGTCAAAACCTAAATCTTTTGTATGACGTAAAGCGTCATCAAGCGAATATTTCCTCAACGAGAATGCTTGAATTCCAAGGCTGAATTTAGGGGGTACTGGTGCAACTGCATGGGTGACAGAAATTCCTGCAACACCTACAGCAGCCGATGCAATAAAAGATCGACGACTATGAGCAATCATAAACAAACTCCTCCATGCCGGTGTAATTCGACGTACACTGGTCTTTGGTCCTGTGTGCTGACCAAGACCTATGGTATTTGGTAGCGTACCATTACAGAAGAAATATCCACACCTGCGCATAAACTTTCTTTTTCTTTATAAAGAGCCGCCTCATGCCAGACAGTTCGCCAGATTCAAATAACGAGCTTCAAGATCATTGCCGTCATACTGCTGAAAAGAGTCGTGCGGCCGCGATACAGTTAGCAACAATCTCGGGCCAGCAGCGAGCGGCGTGCCTTCGGGCTGCTGCGAATACAATCCGGAAGGATGAGGCCGACATCCTGGAGGCCAACCTTCGGGATCTCGCCGCAGCACCCGGCTTTGGCCTCACAGAAGCTGCCACAGACAGGCTTCGTCTCGATAGCCAGCGAATTGAAAGCATTGCCACTGGTGTCGAAGCAGTAGCCGATCTACCAGACCCAGTCGGTGAACTGATTGAGACGTCAACACAACCAAATGGGCTTGAGGTTCGTAAGGTGCGTGTTCCCCTTGGTGTCATATTTTTTGTTTATGAATCGCGCCCAAACGTCACTGCGGATGCCGCTGCAGTCGCACTGGCATCGGGAAACGCTGTCATTTTACGAGGAGGAAAGGAAGCGGCTCACTCAAGCAAAAGAATTATTGAAAGTATTCGTCAGGCGATCACTGCAAATGGCCTCCCAACTGATTGCGTTCAACTCGTTGACATTGCAGATCGTGAGGCTGTTGGTGCCTTCCTCCAGTTCGACAACCTGATTGATCTTGCAATTCCTCGTGGTGGTGAAAGTTTGATACGACGAGTCTGTGCTGAAGCGCGCATGCCTGTTCTCAAACATTTCAGTGGAAATTGCCATGTGTATGTCGACAAATCTGCTGAGCTTGATATGGCTGAAAGAATTTTGATTGATGCCAAGTGCCAACGCATGGGGGTCTGCAATGCAGCAGAATCGCTTCTTGTTCACAGAGATATCGCACAAGAATATCTTCCTCAAATAGCTAAACAACTTCGATTACGTGACATTGAATTGCTCGGGGACGAAGCTACCTGCCAAATTCTTCCTGGAATAGGGCAGGCGACCGATTCAGATTTCGCAACAGAATTTCTGGGCCCGAAACTTTCCATAGGTGTTGTCCGTTCAATTGATGAGGCTATCGAGCATATCAACCGATTTGGATCTCGACACACTGATGCAATCGTAACTTCAGAGAAAAATGCTGTTGAGAGATTCGCTGCACGGGTTGATACCGCAGTGGTACTCATCAATGCCAGCACTCGCTTCAATGATGGCAGTGAGCTTGGGCTCGGTGCAGAGATTGGAATTTCAACAGACAAACTCCACGCACGTGGCCCGTGTGGCCCAAGGGAATTGACCACATATAAATATGTCGTTATGGGAAACGGACAAACCAAAGGGTCGTAATCAAAAATCAACCGGAGAATTCGATGGATCAAGAAACCAGAGAAGCACCGAGGTATTGGCTTCGTGCCGTCGCTTTTGTTCTTGTCGCGACAACTTTTTCAATAGTGCTCTTTGCTCAAGGTCCTCCGCGGATGAGGAAACATAGAGTTTCTGAGGCAAAAACCTTGGAACTCGTTCCAGCAAACGAAAAACCTTCCGCATCAAACCGTGTTCGAGTAACTGAAAAAGATGGCTTTCGAGTCATTGAGTCGAATGACATTCCAAAGCATACAGTTGGAAAATTTCCAAACAGAGGTAATCCAAATACCATTGCTGCCCAGAATTGGACGATTAAAATTCCGCTTCGACCAGCCCGAAGCGAAACGATAACCCCTCTCCATCAGAGCACCAGTCGCGGCCCACCGAATATGCCCTTCGGCATTGCCATCAACGGTGTTCTTTTTGAACCTGGCACGGCAGAGTTCTGGATGGGTGATCGAGACGCTGACTGGAACTACGAGGCACTTGGAGGGGCAGTTGGTCTGGGGCTTGATTCCAATCATGCTCATGTTCAGCCCGGTGGCATCTATCACTACCACGGCCTTCCTACTGGCTTGCTCGAAGAACTTGATTTCATTGCAGGCAAAGACGAACAGGACAGGCATTCCCCACTTATTGGCTGGGCCGCAGACGGATTTCCTGTGTACTACGCCTTTGGTTACCAACAAGCAGACAGCCCAAAAAGTGACATTGTAAAACTCACAACAAGTTTCCAATTAAAAAAAGGGGAACGACCAAGCGGCCGTGCCGGGCCAGGTGGTCAATATGATGGAGCCTTTATTCAAGATTACGAATTTGTCGTAGGTACTGGTGATCTCGATGAATGCAATGGGAGGTTCTGCATCACACCTGATTTCCCTGAGGGGACATATGCCTACTTCCTCACGGACTCCTGGCCGGTTATTCCCCGTGGTTTTCGGGGAACTCCTGTCGTGCTTAAAGAGAGAAGGCACGGTGCACATCCAAGGCGTCCCCGTTGACACACCTGTATCAGCCTGAGACTTTGTCTGCAAAAAATTTATAAACCAAATCGATTCCGCACAATTTGTGGCACTCCAATATCGATAATCTGAATCCTGCCCGTATAACGCTTTGCATCGATAGTCATAAAACCTTGTTTCGATGCAACAAAGGTCAGCGTCTCATTGGCACAAACACAGGGGCCACATGGCACTCCACGATCACAATCAAAACCTGACGGCACATCAATAGAGATGACACGAGGCCGGGGATCAATTTTCATTCGCCCTAAAAGTGATTTGATTGCAACTTTTGAATCACCTCTTGCGGCACCCGTCGTACCCGTTCCAAGAATTGCATCGATTACGCATGTTGCTGACAACAATGCATTCTGCCACCGTTCTGCAACAGCCCCGGCGAGGCATACCAGGTCTATGCCTGATCGATTGATAATTTCAAGATTCGTCAACGAATCTCCTCTGAATCGTTGTGGTGGTGCTGCAAGTACAACCCGAACCTTAGCTCCAGCAAGTTCCAGATATCGTGCAATGACTAACCCATCTCCACCATTATTTCCGGAGCCTACCACTACGACCACGTCTTGTCCTGAAATTGAATCAAATAGACGTACGATGGCTTCACTCGCATTACGGCCAGCATTTTCCATGAGAACAATACCCGGGAGGGAATATTCGTCCATTGCTACCGCGTCAACCTCACGCACTTTGGCTCGACTCAATGCCAGCATACGAATGTCTCCAAAAAGCCATTTCTTCTTCCGCACACCGTTCTTGTACCTTGGAAAGCATAACCGGAGCCGAGAAATTGTGTGTTTTGCGGCAGACGGACCATACTGGTTTTCGAGGCAGTTTGTGCTGCTATGATCAAGAGCGGTGTAACCGGCTTCAAGGTTTTCACCGTTCGACAATCCAAATCGAAAAGGAGTTTTGGTGTGGCACAAGCAGCCCTTGCACTCGAAGACGGAACATTTTTTTTGGGTGAGGCATTTGGTCACCGGGGAACGGTGACTGGAGAAGTCTGTTTCAATACCTCAATGACCGGGTATCAGGAAATTCTTACTGACCCTAGCTATCGCGGACAGATCCTTACCATGACTGCCCCGCAGATCGGCAACTATGGGATCAACCCTCAAGACGTAGAGAGCAGTCATCTTCAAATGGCTGGTTTCGTCGTCAGGGAAGCCAGTCGAATGGCAAGTAACTTTACCGCAACCGGCACGCTGAATGATTATTTGAAGACAGCCGGTGTTGTTGGCATAAGCGGCATCGACACACGAGCTCTTGTTCGTCAAATCCGAATGCAAGGCGCAATGACTGGTGTTGTTTCAAGTGAAATTCTTCAGGAAGAGAAACTCGTACAAATGGCTCGAGAAGCACCAAAACTCGTTGGTCGAGATCTTGTTCAAGAAGTCATGCCTTCTGAAATGAGTCAATGGGATGAACCGCTCGCTTCTGATGGAACACCACTTCGCCAACCAACGGAGGGTGGAGAATTCCCACCCAATCCTCAGCATGCTGGGGGAAAACATGTTGTTGCACTTGATTACGGGATGAAATGGAACATCGCAAGGCACCTTGTTACACAGGGCTGTAAGGTTACTGTCCTGCCGGGCAACACCACTGCGAATGAGGTGCTTCAGTTCAAGCCGGATGGAGTTTTCTTGAGCAATGGTCCGGGGGATCCTGAGGTGGTTGATTACGGAGTATCTACAGTCCGAGATTTAGTTGGAAAAGTACCAATCTTTGGCATATGCCTAGGACACCAATTGTTGGCCCAGGCATGTGGTGCAAAGACATTTAAACTTAAGTTTGGTCATCGTGGAGCCAACCAACCTGTTCTTGATCTTGACACTGGTCGAGTTGAAATCACATCACAGAATCATGGATTTGCCGTCGAGGAAGAATCTCTTCCACCAACACTTGAAGTCACACATAGGAACCTCAATGATGGCACGATAGAAGGTATTCGCCATAAGACCGAGGCTGCGGCAAGCGTTCAGTACCATCCAGAGGCAGCAGCGGGCCCTCACGATTCATCACCTCTTTTCGTCCGCTTTCGTGAAATGCTGAACTAGCAATCAAAAAGTCAGCACGACGCATTTCTAGGACGTTACATGGGGGCCGGCTGCACCCTGTTTTCGTGTCAAAAGCTTTCTAAGAACTCGACACAACTGAAACAAAATACTGGTGTGAGGCCGTTTTTTCAGCCTTATAAAAGCCCAAAAAGCACCTACCAGATTTATTTTTTAAAAAAACCCCCCGGAAAAGTTTGACATCGGGTTTCTGTGTGCAATTTTTGAGGGAAGCTACGGGCGCCTCCGTCGCTTCACTGTCGATCAAAGGATTCGGCGGTTTTTCTCCCTATTCAAGTGTCAAGGAGGCTCACCCATGAGTCGTGCGTTTTACTTAGGCGGTCTGACGGCCGCACTTTTATTGTGTCTAGGTTCTTTTGCCGAAGCTGGTCTTTTCGGTCATCACCATCGAGCCAATGCTGGCTGCTGCGAACCAGCTTGCGGTTGCGAGCCAACTTGTGGTGTCGAGCCTACTTGTGGGTGCGAGCCTACTTGTGGATGCGAAACTGCCTGTGAGCCAGCTTGCGGCTGCGAGCCAAGCTGTGGTTGTGAGCCTGCTTGCTGCGATTCCGGTTGCTGCACCAAGAAGCGTTGCTGCAAGCTCGGTACATGGCTTCGAAGCCTTCACGAAGCAAAGATGGCCCGACGAGCACAACGTCGCTGCTGTGAGCCAGCTTGTGGATGCGAGCCAGCTTGCGGTTGTGAGCCAACTTGCGGATGTGAGCCAGCTTGTGAACCAGCTTGTGGATGCGAGCCAACCTGCGGATGCGAGCCAACCTGTGGTTGCGAGCCATCTTGCGGAATCTAAATCAGCGTGACTTCTGAACTATTCCCCGATAGTTTAGAGACTATGCCACATCGACCCGGCCGGATATCATCCGGCCGGGTTTTTCTTTTTTGTGAGCATATTTTTTCTGAGTCGATCACTTTAAGAATTACCGAGATATCCAGGCCCTTGCAGCGCGACGTCGTGGCTCCTGCAAGTCAGGGATTCTACTCGTGTTCGGCCAACCATCGTTCTGCATCAAGAGCCGCCATGCACCCCGTACCGGCTGCAGAAATAGCCTGACGATAATAGTCATCAGCTACATCGCCAGCTGCAAAGACGCCCTCAATGTTCGTTGATGTACGGAAATGGTTTTGCCAAACAACATATTTCTTGGAGGTTAGTTCCAACTGCCCGTTCAGAAATGCTGTGTTCGGCGTATGGCCAATTGCAAGAAATACACCAGCTGCGCTTAATGTGGTTTCTTCGCCCGATTCTGTTGTAGTTTGCAACCGAACACCGGTAACACCATCAGTATCATCACCAAGGACCTCAACCAGTTTCGAATGGTAGTGGATCTCTATTTTTTCACTATCATACGCTCGTTTTGCCATGATTTTACTCGCTCGCAACTCATCTCTACGGTGAATAAGATGAACCCGACTTGCAAATTTTGTGAGATATGTGGCCTCTTCTACGGCTGAATCTCCACCACCAACCACAACCAGTTCTTTATCGCGAAATCTCGGGAGCGCTCCATCGCAGACAGCACAGGCACTGACTCCACGATTCTTAAAACGTTCTTCACTCTCCAAGCCCAGCCAATTTGCGCTCGCTCCTGTTGCCACGATTACACTCCGGGCGCGGATCTCACCGCCTCCTGCACGAGTCAGAGTGAATGGATTTTTAGAAAAATCCACCTCTTGTATGTCGTCCGTAATAACCCGGGTGCCAAAGTTCACTGCCTGCTGCCGCATCAGTTCCATCAATTCTGGACCTGTTACACCTTCTCCAGCGTGGGGCGCCATCATCATTCGACGATCTTGAGGCAACGCTGAATCAAGGAATGCAGCCAGATCACCCGCCGGGAAGCCAGCATAGTTCTCTACTTCGCTTGTCAGCGCCAACTGGCCAAGCGGCAAGGTTCCTGCCATGCGATTCTCTTCAGTAATAGCCCCCTCAAAAACCAGTGGCTTCAACTGCGCTCTGGCGGCATATGTTGCGGCGCACCAACCTGCCGGGCCGCTCCCAATGATGACAACATTCTCGAGTGAATCTTCTGACATTCCTTACTCCCTTGGGATTACTCACGCGGCATGCCCTCACTATTGTGCCCACACCGACGTTCTCAAAAAAATTTTGCTGCTCG
>Ga0228639_1000338_pt1 | contig 21293 bp, 19 predicted proteins | sample 50DmetaG_FD_190532 | JGI IMG/M metagenome (GOLD analysis project Ga0228639, IMG submission 190532) | Seawater microbial communities from Monterey Bay, California, United States - 50D | ecosystem: Environmental > Aquatic > Marine > Coastal | place: USA: California | collected 2016-10-18
ACTCTACACGTAACATGTTTCGCAAAAAACTACTAAATGGTGAGCTTGATGAGACCGAGATAGAGTTAGATGTAACCGATAATTCCAACCCGATGTCTATGCTTGATATTCCGGGACAGCCAGGATCACAGATGGGAATGATGAACCTGGGCGATATATTTGGAAAAGCTATGGGTGGTCGTAAAACGCGACGTAAAATGACTGTTTCAGAAAGCCACGATATTTTGTTAAGCGAAGAGGCTGATAAAATATTGGATGACGAAGTTATCACTCGAACAGCGCTGGAAACTGTTCAAGAAAATGGTATCGTATTTTTAGATGAAATAGACAAAGTTTGTGCCCGAAGCGATGCAAGAGGTGCCGACGTAAGTCGTGAAGGCGTCCAGCGTGACCTTCTTCCACTTATTGAGGGAACAATAGTCAGCACAAAGCATGGACCAATAAAGACTGACCATATCCTTTTCATAGCATCAGGAGCATTTCATGTTTCCAAACCATCTGATTTATTGCCAGAGTTACAGGGGCGCCTTCCAATTCGTGTGGAGTTGAGGGCTCTAACAGAAGATGACTTTATAAGAATTTTGACTGAAACGGACAACGCTTTAACGCGTCAATATTCAGCACTTATGGGCACAGAAGGCGTGGAGGTTTCTTTCACGGACGATGGCATCCAAGCTTTGGCAAAAATTGCTGCTGAGGTTAATCATTCGGTAGAAAACATTGGTGCGCGCAGACTATATACTGTTCTGGAACGAGTGTTCGAAGAGCTTTCATTTTCTGCTCCAGACAAATCAGGTTCAAAAGTAAAAGTTGACATCGCCTTTGTTGAAAAACATGTTGGAGAGTTGAGTAAAAGCGCAGATCTGAGTAGATATGTTCTTTGAGTTTTATAAGTAACCCGTTAATGGCCCATCTTCACGTAATGCTTCTAATGTTTCAAATGGACCTAACGCTTCTTTATCTTTGACTACAATGCAATGGTCTGCAACTTGCTCAGCATCTTTCGGGTCATGAGTAATTAGTAATACTGTAACCCCTTGATCTTTTGTTAAACTGTAAACCAGCTCAATCAGCTCTGATTTCTGATTGGGTCCAAGTGCAGAAAATGGCTCATCAAGCAACAAAATTGGGTTCTTTTGTAACAGCACACGAGCTAATGCTGCTCGGCTTTGCTGTCCACCAGACATTTGAGAAGGCAACCTATCAATTAATTCTCCTATACCTACTTTTTCTAAAACTTCTTGGATTTTTTTCCTAGCACCCTCTGAAACAAAAAAATGATTGCCGCAAACTAAATTCAAATTTTGAGCTATAGAAAGATGGGGGAACAAATTGAATTCTTGAAAGATCACAGAACATGGACGTTGATTTGGAGGCAGCTGGTCTATCCGAGTATCATTTATAAGAATTTTTCCAGAATCTATGTCTTGATGTCCGCTTAGTGATGAAAGAAAAGTTGACTTTCCCGCACCTGATTGCCCAATCACTGCAATAAAACCTTTTGGTATTGTCATATTCACATTTAGCTGAAAATCACCAATTTTTATAATGACGTCATCAAACCTAATCATAGAAAACGGCCAATTCTGTCAAAAACAGCAAAGCTACCAAATGCCAACAGCGATAAAAGTAAAGCAGAAGCCAAAGCTTCATCCAATCTGTAAGCTCCCATAAGTTGATATATTTTCAATGGTAAAGTAGCTATTTCGCCCGAACCAAACAACACTATTACTCCTAAGTCACCCATAGACAGCGCCGCAGCCAAGCCTAGTGAAAACCCAATTGGCCTCTTAAGCATGGGAAGATACACCCACCAAATCCAATAAATACCAGTCAAACCTATCGCACGTGACAAGTTATTAAACTCTATTCTTATTTCTTCTGCGGGCGGTTTTAATATTCTTATTACAAAGGGCAGTGATATCAGTGCATTTACAATAGCAGTTACAGGGATGGCTAACAGATACGGGTTTCCAAAGTTTTTAAGCATTAAAAATGTACCCGCGCCCATTACTATTGGTGAGACTGCAATACCAAGAGAGCCAACTACTTCTCCTATTTTTGTAGTTAAACACAAGCCAAAAAATACAGACATAAGAGACGACAATATAGCTATTTGCACTGATAAGCTTGCTGCTTTGAAAACAGCTGTTGGTAAAGAAAAAATACCCGCAAAACCAAATAAAAAAATCGCCAATATAGGAGTTAGTATGAAAAATAAGGTTACAATTATAATTAGAAAATCTAGGGCTTTTTCAAAGCTGGAATGACTATAATTTGATGTTTTAATATTAAGACCCAAAACAGTTTCGGGTCTGATTATAAATTGACTAGCTACAACAACACTAAAAACTAAAAAGACTTGAACTAGAGCTAATTGGGCTGCTTTCGCAAAGTCTAAGTCATAAAAAAATGACTGGTATATAGCTAATTCGACTGTTGTGGCTTTTGGGCCCCCACCCAAAGTCAAGGCTACAGCAAAACTAGAAAGACAAATTGCAAATATGACTGCCCAAATACTTGGGCAAACTTTTTTCAATACAGGCCAATCTAAGACAAAGAATTTTTGAGTAAAAGATAACTTTAAAGATAGTATTAGCCTGTATTTTTCACCAGGAACATCATTCAAACCCTGGAGTATAATTCTAATTGCTAATGGAAGATTGAAAAATACATGCGCCAGTATTACACCCCAAAAGCCATAAATCTTTAAGGGGTCAAAACCGAAAAAGCCTAGAAAATTATTTATCAAACCATTGTTGCCAAAAACTAAAATCAAACCCAAAACAGCTACAATTACCGGTAGAATAAAAGGTGCGCCTAAGAATAATACTACAAATTGTTTTCCCCAAAACTTTTGCCTTTGAAGGGCTTTAGCAACTGGTATGGCTAATACAGTAGATAGAGTTGCTGAGTAAGCAGCCTGAATAAATGTAAACTCGATAGCAGCCATATCAGAGCTAGTTAAACTCATTGATAAACCACTGAAATGTATCAGGAACATTAGTGGACCTAATAATAGGCCCACCAAAAACAAACAGCTTATTACTGTGACAGTGCGGTGCGCCATTCTTCTATAGCCTTTTTGCGCATCTGGTCAGCCTTAGCTTCATTTAAAAAATATGCCTTTTCTGGATAAGGAAGTTGGGCAAACACTTCCGGCCAATTTGATCTATCTTGAGCCGCGGGATAAGACCAATTTGTAAATGGAATTAGATCCTGAAACTCATTGGACAAAACAAATCTCATAAATTTGCTCGCTAACTCAGGTTGATCAGAGTTACGTAATTTTCCAACCAGTTCAAAATAGGCATAGTGGCCTTCATCAAATATAGCCGCTTTTTTTGTTTGGTCATCTTCCGCAGCAATGTGGTAAGCTGGTGAGGTATTGAAAGATAGCACTATTTCAGCTTCACCTGATGTAAAAAGCCCATAGGCTTCCGACCAGCCCTTTGTAACTGTTAAAATATTAGGCGCCAATCTTGACCAATATTCTTTTGCTTTATCGCCATAAACTTCTTTTACCCATAATATCAAAGCCAAACCAGATATTGAACTTCGAGGGTCCTGTATAACTATTTTTGCCCCATTCATCTTTACTAAGTCTTCGAAGCTCTTTGGTGGCTGAGAAACCTTTGTTTCGTCATATACGAATGACACATATGACCAGTTAAATGGTAAAAATGTACTATCAGTCCACTGGATTGGTAGAAACAAAGTATCATTGCTTTGCTCGTGCGGCACAAATAAACCCGTTTCTCGTGCTTTTTTTGTTACATCTGTATTCAAACCTATAACAATGTCAGCATCTGTACTGGATCCTTCTAAAATCAACCGAGGCACCAAATCCCCTGCCGAAAACTTAAGATCGCATTCACAAATTTTTTCAAATTCTTTTTCTATAGAGGGGCCAGGGCCCCATTCTGAAACGAAATAGTCTGGCGCATAAACTGTTAATACTGGTTTGTTAGCATAAGCAAATGTTGCCAAAAAAATACCCGTCAAAAATGTCAAAAACCTCATTTAAATCTCCTCACTTTTTCGGGGAGAGTAAGTTAAAACTTTAAGAAGTTTTTCCTTCCCTCCGCCGGCGTTATCCGGTTCAGGTTCTACGGGTTCGCTTTCGCATCTCAGCCGATTTATGGCTCCCCGAGGTGATTTCACGAATACCACAAAATTTTATAAGGTCAAGAAATACAGAGGTTTTTTCATTTTATATAATTGAAAAAAAATTTACTTTTTTGTAGCACTTGCCCAGCGCATGAAGAGACAGTATCAAAATGACTAAATAGAAAGCAATCAATATGAGCCTAAACTCTTTTGGACATATGTATAAGGTTACGACCTGGGGCGAAAGTCATGGGCCAAGTCTTGGCGCAACTATCGACGGTTGTCCTCCTGGTATAGAAATTAACCAAACTAAATTACAGTCTTGGTTAGATAAAAGAAAGCCTGGTCAAAGCAAATACACCACGCAGAGAAAAGAACCAGATCAAGTTGAAATATTATCTGGAGTGTTCCAAGGGTTTTCAACAGGAACACCTATTCAATTAATGATTAAAAATACCGATCAAAGATCAAAAGATTATAGCGAAATAGCTGAAACTTTTCGGCCTGGTCATGCAGATATAACCTACTGGCAGAAATACGGCATTCGAGATTATCGTGGTGGTGGAAGATCGTCCGCTAGAGAAACTGCTGCCCGAGTTGCAGCAGGCGGGGTAGCCCGGCTTGTGCTTAACCATCTAGTTCCTGATATCAAAATATTTGGTTACATGACGCAAATGGGTGAGCAAAAAATTGATAGGTCTCAAATCGACTTAGATCAAATTAACAAAAATCCTTTCTGGTGCCCTGATGCAAAAGCATCTGAAGAATGGAAGGGGTATCTTGAGAAAATCAGAAAATCTCAAGATTCTGTCGGAGCCATAATCGAGGTTGTTGCTAAAAATGCTCCAGCTGGCTTAGGAGCTCCTATATATGGAAAGATTGATACTGATTTAGCTGCGGCTATGATGTCAATAAACGCTGTAAAAGGTGTTGAGATTGGTGAAGGAATGAATGCCGCTTCACTTTTGGGATCAGAAAATGCTGATGAAATTTTTCTGGACGAAGAAAACAAGCCTCGATATGCGTCAAACCATTCTGGCGGAATACTAGGCGGAATATCCACTGGACAGGACATTACTGTCAGGTTTGCCGTTAAACCAACCTCTTCCATCTTGTCACCTAAAAAAACAATAACTCAAAAGGGCGAGGAGACCGAAATAATAACTAAAGGGCGCCATGACCCTTGCGTCGGTATACGAGCTGTTCCAGTTGGCGAAGCTATGATGGCCTGCGTCCTTCTTGATCATTACCTTTTACACCGAGGACAAGTTGGCAAGAATAAGGGAAATATAGGTTAATCAGCCTCACTTTTAGATGTCAAAAAAAATCCTAAAATTATGACCAATACAGCTCCGAATTGAATAATAGAGAGGGTCTCTCTCAAAATTATTGTCGCCAAAAATACAGCAGTTATAGGTTCTGCTATTGACAAGGTAACCGCTGATGAAGGGCTTAGATGTTTAAGGCCAAACGTATAGGCAGAGTACGCTATGCCTGTAGCAACGGTCCCTAAAAAAATAAGATTATAAATCGATTCACTCGAAAAAGCCCAAGCAAATGGATAAAACATAAAAACTGGAGTGGAAAATATTGCAGCTAGTAAAAATGTCCATGCTGCTGAATTATGATGAGAAATTTTTTTAACGAGCCTAGACGTACACAATGCGTAAAATGCATAAGATAGGCCGGAAAATAGTGCTAACAAAAACCCTTGGCCCGACCAGCTGCCAGAATCCACAGAGAGCATCAATATGCTAATGCCAATAATGGCTAAAGATGCACCAATTAACTTATTTAACCCATGTTTTGATTTAAAAACAAAAAATTCAAACAAAAGAGCCCAAATAGGTGCGCTACCAATAGTAATTGCTGTCCCCAAACCAACGCCAGATTTTAAAACCGCTGCAAAAAAAGACATGTTATATAACATCATAAATAGGCCGGAAACCGCTATCAAAATTGGAGCTCGTAAAATCGAAGAAAATAGCTTTTGCCCAAAAATAACCGATATTACTAACAGATAAATTGCGGCGAAATAAAGCCGCAATGCGCCGATGACTAAGGGTTGCTTATGTTCAGGAAGAAGCGCCTGCAAAGTTCCAGTTGAGCCCCACAAAACCGCAGCTAAAACTACTGCTAAAATTGAAAGGCGTTTGTTATTTGACATCCATCTCAGACCTTGCTCGAATTTATGTAAAATGATTTAGTGATCCAACGATAAAGATAAATCAATGTTTAAAGTAGGGGAAGCTTGATGAGCAAACCATGTATCATCTGCGTTGCTATCACCGGGTCTGTTCCGACAAAAAAAGACAACCCTAATGTGCCAATCTCAATAGATGAACAAATAGAGAGCACACAAGAAGCTTTTGAGGCCGGGGCAACAATCTGTCATGCTCATGTCAGAAACACAGACGAAACGCCTACTTCTGATCCAGAAAAATTTTTATTGCTAAAAGAGGGCATTTTAAAACATTGCCCAGGTATGATTGTTCAGTTTTCAACTGGTGGAAGGTCTGGCTCTGGAAAAGAACGGGGTGGAATGCTATCATTGAAACCAGACATGGCATCTTTATCAGTAGGGTCTAATAACTTCCCAACAAGGGTTTATGAAAATTCTCCCGATCTTGTATTATGGTTAGCTGAGCAAATGCATTTGTATAAAGTTGTGCCAGAAGTAGAAGCTTTTGATCTTTCTCATATAATAAATGCGATCGATATGCACTCTAAGGGTCTACTTTTTGGAGACCTATATGTTCAGTTCGTCATGGGCGTGAAGAATGCTATGCCAGCCGACAAAACTATCTTTGATTTTTATGTAAAATTGATGAGTGATCGAGCACCAAAATCTGAATGGTGTGCTGCTGGAATAGGCGCCAACCAGATCATAGTTAATGAGTGGGCTATTAAGACTGGGGGACATACAAGAGTTGGAATGGAAGATAATGTCCGACTTGACAAAAATACTCTGGCACCATCCAACGCAGCACTTGTTAAGCGGGCTGTTGAGTTGTGTGAGAAACATAATAGAAGTGTAGCAAACTGGAAGGAGGCACGAAACTTACTTGGCCTTTGAAATTAACTTATTTTTCCAAAACCTTTAATGTTAAATCTTTTAATCCTTCTATTTGCACAATTAACCTATCTCCCACTTTAACCGGGCTAACGCCTGCTGGTGTACCAGTCATTATTAAGTCTCCAGGAACTAATTTTATATATTTCGATAAATCTAGAAGTATTTCATCTACAGAATAAATCATATCTGAGATTTTTCCAATCTGCTGAAGCTGGTCATTTAAAAATAATTTTAGATTTGCACTTTGTATTGCGGGCACCTGTTCACTTTCTGTTATTGAACCTATTATAGCAGACCCATCAAAGTCTTTTGCCATATCCCAAGGCTTTCCCTGTTTTTTTGCTACATTTTGTAAGTCGCGCCGAGTCATATCTAGCCCACATGCATACCCATATATGGATTTTTCTAAATCACCTTTATTAGCATTATGAAGCGATTTTCCAATAGCCACTACCAGCTCCACTTCATGATGCAGACTATCTGTCATGGGTGGATAAATAAGATCTGTTTCTGGACCCAAAAGTGAAGAAGATGATTTGGTAAAATAAAACGGCTGTTTTCTATCTACCTCGTTTCCTAATTCTAATGCATGCTCAACATAGTTTCTGCCAACACAGAAAATTCGCTTTACTGGATAAATATAATCCTTTCCAGTGACCTTAATGAAGGGTGTTTGGGGTATTGAAAAAACTGGTTTCACTATTTTTAGATAGCAAACTTCAATAAGGAGCGATAGAGGGGAAGAGAGGCCTCGACAAGTTTCAAGTTTGTTCCCTCTAAGACTGGCAGACGACTTTCTGGACCAGAAAAACCTGTTGAATCATGTGCTGACTCATACCAATGAGACGCCCAAACACCGTCATCCTTGTTCCCACCTTTAGGCCACGATAACATCGACTTTTGAAAACCTATATTTAGTCTTTTGCATATTTTGGTAATTGTCTGTTCAGGACTCTTCCTGATATCCTCAGAGTTTACCACAATAGGGTCCAACCCTTGTTTAATGACCTCTGAAAATAACTCTACCTGTTTTTTGAAGCCTATATCACTCTCACTAATATTATCATATTTTTTAGAAAAACTCGAAATTACTCTCGCCGGATGCCTAAGCAGAAAAATGTGTTTTACTTGGTCAAACCAATTTCTTGGGATTGAGTTCGTCATATGTTGCGACATATGCTTTTGGTAAAGACTTTTTCCACCAATTGTTCTCTTCTGTGACAATGTCAATATAATCTGATCAACGTTTTCTGGCTGAGATAGTATAATTTCTTCTCGCATTGGATGATCTAAACCGGTTTCAATAAGATAATTGGAATAAAATGGCTCATCGATTATTTCAAAATCATCCCGATTGCCAAATGAGTACATTAAGGCCGTTGAAATGTTCCTGGGTCCAGACCATACTGCTAAATTCATTAGCCACACTCTTTATCTATTAATAACTTATACAGTTTTCTGATATGTTCCGTAGTTGGACCTAATTTACCTATACCAATAGATCGCCCGTCAATAGATCCCACCGGAGTTTGTGCTCCAAAAGTACCTGTGAGAAACGCTTCATCCGCGCTATATGTGTCAACTAGAGAAAAGTTTTTTTCTCGAACATTTATACCTTCTGTACGGCAAAGATCTATTACCTTTTGTCTGGTAATTCCATTCATGCAATAGTCACCTGTACTCGTCCAAACTTCGCCTTTTTTAACTATGAAAAAATTACAGGCATTTGTGGTGTTTACGAAACCGTTTAAATCAAGCATCAGCGCTTCGTCCGCTCCAGCCTTCTCTGCTGCAATGCAAGCTAATATACAATTGAGTTTAGAATGGCTATTTAACTTTGGATCTTGCGTCATTGGAAGGCCTCTTAAATGAGGCACAGTGGCTAAGGATATGGGCCTTGGTATTTTGGGAACAGAGTGTTCCATTATAATTACAAATGTAGGGCCATCTTGTGATAAGGCTGGATGTTGAAAGGGTCTTTTTTTTGGGCCTCGCGTTATCATGAGCCTAGCATGAGCGTTGTTTTCCATACCGTTAGACTTTTGGGTCTTAATAAGCGCGTCGATAACGTCTGATTTGTTTAGCCCAATATCTAAATCGATCGCCAAAGATGCCTCAAAAAGTCTATCTATATGCTCATCGCAAAAAGCCCATGTGTTATTATATAATCGTAGCCCTTCCCAAACACCGTCGCCCAACATGAATCCACTATCGTAGACACTTACTAGGGCTTCTTTTTTTGGGACTATTTTCCCATTTAAGTAGATCAGAATATCTTCATTTCTGATATCTTCTTCTGATTGGTGTGTAGACACGTTTGCTGTCATTTTTACCCCTTTTCGATATTGCTATTAGGTAAGTTAATTTATGCCAAGAAATATTTGTTTTTGTTCTTTCTAAATTTCTAGGTTGGCAAAGGCATTTTTCACTCTAAGCCTATGCTTAATAATCAAAGGAACGCTTCATGCATCAATTTGTAAAAATCATTTTTATCTTAGTTTTGTCATTAACAACACAATTCATCACTATATTTAGCAGTCTACAGTTAAACGCAGAATCAAAAGATTCTATAATTTTAGCTGGTGGATGCTTTTGGTGCGTAGAAGCAGACTTTGAGAAAGTGAATGGGATCAGTGAAGTTATTTCAGGCTACACTGGTGGATATGTTAAAAACCCAACCTACAAACAGGTCGTAAAAGGCCTCACAGGGCACTATGAAGCCGTCATTATTCACTTTGACCCTGAATTAATTACTATAGAGAATATATTAAATAAATTTTTTCGGTCTGTAGACCCAACTGACTCTGGTGGCCAATTCTGTGATCGGGGTCACAGCTATAAGTCAGCTATTTTTGCCAGACCAAGTCAGGTTTTAATTGCAGAAAATGCTCTTCTTGAGGCAGAGGCTGTTTTAGGCGAAACAATAGTTACTCCTATTTTAGAAGTAAGTGAATTTTTTATCGCTGAAGATTATCATCAAGACTATTATAAAGGGGAGAATTTAGTATTGACTAGATTCGGTCCAATCAAACAAAAAAAAGCATACAAAAGATACCGCAGCGCTTGCGGAAGGGATAAACGCCTCAAAAAACTTTGGGGAAAAGACGCTTTTTTAAATTAACAAAGTCCCCTTGGCACAAGTTTTTGAGCTTCCACCCAACGAAACAAGTGTTAGACTAATTCAGAGCCTGGGGAGACCATCGTGACACCAATGATGTCGCAGTACATGGAAATTAAATCTGACTATTCTGAAGCTTTGTTGTTCTACAGGATGGGAGATTTCTATGAATTATTTTTTGAAGATGCGAAAGTTGCATCAAGCGCTTTAGATATAGCCTTAACGAAACGGGGCAAGCACGGTGGGGAAGAGATACCAATGTGTGGGGTTCCTCATCATTCTGCGGAAAACTATATTTTTACTTTAATTAATAAAGGTTTTCGAGTCGCTATTTGTGAGCAAATGGAAAGTCCAGAAGAAGCAAAGAAAAGAGGGTACAAAGCCGTAGTTAGAAGGGAGGTTGTTAGACTGGTAACCCCTGGAACACTAACAGAAGATAATTTATTGGATGCCAGAAAAAATAACTATCTTGCTGCTTATTCAGTGGTACACAATGAAGCCTCTGTTTCTTGGATCGATATTTCAACAGGTTCCTTTTACATTTCCAGTATAGAGCCAGAGAGGTTAGGTTCTGAATTAACCAGGCTTTCTCCAAGTGAAATTCTACTTTCTGAAAATTTAGCGAGAGCACATCGAGATCTTGCAGAGGAATTTGGTATAAGCGTTACGGAACTAGCAAATTCTGCTTTTGACAGCAGTTCCGCGACAGAGCGTTTAAAGAAAACCTTCAACATTGAAACCATAGATGGTTTAGGCGCTTTTAATAGAGCCGAAATGTCAGCCATGGGAGCGATTATAGAATATTTACAGATAACGCAAAAGGGTAAACTCCCATTATTATCGCGACCACGGCGCGAACTAAACTCCTCTTTTATGGCTATAGATACGGCTACTCGGAAAAATTTAGAACTTACGAAAGGACTTTCCTCAGGAAATAAATCAGGTTCACTTCTATCGGTGATTGACCAGACCTTAACATCAGGTGGAGCAAGGTTATTAGAAAAGAGAATTTCTTCTCCCTCTACTAATCTAGATGAAATAAAGAAAAGATTAAATAGTATAGATTTTATGATAGCCGATGCAGAGCTATCTTATAGCCTTCAATCTGAACTTCGAAAGGTTCCTGATTTAGATAGAGCTTTATCTAGAATATCATTAGATAGAGCTGGACCTAGAGACCTAGTGGCTATTCGAAATGGTTTAAGGCAATCTTCTACTATTACAAAAATGCTCTCTAATTTCAGCTTGCCTATGCTGATTGAGCAAAAGTCAGCTGTATTTCCCGATCAAGATAAAATTTTAAACTTACTAACCGAAGCGCTTTCAGATGAGCCGCCTATTCTTACAAGAGACGGTGGTTTTATTAGAGAGGGCTTTGATCCCAAGTTAGACGAAGCCCGTAGGCTTAGAAATGAAGGCAGAAAAGTCATTGCGGAAATGCAAATGGGATATGTCGAAACATCTGGCATTCAATCGCTTAAAATAAAACATAACAATGTACTGGGATATTTTATAGAAACTCCAGCAACTTATGCAGAGCGCATGTTATCAAAGCCTTTGTCCGATACCTTTATCCATAGACAAACAACCGCAAATCAAGTCCGTTTCTCAACTATTGAGCTTTCCGAAATTGAAACCAGAATTTTGAACGCTTCCAGCCATTCTCTGGAGATAGAAAAACGAGCATTCGAAGATTTATGTAGTAAACTATTAACATATGGCCAACATATCACTGAAATAGCTGATTTTTTATCAGAGATAGACCTTAGTGTTGCCCTTTCTACTCTGGCAAAAAATGAATCTTGGGTAAAGCCCGTAGTTGATGTGTCACGTAACTTTGATGTTACTGAGGGAAGGCACCCAGTAGTTGAACACGCTCTAAAAAAAGAGGGAAAGGCGTTTATTTCAAACGAGTGTATTTTAAATAATGGGAAAATTTGTCTGCTAACAGGACCAAATATGTCTGGAAAATCAACTTTCCTGAGACAAAACGCTTTAATTGTTTTGTTGGCTCAAATTGGCTCATTCGTTCCAGCGACAGAAGCCAAAATAGGTATAGTATCCCAGCTTTTTAGCCGGGTCGGCGCATCAGACGATTTAGCCAGAGGGCGGTCTACTTTTATGGTGGAAATGGTAGAAACGGCATCTATCTTGAATCAAGCCGATGAGAACTCTTTCGTAATTTTAGACGAGATCGGTAGAGGAACCGCAACCTATGATGGCCTATCAATAGCTTGGGCTACATTAGAGCATTTGCATAATGTTAATAGGACTCGAGCTTTATTTGCTACGCACTATCATGAATTAACACATTTATCCGCTGAGATGGATCGCCTGGAAAACTCTACTGTCGCAGTCAAAGAGTGGGAAGGTGAGGTGGTGTTTTTGCACGAGGTTACAAGAGGAGCAGCTGATCGCTCCTATGGTGTTCAAGTCGCCAAGCTTGCTGGCTTACCTAGAACTGTAATAGAGAGATCAAAACTGATATTAGAAAAGCTTGAAAAAGGCCATTATCAAGGCCAAACTAATTTCAAAGATTTAATAGACGATCTCCCTTTATTTTCAAACGATCATATTTCTAATAAAATCGAAGAAAAGAGAGTGGACGCACTTCAGCAAGAAATAGAGACCATAAACTTAGATAGCACATCACCTAGAGAAGCTCTAGATTTTCTATACAAACTTAAAGAGAGGCTGAAAGATAAAAAACAAAATTAGCTGTTTGATGACACCCCAACATGTGCTGGACGTAACAGGCGATCATATAACATAAAACCTTCAGATGAAACTTCTATTATGTCACCGACTTTAGTCCCAGGAACAGGCGCTTCGAACATTGCTTCGTGTAGCTGAGGATCAAATTTTTCACCAACTTCAGGAGATATAGGTTTAATCCCGTGTTTCGAAAAAACATTTAATAGTTCTCGCATCGTGAGCTCAACACCTTCTATGACAGACCCCACCGCATCTTTTTGATCTTCAGTTATAGAATCAACAGCTCTTTTCATATTGTCATAAATTGGTAAAAGATCTCTAGCAAGTTTAGACCCTCCATAGTTCTCTGCTTCCTTTCGGTCTTTATCTGCCCTTTTTCGTGCATTTTCAGCATCAGCCAGCGCCCTCATAAACCTATCGCGATAATCATCGCGCTCTGCAGTAACTTCATCCAGTTTTTCCAGCTCAGCTGCTTCAGCATCTATATCTATTAAATCATCCTGGTTTAGTTCTGATTCTTCTATATCATCCAAGAATTCTTCTTTTTTTTGCTCAGCCATTTATCACCTCTTATTGCGGTCAGAGATCATCTTTCCAACCAATTGCGCGGTATAATCCACCACAGGGACTATTCGCCCATAATTTAATCTCGTCGGTCCTATTACTCCTACAGCACCAATAATCTTACGATCAGAATTCATATAGGGAGAAACAACTAAAGATGAACCCGTCAAAGAAAAAAGCTTATTTTCTGACCCTATAAATATTCTTACTCCTTCACCCTTTTCAGTAAGCTCCAGGAAGTCTGCTATATCGCGTTTTCGTTCTAGATCGTCAAATAGATTTTTTATTTTATCTAAATCTTCTCTTGGTGCCGATTCATTTAGAAGGTTTGCCCTTCCTTTTACGATCAATCTCTCTTGGCGTTCTTCATTAGCATCCCACAAAGCTAAACCACTATGCACCAAATCACGAGCCAGAGTATCAAGTTCCTGACGTCGGTAATCAATTTCATTTTTGATTAGTTTTTTGGCTTCACTAAGAGTGTTACCTTCCATGATAGCATTCAAAAAGTTTGCAGCTTCCTTCATAGAGCTAGGGGTTTGCCCAGGTGGGGGTTTGAATAGTCGATTTTCAACATGGCCATCTGCAAAAACTAAGACAACCAAAGCTTGACTTGTTGATAAGGGCAAAAACTCCACATGCTTAATTGGTGCCTCATGTTTTGGAGTTAAAACAAGCGAAGCTCCTTGTGTCACGCCCGATAGTGTTGTGGAAATATCGTCTAAAATATCTTCAACTTGATTGGTTTCATCTGAAACTATTTTATCAATTTTTTTTCTATCATTTTTATCAACCTCAGATACCTCCAAGATTCCATCTACAAACATTCTCAAACCTAACTGAGTAGGGATCCTTCCTGCGCTTGTATGTGGACTATCTAGTAAACCTAAAAACTCTAAATCTTGCATTACATTTCTGATTGTTGCCGCAGAGATATCTTCACTAAATTCTCGTGATAAAGTTCGCGATCCAACTGGCTCACCGTCAGTCAAATAGCCTTCAACCACCCTACGGAATACTTCACGTGAGCGATTGTTCATTTCCTCCAGCATTTCTTTTTTTTCAATCATCGGGACGTGTTTTAGCTTATATTTTTCAATTAGCCTAATGAAAAACTTCAAACAGGGTTGCAAATTCACATAATCGAGATGTATTTCCAAATTAAAGCAGAAAGGATTCAAAATGCGCCCATCTGGTCGAAAACTAGACGAACTAAGAAATGTTTCAATAGAAACTAACGTAACAATGCATGCAGAAGGAAGCTGTATTATTAAAATGGGTGACACCCATGTCATATGTACTGCTACAGTAGAAGACAGAGTGCCACCATTTATTAAAGGGACGGGTCAAGGGTGGATTACTGCTGAGTATGGCATGCTACCAAGATCAACTGGTTCAAGAATGCGAAGAGAAGCGGCTTCTGGTAAACAAGGTGGCCGGACTGTGGAAATACAAAGACTTATTGGTAGATCACTTAGAGCCGGCGTTGACAGACTTTCACTGGGTGAACGGCAGATAACAATCGACTGTGATGTTATACAAGCAGATGGCGGAACACGCTGTGCCTCTATTACGGGAGGATGGGTAGCACTCCGTATTGCTATAGATGAACTGTTAAAGTCGGGTACTCTTTCGAATGATCCTTTAATTTCACCGGTTGCAGCAATCAGTTGTGGTATTTATGCCGGTCAACCTGTCTTAGACCTTGATTATTCTGAAGATAGTGAAGCAGGCGTGGATGGAAACTTTATTATGCTTGGAAATGGTAAAATGATAGAAACCCAAATAAGTGCTGAGGGCGCCACATACAGTAGAGATCAACTAAATAGTTTAATCAATTTAGCAGAAAAGGGTACCTCTGAACTCTTCAATATTCAGCAGGCTTCCCGAATTTAATGCGAAAATTTCAAGGAAAAAAATTGGTGGTTGCCACACACAATGAAGGTAAGCTGGACGAGGTTCGTGCACTTTTTTCAAAAAAATTAGTGGAAATTTTATCCAGTAAATCACTGAAGCTTCCAGAGCCTATCGAAACGGAAGATACATTTATTGGGAACGCCCGTATAAAGGCACATTCCGCTTCAAAACTTACGGGCTTACCTGCTCTTGCAGATGACAGTGGAATTACAATCGATGCTCTAAACGGTGCGCCAGGAGTATATACTGCAGATTGGGCCGAAACGCCAAAAGGACGTGATTTTTCCATAGCAATGAAAAAAACCCAAGACGCTTTAACAAAAGTTTCTGCTCCCTATCCAAGGACAGCTCAGTTTCGATGTACATTGGTACTAGCATGGCCGGACGGTCATGATGAAGTCTTTGATGGCGCTCTAGCTGGTGAGGTTATTTGGCCTCCAAGGGGTTTAGATGGTCATGGATATGACCCTATATTTAAGCCCAACGGATATAAAATTACCTGTGGAGAGATGAGCTTTGATAATAAAAATAAGATCAGCCACAGATCGATAGCTTTCAATAAACTTACTAGAGCTTGTTTTGATTGAAGACTGGAAAAATGGTGGTTTTGGAATTTATATCCACTGGCCCTTTTGCGCAGCAAAATGCCCTTATTGTGACTTCAATAGCCATGTAAGAAGTAATATTGACCAAAATCAATGGCTTAAGGCCTATCTAAAAGAAATTAGAAGGGTTGCAAAAAATACATCAAATCGGGTTTTAAATTCTATTTTCTTCGGTGGTGGGACACCAAGTCTTATTGAGCCATTTGTTATTGATAATATTTTAAACGAAATTCATAAATATTGGAAAACCAACGAAAACTTAGAAGTTACATTAGAAGCAAACCCCAATTCAGTAGATGCGAAAAATTTTAAATCATATAAAACTGTTGGAATTAATAGAACGTCTATGGGAATTCAGTCACTAAACGAAAGAGACTTAAAAGCTTTAGGAAGAACTCACTCCGTCCAAGAGGCATTATCTGCTCTTGAAATTGCAAAACAAAACTTCAGTGCTGTAAGCTTTGACTTAATATATGCGAGACAGAACCAAAAACTTAAACAGTGGGAAAAGGAATTAAGCCTAGCCTTAGATTTGGGGTCTAATCATATGTCGTTGTATCAGTTAACTATTGAGCAGGGCACAGCATTTGGTGATCGATATAATCGGGGGCTGCTAAAAGGCTTACCTAGTGACGATATATCTGCTGAATTATATGACCTTACTTCAAATTTGTGTGAGGAACGGGGATTCACTGCTTATGAAGTTTCAAATTATGCTCAAAAAGGATTTAAGAGCGTACATAATCTCATATATTGGCGATATGGCGACTACATCGGTATCGGACCTGGCGCTCACGGCCGCCTCACTATTGATAAAAAAAAATACGCCACTGAAACATTCTTATCACCAGAAGAGTGGCTTAACAAAGTAGAGCACCAAGGTTCAGGAGAGTCCTATCTGGCTGAGTTATCCAACGAACAGCAGGCCGCTGAAATGGTTATGATGGGTTTAAGATTAACCGAAGGAATAGACTGTGAAAGATTTAAAGCTTTATCAGGCTCCTCTTTTTCTGATGACAAGATAGCCTTTTTGAAAAGCATTAAACTCATCGAGCAGAAAGGAGGGTACCTAAATGCTACCTTTTCAGGAAGAAAAGTTTTAAATTCTGTGCTTGCTGAGCTTTTAAATTAAAAATCTTACCATCAAGAACTATTTAATATTACTTCAGAAATACGATCTAACTCATCTAAAGACCCATAACTAATTGAAATTAAACCTTTTTCTTTTCCCTCTTCATGGTTAATCGAAACTTTCATTTTTAGAGCCAAAGATAGATCAGCCTCTAGTAGTATCGTGTCAGCAGGCTTTTCTTTTGTTTTAGCTTTAGTTTTAATCTTTTTTTGACCAGTGTTTCTTACCAACCGCTCAGCGTCTCGAACTGAAAGGCCCAGTGAAATAATTTTTTTTGCTAAAGTAAGTGGGTTTTCACATGTAACCAGAGCTCGAGCATGTCCAGATGTAAGTTGTCCAGAAATCAAAAATTCTTGAACTTCTGTTGGTAAATTAAGCAATCGCAATAAGTTTGCTATATGACTTCTACTTTTTCCAATTTCTTTAGACAGCCCTTCTTGTGTGTGATCAAAGTTATCCATTAAACTCTTATATCCAATAGCTTCCTCGATTGGGTTTAAATCGGCCCTTTGTACATTCTCAATTATAGCTATTTCTAAAACCTCTATATCCGAAAACTCCTTTACAATAACTGGAAGTTCATGAATTTGGGCTCTTTGAGCAGCGCGCCATCTTCGCTCACCAGCAACTATTTCAAAGCTCTCTTTTGTTCCTTTCTTTTTTCTTACTATTAATGGTTGAACTATTCCTTTTGTCTTAATCGAATTTGCGAGCTCGATTAGCTTTTCCTCTTGAAACGTTTTTCGAGGCTGATTTGGGTTGGGATATATTTTTTCAACTGGGACAAGTCTTTCATTTGAAATGTTTTGTGCACTTTCTGTGCTTTCGATAGGATTGGTACTCATGTCTCCCATCAGCGCTGATAATCCCCGCCCAAGACCTCTCGATTTACTATTTTTTTCTGCCATTCAGATATCTCCTATCAAGAGTTATTAGCTAATAACTCCTTAGCCAAATCCATATACGCTTTTGAGCCTTTTGAGGAAGGATCATAAGTTAAAACAGGCATAGAATACGAAGGTGCTTCGCTTACCCTTACATTCCGTGGAATTACTGTTTTAAAAACCAACTCGCGCAAATTGCTTCGTGCATCAGCCTCAACTTGCTTTGATAAATTATTTCTACCATCAAACATAGTCAAAGCTATTCCCTCAACCCTTAAATTTTCATTTGCTGTTTGTCGAACTTCTTTAACAGTCAATAACAGTTGTGAAAGACCTTCTAGCGCAAAAAATTCACTTTGTAGTGGTATCAAAACAGAGTGAGAAGCCACCATTGCATTTACCGTCAAGAGATTTAACGAGGGAGGGCAATCAATTAGTATATAGTCATATTTATTCTTGTTTTCTTGTTTTTTTCTTAGAGCCTCATACAGCAAATGGCTTCTTTTTTCATTTGATAAAAGCTCAATATCGGCTGAGCTTAAATCAATTGTAGCTGGTACGATATCCAAGCTTGCGATTTCTGTTTCTTTAACGACCTGCTCTAAAGGTAAGTTTTCCACTAAAAGCTCATATGTGGAAACGTCTCTATCTTCCACCTCTATACCTAAACCAGTAGAAGCATTCCCTTGAGGGTCCAAGTCTATGATTAGAACGGTCTGGTCTAATTTTGATAAAGCAGCTCCTAAATTAATGGTTGTAGTTGTTTTACCGACTCCACCTTTTTGATTTGTTATCGATATTATTTTTGCAGGCTTAGCTTTAATACTTGGCACGCGAAAGTTCTCCTATCTTTAAAACTACAGCCTGTGAATCAGTTATACTGTTAACTGCCTCCCAACTAAAGTTCCAAGTTTTTTCTGCAGCAACAAGCTCCTCTTGCCAAGACCTTCCTTTTGGAAATATGAAGGTTGTATTTTCGCACTTGTGGTTAAATGAAAGATCAAAAAGTTTTGTAAGATTCGCTAAAGCTCTTGCAGATATAATGTCTGCATTTTGAGGATCGCATTCCTCTATCCTTTTGTTAATAATAGATAAATTCAAATTTAAGTCTCGTCTTACTGTATAAAGGAAAGCACATTTCCTTTTATCACTTTCAACTAAAATTATCTCACCATCAATATTTTTTTCCTTTGCCAAAATTGCCAAAACCAATCCAGGAAAACCAGCTCCAGACCCAATATCCAACCATCTTTTAAAGTTCACCTGGGTTGCATGGTAAATCTGAACAGAGTCCAATATATGCCTTTCCCAAAGGTTTGGAACTGTGCTTTTAGATATAAGATTAATACTTTTGTTCCACTTCTCAACAAGAGCGGCTAGCCGCTCTAAGAGCGAAAATGTTTCACGTGAAACATTTTTTGATAAATCATGTTTCATCCAACCTTAGTCTGCTGATGACCCTGTTTGACTTTTGACAATATCAAAAAAAGTGCCGCTGGTGTCATCCCCTCTACGCGAGAAGCCTGGGCAATATTTAATGGCCTTTGAGTTAATAGTTTATTTTTTAGCTCGTTTGATAATCCAGACATAGACTGATAATCAAACGAAAGAGGTATTTTTATTGCCTCGTCTCTTTTAACAGCATCTATATCTTTTTTTTGTCGATCAATGTAGTTGGAATAAAGTGCATCCCTATGGACCTGCTGCCGAATGTCCTTTTCTATCGCCATTAACCTATTGTCAAAGCCAGTAATGTTGTCAAAAGTGACGTTTGGGAATGCCAATATTTGTTTCAAATTTCTTTTATTACCGTCTTGGCTGACAGAAATACCCTGAGCCATTAATTGATTTGGTGTAAACTCTTTTTCAGAAAGTATTTTGTTACACTCTGCTATCTTATTTGACTTATTTAGAAACACCTCCTCTCTTAAAGAAGAAACACAACCTAGCTTAATACCCAGTGGTGTTAATCTTTGGTCTGCATTGTCAGCACGCAGAGAAAGCCTAAATTCTGCTCTCGAGGTGAACATTCTGTATGGTTCACTTACACCTTTAGAAGTCAAATCATCTATCATCACCCCTATATAACTGTTAGACCTCGAAAAAATGATAGGATGTGCCTCAAGTGCTGATGCCGATGCGTTCAAACCCGCGACCAGTCCTTGAGCGGCGGCCTCCTCATAACCAGTTGTTCCATTAATTTGACCCGCCAAGTAGAGACCACTAACACCCTCAACAGCAAGGGTTGGAGACAATGAGCGAGGATCCACGTAATCATACTCTATAGCATACCCTGGTTGCAAAATTTCCGCTTTTTCTAAACCTTTAATTGAACGCACGTATTCTTCCTGAATTTGCTCAGGCAGCGATGTCGAAATTCCATTCGGATATATCGTATCAACCGAAAGGCCTTCTGGCTCCAAGAACACCTGATGTGAATTTTTATCTCGAAACCTTACTATTTTATCCTCTATGGACGGGCAATAGCGAGGGCCCACCCCATCAATGTGACCGCCATACATTGCTGATTTTGTTATATTTTTTTCAATAATCTCATGTGTTTTCTCATTAGTGAAAGTTATACTACATGAAATTTGCCTTGCCGTTGGCTTTTCAGATAAAAAAGAAAACATTGTTGGTTCGGCATCACCAGGCTGGCTTTCTAACCCATCCCAATTAATTGATTTACCGTTTAATCGTGGTGGTGTTCCTGTTTTTAACCTGCCAAGCTTTAAACCAAAATCCTCTATTTTTTCTGCAAGTTTCAACGAAGGTCTTGCCCCCATGCGCCCAGCTGAATAACTATCTTGACCAATATGAACCCTTCCACGAAGAAACGTTCCTGTTGTGATAACAGTAGATTTAGCAAATATTTGCGATCCATCAGCTAAAATTATACCCTTCACCTCACCTTCTGGTCCTAAAAGGTCAACAACCTCACCCTCTATAATAGAAAGGTTTTGTATGCTTTTAAGGGCACGCTTTATTGACTGTTGATATAATAAACGGTCAGCTTGAACCCTTGGCCCCTGAACAGCTGGTCCCTTTTTCCTATTTAACAACCTAAACTGGATACCCGCCTCATCAGCAGAACGTGCCATGATGCCATCAAGTGCATCAATCTCTCGAACTAAGTGACCCTTTCCAAGCCCCCCTATGGCAGGATTGCATG
>Ga0228639_1000340_pt1 | contig 21209 bp, 22 predicted proteins | sample 50DmetaG_FD_190532 | JGI IMG/M metagenome (GOLD analysis project Ga0228639, IMG submission 190532) | Seawater microbial communities from Monterey Bay, California, United States - 50D | ecosystem: Environmental > Aquatic > Marine > Coastal | place: USA: California | collected 2016-10-18
GTGGAGGCTTTTTAATAAACCGCATAGCCAATTTTGATCCAAATAGTTTTAACTCCCGTAAAATTCATATGTCGTGACAAAATACATGCGCAGGCAATCATGGTTAATTGTCCTTTTACCCCCCCCCTTGAAACAACGCCTATCTCGGCGTTGTTTTAGGTTTTAAGGACTGATTTTTATCTGTGAATATTATCGCATTAGCGACTTATTGTCGTTAAGTTTGCATAATTTGAACGTGATTTAAGATAAGAAATTTAAAATTTAGGAAAACGTTTAAAAAATGATATTCCAAAAAAATAAGTATTTTCAAATTTCTTCGGTTTCTAGCAATCGGCTTGTTACTGGGAATGCCTTAGCTTTTATTGCTATATTTTTATTTGCAGCAGGTTTCCCAGCTGCAGAAGTTCTTTTAGAAATATGGCACCCTATTACTCTTATGTTTTTTAGACTTTTATTGGCGGTCTCAACATTAGTTATAATTTGGATTTTGCTTGAAGGGCTGCCCTCCGTTTTGAAAGCGCCTTGGTTGAAAGGAATAAAAATTGGCCTTTTAGGTTTTGGATTGGGCACAAACTTATTATTGTTTGCACAGTGGTTTACGGATCCGATTACAGTTGCATTATTGGCAACTCTAATCCCTGTTTCTGCAACTATTCTCGAAGTTTGGGACCGCCGGCGAAAACTTAACACAAAATTTATTTTAGGATTACTTGCTTCAATAATAGGTGGGTTCATTGCCGTTAGTGAAAATATCTCGATTGATTTAGGTTGGGGGGTTTTGATGGCTTTGGCCTCAGGATTTTGCTTTATGTGGGCTTCAGATAAAAGTGTAACCAAACTATCCGGGCTATCTTCGATAGCGCGCTCCTCAATTACTTTTACCGGGGCAGCTGTTTTTACAACAATAAGCTTCCTAGTACTTTTCAATTTAGGGTTAATTGAAATTCCCAATAAGATTACAACTAATCAGTTGTTTAGTTTGATAATTTATTCGGTGATTTCCATGGCAATTTCTCAGGTTTTTTTTATAGCCTCTGTCGACAAAGTAGGGATAGCGATCAGTTCTCTTCATTTAAATTTTTCTCCCTTTTATGTGATGATAATCCTATTTATTTTAGGGGGAGCTTGGGATTTGAGAGCTGCTGTTGGTGCATCTATTGTGGCTTTTGGCGTTTGGCTTGCTCAGTCGAAATAAGTTGATGATTACAATTATCTATTTGAGCACCAAAATAGAAAACGGCTACATCATCGATATCAAACTGTTTCAAAAATAAACAGGATTAAAATCTTTGCTCTTTTTCCAAATTCAAAGTTTGATATGCTCTCTATAAGTTCGCTTTTTATTCTGAATTATAAGTGGTGATTAACTTGGTAAAACTAAGAGATCATAATTATAAATTTATATCAGCTAAGCCTTTTGCCCCAAATTTAGGCGCAGAGATATATGGCGTTGACCTCAGCAAACCCGTTTCAAAGGCCCAGTTTGGTGATGTTTTCCAAGCCTTTTTGGATCACCAGGTTCTGTTTTTTAAAAATCAGAAAGAAATTCCACCGGATGTTCATATTGCTTTTGGTAAGAAATTTGGAGAATTACATGCGCACCCAGCAGCTCCAACAATGGAAGGCTACCCAGAAATTTTTGAAATTCATGCAGATAAAAACTCAAAGATTGCAAACGGTGAGTTTTGGCATTCAGATGTATCATGCGATGAAGAACCACCCCTGGGAACTATGCTACAAATTCATCTGGCGCCTCTTTGTGGTGGTGATACGATGTTCAGTGATATGTATTCTGCCTATGATGCTCTTTCGGCACCAATCAAAAATTTAATAAACGGATTAACTGCTGTGCATGAATCCGAACATATTTATAAAGGCCGTTATGCTGATAGAGGCGTGAATGACTCAAATTCTATTTTTCCAACTGCGGTTCATCCTATCGTCAGAACACACCCCGAAACAGGAAGAAAAGCATTATTTGTAAATCGTACTTTTACAACAAGAATTAATGGGTTGTCACATCAGGAAAGTGATAACATCTTGCAGCTTCTTTTTGATCAAGCTGAGCACATAAATCATCAAATTCGTTTTAGTTGGTCAATTAATGATTTGGCTTTTTGGGATAATCGCTGTTGCATGCACCGTGCTATTTGGGATTACTGGCCTGAAGAGAGAAAAGGTCGAAGGGTTACAATTAAAGGCGATCGCCCAAAATAAAATTAACTTGATATGAGGATAGTAAAGCTTATTTTTAAATAATGTTTTGGTTTTTATTTTCCATTTTTTTACTGGCTTGCTTTTCTGCTGGAGCCACGGGGGGGCTTTTCTCGCCCGGTTCCTGGTATTCAAATTTAAAAAAGCCTAGTTGGACGCCACCCAATTGGTTATTTCCAGTGGCGTGGACCTCACTTTATTTTTGTATGTCTTTTGCAGGAGCCAGAGCCGCTATAGCACCAGATAATGGCCTAGCTATGGCTCTTTGGTCTCTTCAGATTGCTCTTAATACGCTTTGGTCACCAGTATTTTTTGGATTAAAAAATATTAAGTTGGGACTTATGGTTTTAATAGCACTTTGGTTATCAGTTGCCTGCACTATGCTTGCATTATGGCAAGTAGATTGGTTGTCGGGATTACTATTTGTGCCCTATTTAGTCTGGGTTACTGTCGCAGGGGCTTTAAACGCGGCTGTTTGGCGATTGAATTTTGAAGAAAACAATCAATAACCAGAAGTTTGCAATAATTATAATATTATTTATTACGTGTTTTGGCTAGACGCGCATTACCAGTCCATCTGGATCGTAAGGTGACATTTGAATAACTTTTGCATCTTTTTCAACGCCAACAACATGGACCTTGAGTTTTTGATCTTTCTTAGCAAGTTCGTTATTTACTAAAGCCAAAGCGAGTGATTTTTTTACAGTGTGGCCATAACCTCCTGAAGTTACAAACCCCACTAAACTGTCGTTGTTCCAAACAGGTTCATATCCACTGGCATCGGCATAATCAGCATCAATTTCCAGCATAACCAGTTTTTGTGAAGGCCCATTGCCATCTCTTTCTTTGATTGCGGCAGCCTGACCAATAAAATGTTCTTTGTCCCAGTCAATCCACTGATCCATTCCTGTCATTCCAGGAGTATAACCTTGTGTGAATTCAGCTGACCAAATTCCAAAACCTTTTTCTAATCTTAAAGATAATAAGGCGTTGAAACCAAATTCTCTGATGCCGCATTCTGCACCCGCTTTCAGCAATAACCGACGTAAAGCTATATGATCGCCCATTCGACAGTGTATTTCATATCCTAACTCACCAGTGACTGAGAGGCGGCCAACTTTGGCACGGATCAAATCTATATCCATAGTTGCGCAGCCCATAAATTTTAATTCATTAATAGAAAAGTCTGTAATTTTAGAGATCACGTCTTTAGAATCTGGGCCTGAAAGAGAAAACCCAGCCCAGTCTTCGCCGAGGTCTATGATTGAAACGCCTTCGGTAAGATGGTCATTAAACCATCGCATGTGCCAAGCACGCAAATAATAAGATCCCATTATCCACCAGGTTCCATCTCCCCAATTGAATACGGTTAAATCACCCTTCAATTTGCCTTCTTCACTAAGCATAGGGGCCAAGCCAGCTCGGCCTGGTTTAGGAAGTTTTGAGGCCAATATGTTATCGAGCCAAGCCTCAGCGTTAGGTCCCGACACTTCAAATCTTGAGAAGCCGGTTATATCAAGTAAGCCAACGCCTGTACGAACAGTTTTACACTCACTACCAACTAAAGGAAATGCATTAGAACGTTTAAGTGAGGGGTTTTCCTGAAATTCTTCAGATGCAAAGTATAGTGGTACTTCGAGGTCCCAACTATTTCCCCACTGGCAACCTGCTGCCGTCATTGCATCGTGTGCCGGTGCCATTTTTAATGGTCGCCCCGCTGGCAGCTGTTCATTTGGATAGGTCATAACGAAGCGCCGGGAGTAGAATTGACCTGTGGTTTGCTTAATAAATTCTCTATTTTCCGCAAACTTGCCGTATCTGGCAACATCCATACCATAAACATCGGCTTCTGGCTCGCCATGGATCATCCACTCTGCGAGAGACTTGCCTACACCTCCGCCTTGCAGAAAACCGGCCATAACTGCACAAGCGCACCAGTAACCTCGTTTGCCGGGAACTGGCCCCACAAGAGGGTTGCCATCGGGTGAAAAGGTAAAAGCACCATTTACCCAAGTTTTAATACCAACATCTTGTAACGCAGGATAGCGTTCAAACCCTAATATAAGTTCATTTTCTATCCTATCTGTTTGCTCCTGGAACAGCTCCATTCCATAATCCCAGGGCGCGCCATCCATAGCCCAATGTTCGTGGTTAATTTCATAGATTCCCAGCAGAACACCTTTTTGATCTTGTCTCAAATAAGTGAAACCTTCGAGGTCGACAGTCATGGGAACTTCAAAATCTAAGTTTTCTAGCTTAGCAATGGTATCTGATATCAAATAATGGTGTTTTAGGGGAGATACTGGTAACTCCACTCCAGCCATCCGCCCAATTTGCTTAGCCCACAACCCCCCAGCATTAACGACATGCTCACAGGTTATTGTTCCTTTATCTGTTTGAACCCGCCAACCGTCTTGTGTTTGCTCTAATGCTTCCACTTTTGTGTGTTCAAAATATTCAGCGCCTCGCTTTCTTGCCGCTTTCGCATAAGCATGAACCGTACCTGTCGTATCTAAATAACCTTCTCGGTCTGCCCACATACCTCCCAGCAAGCCTTCGGTAGACATAATTGGGTTCAGTTCACCGGCTTCCTTTGGCGTTACAAGCCGACAGTCAGAGATACCAATTGATTGATATACTCTATACTGCGATTGTAACCATTCCCATCTATCTGGCGTGCCAGCCATTGTAAGACCACCGGTCATATGCAGACCAATATCTTGCCCACTTTCAGCCTCAATCTCTTGCAAAAGGTCAATTGTATAAGCCTGAAGGGCAGAAATATTTGGATCAGCATTTAGTGCATGTATGCCGCCGGCCGCATGCCAACTTGAACCTGCAGTAAGAACTGATCTTTCAAGCATGCAAACATCTGACCAACCAAATTTTGCTAAATGATAAATAACAGAGGCACCGACTACGCCTCCACCAATAACAACAACCCTATAATGAGATTTCACTATATTCCTCCCTATAAAGCTTTTCGCTTGCAGATTTAATCTGCTATGCGTTCAACATCTTGGAAAGCTTAAAGCTTTTTGATAAAAAATAATTACCAAATTTATAAAAGTTGAGTAATTGCAATAGCGCCAAAAATAAGTGTGATTACGACTTTAAAAAGACCCAAGGAGCGGTTTTGAATTTCCTTCCAAAGTTTGTTGCGGCTTCATCATCATCGATATCATCAATATTAGACTTTAAGGTAATCCATGCAATCAAATGAATTAACCACTACAAAAACAAACATCCCAACAATAGCGGCTGTCATGGCAAGTTGAGGCAAGTTTCCTTCTTGGAAAATGATATAGAGAGTGGACAGCGGCTGGTTTTGTTTGAAGTAAAAAGCCGATTTGCTTCAATTTCTATATTTAAAATTAACTTTTAGTTCAGTTTATAATCGATGGGTGGGAACAAGTAATCCTCATCTTTTTTAATGATTGGCGCCTTTTGCTTTGGAAATCTGGGCAGGCCTAATCCTGTATTTATCATACGAAGATAGTCACGATAGCTCATGCTCATTAACGGTTTAATTGGGCCAATAAACCCTTCATCTTGAGTTAGTTTGTTCATAATTTTCCTCCATCAATGGAAGAGATGTGCAAATTTTATGCCACATAATTAAACTCTGGGATAAACTAAATGGTCAAGTTTTTAGATCACATGGTGCAATCAAAACTCATATCAAATAAAATAAAAATTAAATAAAAGATCCTAAGTTAAAAGTTAGAAAAACTTACTAATTGGTGCAATCAAGCTTATTAACTTAAACACAAGCAAAACATCAATTGGAATAATTGAATTAATATTTTAAACAGGTCTGAACTTTTACATGACTTATAAAGAGATTTAAAATGCCATACGAGCCAATAAAATTGCCAGATCGCGTTCAGCTATCAGAGGACGAGGCTATTCAAAAATCGCAAATCTTTTTCAAATATATGTGCAAGCGTCACTCAGTTAGAGATTTTAGCAGTAACCCAATTTCAAAAAAAATTATTGAGAACATTATAGCTACAGCTGGTCAAGCTCCTTCTGGAGCTAATCAACAGCCTTGGCACTTTGTGGCTATTAAGGATTTAAGTATGAAGAAAATGATCCGCGAAGCTGCTGAAAAAGAGGAGCAAAATTTTTATACTGGTGGAGCGAGCGATGAGTGGATTTCTGCTCTGGAACCCATTGGTACTGGAATATCAAAACCTCATCTTACAGAAGCGCCCTGGTTAATTGTAGTGTTTGCTGAACGCTATGGAAAAAAAACGGATGGATCAAGAAGCAAAAACTATTATGTCCCTGAAAGCGTAGGAATAGCCATGGGATTTCTTATTGCGGCAATTCACAACGCTGGTTTGGTATGTCTTGAACATACGCCCAATCCAATGAAATTTTTAAATAATTTGTGTGGGAGGCCTGATAATGAAAAACCGATTATGATATTGCCAGTTGGCCATCCAAGTGAAGATGCAAATATCCCAAAAGCTGCAAAATTAAAAAAGCCACTGAAAAAGATTTTGTCAGTTTTTTAAGATGTGAAATATTTGGTCGAAATGTATATTAAATAAGAGTTTTCTGGTTTTGATATGCTTACCTTTAAAAATGGATAGGTAGTAATTAGAATGGTAGGGCCCAAAATGAAAGTCGTTCTGGTTGAACCGGAAATACCATTTAATACTGGTTCAATTGGGCGGACTTGCGTAGCACTTGAACTAGAATTGATCTTAATTGGGCAACTTGGTTTTTCTTTGGATTCATCTTCGGTAGCGCGATCGGGGACCCGCTATTGGAATTTTGTACAAATAAGCCTTTACGAAAGTTGGGACGAGTTTCTTCAAAAACGTTCGCCACTTATCGACCAACTTTACTTATTTGAAGAAGATGGATCAAAAAGTTTTTATACTCCAATTTATCATCCAGAGGCATATTTAGTTTTTGGTTGTGAATCCAAAGGGCTTCCCACATCAATTCGTGAAAATATGAAAGATAGAATTTTTTCACTCCCAATAAAAAATAAAGCCGTTAAATCCTTAAATTTAGCAAATACAGCAACGGCAGTAGTTTACCAAGCAATGCGAGATTATTTGTAAAAACACAGGGTAGTTATTGAAACGACTGCGCGTCTTTTAAAAGAATAGTGAATTTAGAGCTAATTCAGCATAAACACGACTAAGTATTAGTGTCTTATTAAAATTCTCTAATTTAGACTAATCAAATTTTGTCTTCGCAATAGCTTACCAGTGAAAAGATTATAAAAATTTTAGTTGGCATAAAAAATGCCTCTATAAAAGTTAGTAACCCCGCGGGTACTGGGTCTCTAATAGCTTTTTCCTCCCTGTTGAGTCGATTAGAGACCCTTTTTTGTAAATTTTTTGGGTTAAAATAATTAAAATCGTCGATTAATAGTTGTATACAAATGGACACTAATGTAAGTATTTATTTTTTAACATTAATTTATGTATACTATTGTATTTGTTGACTTTTTTAAAAAAAAATCTATATTTTTTTTATGTCAAATGAATGTAAAAAATGTAACGTTGTGCATAGCTCGTTGGCCGAGAAGTGCCTCAACTGTGGTGGTTCCCTTGGGTCACTAAAAATTGTGCGATCAAGTTTTGGTTTTCCCGCTTTGGTAGCGACTACATTTTTATCGCTCGGTGTTGTCATACTGAACGTCAACTTGATTGGAGGTGGCTAATATGGTGACCTGGAAACAAATTTTTGGCCCCAATTTTAGCGTTGTTCAGATTGAAGCTCTTTTAATGATTGGTGCTTTTGGCGCTGTATTGTCAGCGATTTTCGTACTGCTATATTTATATAATCAGTTAGCAGACGATCTATAGAAAACTAATAGCTTACCCGCTTACATAAGTAGCTTGGCTTTGCGGTCTATACCAATTCTTTTGGTTGTGAAGTCGGCCTAGTAGGTCGCGTAAATCAGCAACTTCCTGCCTGATTTCTCGGTAGGATGATATATCTGTTGTGTTTTCGACATTATTACCTGCTATTGCACTCATTGTGGAAGATCTTCTTGCAATAACTAAATTTAAGGCATCTTCAATAAGATCAATATCGCGTAAGCCCAAGTTAAATTCCGTGTTAGGTTTTGACATGTCTTAAGCTCCCAATACTACTGTGACAGTTTTGTATAACTCCTAATTGTAAAAAGATTTTGGTTAAAAAGTCAACAAATACAATAGTATACAATATTTTTGCAATGAAAATAATAGGTTAATTTTGTGTTCATTAGTATACATTATGTCTGGTTGTTCCCAAGAACTAACCGACTCGCTTGGGTGGTTGTGGATTATTTGCGGGATTTGAATCAATTAAGTTAATTTCAACTATATCATCACCGCTATCTAGATCCTTTAAGCGCTGCTCAATCGAGCAGGCTAAATTTTTACTGTAAACTTGATTATTGCCCTCGTAAAAAGCAAAAGACTTTAAATGTTTTGCTTTTTTATCAGGATTATCAATCGTAGATTTTGTCCAATGATACAGTTCATACTGTTCGATACCTTCTCTTTCCGCTTCTTCACAGTACTCTGCAAATGCGTCAAAAGTACAAACAAGTTTGGAACTATTATCAGTAGCAATTTTAATGATCGCCTTGGATAGCCGTAACTCATTTACGCCGCGCAGATCTTCTGAGAGTTTATCTGAAACCTTTATTCTAATTTGGTAGAGCCAGTCAGACATTATAAATTCCTCTATTTTAATAAGTTTAAAGCATTTTAACTAGAAATTATTATGATAGAACTAAATCTAGTTACGAATTCGATATTTCAACCTATGTCTTTTAACTAAGCAGGATTTTTCAAATGTTTCAGTCGTTTTTTCCGCAGCCTAAATTATTCTTTTCGTCATTGGCTATATGGAGTGGGTTATTAATTCTGGTTTGGTATTCTTTTGGGAAAAAAATAGGGGAATCTATTGGGTTCGACTTATCTGAAACAGAGACCGTAATAGGCTTGGGTCATTTTATTACATCGGAATTTTTATGGTTTGATATGTTTTTTGCTTTCGGGGCGCTGGTATTTTTCTTTGTATGGCGCTCGCGAAGTCCACACGAGTGGCAGATCTGGTCAGTTTTGGGCTCAGCACTGCTGATTTTCTTGTCATACGCATCAGTTCAGGTTTCAGTGGTAATTAACGCTTGGTATGGACCTTTTTATAACGATATTCAAACAGCCCTAACAGGCGATGGAGGAATAACGGCTAGCGACCTGTATGGCCACTTTTTAATCTTTTGTACCATCGCATTTCCCTATATTTTATTTATTATTTTAAATAGGTTTTTTACGGCTCACTATATCTTCCGATGGCGTACGGCCATGAACAATTATTATGTTGAAAGGTGGAAGCAGGTTCGTAATATTGAAGGGGCTTCACAACGAATTCAAGAAGATACAATGCGATTTGCGGCTATCATGGAAGGGCTGGGAGTAGCGTTCGTAGATTCCATTATGACCTTGATAGCATTTTTGCCAGTTCTGGCGGCTCTTTCAGTTCATGTTGAAACTCTTCCCATACTTGGGGCTATACCTTACCCACTAGTGTTCTTATCAATTGTTTGGTCTCTTTTTGGAACTATGGTGCTTATTTTGGCTGGTATTAAATTGCCAGGATTAGAATTTAAAAACCAACGGGTCGAGGCGGCATTCCGAAAAGAGTTAGTTCTAGGCGAAGAAGATGACCAAAGTGCCAATCCTGGAACTTTACGGGATCTTTTTGCAAATGTCCGTCGAAATTATTTTAGAATTTATTGGCACTACACATATTTTAATCTGTTTAGGTACATGTATATTCAAGCGGACAATGTGGTGGCATATATCTTTTTGGTACCAACAATTGTTTCTGGGCGTATAACCCTAGGTATAATGAACCAAATTTTAAGGGCTTTTGGGCAAGTTGCCTCGTCGTTTCAATTTTTGGTATCATCTTGGACGACGATCATTGAGCTTATATCAATATACAAAAGGCTCCAGGCTTTTGAGGCTGCTGTCAACGACCAACCTCTTCCAAAAATTGACCAGGAGTTTATTGAATCAGGATCACAAGAGTCTTAATTTAAAATAGATCTTGGATAGGATTACGACAGTTACAAATCTTGGAGATAAGCATGTATTGCAGAGTTGTGAATGTAAAAGCATTATCCGAATTGCAGATGAAAATGATCACTGCTTACATGGAAACAAGTATGTTGCCCCGAAATTTGGGTGCTGGCCAAACATCTGGTGAGGTTTTTTCTATCAGTAAGACTGAAGTCTTTGTTGTTTCACGATTCAATGACAAAGCTACCGCGGATAAAATTATGTCACTGATGAAGGAAGAGCTGAAGGAAATAGGACAAGGAAGTAAAATGACAGTTTTAGAGGGTCCCCTTTTAATAGAAGGTTAAGCGAAAATCCAAACTATGTGGTTGAATTCGTTAGAAACGAATGCCGTCTGATACTTTGCACACAATACATAAGAAAAATTGAATATCTATAAATATGGATCCAAAATTTTGGGTTGGTTACCCAACGTTTTAATAAATTATTCTTTGATACAATCTCTAAAGTAATTAAGATTGACGCTATTAACAGTGAGGAAAAGTTATGGATCAAACTTTGAGAGCAAGTATTCAAACGAGTACTTTTTATTATTTTATGATTGCAATGATACTTACCACTATTAGTCAATTGACAACAATGACGGTGATTGTTTTTGCTGATATATCGGGAAAAGAAAATTTAGTCGCTGCTTCAGTAATCGGGCCTGCACTTATTGGGGCTTTTGGAATTATCAGATTGTTAACAAACATGGGTTACTTAGTGGCTGATATGGACAAAGACATGAAGGCTACAACTTACGGTGCTGGAATATCTGCAATACCATTTTCAATACTTAAATTAATATTTGCAGCTATTTTTGTAGTTATTGCAGTGGTTCAGTTAACAGCCATCTATTAAATAACTTTTTCAAAGGGTCCAGAACCAACGGACCCTTTGATCAATTTCAAACATCAGTTCCGCTTTAAATAAAATCCTGCAGCAATAATGAAAAATGTTAATGCTTGATAAAAGAATGGGTTGTTACCAATGGGATCTCCACTGCTAAAAATTAGATAAAGGCCCCCGATTGCAAATATAGCCCAGCCTACAGAATGTATTATCATAAATTCTGATGTGTTCTCTAAGTTAACATATTTTCTGGTTGCGATAAGTACGTACGCTATTACCATTAAGGCTAACCCAGTATTTTGTAATTGCGCGCTTGCCAGATCTGAAATTAAATCTTCGGGTACTGTCATTACAGACCAGTACGAATTAGGTGCTAGAAAAAACCAAAGACCATAGATAACGCCAACTGCAGGCGTAAAAAGCATCATTTTTTGTTGCATAGCTAATCTCCACTTTTTGATAAAAGGAAATTACCATAGATTTAAGTTTTTTATAAAATAATTTTTTATTAGCACTTTTGAGTCACGCGAATTCACCTGATTCCACCCAGAATACTAAATCCAACCTGACCTTATTTCCAATCAATGTCGCTCTAATTGAGCCAGGAAGACTACTTAAAACGGCCTTTACTAGATTAGTATGAGGTGCACCTGTTTCAAAGTTTAATTTACTGTCCATTATTTTGTTAAAGCGTACTAAATTCAATTCTTCTGAGTTTCTACTTGTAGCGATTAGAGCTGTAAGTTGAACCTCTTTCATTGTTTGGGATTGCCTTCCTTCACTAATCTCGAACTTAAGTTTGTTAGGATTATATGTTTCTTGGCAGTGTGAAATTAAGTGATGAAGCATTACTTTAAGAGAGCTCACAGGAATGCTATATTCAATTTCTGACACAGAACTCGTTTCCATCTCCACTTTCATACCATTCCAATCAGAAAAAAATTCATAAGGATGTGTGAATTTCTTCAATATGTGGCTTAAATCTTGGAGTGTTAAAGCAGCTGTATCGTCAGAAAGGTAATTCCCAGTTTCACTAATCTTTGACAGATTAAAAGAAACATCACGAACACGATCTCGAATATGTTCGACTTGTAGATTATCTTTCTTTTTATTGGTATTTTCCAATAGACTTTTAGTTAAATCCATTTGTGAAGCTAAGCTAAATGCAGCTATTTTTAATTTGGTTTTTTCCGCCTCAGACCTTTCTTGGGCCTCAGCAACCAAATCATACGACGATTTATTTTTTTCAATGAGAGTTTTATTTGCCTCTATTTCTTTTAGATACAGTTTTTCGTACTGGTCAACTAACGTTCTGATTGCAAAAACAAGAATGCAAATCAGTGTTAAACAAGATAAGTGCACTGCAACAATACCTGAATGCAGCGAGTTGCTTGAATTATTTGGCAGGAATGTTTCCGTAGTCACTAGATAAAGTGTAGTTGTCGCTAGGACGCCTGAGGCGACAACAATTCGACTGGAAAACTTAAATGCCATCAAACCGCACGCTAAAACAAGAAATACATCAACAAAAATAATTGAGCTATTCCGTATCCCAGCCAGCAAAAATAATGAAAAATAAATAACAACTGTCACGTATAAACGAAGATTATTTGACTTTGATGGGCTGAAGGCGACGAAAACAAAAAGTACATAACATAAAGTTATGAACATTTGATGGAAGGGTAAAAAATCGAGAAATAAGTTTCTATATCCAGCTATGATAATAGCGGGAAAAGCAACCACTGATATGAAAATGGAAGCCGTCTTTAGACTTTGGTCAATTATTCCGTCTAAGTTTTTAATTCTGTTTTGCATTTTACTAATCTGAATTTTTTCTAAGCTACCATAGAATTTGTCTAAGGCTTACCTGAATCTTTTTTCGGCATCATGGATAATCTTACAGACGTTATTGTTAAAAGGTGTTGAAATTTTAAATTCAGCTGCAAGAGGTGGTATGGCTCCATTAATAAAAGCTATTTCAGTTTTTTTCTTAGCTTCAAAGTCTTGGAGCATTGATGGCTTGGCAGATCCAACCCTTTTTGCAAAATCAGTGACATAATCAATAGGATCTTCGAATGAAAATGGGATACCTTTGGCTAGCCCAACAGCGTAAGCTTCTTGCATACAATTTAAAGCAAATGTCCAATATTCTTTTTTATTGAAGAGCTCTTTTACGTTGCATCTAAAAATAGAGCAGGGGCCAGACAAGGTTACGTTGCAAAGCAATTTTTCCCAAATCAACTGCTCAATATTCTCGTAGATTTCGGTTTTTAATCCCCCAGAACGCCAGGCTGAAACTATATTTTGAAGTTCGTTTTCTCTTGTTTTTTTTGAAATTGAGCCGAGCCTGATTTGTTTGTTTGCTGTATGAATAATGCGTCCCGGTGCTTTTAAACTAGCACCAAAACCTTCAGCGACTCCCAAAATAATGTTGTTTTTTGGCATATACTTCGAAATTATATTGCCAGCGCCTAATCCATTTTGAATTGTAATTATAGGGGAGTTCAGCTTTACTTGATCCTTAAGGTTTTTAATACTTTCTTCTAACTTCATAGCTTTGGTTGCAATAATATAGAAATCGCATCCTTTAACATCAGAAATGTTTGTACTGGCTCTAATCTTTTTTGCGATAATTTGTCCGTCAGGACCTTCTATCAGAAGGCCATTTTTATTGATATAATCGACGTGATCTTGCCAAACATCTATTGCAATAACATCATGTCCTGCTTTGGAAAACCTTGCAGCATAGATTGATCCCATTGCACCAGTTCCAATAACAGCAATTTTCATTAGTCTGGCCTTTTTAAATCTAGAGAAAATCGATTATTCAATTCATCAATTATTTTGACAGGTAAGTGATTTGGCCAATATTCGTTTAATATTTTCATGGCCTGAGCTTCTGCCCTTTGCCCCATATGTAGTTGCTCGCTAGTTGTCCATTCTTCGATAGATTTACGCTCTGCTATCTCTGGATAGTAGAAATCACTCTTCATTCTCGCATAAGTTTCAGGATGCCCCAAATAATGGCCATCATTATTTACGACCTCTCTTATACTCTCGTACATCAATGTTTCGTCATTTATTTCTGGTATCATATTCGACCTAAATATGGTGCCAATCAATTCGTTGTCTGCCACCATCGCACTAAAATTGACGGCCATTAAACTTGCTTGAGAACCTGCTGCTTGGGTTATCAAATTAGCCCCTATTTGGGCAGCACTGTTAATTGTGAGTGCTTTTTCATAACCTGATTGAAAGTCAATCGAGTTACTGTCTGTAGCTCCTGCTATAACTGAGCACGGTATTTCCCAGCATCGAAGAACTTGAACTGCAGTTGCAGTTGCCATTAACTGCTCTGGGGCTCCACCAGCCATTCCCCCAGTCCTTAGATCTGTTATCATTGGCCGCGGTCCAGCAATACTATCTGCTTCTGGGTTTATAAGGTGAACTGATACTAATCCTGCCAGAGTTTCAGCTAAAGTTTGAGAAACAGAACCGGCAATTGTCACCGGACTAGAAGCTCCAAGTTGCCCAAATACATTGCAGTGAACAGGGATGCCTAGTCTAGTAGCCTCCATCATTACCTTCACACTTTCTGGATCGAACCTTAATGGAGGTACTGCGTGATTTACATTCAACGAAAGAAAAGGTCTTCTCCTGAAACTTTTCTCTCCTCCTGCGATTTGATAACATAGTTTGGCTATAGCATTAACGTGCGAATAATGTGCTGCTTGGACTATAACATGCTTAGAAGTTCCCGCTAAACTTGCAGCTGCAGTAGCGAGGTCAAACTCTAATGGGTCTTCAATATCGCCTGCGACTAAGGACCTCGCAAAAAAACTAATATTGGGGAGCCTATCAGCTAATCGTGCAGCGTTATGTAGGTCTTTGAGTTTAGAGGGAACATATTGATTGGTTTTGGGGCTTTGTAAGTTAGGTGCAGCGCCGCCGGTTCCTGCGTAGACATAATTTTTACCAACGTGGAGGTCGTGGTCTTCAATTTGACCCGCTAACAGCACGACCCTTTTATGCTTCGCGATCGTTTCTTCTATTAAGCTGGATGGATAGAGCAATCTATCCCCCTCCAACTTTCCACCCCTGTCTAAGACACGCTCACATAATTCTTTTGGGGCATCTGACATTCCAATTTCCGAAAGAATTTTTATAGAAGCCGCAGCAATTTTTTTTACATTACTAATTTCAATTGGAGTAAATGTTTCTTTATTTACAAGATTTGTGAAGTTGTAAACTTTTAAGTCAGGTTCGTTTCGTGACCTTCTTCTGTTGCGGCTCATGTTTTGTTCAACCTAGTTTTAAACTATTTTTTCTTCTTTTTGCTTGATATGTTTTGATTTAATTTTTCTTCATAATTCTTCTGAAGTAACTTTAATTCATTTAGGATACTCTCTATGTCGCTTGGTTCTTTGACAATTATATCAACTACTTCACCCTCGAGTATTTCTGGTGATGTGGTTTTTTTCAAATCTTCAAATTGAAATGGGACAACAGGTTTATTAAACCCCTTTAACTTCACAGCTTCTTGAGCTTCAAATTTAAAATCATTTTCCAAAAGCGCTTTTGTCTCAGGAGCAACTAATATTTTTTGTGGCTGACATATTGATTCCAATCGTGAGGCCAGATTTACAGTACTACCTAGAACGGTATAATCCACACGCTGTACTGAACCAAAGTTTCCAACTGTGCAGTAGCCCGTTGAAATTCCGACCCTCACTTGTAAACCTTCTAGAATTCCGCGCTCTTCTCGCCAATTTCTGTCTAGTTCTACTACTTTATTTTGCATGGCAATAGCCATACTGAGACATTTAGATGCATCTTTTTTTAATCCGTCACTTTCGGGATCTCCAAAAAAAACTAAAATTGCATCCCCAATAAATTTATCAATTGTTCCGCCATGTTTTAAAGCAATATCTGTCATTGCTGACAGATAATCATTCACAAGTTCTGCAAGAAGATCAGGGTCAAGTGAGTCAGAAAGATCAGTAAAACCTTTTATATCAGAAAAAAACACAGTCAGTTTTTTTCGCTTATAATCGTTTGTCTGTTCAGAATCTGTCTCAAATATATTTTTATAAATTTGAGGTGATAAATATTTTGCTAACCTATTGGAAATTTTTTCAAGTTTCGTATTTTTCTTTTTTAGACTATCGTAAGCCTGTTGGTTTAAGGTGCTTAATTCTTCATTTTCCTGCTTTAAAATTGTTTCGGCGGTTCTGTCGATCAGCTGACCTTGGACCCCATTTAAACTATCTGTAATAGAACTCTTGGTCTTTGTAGAAAGTAATGAAAAATAGCGTAGCTCATCATTAATTTTGATTTTGATTTGAGGTATTAAAACTTTCCCATCATTACTTAAAGTTGTTCTAAAGTCAGTGATAATTCTTTGCTCAACACCCAGATGTGCTAACAGTGTTAGCAAATTTTGAGATTTTAGTTCGATACCTGTCTTGAACAAATTCTCAAAATTTTTATTTGTACTAATTAAATTAAGACTTTTATCTGCATAAAACGCAGCAGTGATAGCATTTTCAAAATTAAAGAAACTAATGCTATTTAAGAATTCTGAGTTCAGGACTTTTGCGATATCCATATTATTTGAGACCTTTAGCGCCTTTTCTGAAGATCTCGCAGACGTTCGGATAAGATAGCCATAACCCCACGAACGATCATATCAGAACCTTCCAGTTTTTTTTCGAACTCTTTAGTTGATACAAAAATAATCACACTTTCTTCTAATGCTTTTGCCGTTGCCATCCTTGGAGCAGTATCAATTACACCCATCTCACCAAGTATATCATTTGCCTTGAGTACAATATCTGGCTTTTCCATAGTGTGGTTAGTGGGAAAATAAATTCCAACAGAACCTTTTCCTACTATATATAGTCCATCAGCAGGATCGCCTTTTTTAAAAATTGTATTTCCAGAATTTAGTTCCATTTTTTTCATTTCACACCTCTATTTCTAACTTATCACTCGCGAGCGTGAATAATTCTGGTAAACTATCAGCTATTTGGTCGAGTTCTTTATCACTTCTGTGCGGAGCATGATGAGAAATGAGGATTTTTTTACAATTTGCTTCTGCATTAAAATCAATGGCTTGTTTTATAGAAGAATGTCCCCAGCCTTTTTTTTCGGCCAACTCTTTTTCAGTAAACATGCCATCCCATATTAATAAATCTGCATTTTTTGAAAAAGCAGCTAAGGATCTTCTTTGGTCTTCTGCAAACTCATTATCACAAAGGTAAACAAATGAGCTTTCTTTCTGCGTCAATTTGTAACCAGTACTGCCACCTGGATGATTAAGAGCTATAGATTCTAAACTAAGATATGCCTCAAGTTGTTTCTGTATGTCTTTAAAGGATAAAAACTTTACGTTGGGTAGAGATGAGACAATGTCAATTGGAAAATATGGTGGAGAAAAATATTCTTGAACTGTTGTCTTCACAGTTTCTATATCAAAAAGATCACTAGAAACTATAACTTCGTTTTTTATATCGAAAAGCTGTGAATTAAATGGCAAACCCTGGATATGGTCATGATGAAAATGACTTAAAAGCAAATAGGTTACTTGGTTTTTTGAAAATTCAATATTTTGAAAACCAGACCCTGCATCAAAGATAAATTGATGATTATCAGTTTTAATTTCAAAGCAGGATGTATTACCTCCATACTTTTTTGTAAAAGATGACGACGTTGCCGTTGAGCCCCGACAACCGTGAATAGAAAGTTTCATATCTGCTTCGAACCATGTATTTAACCACACATTACAGCATTTTTATTTTCGCGTCTAATTATATGATTAAGCAACAAAATGATCATCAATTATGGTATTTTGAAGTTTAAAATCAGGAAATAAAATTTTTTCATTCAAAAAAGCATAAAAATTTTGTTTTTCTCATCATTTAGATGAATTATAAAATTATAGTTATTGACTTACGGTCAAGTTTTTTTGATGTTGTTGAAAAAGGAGATGTTTATGAAAACGCTTGTAGCAAGCCTTTTGTTGGTGACTTTCTTATCGGGATGTTCTACCTTAGGCGAGTATAATTTGAATCCACTGGATTGGTTTGCATCTGAAGAGGCAGCTAACTAAATCTTATCTTAATAAATTTATATCTAAAGGGAAATATTGATATGAAAAAAATTGTAATTTTAATGGGCTTATTGGGTTTTCTAGCAGCTTGTGATGCGCCAGGAACATCTTCAACTATGGTTGCACCTGAAGCTAGTTCAAACAAACTGTAAATTTACCTCATGGTGCTTGCAGATGTGTAGGTGCGTGATTTGAAATTAAAAAAATCGAGCGCTCAGTTACTCTAAGCGCTCTTTTTTTATTTGAAAGACTTTGCTGTGGATATTTCTAATAAGATTTTTCAAAGTTTTGAAAGTCAAACCTTTATGAAAACTATAGGAGCTAAACTTGATTTGGTAGAAGAAGGAAAAACTATTATTTCCGTTAAACTCACGCCAAGTTTGATGCAACAACATGGTTTTGGGCATGCCGGTGTTACTTTTTCGATAGGCGATAGCGCAGCTGGCTATGCGGCGCTTACAAAAATGGGTGAACACCAAGAAGTTTTAACTTCTGAAATGAAAATTCAACTGTTGTCACCGGCTGATGGTAAAATACTAAAAGCCGTTGGGTCTGTACTGAAAGCCGGAAGAAGGCTAGTCGTTGTTCAGTCTAATATATATTCAGTTAATGAAAAAAAAGAAAAGCTTGTGGCTACTATGCTTGGCACGATGGTGCCAAGCATAGTAGACATCTAATTAAGCAAAAACCCATTTTAAACTAGATCAAAGCGATCAGCATTCATCACTTTTGTCCATGCAATTACAAAGTCCGAAATGAATTTCTCCAGATTGTCTGACTGTGCGTAGACCTCAGCAAGAGCCCGTAGCTGTGAATTGGATCCAAATGCCAAGTCCACTCTGCTAGCAGACCACACTACTTTATTAGTAGAACGATCTTTACCTTCAAATTCAGTCTCGTCAGAGTTAGTTGCGTTCCACGAGTACTGCATGTCCAGTAGGTTAACGAAAAAATCATTTGTAAGTTGGCCAGGCCGATTAGTCAAAACGCCTAGTGATGAGTTGTCATGATTTGAGCCGATTACACGCAGACCACCAACAAGCGCAGTCATCTCCGGAGCCGTCAGGGTCAATAAATGAGCTTTATCAATTAAAAGCTCTTCTGCAGATAGTGAATATTGTTTCTTCTGATAATTTCTAAAGCCGTCGGCAATTGGCTCAAGCAACTCAAAAGATTCTACGTCTGTTTGTTCTTGAGAAGCGTCCATCCTTCCAGCAGTGAAAGGTACTGAAATAGAATGACCTGCTGCTTTCGCTGACGTCTCAATACCCACATTTCCGGCTAAAACGATCAAGTCAGCTAAGGAAATCTTTGCCTTATTTGATTTTTTGTTAAAATCTGATTGGATTGACCGAAGAGTATTTAGAACCCTTGCAAGCTGTTCTGGTTGATTGACCTGCCAATCTTTTTGCGGGGCAAGTGCAATTCTAGCACCATTCGCTCCACCTCGCATATCTGATCCTCGATATGTAGAGGCGGAAGCCCACGCTGTGTGGACACATTCTGAAACTGAAAGTCCAGAGTTTAAAACAGAAGCTTTTAAATTGTCCTCATCGGTGGTGTTTATTAAATCATGATTAACCGCGGGGATTGGATCTTGCCAAATTAAATCTTCAGCAGGAACTTCATCTCCCAAGTACCTTACTTTGGGGCCCATATCTCTATGGGTGAGTTTGAACCAAGCACGTGCGAAAGCGTCGGCAAATTCATCAGGGTTCGAGTGAAATCTACGCGATATTATTTCATATTCTGGGTCCATCCGCATAGCCATATCAGCCGTGGTCATCATGAGAGGAACCTTTGAACCTGAACCGTCGACTTCTGGAGCGTGATCTTTATCGGCCAGATCGACCGCGTGCCAAATATTTGCTCCTGAAGGGCTCTTTGTAAGTTTCCAATCGTAACCAAGCAAAACATCAAAATATCCCATATCCCATTGAGTTGGGTTCGATGTCCACGGGCCTTCGATGCCACTGGTGGTCGTATGAACGCCTTTGCCAGATTTAAACTTATTTATCCAGCCAAACCCCATATCTTGGATGCTTGAACCTTCAGGCTCTGGCCCTACGAGTTCAGGATCACCAGCGCCATGGGCTTTTCCAAAGGTATGACCACCAGCAACCAACGCAACGGTTTCTTCGTCATTCATAGCCATTCTGGCAAAAGTTTCGCGAATATCGCGACCTGAAGCAACTGGATCTGGGGTTCCATTGGGGCCTTCTGGGTTAACATAAATTAATCCCATTTGAACTGCAGCCAGTGGATTTTCTAATTCACGATCTCCAGTGTACCTACTATCTCCAAGCCACTCTGTTTCAGTGCCCCAGTAAACATCTTCTTCAGGTTCCCAGACGTCTGCACGACCGCCAGCAAAACCAAAAGTTTTGAAGCCCATTGACTCCATTGCGCAGTTACCTGCTAAAATCATAAGATCAGCCCATGAGATCTTGTTGCCATATTTCTGTTTGATTGGCCAAAGAAGTCTTCTCGCTTTATCTAAATTACCATTATCTGGCCAGCTGTTTAATGGCGCAAATCGTTGCATTCCTGTGCCAGCACCACCTCTTCCATCTCCAGTACGATATGTTCCTGCACTGTGCCAAGCCATCCTGACAAAGAAACCACCATAATGACCATAGTCTGCTGGCCACCAATCTTGACTGTCAGTCATCAAAGCATAAAGATCTTCTTTCAAAGCCTTCAAATTTAGTTTTTTAAATTCTTTTGAATAGTCGAAATCTTTGTTCATTGGATCAGATTTTGATGAATTCTGATATAATATTTTGACATTTAACTGGTTTGGCCACCAATCGCTATTCGAACGAACACCTGCTTTGGCATGCATAACTGGGCACAATGTGATGTTACTATGGTCATTTCCGTCCATTTGATTCTCCAATATTTTCTTAAGTAATTTTTTTTTAATATTTACAAAATTTTTACCA
>Ga0228639_1000342_pt1 | contig 21178 bp, 10 predicted proteins | sample 50DmetaG_FD_190532 | JGI IMG/M metagenome (GOLD analysis project Ga0228639, IMG submission 190532) | Seawater microbial communities from Monterey Bay, California, United States - 50D | ecosystem: Environmental > Aquatic > Marine > Coastal | place: USA: California | collected 2016-10-18
ATCAGATAGAATTCCTGGTACTGAAACTTATACTTTTAATGATTTTACTCTAACAATTGGTGGCATAGCCCAAACAATCTCATTTAGATGTGATGGCGGTATACTTGTTTTTGAAAACGGTGGTACACTATGGAGATTAAGTTCTGATTGCCAATAATTAGGTATATATACCTACAATTAAGTGAATCATTATAGTTAGTTTTACCAAACTATATTGTTTTATTAACGAATTGTGAAAGAAAAGAGAGTTGCTTTGGGGCTTCTCTCTTTTTTTGTTATAAACTTCTTGTGGTTCTCCCTATTTATAGGGAGGAAGAAATTTCAATAATTTACGGGATTGACTGGAACTAATTATTGATGTTTCTTTGTAAAAAAAAACTGCTATGAAGAAGAAACTATTATTAGAATCATTAAAACGAATGATCAAAGTATTAACAGAGTTGGGTTCTGCTGCATCTTATGCAATAAAGAATTAAACAAAGTAACCCTAAAAAAATAACCCTTTCAGAAATGTAAGGGTTTTTTTATTTGATTTTTTTTAAGAATTGAATTATCATCATTGCCCCTCCCCATAAATAGGGAGGTGAAAATTTCATTATTTAGAAGGATTGACTAGTTTTAAGCCATTACCTATTTTTGAATACTTACAAATTAATTTTCTTAAATTTTGAAAAATTTAATACCTTGTAATTTCGTTTTTATAGCTATGAAACCTTTTCTTACAGAACTTAATGAAAAAATTATTAAGCAAATTTGGCTTGCTAATAAGCTCGGTAAGAGCTACAATATGGTGAACTCATATGTACAAAATAGACAGCAACCACGTTTAGAAGTTCTAAATGATATCGCAGAAATTTTGGATGTAGATATAAAAGAATTACTAGTAAGCAGTAAATAAAATTATGGCAAAAGCTAAAAAGAAACAAAAATCAATGGAAGAGCAGCTATGGGATGCTGCCAATAAACTAAGAGGAACGGTAGAATCTTCTGAATACAAGCATGTGGTATTGGGGTTGATCTTTCTCAAGTTTGCAAGTGATAAGTTTGAAGAGAGACGACAAGAACTGATTGAAGAAGGCAAAGAGAAATATTTAGAGATGAAGGAGTTCTACAACATGAAGAACATCTTCTTTCTACCAGAAGAATCTCGTTGGAGCCATATCATCAAAAACTCAAAGCAAGACAACATTGCTTTGATTATTGATACAGCACTTCACACCACAGAAAAGAACAATCCCTCTTTAAAAGGAGCCCTACCAGATAACTACTTCTCTCGTTTGAATATGGACGTAAGTAAGTTGGCTGCTTTATTAGATACCATTAACAATATTGATACACTTAAAGATAAAGAACAGGATATTGTTGGACGTGTGTATGAATATTTTTTAAGCAAGTTTGCTTTAGCTGAAGGTAAAGGAAAAGGAGAATTCTATACGCCTAAAAGTATTGTAAACTTGATTGCAGAAATGATTGAACCTTACAAGGGAATCATTTACGACCCTGCCTGTGGTTCGGGAGGTATGTTTGTGCAATCCATGAAGTTTATTGAAAACCACCATGGCGACAAAAAAGAGGTTTCTATTTACGGACAAGAATACACTTCTACTACCTATAAACTGGCTAAAATGAACCTAGCCATTAGAGGGATTGCGGCCAATTTAGGTGCGGTGCCTGCTGATACTTTTGCCAAAGACCAACATAAAGATTTAAAAGCGGATTACATTATGGCAAACCCTCCTTTTAACCAAAAGGCATGGCGAGCTGATAACGAACTATTGGATGATCCAAGATGGCGTGGCTATGAGGTACCACAAACAGGTAATGCCAACTACGCTTGGATTCTAAATATGGTTTCCAAATTATCTGATAATGGTGTTGCTGGATTTATTCTAGCAAATGGAGCATTATCTGGAGGTAGTGAAGAATATAAGATTAGAAAAAAGTTGATAGAAAATGGATTGGTGGAAACTATTGTAATTCTTCCTCCTAATATGTTTTATACAACAACAATTAGTGTAACACTCTGGATTGTTAATAAAAATAAGTCAGAAAGAACAGTTCAGTTAAATGACGTGGTTAAAAATTATCGTGAACGAAAAGATGAAGTCTTATTCATGGATCTACGAGAAATAGGGATTCCTCTCGAGAAAAAATTCATTCAATTTTCTGATGAAAACATAAATCAAATCTCTTCTACTTATCACGAATGGCAACTCCAAGATTCAGGATATAGAGACGTTCCAGAATTTTGTTATTCTGCAAGAATTGAAGAAATAAAGAAGAAAGACTACTCTTTAGTGCCTAGTAAATACATTGAATTCATTAACCGTGATGAAAATATAAATTTTGATGATAAAATGATGTCATTAAAAAGTGAGTTTACAGAACTATTAAAAGAGGAAGAACAATCAAAAAAAGATTTGTTAAACGTTTTTAAAAAACTTGGTTATGAGGTCAAACTATAGGATTGTAGGAGATTTTATTAAGCAGTCAAAGCTTAAAAACGAAGATGGTTGTATTGATAGACTTCTCGGAGTTAATCTAGATAAAAAATTTATGCCTTCAGTTGCAAATCTCAATGGAGTTGATTTAACCAAATATAAAGTCATTAAAAAAGGGCAGTTTGGCTGTAAGTTAATGAGTGTTGGTAGAGATAAGAAAGTCCCTATTTCTAGACTTACTAATTATGATGAGGCAATAATTTCTTCTGCTTACTTTGTTTTCGAGGTAATTGATGAAAATGAGTTAAACCCCGAGTATCTCATGATGTGGTTTTCAAGATCAGAATCAGATAGGTTTCAGTGGTTTCAAAGTGGGGCGGATATAAGAGGGAGGATTACGTGGGAAGAGTTTTGTAGCCTGCCAATCAAAGTTCCTTCTATCGAAAAACAACGAGAAATTGTAAAAGAATACAACACCATTATTAATCGCATAAAACTCAACGAACAACTCAACCAAAAATTAGAAGAAACTGCTCAAGCACTTTACAAGCATTGGTTTGTAGATTTTGAATTCCCAAATGAAAACGGAAAATCTTATAAATCATCTGGTGGAGAAATGGTTTATAATGCAGAGTTGGATCAAGAGATTCCTAAGTTTTGGGAAGACATGAAGTTACCTGACTTGTTAGAGGTTAAATATGGTAAAGATTATAAGCATTTAGAGGAAGGTAGTATTCCATTGTATGGGTCTGGTGGGATCATGAAATATGTAAATGACTTTTTATATGATAAACCCTCAATCCTCATACCAAGAAAGGGTACACTTTCGAATATTATGTATGTAGATCATCCTTTTTGGTCAGTGGATACAATGTTTTACTCAAAGTTAAAAAATGAGAGTTTCGCGTTTTACTCATTTTATTATCTAAAGCAGCTAGACTTTATGGCGTTAAATGTTGGTTCCGCTGTTCCTAGTATGACAACAGAAATGCTAAATAGTTTTAAGATGGTCAGACCAATTGATAGAGTTTTAATTGATTTTAACTCTAAACTAAATTCTTTACACCAGTTTGCAAAAGAGAGAATCATTCAGAATAGAAAACTTAAGGATTTAGCAACAACTGTTCTATCAAAAATTTCTCAGACGGAATCTCCTAAAACCGAACAAGTCTTATGAAATTCACAGAAGCACAATTAGAACAGGCTTTTATTGAGCTATTGGGGCAAGAGGATATTCCTCATGTGTTGGGTGGTGATATCGTACGTTCAGAAGAAGAAGTTTTAATAAAAGAAGACTTAAAAGCCTTTTTACTCAAACAGTATAAAGCAGACAACTTAACCGAATCAGAAGCCGTTCAAATTATCCGGCAACTAGAAGTTTTTTCTTCTTCTGACTTATACGAAAGTAACAAAGCCATTATGAAACTCATTTCAGATGGTTTTGCCTTAAAACGTGAAGATCGTTCTCAAAAAGACATTTGGATTTACCTTATTGATTATTCTGAAAAGAATAACAACACCTACAAAATTGTTAATCAATTAGAAATAACAGGGTCACACAAGCGTATACCAGATGGTATTTTATACATCAATGGGTTGCCGTTGGTGGTGTTTGAGTTTAAGACAGCCATCAATGAAAATGTAACCATACATGATGCTTATGTGCAGCTTACCACTCGCTATAAAAGAGACATTCCAGACCTTTTTAAATACAATGCCTTTTGTGTGATTAGTGATGGTGCCAACTCTAAAGCAGGTTCTTTCTTTGCGCCTTATGAGTTCTTCTACGCTTGGCGGAAAATTGAAGGTTTACCCAATGAGGTTGAAGGAATCAATTCTATGCTTAGCCTTATCAAAGGAATGTTTGACCATGTTCGTTTGCGAGACATTATTCGCAATTTCGTTTTCATTCCAGATACTTCTAAAAAAGATGAAAAGATAGTTTGTCGTTATCCGCAGTATTACGCCACACGGAAACTATTTAAAAACATTCTATTGCACCAAAAACCAAATGGTGATGGTAAAGGTGGAACCTATTTTGGAACTACTGGCTGTGGGAAGAGTTTTACCATGCTCTTTTTGACTCGCTTACTCATGAAGAGTAAGGAAATGGAAAGTCCAACAATTGTCATCATTACCGATAGAACGGATTTAGACGATCAACTTTCTGGACAATTCACCAATGCTAAAGGCTATATTGGAGACAATGTGGTGCAAACTGTTACCAGCAGAACCGATTTACGAGAGAAACTAAATGGCAGAAACAGTGGCGGTGTATTCTTAACTACCATTCATAAATTCAACGAAGATACAGACGAGTTAACCGAAAGAACCAATGTGGTTTGTATTTCGGATGAAGCACACAGAAGTCAGACCAATTTAAATCAAAAAATCACGATTGATCATGAAAAAGGAACGGTAAAGAAGTCCTACGGTTTCGCTAAACACCTTCACGATTCTTTACCGAATGCTACTTATGTTGGTTTTACAGGAACACCTGTAGATGCAACCTTAGATGTGTTTGGTCCAATAGTAGATTCGTATACTATGACTGAATCTGTAACGGATGAGATTACCGTTAGAATTGTTTATGAAGGTAGAGCGGCAAAAATGAGCTTGAATAATTCGGTGCTGAAAGACATTGAGAATTATTACCAAAATGCAGTTGCTGATGGTGCTTCTGAATACCATGTAGAAAAGAGTAAGAAGGAAAGTTCTAATATGAATTTGGTATTGGGCGATCCAGACCGTTTAGAAGCCATTGCAAGAGACTTTGTACAACATTACGAAACTAGAGTTACAGAAGGTTCAACCGTAAAAGGGAAAGCCATGTTTGTTTCTTCTAGTCGTCCAACGGCTTATGCTTTTTATAAAGAGGTTATCAAGTTACGTCCAGAATGGGCAGAAGTAAAAGCATGTGAAGATGGTGCTGAATTATCGGACAAGGATAAGAAAGAAATCAAACCCATGGAGCGTATCAAAATGATTATGACTCGTGGGAAAGATGACCCAGAAGAAATGTACAATACACTTGGAGATAAAGCCTATCGCAAAGAGTTAGACAGACAATTTAAAAACGAGAAGTCTAACTTCAAAATTGCCATTGTAGTAGATATGTGGCTAACTGGTTTTGACGTACCGTTCTTGGACACCATGTACATAGACAAGCCTGTCAAAAGACATAATTTGATTCAAACCATTTCAAGGGTAAACCGAAAGTTTGCTGGAAAAGGAAAAGGTTTGATTGTCGATTATATAGGTATTAAGAAAGAAATGAACTTAGCTCTAGCAATCTACAATAAAGTGGATGGTCAGAATTTTGAAGATATAGGTCAATCGGTTGTGGTCGTTAAAAATCACTTGGATTTATTAGATAGATTCTTTCATGGCTTTGATAACAGTGATTATTTCAATGGTCAACCTTTAGCACAATTACAGTGTTTAAATAGAGCCTCTGAATTTGTTTTGCGTTCTGAAGAGAATAAAAAGCGATTCATGGACATGGTAAAGCGATTAAAGTCGGCTTACGATATTTGTTGTGGCAGTGAAGAATTGAATCAAGAACATAAGGACTATATCCATTTTTATTTAGCCATTCGTTCAATCGTATACAAACTGACCAAAGGAGAAGCACCAGACACAGAGCAAATGAATGCTTATGTGCGTGATAAAGTAGCTGCTGCATTAGAGAGTGATGGTATTGAAGAAATCATCAAGTTAGGTGATGAAGAAAATAAAGAACAAGACATCTTTGATTTAGACTATCTGGCGAATATTGATAAAATCAAATTGCCAAATACAAAGATTCAATTACTTCAAAAGCTATTGGCAAAGGCAATTGGAGAAATGCGAAAGGTTAATAAAATTCAAGGAGTTGTGTTTTCAAAGAAAATGCAAGCAGTCTTGGACCGCTATAATGAGCGAAAAGACAATGTGTATACGGGAGAGGAATTTGAGGCCATTGCAGCTGAACTAACAAACCTGATTTTGGAACTCAAAGATGAGTTTAAAGCTGGTGATGATTTAGGTATTGACTTTGAAGAAAAAGCCTTTTTCGATATTTTAAAAGCATTGGCCGAAAAGTATGATTTCACTTACCCGAAAGATAAGTTGTTATTTCTTGCGAAAGAAGTAAAACAAATAGTTGACGATAAAGCCAAATACACAGACTGGAGTGAGCGTAGTGATATCAAAGCAGAACTAAAAGTAGACTTGATTATTCTCTTGGGTGATAATGGTTATCCACCCGTAGACAGAGATGAAGTCTACAAAGAGATATTTGAACAGGCAGAGAATTTTAAGAAGAATAGATAATAAAAGTGACATCATGAAACAACCCACTATATTACTACAAAAAGCAAAAGAATTACATCTATATAGAAATGACTCTACAGCTTTATTTAGAGCGATTAACACATGTGATTTTTTGGATGAAATTATCTCCAATAACACTTTTTCGTCAGATTTCCAACCCGTAAAATTCTTTCGATTTGTTATTGCTAAATCAGTTAAAGATGGTCTATCTATCGATGAAAATTTTATTAAAAATCTTAAAACTGCTATTGAAGGAAGAAATGTTTCTGATTTCATTGAATTGTCAGAAAGTCAACAAGCACTGCTTGATGGATATAAAAAAAGTAAAAAAGGTATGTTTCCCCAGTGGAAAGAACCATTCAAAATTCTGCATCCATATCTAATTTCAGAAACTGAGCGACAAACCACAACTGAAACATTAGCCTCAATAATGAATCAAATCAGTATGGATTTGAATTTAAAGGATGTTAAAACTCATATTGTAGGTTTTGAAGGTCCTCAAAATTATGGAGATGATGAAATATGGGCTGCAATATATCCTAGCGGTGCAAGAAGTGTAAGATCTGCTTTCCAATTATTTTTAAGGATGAATCATGAGGGTATTTATGGAGGAATTTTCAAGGGTGATCATATTGAAGATGAAGTTTATGATAAACCAAGGATTCTTTTCAAGTCTTTGGATGATTTAGTTGAAGGTTTTAGATCACTAAAACCAGAATGGGAAGAGAAAAATGATGGTGTTGATTTTCAATTAGACATTGACTCTAACGACTTTGAAAAAAGAATCAGGTCAAATACTGCAAGGTCTAATGGCGTATTTTTTAAAGTACTAGACAAATTAATTAATGATTTAGAAATTCAAAATAGTGAGAAAATTGTTTTTAGTACAGGGAGTAATCAACTGACATTTCAAGTTGGAAAACGTTACTGTTTGTTACTTAAAAAAAATAAGTTTGGTTTTATTAATCCTATTGAATCAAATATAAATGAGCTCAAAAGAGAGGAATTTTCAAAACCCGACCCAGCTGCATTTTTTAGAGAAAGTAGTTCGGAGGTTTTTCTGAAAAATTATGATAGTATCAAAGAGTCTGTAGCATTTGAATTAAGAAGGGATAATCATGTAAAAGATAAATCATATGATAATAAAATATTTAGAAAGTATGTATTTGATAAAAACTACAGAAATAAATTCAACAACATTGAAACAGATGAAATTAACATTGATTTAAAAAAGAAGCCTATGTCAACAGAAATTCCGCTAAATCAAATATTTTATGGACCTCCTGGTACGGGAAAAACATTTAATACAATAAACAATGCATTAAAAATTATAGATCCAGAGTTTTATGAACTTAATAGGGCTAACAGAGAAAACCTAAAAGGACAATTTAACGAATACGTTAAAAAAGGAAATATTGTATTTACAACTTTTCATCAAAGCATGAGTTATGAGGACTTTATTGAAGGCATTAAGCCTGTTATTTCAAACGAAAACAACAGTAATGAATTAGAGTATGAAATTCAGGATGGTATATTAAAAGAATTAGTTAGTAACATAATAGGTAACACTAACTTTTCAAGTAAATCTTCTAATAATATAGTCATTGATGAAGAAAAGTTTAAAAACAATGTAAACAAAGTTTCTCTGGGTAATAGCAATGAATCTGAGGACGAAGCGATTTATCAATATTGTCTAAAAAATAATTGTATAGCTTTAGGTTTCGGAGAAGATATTGATTTTAGTGGAGTCAAAAATCGTAATGACATAAGAGAACGCTACAAAAAAAATGGTATTGAAATCTCATCACCAATGGATTTTAATATATCCTCGATTGAAAGATTGGTCCTTTGGATGAAAAAAGGTCAATTGGTTTTTATCTCTAATGGTAATAAAAGCCTGAGAGCAATTGGGGTTGTTTCTGGTGGATATTATTGTGATAATACAACACCAATTAGATATTCACAATTTAGAGAAGTTGAGTGGCTATATACCGATATTGACTTACCAATAAAGCAGATTTATGGTAGTTATTTTTCACAACAATCAATATATCAAATGTCTGGAAATAAATTTGATTTAAGTTATTTCACTAAATCAGAAATTAAAGAACGATCGTCAGAAAAATACGTTTTAGTTGTTGATGAAATCAACAGAGGAAATGTGTCGAGTATTTTTGGGGAACTCATTACACTACTTGAAGAGGATAAAAGAAAGGGAAATAAAGAAGAACTAGAGGTTATACTCCCCTACTCTAAAGAACCTTTTTCAATTCCTAACAACTTACATATTATTGGCACCATGAATACCGCTGACCGTTCTGTAGAAGCCTTAGATACTGCCCTCAGACGTCGTTTCTCATTTGTGGAGATGATGCCTAACGCTGACTTATTAGAACAAAATGAAATAGATGCTATAAATTTAAAAGATGTTTTAAGCACTATTAATAACCGTATTGAAATTTTAATAGATAGAGACCACACCATTGGTCACTCCTATTTTATGAATATAAATAACAGCAAAGAATTAAAATTAGCCTTTAAGGATAAGATTTTACCTTTACTACAGGAGTACTTTTATGGTGATTATGGTAAAATTGGTTTGGTTCTTGGAAATGGATTTGTAAAGTCTCACTCTAAATCCAAAAATCCTTTTGCTAGTTTTAATTATGAAGGTAAAGAAGAACTTAATAGAGATTTTTATGACCTAGTTGCTATTGACGACACTTTTGATATAATCAATGCCTTAAAAAATTTACTAAATAAACCTGAGGATAATTAAAATTGAATTCAAAGGCTAAAATAACTGTTTATGAACACGATAGGCTAACCACCGATCATGCTTCTTTTAAAACAAGGCATTTAAATGCGTTGTTGAAGCTAAATGAGTATCATAATTTTGATCATTTTGACCCCATCCCTAATGGAGTTAAATTCAAACAATATGTAGGTATTATACAAGTTGACGGCCTGAGTATTGAGATACTACCTAAATCAGATAAAGACAATAGTTCTGCAGATTGGAAGGGACTGCTACTTCAAATGCTAAAGGCTTGTGGGCACTTAAAAGCATCTTCTATTGGAGCAGCTAATGTAAAACGCCAACATTTAAATTTGTTGGAGGTCTATTTTGAGTTGTATTTAACTGAAATAGAATCACTTATTCATCGAGGTCTTGTAAAAAAATACCGTAAAAACACCGGCAATGTGAAGGCGTTAAAAGGGAAATTAGAATTTGCAGGAAACATACGCTATAACCTAGTTCATAAAGAACGTTTTTACACCACGCATCAAGTTTATGACTATGACCATTTATTGCACCAAACCCTTGGGCATGCTCTAGAAATTCTAGAACAATTTTGCAAAGGAAGTTATTTGTTTGACCGCTGCAAAAGAGTACTTCTTAATTTTCCAGATACAACCCCTCTAAAGGTTACAAAAAAACAGATTGAAGGTATAGTATTAAATCGGAAAACAGCAACATATAGCCAAGCTCTTGAGCTTGCGAGACTCATTATACTAAATTACTCGCCAGATATATCAACAGGGAAAGAAAAAATGATTTCATTGTTATTTGATATGAATAGACTCTGGGAAGAATTTATATTAATTCAAATAAGAAAGGAATTGGCTGGCACTAGTTATTCTGTAAAAGGGCAAGACAGTCAAACGTTCATTGGCTCTAACTATCTAAAGCCTGATGTTGTAATCCAACATGATGAGGATCCAAAAAAAGTATATATCATTGACACCAAATGGAAACGTCCTCTACATAAATCTTCGTCTATCTCAGATTTACGACAAATGTACGCCTACAACCGTTTCTGGAACGCCAAAAAAGCAATGCTTCTGTACCCTGGTGAATCAAGAAATAATTCATTTAAAAGCTTTGAAACCGAAGACTTTTTTAGAGAAAATGACCAGACAACATCGATTACTCATTTATGCAAATCTGGATTTGTGAGTGTCTTGGACCAAGACAACAAATTAAGTGATACTATTGGTAAACAAGTATTAAAACTATTAGAAGAAGAATGGTAGCACATGACACAACGCATCAAACATTGTAACAACTGTAAGGAAGATTTTTCTACCTTATACAGGGTGCAATACAAACACCCAAAAGAATGGGTGTTTGTGTGTAAAGAGTGCTTAGTATCTCTTAAAAAAGACAACCCAACCTACAAATACGGAGGTACTTGGAAGAAATAAAGACTAACTTTGATTTAGTTCACTCAAATCTTCCCCAAAATAGTTCGATTTTACTCCATTTGGTCCACGGCATTATTCCCAGAATATTTTTTTATTGTTGAGGATAAATTGTGATCCATACTCTAAAAAATCAGAGCTTTAAATAAGGGTTGAAAAGAATTGATATTAAATAATCAAAGCATATTGAATAAATAAAAATTATTATATTTGATAAAAAGATAAAACATTATGAAAAAATTGTTGTGTGCAGGATTTATATTAAGTTTAATATATTCTTGTGGAACTACTAAATTACCCGAGAATGAGACTGCATACGTGAAACCTTGCACTGGAAAAGACTACAGAACGGATAATAAATTTTACAGAGCATCTGGTATTGCTAGTTCCAATTCTTCAGCTAGTAAAGCTGCACGAAGAAAAGCTGAAGCGAGTTTGATTTCAGACATAAGGAATACTATATCATTAGTTTCTGACCAGTACGTTGAAGAAATTGAAGATGGTGAGGGTGGAGAATTCACAACTCGGACTCAAGATTTTTCTCGTAAGATTTCTTCTGGATCACTTCAAAACATAAGAGTTATTTGTGAAAAGACAACAAGAGTAACTTCAACCGGGATGTTCAAACATTACATAGCACTAGAAATGTCAGCTAAAGATGTGATTGACGATTATATTGCATCCATAAACAGCAACAAAAAAAATAGCATTAGAGCAAATAGTGAAAAAATGAGAGCTATTTTTGATCAAGTCATGAGTAAATAATTGAAATTTTGAGGTGTTTTTTATCATTATTAATTACAATATTATTTTTTTCTTGTGGTGGAGTAAAAAATACTTCTACAAGCCAAAGTTGCCTTGTAAATTCTAAGTATTATTCTGTTTCAAAAGTAATTAAAAAAAGTACATACAAAAACAGGTCTGTTACTACTTCTGAAAAGACATCTTTAAAACAAGATTTAGTGAAACAAATTTCAGAAAAAATATCTGTTGTTTCAAGACTTAGCGAACAATTGACTGAAGAAGGTGAAACTGGATCTTACTACTCGTTTTTTAACAATAAATCAATTGTAAGTTCAGTTGGCTCAGTAAACAACCCAGAATTTATCTATTGCACATCGGGACGTAAATATTATTTGTATTGCGTTGTGCCAATTAAAGACTTTGAAGTCGATTTATTTAATGAAACCAAAGCTAGGCTTAAAATTTTTAGGTCTAAAGTTAGTTTTGCAATAAATTCTTCAAATTCTAAAAATAGAATTTATGATAATGACGAAATGTCTAAACTGAGTGATACAAATTTATATTTATCAAACGCTGCTGAACTTATAGCAGTATCTAGATATATTTCAGAGGCAGATAAAAATCAAATTATTAGCGACGTTGCATTGGCAAATACTGAATATTTCAAGCTTGATAACTTATCAAATTCCAACTTTGATAATCAAATTAATCAATTAAATATGCTTTTGCTAAACAATGAATTTGAAAAGATTTATCTTGAATTAATATCACTTTCAAAAAAACAACTTAATCCAAATCAGCGTGAAAGGCTAATAATCTTTAAAAGTGGCTATGAAAGAAAATTTGAGAGTTTTATTAAGAAACTTGATTTGGATATTGAAAAAGCAATAAATAACAGACTGAAAAATAAAGAAACTGAAAAATTATTAACTACTTACAGATATACAATCTTTTACAAGAATCAAAAAGAAAAATACGAGTCATTTAGTCGTCAAATTAGCAAGCGGAATGGCTATGCTAGAAATGCCTTAAGGCTTGGATTAAACGCTGGGAGCACCTTCAATTTTATAAATAATTCTTCTGGTCATATTAATATTGATCAACTTGATAGTAATTTAAATTTTGAATATATTTTACCCTCTTACGAATTTAGTTTAATTCATTATTTCTTGAGTCCAAGAAAAAGGTTTGGCCTTTCGATTAATTACAAGAGTTTTTCCAATAATTTTATAAAATTATCAGGATCAAATGAGATTCAAAATACAATAAATGATTTTAATTCGTTACAATTTGGAATTTCTTTTGGACCATTAGAAGTAAAACATGGCTCTACAATTAGTGATAATTTTGATAATCTAACTCTGTCATCACTTGTTTTTTCAGTTTTAAGAACTGATAAAATAGCAGAAAGTTTTGGCAAATCAAATTCTATAAATTTATCAGTTTTCTGCGACTATCTCTCGAATTTTGATGACACCTCTTACTACAGTATAGGGGCTTCATTACAATATAATATTTCATTTAATCGTACATCAAAATATTAAAACACTTTAAAAGAATAAGCTAAAAAATAGCCTGTATTAAAAACCAGCCACTTAACGAAGAAGGTTCAGATTCAATGATTTTATTAGTAAGCGGACAAGACAATTAAAAATTATTCAAGAATGAGAGGTAATTTATACCAAAAAAATATCTAAATCAAGGTAATAATAAGTATTAAATGCAATATAAGGCCAGGAAATTAAATAATTAAACTTATTTAGAAAACTTAAACTAATTGGTGTCAAATTTATATCAAAATATAATTATTTATTGTATTTTAAAGAATCCAAAAGATACATAGATTTAATTAAAAACTTGTTTAAAATAGTGAAGCTTCTCCTAAAACATAAAATATACGCAGTACTATTTCTAATATCTTTATTTTCTATATTTAACTCTGACGCAGCTTTAAACTTTAAAAAAATTGAAAAATTTCAAAACAATTTAACTTTACCTTTAAATGCCTCAATAACTGTTGATGATAACGAGCTTTGCCCCGGAGAATCTGCACTTATTACATTTGAAGGTTTTGACGGAACTCCAAACTACACTTTTACCTATATAATAAATGGTGGCTCTGAAGAAGAAATCTCAACCATAAATGATGAAAATTCTATTACTTTAACTGCGGAGTTAACAACTTCAGGAACTTTTACATATAAATTAATAAAGGTTGAGGATGGTAATGGAACTATTGAGGATGTAGATGAGGAAATAGTGATTACAGTCACAGATCCACCTACAATTTCTTTTACTTTCACAAATGATGGAGCATGCTCTGATGAAACAATTGATTTTACATCTTCAGTTACTGGTGATGGCCCCTACTCTTATACTTGGAATTTTGGTGATGGGAATAGTTCAACAGAAGAAAATCCGAGCCATACCTATAACAGTATAGGTAGTGGTCTACAAAATTTCTCGGTAACACTTACAGTTACGGACAATAACACTTGTACTTCTTCAGTTGTAGAAATGATAAATGTCCAAAACAAACCTAATATTAGTTTTTTCTCTGGGGGTACTCTTAAGAATTGTGCTGCTCAAGGAGATGGATTTGAAGTAGAATTTTATAACAGCTCTGTTAGTAGTTCAGACATTACTTCTTATACATTTGATTGGGGTGATGGTTCTTCTGAGACAATAACTGGGGCTGATTTTCCAGCCAATGCAAATGCAATTTCACATACATATAATATTGGAGTATTTACTGTTGTAATTTCCGCTATAAATACTGCGGGATGTAGCAACGAAGTTGAATTTGAGGTTATCTATGGAAACGACCCGGGTGGAGGTTTGCAAAGCCCTCCAAACACATCTGGAATTTGCTATCCTTCGGAAGAAATAGGCTTTGGAATTGTTGGCTGGGGTGAAAACTCTGAAGAAACAACATATGAATTAGATTTTGGAGACGGAACTATAGAAAGTTATACTCAAGCAAGTTTGGAAGCCTCATCAAGTTATAACCCGACAGATCCTTCAATGTCCTCTGTGTTTTTAACCCCTCACATATATAATACAGGTAGCTGTTCTGAACCAAATGGAGAATTTATTGTAAAGCTAACAATAACAAATGCTTGTAATAATAAAATTTCAACAGCAAATAACGTAGTGGTACTGGAACCATCAGTACCTCTTTTTAATGTAGACCCATATGGTTGTGTAGATGTTCCTCTTCAATTTGACAATCAGACCATTATAGGTGATAATGTAGACTGTGTAGATACCGCAAGATTTAGTTGGGATTGGGGCGATGGAACTGTTCAAAATTTTCCTCCAGGCTCTTCTGCTGACGACCAAAGTCATACATACTCTCAACCTGGAATTTATACGGTAATATTATCTGTGATAGGAGATTGCGGAACAGAAACATACTCAGAAGAAGTGTGTATAGAACCCGAAATTACGGCATCTTATACTTTAGATGCTGAAGAAGGTTGTACGCCTCTTACTGTTGCAGCCCAAAACACAATTGATGAAAGCGAATTATGTAGTGATCCAACTTATAATTGGACAGTTACCTTTGAAGATATAAACTGTAATTCAATAAGTGATTGGGAATTTATTAATGATACCGATGCTAGTTCTGAAAACCCTCAATTTCTCTTTAATAATCCAGGAAATTATACGGTTACACAAAATGTAACAACTAATTGTGGGAGTTTCTCAACTCAGAAAATTATCTCTGTAAAAAAACCTCCAACGGTTAGTATTAATCCAATAGAAGATTTCTGCCAACCCGGTCTAATAAACCCGACTGCAATAATTGAAAATTGTACAGATAATTTAGCAGGAGTAACCTACAACTGGTCGTTTCCAGGAGGCTCACCCTCGTCTTCTTCGATAGAAAACCCAGAAAATATCGCATATGATACTCCAGGGGTTTACACCATTACTCTTGAGGTTACAAATGAATGTGGTACAACTTCTACAACTCAAGAATTTGAAGTCTTGGAAAAACCAGTAATAACAAATTTAACAACCACCCAAGAAATTTGCTCAAATCAAAGTACTATTGCAGTCCCTTTAACTTCAAGCAATCCCAATACCACATATACGTGGACTTCAACTACTGTACCTAATAATACTGATATTACAGGATTTATTTCCAGTGGTTCAACTGCTGAAATTCCAAGTCAAACTTTAATTAATATCGGTAATATACCTGGAAACGTTGTATACACAGTTACACCTATTTTAAATAATTGCATTGGTGATCCTGTAGACGTTTTAAAAGTGATAGTTAATCCAACACCAACCATTGTTACTCAACCTCTAGACTCTGATGTTTGTCTGGATGGGGTAGCTAATCAATTAACTATTGTTACTCAAAATGGTGTGGGGATACCAACATACCAGTGGTATACCAATACAACAAACTCAACCTCTGGAGGAACAGCTATTGCTGGTGCTACAAACAGCACATATGACCCTCCTACTAATACAGTAGGTGAAATATTCTATTATGTTACCATAGCTTTTGAAGGAGGATGTGATCTTATTAGTTCTGAGGTGGCATCTGTGGTGGTCGTTCAAGAACCTGTAGCAGTTGCCAACAATCCAATACAAACAGTGTGTTTAGATGGAACACCTGATGACTTTCAAATTACTTTAACTGGTGGAGTTGGAAATCCATCCTATCAATGGTACTCAAACACAACAAATAGCAATACTGGAGGAACACTTATTGTTGGAGCGACAGCTAGCACTTATAATCCTGGAGTATTGACTACTATTTCTTCAAATTATTACTACGTAGAGGTAACTCTTGATGGTGTGGGTTGTGATACCGCAATTAGTGATGTGTTTTCTGTAGAAGTAGTTCCTGACCCAGTAATTGATACTCAGATAATTGCAACTCAAGAAGTATGTCAAAATGCAAGCTTACAAGATTTAACTATAACTGTTTCAGGAGGAATAGCTTCAAGTATCTTTGATTATCAATGGTACTCAAACACAATAAATAACAATACCGGAGGAACACCTATTGCTGGTGCTAACACCAATACATATACGCCTGATAACACAACCATTGGAACTTTATATTACTATGTTGTAGTCACTCAAAATCAATCAGGTTGTGAGGTAATTAGTACAACCTCGGAAGTGACAATTATACCAGGACCAACCATTGTTACTCAACCTCTAGACTCTGATGTTTGTCTGGATGGGGTAGCTAATCAATTAACTATTGTTACTCAAAATGGTGTGGGGATACCAACATACCAGTGGTATACCAATACAACAAACTCAACCTCTGGAGGAACAGCTATTGCTGGTGCTACAAACAGCACATATGACCCTCCTACTAATACAGTAGGTGAAATATTCTATTATGTTACCATAGCTTTTGAAGGAGGATGTGATCTTATTAGTTCTGAGGTGGCATCTGTGGTGGTCAATGAAATTCCAGTAATAGATACTGCAGAAATTACAATATATAGTGAAGAAACTTTTTTATTCGATCCAAGTTCAGTTGCAGGAAATATTGTACCAACAGGTACCACTTACACCTGGTCTTCACCAACTAGTTCAAATCCAGGTGCTATAGTAGGTTCTTCTTCTGAAAGTTCACCTCAAACAAACATCAGTCAAACCTTAGAAAATATTAGTTCACCACCTGAACCAGTAACAGAAACTTATGTAATAACACCTGCAACACCAAGTTGTACTGGACAGCCTTTTATATTAATAGTAACCGTTAACCCTTCAATAATCTCTAATGTAGAAATAACAAATAATTCTTGTTTTGAATCAAATAATGGTATACTAAGCACAAATATTACAGGTGGAGTTCCTTTTACAAGTGGACCTCCTTATTTAATTTCATGGACAGGACCCAATTCATTTACTTCAACAGCTAGTACAATTACAAATTTACTCGCAGGAGATTATACCTTAAGAATCGAAGACAGCAATGGTGTTTTTATTATTGAACAATATACCGTTTCACAACCAGATGTATTAACAATAACAACTGATATAGAGAAAAACATTTCATGTTTTGATGGAAATGACGGGGCTATAGAAGTAAGTATTAATGGAGGAACAGCACCTTACACTTATAATTGGACAGGAGATGGAGTTGTTCAAGGAAGTCCTAATCAAAGTGGTTTAACAGCAGGAACTTATAGCCTAGAGGTAGTTGATGATAAGCAATGTGTAATAAATCAGACCTATACACTAACTGAACCCGACATTATTGTAATTAATACTGTTTCAAAAAATGATATTCTTTGCTTTGGTGACGCTACAGGAGCAATAGAAATAAGTATAACTGGAGGAACTCCAACAGAGGTTTCACCTAGTATATTTGAATATGGTTATAGCTGGACAGGGCCAAATGGCTTTACTAGTAACGCACAAAATATTTCAAATTTACTTGCAGGAACTTACACAATTGAAGTTACTGACGAATTAGGTTGTATAGAACAAAAAGATATTGAGCTAACACAACCTCCAGCGATAGAAATAAATTACACTAAAACAGATGTAAGTTGTTATGGAGAAGCTGATGGATCTATTGACGTCTCTGTAAATGGGGGTAATCCTCCTTATCAAATTTCTTGGAGTAATCTGGGGAATGGCTTTTCACAATCAAATTTATCTGCTGGAAATTATATAGCAACGATAGTTGATCAAAATCTATGTGAAGCAAATGTTACCATCACTATAGAACAACCCATATTCTTTATTGCACCTATTGTAAGTCCAATTTCTTGTAATGATGCAAATGATGCCTCTATAGATTTAAATTTAACTGGTGGGATTGCTCCAATCACAGTTTTATGGAGTGATGACCCAAGTGCAGGTATCCAAAGAAACAATTTAAGTCCAGGTTCTTATACAGTTACAATTATAGATAGCGATACAAATCAATGTCCGATAGAAGAAACTTTTATCATTACTAATCCACCAGAATTGGCTGTGACTAGCATTGTAAATGATGCAATTGATTGTGACGTGTCCAACAGTGGAAGTATAGAACTTGATGTTTCTGGAGGAACACAGCCCTACACCTTTTTATGGAATACAGGTCAAACTTCAGAAGACATATTTAATATACCATCAGGTGATTATTCTGTAGAAATCAAAGATAGTAGAGGATGTATCATAAATAGAGAGTATACTATTTTTAGACAAGAACCAATACTTATCTCTTTGGAGGAAACTGTGATACCAGATTGTAATTCAAATACAATCAATGTGCAGAACATCCCAAATGTTACAGGAGGGTTTTTACCATACACCTATAGTTGGTCTTCAGGGGTGATATCAGGCAGTAATAACGAAATTATGACTACCAACCAAAGTGGTGCCTATGTATTAACAGTTACTGATGGAAGAGGCTGTCAGGAAAGTGTTTCAATTCAGGTTGATGTTTCTGAAGTAGGGTTTCCTGAATTTACATATGAGTCTCTATCATTGACTCAATATTCTTTTGTATCTATACAAGATCCCATACAGTTTTTTAATTTGAGTACTGGAAATTTCACCAGTGTTTCATGGGATTTTGGTGATGGTAGTCCAATAGTAAACACATTAAATCCAGAACACACTTATGATCAAGTAGGAACTTTTACAGTTACATTAACAGTAGAGTATGATTATGGTTGTACATATCAAATCACACAAGATATAAATGTTACTAAAGGATATTTATTAGTTATTCCAAATGCTTTTTCACCCAATGAAGATGGAATTAATGATGTGGTAAGACCATCATTTAGAGGATTCACAACCATAAGAATGTTAGTTTATGATACTTGGGGAACACTAGTTTATGAGGAAGAAGGTACTTCATTAGAAGGATGGAATGGTTTTATTAACGAAAAACCTGCTGAGAATGGTAATTATATAATGTATGTTAAAGGAATTACATTCTTTGGCCAAGAAATTAAAAAAAGTACATCAATAACAATATTAAAATAAAATGAAGAATATTTTATCTCTTTTATTATTTCTTGCTTTTTTCAAAAGCTATTCTCAGGATGTAATTTTTTCTCAAAATTTCTTAGTACCAGAAACATTAAATTCTTCTTTTACAGGAGCAATAAATAGTACAAAGGTAGGTTCAGTTTTTAAATCTCAATGGAGAAATAGCGCTTTAAAAACCTCGTCTAATTTTGCGTTTGCAGATACTTGGTTTGAGCGCTATAAAACTGGTATTGGTGTTAGTTTTTTAAACCAAAAGGAAAGTGGCTCTGGCTATACTTTCAATCAAGTAAATTTTAATTTTGCATTGCGTTTTGAAATTGGCAATTCTTGGTTTTTTAGACCGAGTATTTCAACAGGATTTGGAATGAAAAATTATGGTTTTCAAAACCTTCTACTCGAGGATCAAATAAATTTAAATAATAGCTCAATAAATGCATCTTCAATAGACCCAATTTTATTAAATTCTCAAAGATCGTTTTTTGATTTCAGCTCATCAGTAATTTTCAACAATCAAGATTCTTGGTTTGGATTAACATTAAGACATTTAAATAAACCCAATATTTCTCTAACTGAGGGGGGTAATGTACCCTTAGATATATTTATGTCTGTACATGCAAAATATAATTTACCGGTATTTAGAAATTATAGCACATGGTTAGGAAGTAAAAGTAAAGCATATATCCTCGGTAACTTTATGAATCAGAGAACCTATAGTCGAATGGATTATGGCCTACAATATGTTTTTGATGATAAGTTTTCAATAGGTATGACAATGTTTACAGTTCCAGATAATAGTACTAATTCTTTAACAAGTTCTCTGAGTACTTTTATAGGTTTAAGAGCTAAAGGCTATAGGTTTGGCTATTCCTATGATATCAACACTTCTCAATTAATTAGCTCTGGTGGAGTTCATGAATTTTCTATTTCTTATGATTTTGATATTAATATAAGAGCTTTAAATCGTTACAAGTGTATTTCTTTTTTCTAAAGAAACAACTGAATACTTTTGTGAAATAGAATTTATTTATAAAAGATTAAGCGGTTTTGCTTTAAAGACCAGTAGACTTCTCTAAATTTTTCTAAAAATTGAATTCCTATTAAACTATTATTGGCTGTTTCTAACGTTTTAACAAGAGCAATAACATTTTTGAGTGTATATTCTCCAATCTTTAATTGAGCAATTTTGATCACCTTATTCTGAGTAGGTTCTCCTCTAATACCCACAGTAGGTATTGTAATTCCGAGGTCTTCATATACTAGACCGTTCTCCTTAAGTTCATTAAACATCCTAAAACCAATACTCATCATCTCAGCACCAGTATCAAAGATAAATCTATAGGGTTTATCATTTGAACTATCAAAATATATATTTATATACTTTGTTTGATCATTTTTTTCAAAGATTAACTCTAAACTTATAGATTCAGAGTCGCCAATAATATCTGAAGGAACGTAATAGTTGTCTATATTTGTAGTTCTTGAAACTTCAGCAC
>Ga0228639_1000353_pt1 | contig 20902 bp, 27 predicted proteins | sample 50DmetaG_FD_190532 | JGI IMG/M metagenome (GOLD analysis project Ga0228639, IMG submission 190532) | Seawater microbial communities from Monterey Bay, California, United States - 50D | ecosystem: Environmental > Aquatic > Marine > Coastal | place: USA: California | collected 2016-10-18
AGGAATGTGATTTAATTCGCTCAAAAAATGACCCCCAAAAAGATCTGGGACGAAAGAAAGGCTTCGGTGAAGAACTTTTTCTTGTTTTAGTAAACGAAGATAAAATTATCGGAACGGTCATGGGTGGTTATGATGGTCACCGAGGTATAATAAATTATTTGGGTGTACACCCTAATTTCCGCGGAAATGGGTTGGGGAGAATGTTGATGCGGGCAGTCGAGAAAAAATTAAGAGATTTAGGCTGCCCGCAAGTAAATTTATTAGTTTGGTCAGATAATACGGAAGTGCACAAATTTTATGAAAAGACTGACTACAAGAAAGCAAATGATATTGTTTTATTCCGAAAGCGATTGATAGAAGATGAATGATCGAACTTATAACAACTCAACCATTACTAGCAAAAATTAATAAAAATATTAAAAAATTTATGGCAATATCTACCTATTATAACAGTAAGGCTTAAAATACTTGTGGATGGGAATAAAATAACATTGGTGGTAGCATTTATATTTAAAACCCAAAAGAAGCGTCAACTCTTTCATAACAATCATCAACTGCTTCAAGCTAATGCGCTAATCTACCCCGAAATATGCACTTCAAGTCTATTTTTGCTGCGTCATAATACAAGCATACTGAACTGGAAGCTCTACAAAATCTCTTTCAGTATTTGGGGTTAGGATCTCAGCTTGATCTCTCGAAAGCCGGCTTGCGTCCCAATTACACATCATCTTTTCCGGATATGAAGTTAATGGCTCAAATTGAATAGGCTCTCCAGCGGCGCTTAAAAAGACTAAAAAAAGTGTCCACATTTTAAATTCCTTTTCTGGTGTGGGGCATTAAACATTTTTAATTAACAGCACGTCATTATAGTTGTAAATTACAGTGTTTATTACTAGTAACCTAATTCTTTTTTGGCTCTTGGTACAAGGCCACCCAATAAATAAAGCCCTAATATTTGGGACTTTTATTTTAACTAGAGTTTATTTTGGCTAATAGGAACAGGCCTACGCACTTCGTCTTATTGTATGCACACCGAGAATAATCATTACTAAGTGCACCAATAAAAAAACTGGTACGTAAGATTCTATATCTGCAGGAGCTGCTGTTGCTAAAAGTAAAAAAGCAATACCGGCGGCGGCAATAAATAATCCCGATAACCAGCGAGGAAAGAGCTCAGTTCTGAAAATTCCTATTCCGCAGATCAGAGAGCCAAGCATAATCGATGAGAAGGCAGTAACCGATACTGTATCTGACATTTTGGTAAATTCACTACTTGCGCCGAGAGCATCCGCAACCATACTCATGGACATACTTGCAACCAGTATAAGCAAACCAGCATCCAGAAAATTGTTGGTTTGCACCTTTCTTGTCATCATAAAAGCAATAGGCAAACTAAAAAATAAGTAGGCAAAAAGTTGTTCCGTACGAGCCATATCCAATATGCCCGATCCGTCTGGCCCTAATCCTAAATAAACTACTGGGGGGGTTATACCCGCCAGAATGAACATTAAACCATTGACTGTCTTAGCACTCATGTTGCTTCCTTCCTTAGTTAAGTCAGCCTACTCGAGCTGACGTATCGTAATTTAAAAATGGACTAACATGCTAAATCTAGGAACTTATATCATGGGCCGAGCAGATTAAAACCACTTACAAAATGTGGTACTATTGTTAACAATGACTGATAACAATTACAAAGTTTGTACTAGCCCACTCTATTAGTGAGTGAAAAGATACGGTAGATATACTGACATAGTAAATATGTCTCAAAAAAACTGTCTACATAAATTAGGAGTTAAACCAGTTCAGTAAGAATTATTGCAACTTACAAATTCAGGCAGATGGAACACAATCATTTTTGATTTCAATAATTTTATTTCTTGAAAACCAACAGAGGCAATCTAACCTCTGTACTAAAGGAGAATTATATGTTGCTAGCCCATAAAATTATTGCTGCAAAGGTTGTAATTACCGGCGTTGTTTTAGTTACTGCAGGGACAGTCCTTACTGCCGCCGCTCTGGCAGATCCAAAATGTAGAGATAAACTGAAAGAGTATGCTGAGAAGTTTCGCAATGGTACGAAGAACACATGAATCAGATGCTGAGCTAATTGAAACGGTCGATGACCTAGAGGAGTTAGTCCAGGATAAGAGAAAAAGTTGGAGAGCCAATTCGAGCACAGCAAGGCGAAGGCAAAGAAGATATAAAAATCGCTTAACTCATGAACTGATTCATATGGATTTCGAACTAATTGAAAGGTGTGATTAACGAAAATTCCAAACTAGGAACTTACTTTTGATAAAAAAAATATATATCGCTGGACCTTTATTTAATTTTCATGAGAGAAATTACTTAGAGATGATTGCAAAAGAATTGGAAGATAATGGTTTTGATTGTTTTCTCCCTCACCGGGACCAAAGCGGGATTACGACCGAAGAACTAAACCAGCATAATATGAGTACAACGACAAAACAAAAAATTTTCACAAATGATCTCAATGCATTAAAAGCTTCTGACCTTACTGTAGCTTTATTAACGGGACAGGATATCGATTCTGGAACAGCAGCTGAGATAGGATTTAGTTACGCAAACAAAAAGCCAGTTATTGCGATAACAGCTTTCGAAAGACGTTTTAGAAATTTATTTGTGGAAGGCATGATTAATCAGAAAATTGATGGAATTGATCAACTAGCCCATACAATCAAAAGTCTTGAAACATAAATTCTGTTTCAATTGAACCATCAATTATCTTTCTGAGATACTTGAAACTAGGTTTGACAGAAAGTCGCATTGAATTAGTTTTTTTGAAATCTAAATCTCTATCAGTAGTGAAGGAGAATAGTATGAAATATTTAATTACAACGATTGTAGCAGTCATCCTGTCAACATCTTTTACGCTTGCGGACGGTTGTGGCAAACATGGTGACAAAACAGCCATGACATGTGAATTGGGACAAGAATGGAATGCCGAATTGGGCATGTGCATGGATACAAATGCATGAGCGAGAGTGTAACGAATACTAAAGGGCTGGGCTGGGCATTTCTGAGCTGTATATTTTTTATACTAGGAATGCCCATAGTGATGCTTTTAGCTATCGAAGGGTCCGCGTGGTATGAGGCATTCAGCTTGATGAACCCAATGTTTTGAACAAACCACGTTTTCAAAATATCAAGGAGAATTAATATGGCAGATTGTAGTTGTGGGCGAAGTCCTACTGGTAAATGTGTTGGTTGGCATGGATTGTCAGAGCAGCAATACCAAGAAAGAAAATCAAATTATGACGAGAAGCAAAACCGTAAAGTTGACGCTGAATAGATAATTAGCGTGGAGGCTGGACTACTTCGGCCTCCCGCTCAACTGGACGACCAAAGGCTTTACGAAAGCTTTCAAAGTTTAATACTTATGTAAGTGCTTAATATTGAAATTAAAATTAATTTCTATCCAACATGCACGTTTTAATATTGTTATTATTAGTCAATTTAAATTACCATTTTAAAACACAAGAGCAGAGCTGAGGTTTCAAGCGCTATATATTTACCTTCTTCTGAAAATTTTTGAATTTGAACAAAGTTTAGAGAGATTTTAGTAAGCTTTTATCAAACTTCATATGTCTTATTTACGCCTGTTGGATGAGCGCTACCATCCAATATTAACTTTGGCTCTACCCCAACGCCCACTAACTTAGGCCTATTCTCAAGATAATTTTTAACCGCCTCAATATTCTGTATATCGTCCATAAATTGAACTAGCCGCGGAAACCCGTAAAGGATCTCTGGGTCAAGCTTTTTTGACAAATCTAGATGATGGAAACAAGCAAATTCCGCCGCTCTTGGTGTGTTATCGATAAAATATCTTCCGTCATACTTTTCAAGGCATCGAGCTAAATCAGAGAACCTACTTTCTAGCCCACTCCTCATTTTATCGCGTTTATCTTTAAAGTCCTGTCCAGTAGCAAAGTTCACAGTTGGATTTAGTGGGGCAAATAATTCTTGAGCGCTTTGCAGAACCGCCATAGCTTCGGCTGATTTTAGCGGATCGTTAATTGTTAAACCTGCAATACTTTCAATATATTGTAAAATAGCAATACTTTGACAGATCTGAGTGCCATCTTCAACTTCCAGCAATGGTAACTGTTTAAAAGCAACTTTAGATTTAACGCTTGACCACCCACCGTCGAAGTAATCCCAAGACATAAGATAGTCATATTCTATTTTGCCATAATTTAAAAGTAACTGTGGGGCCTCAGCTAGTGCCCTCATTTTGAAATAGATAAGTTTTAACATTATATGGATCTACTCTTTTCGAGGATGACTTTTGGCTCTATTTTTAAGAATATACAAATATTTCATGTCGTTACATTAATTGTTCAGATTTTCATATATCAGATTGTTGATACTTATATATGAAAATTTCAAATAAATAATAGAACTACAAAAGCTGTACTATAAAAATTGAATTTCATGATTAAAGTAATTAACGGTTAAATCTCGAGGATGAAAAATGCCAACACTTATACTTAAGCAAAAAATCACAAAAGGTTACGATCATTGGCTAGCCACTTATGATGGAGCTGAAGATCTACGAAACAGCAAGTATAGTATAAAAACAATTTACAGAGGACACGATGTAAGTGACCCAGACACTATTCATGTTGTAATGTGTACGCCAAGTATGGAAGTTATACAGGAACATATGAAAAACGAAGCAGAACTAATCGCTGCGGCAGGTGGCGATACCGACCCTGAAACAATGTCAATGTCCATTGCCTCAGATTAATCAATTCGAAACTAGTAAATTTTAATAGGAGAAATTCAAATGAAAAAATTTTTAATAAAAAGGGAAATGGCAGGCGCTGGGAGCCTTCCTAAAAATGATCTAAATAATGCAGGCAAAGGCTCAGAAGAAGTACTGGAAGCGATGCGTTCTGAAGGTAAAAACATTGTGCAAGAGCAGAGTTACGTAATCGGTGATGCAATTTACTGCGTTTATAATGCTGATAGCGAAGAACTTGTAAAGGAACACGCAGACCGTGCGGGAGTGCCGGCGAGTGAAATCGCGGAAGTCAGCACAGTGATTAAGCATAATACCTCATTCGTTAGTTAAATTTTATTACTTATTAAAACATAAGATAGATGTCTGATCATCTGTCTTATGAAAACTGGTTGAATGAATGAAAAAATTGCTATCCTTAATGTCAGTATTAATCTGGATTAATGCAGCAATGGCAAACAACAATGATATACTATCAGAGAACGACTGCGATGAGATAAAAAACGGAATACTTTATTTACTTTCAGTCGCTGACGAAAATTGGAAAGCATTAGATAGCAATCCGGAGGGAACACCTGATCACCTTGATCATACTTTAAGAATTAAATGGGCCACCGATGTAGCAGCAAATTACACCACCATTCATAAAGCATTTTGCGATCAGGGAAAATAACCCAGAACCTACACTTGGTCTTATCAGAACCCATGTCCCAAAAGGAAAAGTTATTATGAACTATAAATTATACTATGCAGAGGGAACCGCCTCTATGGGTGTCAGAGTGCTGTTAGAGGAGATAGGTGCGCCATATGAACTGCTATCGACTACCACACTCAGAGACATGCCGCGCCCACCAGAACAGCTGAGAATAAATCCAAATGGATGGGTCCCTGTTCTTGTCTGGGACGATGGAGCCATGTACGAATGTGCAGCTATTATAATTTTTCTGTGTGATCAGCATCGAGAAATAAATCTAGCGCCGGCACCTAATGCACCTTTGCGGAGTCTTTTCCTGCAAACACTCGTATACTTTTCGAGCTCAGTTCAAACTGCATTTCAGCAAGATTATCATCCGTATAGGTTTGCAGATACGGTCGAAGATGAACCGGGGATACAAAGGCGTGGGCAAAGACGTTTAGCGGAGACTTTACAGGTAGTTGATAATCAAATTGGTGAGAAGAAATGGATTCTGGGTGAGTACTTTAGCGCTGCTGATATATACTTATATATGCTTAGCACTTGGCTTGAACCTTCACGAGAGCATCCAGCATTGAGTAATTTTCCAAATGTTCAACGCATAGCCCAACAAACCAGTGTTCGGCCTAGCGTTAAAATAGTTTACGGATAGCCTTTTTGGAAAGTTAGGTCCTCTTTGTGACTTTGATTAGCTTATAAAAAAGTGGTAGATTAATAGTCCAAGTGCGACACCTTTAATAAATCCGATCCAGGCAACTGTGTAATCACTAATGCCAAGTTTTAATTTGAACCATTCGATTTGCTTCTTGTGCATTTCGATCATAGCTTTTCCTTTCTTTGCTCTCAAGTATCAGCCTAGCACACAAGCATACATCATGGGTACTGGAACCTCCGTGCGAAGATCCTGGGGATTTAATGCAGTTGAGGGAGTATCCAAGCTTATTGCAGCCAAGTCTTTTCTTCGAAGCTCACACTGTTCATTAGTTTCAAAGCGATTTATTTCTTTATATTGGACTGGCTCATTCCAGCCCGAACTTAAAAAAACGATAAATAGTGTCCACATTATTTTGTTCCTCTCATGACGCAGAAATTTAGTATGGTGGTTGGACTGATACTGTAATTATACTTGGAATAATACTTATTAGTGCTATGAAAAGACGAGTAACAAGGGACGGGTTTGAGTAATGACAAAACTTAGTGGAAAAGCTTCCAAACTTCGGTTTAATAACCTTGATTTTCTAAGGGCATTCGCCCTCATAGTTGGGATACTTTTACACTCTTTATCCATATATTTGGAACCAGCTGACGGCTCTGAGCCGAGACCATTAGCAGCAATTTTATTCATTTGGATTCATTCATGGAGGGTGCCATTATTTATGCTATTGGCCGGATTTTTTACGTGCCTAAGCCTATCAGAACGAAATACAGGTAGCTATGCAATAAATCGCCTTCTCCGACTTGGAACTCCACTAGTATTACTTTGGCTGGCGATACCCGCAGTAGATGAGTCCGCATCACAAATGCTAAAAATTCCTGAAGGTATTTCTTGGTTCACAACTGGCCAGGAATTTACACTTCGGTTAGATCATTTGTGGTTTTTATATTATCTATTAATTTTTTACACTTTGATGCTGAGTATAAGATCCATGTCACCTCAGTTTTTTGAGAAACTTACAAATGTAAAACTGAACTTTATAACAATCGTCATAGTCTGGCTCCCTTTAATTAGTTTAACTACGCCGTGGGCCAGACCAATTGGAGGGATCTTTGCAGAGATACCAACTACATTTGGTGAAGTAAAAATTGGATCAATGTTGTTCATGTTTGCATTTTTTATAATTGGAATGCAGGTGTTTAACAGCCAAGAACTTCTAAACCGTTTGCAAAGGAAAGTTTTTTGGCTGCCCTCAATTTTGTGTTGTAGCATTATACCAATTGGCTTGATGGCCTGGGGGATAATGAAAGACAGTCCATTTACTTTCTCGAGTAGTCTTGAACAGTGGATAATTTGCAGCATGTCCACTTTTGCCTCACTTTTCATGGTATTAGGGCTCATAGGGTTTTCTGCAAAATTGATTACACAAACAGGACCAATTTTAACTTGGGTAGTTAGATTATCTTATCCCACATATGTTTTCCATATTACGTTTGTTTATTCAGTTGGAGGCTATTTATTATTCGCAGGAGTTAATGCTGCAATTGTAGTTGTATGCAGCTTTTTCGCAGGAATAATTGGCTCGGTAATCATCTATTATTTACTAATCAAGTTTACGCCGCTTGATTGGATCTTTAATGGCTATAAAACCGCTAAATTTCAAATAAAATCTAAGACCCTCAATAAATTTACAAATCACCTCTAATTATAAAATCTTACTACTAGATTATTTAAATTCAATTGGTTTACTATAGTACATTTGTGAAAAAACTGTTGCCCATAATACTTGCTGGACCATGTCGGTCAAAGCGATGCACACTTAACAGACATTGATTTAAACAACACCTATAATGATGCGACAGCCTAACTGGCACTACATCCATGCTTCTAGTTGCCTATAGGAACCCATTATAATGGCATAGCGGTTCGAGACTTTTTAGCATTAATTAAAATATCTACATGTGCCACTTCTGCACTAAATATAAACCAATATACGAGCACTAGATAACCTGTTCAGGCGTACAGTATATTTCCAGCTTCAACCCATGCTCCAGAACCACCCTCCAAGTTGCTAACGTCACTGAAACCCATGTCCATAAGCGTTTTTGTAGCCAGAGCGCCTTGTCCTCCTGCTCCACAGTAAACTATTATTTTACTATCTGATTTCACATCTACTTTTTTAAATGGATTATCTGTTCTTTGATCGAAATAAAACTCAAGAAAACCACGGTTGGCGTGTACTGCATTTTTTATCATACCGCTCTCTTCAACTGCCTCTTTTGTTTGTACATCAACAAGTATAAGCTTTGGGTCATCAATTAAAGATTTTAGATCGTCAACTGAAACAGTATTTATTTGCTCATTTGCTTCCTTGATCAATTCTGGAAAACTTTTCATTATTTATTCCTCTTTTTAATACTTATGGCGGCACAAGTAATGTTGCTGATGGTTATTGGAAGAAAAAAATCCAAAATACTCTTTACAAGTCTATTCACGTTATCTGAGTAAGTCTATTGGAGAATTAGTAAACTGTTCGACGCTCTTAAAAATCATTGTAAACAGTCCCAAAGCAGGTTCCAGATTGATCTAGTGCAGGTCAAATACTGCGTATAAAAAAAAATCCCTCAAAACTGAGGGACTTGTTAAGTAAGGGAGCTTCAAAATGAATAATCTTATATTATCTTAAACGACTGACCTCTTGAAATGTTTATAACTAAAAATCAAAACGGTACGAATAAGCCTAGAAATTGCAGTGGTTTTCCACTGAGCTAAATACTTTCACACCTATCTCCTTAAATACAAACAGAAGTAAATACAGATCACCTTTTAACTAATGAGTTTAACTGATCCACCTTATCGTAGTGATCTCCACACATATGTTCAATCACTACTGATGAAGATATTTTCAGAGTTTCATGTCTCACAATCGGAAAAATATTCTGTGTTGCATGGTCTCTGAGTTAAGTTATTCTAAGGTAAATGTTGGGAGTTTCTATGCGAATAATTACAGTCCTATTAATACTGTCTTTGTCGGGATGTAGCATTCCATTCATTCCATTTTTTTAGCAAAAAAGAATAAATTGGGAAAAGAGAAGTTAATCAAGCTTTTATAGTTGTCATGAAGGCCCATTTTTGTTTTTCTCTAGTTAGATTGATAAGGAGGCTTTGAAATGACAAAGTATGCAATTCATACCAAGTGGGAGTGGCCTGATGGAGTTCCCAGTGCGGAAACCATGCAAGGTTGGCATCGCGAATTTAGATCTCAGACAAAAGCAGAAGATATAATTTGGTTTCAGATTGATGCGAACACACATCAATCAGTAATTATATTTTTGTCTGAAGAAGACGCTAAATCAGAATTAGAAATGCGCCAAAAACAACGTAAGCAGTCAATCAATGAAACCGGTCACAAAATGGTTGAAGAGACAATGGGTCCAGTTTTATCAATAATGTCGGAAGCATAGCTTGCGAAAAATTGTGACAATCTTATTTTTAGCTCTGGCTACACAGGCACAGTCAGAGGGTTTTTTCTCTTGGCTATTTAATTCAAATAAGGAAATTAAGGCTGAAATACTCTTAGTAAACAAATGTGAGCTTGAATCTCGTTACTTTATAGTACGTGACCTAGGAACTGGCAAAAGTGCACCATTCAAAAACGGGGTGGCTAAATTGAAAACAAAAGTGAATTCGTCTCTACAATTGCAGCTTTCACCATCGGTAAAACATGTAATTTTTGAAGGAAATGCTGTCTCAGCAAAAAAAAATATGAAATTAATTGCAGACTGCTCAGAACGTAAACTTGGGGGATGACGGACAATTAAATTCTTTTTAAAATACCCGATTAGAATTTGGATTTATGGCTATGAGGTACCTCAAGCTAATATTGAATAATAATATTGCCTACTCTTGGTTTAACATTATTAGGCAACTAATAATATCCTAGAATTTGAATGTTGCCATAACTACTGTATTTGTACTTACTATTTTTAAATTACCTGAAATACTATTTCTGAGACAAAATTTAAGGGGATAAACAATGGCTCTATCGGGAATAGAAAAACTTAATGTGTGGCAAAAAGCATTTTCTACAGGGGATACTTCAGAGGTCGCTAATATGTTGGACGAGGATTACGTATTTGAAAGTACAGAAGGAAACAATGAAACTAAAAGCGAAGTTTTAGGTTGGGTCGCGGAGGGTGGCCATTCTATTGGTGATTTTAAGATATATCATGAGGATGACAATGTAATTTGTGGTCGGCATTCATACAAACAAGAGGGTGAACCTGAGTGGCAAGTTATGTTTTTTGCAAGATTTGAAAATAATAAATGTAAGTTTTGGAAGGTCCATGGAGGAGTAAAAAACTAATATGTATTCTACTGTTTACAAAGCTCAACGGGCATAAAAAGAAAGAGAATATTAATAATGCATATCCTAGTGATAAACTTTAACGCCGAAACTACCCCTGATCAATTTAATGACTTGGTAAAAGAAGATGCTCCCATTTTTGCTGCGATTGATGGTCTTATTCATAAAAATTTCATTTTTAATCATGAAGAGAAAACTTATGGCGGTGTCTACATGTTCGAAAGCAAGAAGGCGCTGAATGCCTATTTGGATAGCGATATTTACAAATCAATAATTGAAAACCCAGATTGGTCTAACCACCTGATAAGACACTACGAAGTCCATTCTGAAGCTTCAGAAATTCAGAATATGATCAAAAAAGGTGCAGCATAGGAGAAAAAATTTGAGTGGGAGTGACATTTAATGCTTCTACTGCCCCTGCTCGGTATTTGCTTACATTAGTGATAAAGAATGTAAAAAAAATAGTATAAGGATCTGGTATCAATATCTGAGATATTTTTTTTAATTTAAAGCAATGTTTTAATACTGTTGGTTTTCAAAAATTTTAAGATAGAATAATGACTTACTGGAATATGAATTTGGACAGCAAGAGATCAGATAAGCTTCAACGTGATTAAAATTTTTGTTTTTAGATCTTTGTGAGGAAGCAGATGTATAAAATTTTTGTCAATAAAACATTTATATATAGCAATGTAATCATTGAAAAATTTATAACTATAAATAGCCCATGGATACCAAGGATAGGCGAAACTATCTCCACCATAAGTATTCAAGGAAAGATAAAAGAACTCACTAATGGGTATGGTGACAAACCAAGTCTGTCTATCACCTTGGAAGAGTACAAAACCATATCTCACTGTAGTGGTTTAGACGTTTCTGTGGACATAAAGTACTGCGACTCTATCCGAGCCTGTAAAGATCTTACAGACCCAGATGATGCAATAATTGTTCACCAAAAAGGAAGGCGTTATATAGATGCAGAAGATGGTAAATCAGTAGAAATACAAGATATAAAGTTTGATGGCAAAGCGTTTGATAAAGAGTTCGGAGATTAGGTTACACTAAATTTTCTGATTAGCTTTGGTGCCCAATACGGCAGAGTATCTAGTTAATTATTTCATTTTTTTGTATTTTTAAACAATGGTGTAATGGCTGTAATAATATGGCTATTAAAATAAATTTTTAACAAAAATATTTGTATTTTATCACGAAATTTTTATCATTCCTTCAATATCTTTGTAGTTATTTAGACTTATCGAGTTTCGTCATAATCTCAAGGCAACCTGCAGATTATGCTGCAGGTTTGCACAAAAATCATAGCAACTTCGAAGTTGATTTACATCAATCCCTTCATTCGGTTTATGCCCATCGCAAGCCATTGAACCAGGACCAATAACAGCAGTTCGCAATCCAATATTAGCAAAAAAACCAGCTTCTGTCCCAAAAGCTACTTTGATTGGTCCAGAAACAGTAGTTATTGTCTGAAAGGACTTCCATACAGGATCATTCTCGTTTGTATCTAGTCCAGGATAATGATTGATTGCCTCGATTTCTATGCCTTTAGGGCCAATGGCAGCCAGTTCAGCTAAAAGCTTCGCTGGTTCTTCTGTGGCCAGATAACGGATTTCAAAGCTAATCTCCGCTCGATCCGGTACGATATTAAGAGCGGTACCACCTCTAACAAGCCCAGCGTGCACGGTAGAATAGGGAATGGAAAATTCGTCATCCTTTGCGCCATTTTTAGCAAGTCGACCTTGTAAATCGGAAATTGCCAAAATAAATTCTGCCGCAACGTGAAGTGCGTTCTTAAACTTAGGAGCAAGAGCCGAGTGTCCTGCCTCTCCATAACAAACGGCTTGATAAGATACCTTTCCTTTATGTCCAATACAAAGCTTCATTTCTGTGGGTTCGCCGACAATGACAAGATCAGGGCGACCAAGAACTGGAATAATGTGATCGATCATATGAGGAATACCGAGACACCCCATCTCTTCATCCCAAGACAAGGATATCATGAAAGGTTTAGAAAGTGGCGCATTCTGACATTTTTTTGCCTGCGCCAGTACACAAGCCAGGAACCCTTTCATATCCGTAGTACCGCGGCCGACGACCCTATCACCTTTACGCTGCAGTATAAATGGGTCAGCGCTCCAGTCCTGCCCGGTGGTAGACACCACATCACTATGCGCTGAATATAAAATACCACCATCACCATCACCAAATTTTGCAAGTAATCCAGCTTTAAGACCACAGGGGGAAGGAATACGTTTTACTCGAAACCTTGCTGTAGTTAGGAAATCTTGGACCCAATCAATCAGATCAATATTCGGCTCATTGGTGATTGTTTTAAATCCAACAAGCTTAGTAAGTATATCAATGACATCACTCAAGTCATCCATGTCTAACCTCTTAGAGTTTAGTATTTGACCCAAATAGTCTTAAGTGCCGTGTATTTGTCAAAAGAATGAATTGATAAATCACGTCCAAAACCAGATTGCTTCATCCCACCAAACGGGGTCATCGCAGACAGCGCATCTACGGTATTTACTGAAACTGTACCAACGTGTAGTTTATCTGAAAAATCCATGGCCCGGGTCAAATCAGCCGTCCAGACAGATGCCGCCAAACCATATAAGCTGTTATTTGCCATTTCGACGGCTTCACTCTCAGTCTCAAATGTTTGGATCGCAAGAACTGGACCAAAGATTTCATCACGTGCAATAGTTGAATCTTTTGGTACGTCGGCAAAAATAGTTGGCTGAATAAATGCATCGCTGTCGCCAATAGCAAATCGGCTTCCGCCAGTAATAAGGTTTGCCTCACCTTTGCCAACATTTAAGAAAGCTTCAACTGTTGAAGCATGGTTATTATCTACCATCGCTCCCATTTTGGTTGCTGGATCAAGTGGATCTCCCTGCTTGATCTGTTCTGCACGTTCCTTTAGCTTTGCAATCATCTCATCTCTGATGCTTGAGTGTACCAAAAGGCGTGAATTAGCTGAACAAACTTCTCCTTGATTAAAAAATATTCCAAATGCAGCCATGTCTGCGGCTTTTTCTAAATCTGCATCCGGAAAGATTATATTTGGGCTTTTTCCGCCTGTTTCCAGCCATACCTGTTTCATATTACTCTCACCGGCATATCTCTGGAAGAGTTTGCCGACGGCAGTTGAACCAGTGAAGACCAAGCAGTCCACATCCATGTGACGCCCTAAAGCTTGTCCTGCATCTTCCCCAAATCCAGGAACGACATTAAGTACTCCGTCTGGAAGTCCGGCTTCCTTAGCAAGTTCTGCAAGACGTAGTGCCGAAAGTGGCGATTGTTCTGCAGGCTTTAGTACTACAGAGTTTCCAGTTGCCAAAGCCGGTGCCAATTTCCATGTAGCCATGTCTAATGGAAAGTTCCAAGGCACTACGGCGCCAATTACTCCCAGCGGAGTGCGGCGAATCATAGCGATGTCTCGACCACCAGTTGGCGCGATTTCATCATATATTTTATCAACTGCTTCAGCATGCCATTGGAAGAAGAAAGCAGCGCCAGGCACGTCCACATTGATGGTTTCCGAAATCGGCTTGCCCATGTCCAATGTGTCAAGCAACGCCATTTCCGTAATATTTTCGCGAATAAGTTTCGCAAGATTAAGAAGAACTTCTTTGCGCTCACCTGGCGTTTTTCGAGACCAACGACCATCCTCGAACGCAGCTCGAGCGGCCTTCACGGCAGCATTGACATCATGACCGTTTCCTCGCGCGACATCACACAGCTTTTTGCCTGTAGCTGGGTTGAAATTCTCGAAGGTCTCACCACTTTTAGAGCGAACGAATTGACCATCAATCCAGCACTCAGCTCGAAAATCTATATTATCAGCTTGGGAGGCATAATATTCAAAGCTCTGCATTTTAGATACCTTTCGTCAAATTTTATTCATCGCCTGGCACGCCATAAGATGGTGCATCAGTTGGATTTAAAGCACGCATTACATAGTCTTGTGCTTGAGGTTTATAAACCTCCCAAGCTTTAGAAATCATCATTATTGGGCAGTCATCCGTCCAATCGCAGCGTAGCTCTGCGTATGGCCAATCTTGTGTATCAACAATTAGCAAACCAGCAGAGCGCAAAGGTCCCGCCTCACCTCCCGCATCTAAGCCACTCTGCATCGCAGCTATTAAACGGTCGCCCAAAGATCCTGTTGTATTTTGAAACCCCTCAATCAGAGCCTTTGGTACTCCTAAATTAGCCAAAAGGTTACCGCCAGCTGCACAGTAAAAACCTTGTATAGCTGTCCATATACCAAGAGATTTTTTCCCAGAATGAATGGATGTATTACCATCTTTGTCAATCGCCAAGAGCTGACGAAAATCCGGGAAAGAGTCGTCAGCAATCGAAGTTTTAACTGCCTCAGGAGCTGTGAGACCTGACTCAAAATGGTGAAGTACCATAGGGCCCAAAGAAGGGTTAGTGACATTTTGCGTAGCGACTGCTCCTATACCCGCTTTAGCAAAGGCACAACGTGCGGCCACGGCTGGTGAGGACGAAGAAATTGCCAGTCCAAACTGCCCCGTATCAGCACATTTTGCTACGATAGAAAAAGTCATTCAAAGTCCCTTTTTTTAATCTGGAATAACAAAAGTTGCGTCTATTTCGACAAGCCACTCTGGGCGTGCTAAAGCTGTCACACAAAGGCCCGTGGAAACTGGGTATATACCTTTTAAGTATTTACCCATAGTTTTATACACGGCTTCACGGTTTTGAGTATCTGTGATGTAAACGACCACTTTGCACAAGTCTTCCATCTTTCCTCCAGCTTCGCTTATTAACTGCTGGATATTTTGCATCACTTTATGAGTTTGTTTGACTGGATCATGGCTGTCAATATTTTCTGCTGTATCTAGATCTTGTGGGCATTGGCCACGAAGGAAAACAGTTGCGCCACGGGCAACTACCGCTTGGCAAAGGTCGTTATCTAGATTTTGCTCAGGATAGCTCTGTGCGGTGTTAAATTTACGAATTCGAATATGTGTCATTTTTTGCTCCACTCGACTGGTAGGCGCTCTGCACTGCCCTGATAGGCAAGATACCCCTGTTGTTTCTGGATGTGGTCGACAATAAATTTAGCATCGTGCCAAACCCCCCAAATAAAAGATGATCCACGGCGTGATTGCCAAGGTAGACCCAAGAAATAGACGCCCGGTTCACTAGAAATACCCCTTTTGTGCGAAGGAGCATTGGTCGCCTCAAAAGCATCAACTTGGAGCCAAGAATAGTCGTTTGAAAATCCAGTTGCCCAGATAATCGTGCTGATATTTTCCGCACGAAGGTCAACAGAGCGTATGGGGCTCGCGATGCATTGTGGGTCTGGACCAATTTTGTGTGCTTCGAGATCAAGTGGTAAATCCAATCCATTCTTTTCCACATATGCGTCAGCAAGATCAAGAATCGAAAGATAGTTTTTGTCTCCGTCCCGAATATTTTCACTAAGATTATTTGCAAAGGTGAGGACACCATCCTGGAACGCCTCCGTAAGACCCAAAAGTGTCAATCCTTGATTTGCCAACTTCCTGAAGTCAACCGTTGAACCACCATCGGCACCAGAAACCGCAATTGTGGTATGAGTTGACGACGGGTTTGCCTCAGCATCCCATAGATTGAGGACACCCAGCCACCAGCAGAAATCACGGTTTCGATATCGGCGTGGTGGCCGATCATGAGCTCCTACTGACAAGAAGATCTTTCGACTCGTTTTCATCAAATCCATAGAAATCTGAGCACCGGACGACCCAGCACCAACGATCAGAACGTTGCCGTTTGGTAACTCTGACGAATTACGATAAGCCGTCGAATGTATTTGTTTTATCCCAGCTATATCTGGAACAATTGGTGGCACCATTGGTCTCTGAAATGCCCCAGTGGCAGAAATCACATAAGATGTTTCAATCACTCCTTCTGAAGTGTTTACCAAAAATCCAGAGCTATTGGCCTTACGTGTTACGGCTCGAACATCGATCCCTTCACGGATTGGCGCATTAAACATTTTAGCATAATCAACAAGATAATCAGCAACTTCTTCCTTTGGAACAAAGGCGTCTTGATGCCGATCTTTAAACTCCATATTCGGAAAACGATCATGCCATGCGGGACCGTTTGCAACAAGCGAGTCCCAGCGCATCGTTCTCCAATGTTCTGCAGTTCTTGCCCTTTCTAGAACAATATGTTTCATGTCAATTTTTGTGAGGTGTTCGCTTGCAGCAATACCTGCTTGACCTCCACCAACAACAACTACATCGGTTTTTTCATGTAACACTTGGTCAGTCCCTGTTATTGTCACAGCTCACTTTGAACTTCTTTGATGGCATCACTCATGATGGCTGCGACATCATCGATCATATCTTCGTCCATAATCAATGTAGGTGATAGAATGGCTATATTGCCCAAAGGCCTCACAATCAAACCACGTCGCTGGGCCGCACGCGCAATTTTTAAGCCAATTTTGTCTTCCGGTTCGAAGGGAGATTTCGTATCTTTGTCTTTTACAAATTCAATACCCATCATGAAATGACTACCACGGACTTCACCGACCAATTCCAAACCTGCTAACTTATGAAGGTTTTTCTCGAAACGTTTACCCGTAACTTGTACTCGCTGCGGAATACCCTCTTCCTCCATCAATGCAATATTTGCTAACGCAGCAGCCGACGCGGCAGGGTGGCCTGAATAGGTCATACCGTGCAGAAACATGGCGCCTTCACCAGAAATCACCTCATGAATTTCGTCGCTTATAATCGTGGCAGATAGCGGCTGATAGCCAGACGTAAGGCCTTTGGCAGTTGTTATAATATCGGGCTGCACCCCAAATACATCTTTTGAGGCAAAGAAATGGCCTAAACGACCAAAAGCAGTCACAACCTCATCAGTAACATATTTGATATCATACACCTTGCAAAGTTCACCCATTTTGGTGTGATAGCCTTCCGGTGGGACTATAAGGCCACCAGCACCTTGTATCGGCTCAGCAATAAAACAAGCAATGTTTTCGCTACCCAGGGTCTCGATACTAGATTTTGCATCTTCGAGTAGAAAATCCAGATACGCTTCCTCTGTCATACCATCGCCATAACGCCAAAAATGTGGACATTTAAGATGATGCACCAAGCCATCAGCCGTGTCCCAACCATCCGAATAGGCTGGTGTCGTCATAGCCATTGCTAGGTGAGTAGACCCGTGGTATGCGCCCTCTCTACTGAGAACGAGTTTTTTATTCGGTTTACCCAATCGATTATAATAATGGTGAAGCATTCGGATTGCGCTATCGTTAGCCACGGAGCCAGAGTTTCCAAAATGGACAGAGTTTAAGTGACCCGGTGCAAGTGATGCGACTTTTGCTGCCAACGTAGCTGCGGTTGGATGCGTAAAATTATAGAAAGTCGAGTAATAATCGAGAGTATTCAACTGTTCGGCAATTGCGTTGATAATTTCTTTTCTGCGATGCCCCGCGTTTACGCACCAAAGACCACCAATACCATCAATCAGTTTGTTACCATCACTGTCAGTGACATATGCACCTTCGGCGCCAACTATCACAGTTCGCGCATCGTTTTGCTTAAGCGCATTCAGATCTGCGAAGGATTGGATCAAATGGGTGTCGGAGGTAAGAATATCATCAGTAGTGGTTGGGATGTCTAATGTCATTTGATTAAACCTTTCTAAAGTCAGCGAGTTGCGTTGATAGCAGAGATGTGTTGATACCATTGATGGAAGTAAGGTCGGCAATGATCAGATTTTCTGTATCATGAGAAGCAGATGCAAGCGGCTTGGCATCGGGACCAACAATGGTTGATTGGCCACAAAATGATAGATCATTATCGCTACCGCAATAATTTGCATATACAATTGTCAGAGCACTTTCTGAGGCTCGGGCAGGTACAAGCGTATTAGATACAACGGAAAATTTTTCCGGATTAGCCGTCGGGACTAAAATAAGCTTAACCCCCATTTGGGCGAGTGCTCGAACGTGTTGGGGAAATTCGACGTCATAACAAATCAGCAGTCCAATTTTTATCCCGTCTAATACAAAGGTTACGTAACCGTCCCCAAATTCAAATATTGCTTGCTCTGTCGGACCCCAGAGTTGGATTTTTCGAAAATGGGCTAACTTTATTCCGGTTTGGTCAAATGCAGAAGCACTATTGTAGATACTTTCACCTTCCCGCTCAGCCCAACCAATTGTAAGACCACACCGATTCTTTTTCGCTAGAGCAGCAAACTGATTTTCCCAACTGCCCCCTTGCTCTTGGGCTACATTCTTATGACTTTTCATTTGATTATAACCCGGAAAATATAACTCTGGAAATACGACCATTTCTACATTTTTGTTAGCCGCCTTGGCCAGTGTATCATCAACTGTGGCCAAGGCGCTTTTTATGTTCCCCTCAGGCGAGAAGCCTTGGTATGCTGCAATAATCATAGCTCCTCCTTTCTAAGACGACATTGGAATTATTTACTTCTTCAAATTGGTCCAAATAGTGTCATAGACCGTTTGAACTTCCTGAGAACACGCTTGCACAAATTCACCTACAGGTGACGCTGGCGGATTTGATTCAGGTGAGTTTGCTACTGCGTCAGAGAGGTGAGGCTCCGTGCCTTTGACGCCAGCGGTGTATGCAGCATAGTTAGTTACAGCAGCTGCGTTCTCTGGCTCCAATAGAAAGTTCATAAACTTAAGTGCGTTGTCGCGATTTGGGGCATCCTTAAGTAAGACAACGTTGTCCATCCAAACAACATACCCTTCTTTTGGAAATGCGTATTCTATATTAGCGCCCTCTTCTCGAGCTTTGGCGCCGAAACCAGACCAAATCATACCAACTGACGCATCGCCAGAAACGAGTACGTCTTTCGCTATATCAGAACCAAAACTCGCCCAATGCGGTTTAGCATTCTGTAGAAGTTCATTCAGCGCCTTAAGCTGATCTCGATCACTGGTACATTGCGGAATTCCGAGGTACATAGAGGCAAGAGCTAAAAGTTCGCCTTGGCTATCTAACACATTGATTTTACCTTGTAATTCAGTAGGTGGATCAAAAACTATAGCAAGAGTATTGATGTCCCCTTTATAGTCATCACGGTTGACAGAAAAGCTCGTGGAACCCCATTGATACGGGATCGACGACTTGCGCCCCATGTCAAAGCCTACATTAACCCATTGATCCATAATGTTACCGTGATTAGGTAGTTCAGACTTTGCAAAAGTATCCAGCATACCGTCACCTGCCATGATTTCTACCATATAGTCGCCAGGAACAGCTACATCGTAAGTACCAAGTTTCCCTGCCTTTAGAGATGCAAGCATTGCCTCATTGGAGTCAAAAGTGTCCATCGTGACTTCGACATCATGCTCTGCTGAGAATTTATCTAACAACTCTTGTGGAATATATTCAAACCAGTGGTAGATGGAAAGTTTGCCGTCAGCACTGGCGACATTTGCCGCCATTGAGAGGGTCAGCGCCGCAACGCTTAGTTTAATTAGGTTTTTCATTCTAATCTCCATTTTTTGTTGTAGTCGGGTTTGCTTTTTCACCTATCCGCCCGACAAAATAGGATAGGGCGACAAATCCCACAGATACCACCAATAGGAGTGTGGAAATTGCCATTATATTGGGTTTGATACCTTGCTTAACAGCACCAAATATTACGGTAGGTAGTGTTTCTACACCTGCACCCTTTACAAAGTTTGTTATTATAAAGTCGTCTAGCGAAATAATAAAAGCTAGCAAAAATCCTGACATGATTCCGGGGACCATCAATGGTAAAAGGATTAAGCGGAAGGCCTGAAAACGTGTAGCATAGAGATCTTGTGCGGCCTGCTCATAGACATCCTCAATACCCTGCATACGAGCAGCAATTGGCAAATATGCAAAAGGAATACAAAATACAATGTGGGCAATTAGTATTGTGAGGTACCCTGTTGTAAATCCGATTGCTGAAAAAAAGATTAGTGTAGCAACCGCGGTAACGATTTCGGGTACCATCAAAGGCAAATTTATCAATGCAAAACTTACAGATTTGCCTCGAAACCTTCCAGCACGCAGCATTGCGGTGGCCGCCATTGTAGCAATAATCGTTGCGGATGTTGCCGCCATAATAGCAATGGATACTGAATTTATTGCTGCAGTTTTAAATTTGGGAGCATCTACTCCATAAAATAAATCATAGTACCATCGCAACGAAACCGAATCCCATCGAGTGATAGAATTACTATCATTAAAGGAATAAATCATAACAATAATTAAAGGAGCATATAGCAGAAAAAGGCACAAAAGTGTCAGCGATTTGAAGCCAGTAAAGTGGCGGAGATCAAGAGAGCTTGAAGCCATCAAACCTGATCCTTTATTTGGCTGCGTGCATAAAATGTCAGGACAATTA